>ERZ1292644.57-Hain-H14-01um-R2-57-length-67963-cov-5_pt1 | contig 67963 bp, 84 predicted proteins | sample MGYA00564402_ERZ1292644 | MGnify/ENA primary metagenome ERZ1292644 (study PRJEB36523, sample SAMEA6512644) | groundwater metagenome | collected 2019-01-09 | study: AquaDiva: Metagenomics assemblies of 32 groundwater samples
CAATTTACCTCAAGTAACCACAGATCACACCAATCATTGGGAAGAAACCAAGAGATTGCTTAAGATTAGTTTTCGTTATACTTAGCAGTTGCTACTTCTAACAAAATCACACGAAATTCATCGTATTTATCAAACTGTTTACGCCATTTTTTCTCTACACGTTCCATTGGCTTATAATCAACAGGTTTGGCGATCAAACTTACCCAACCGTGCTTGCTGCGTTCTTTTGTTATTTTCATTTTATCAGTATCAACTAATGGCAAATCTTCTTCATAAACGTATAGAGGCTTGTTATCTTCTTCGGCAGTCCAGGTAACACAACACATTAACATAAACTTCTTTAATTGCTCTGTTTCGCCACCTAACAATCGTAAACGATAGTTTTCGTTTTCATGTAACATCCCGCCTACATCGCCCATTGCTTTTATGCATTTTTCTTTCCAATAAAGATCTTCTTCTTGATACAAATCTTTGAATTTCTTGTCATAAACGATAAAAGCACCTTCTTCGTGAAACAATAGCCAGTTCTCTGGATTGTCTGTGCCCATATCGCGTTGAGGCTTGTTGCTATTTTGTAAAGATGCGCTAGCAATAATCGCTTTAGCACGTTGAACTGTTATCTTTCCTTGCTGAACCAATGATGAATAAAAACCCTTTTGGAGGTACTCTCTAACGAATTCAGCATGCACTTTTCTAACAACATTAGCTCCTTGCCTCGTACAGCCTCCAGAATCCTTCCCAGGCTCTGCTTCCCACCCAAGCTTAGTCAACATTGGTCCTAAACCAAAACCTCTGTATTCGCTTGCTACGCTCACTAAAAGGCATCCCCATTCATCCTGAGCTACGCCTACACATTGATTACCATGAAATATACCAAAACTATACTCAAAACGTCTATTTTTGCCCATTTGCACTAATTCTTCGACTGAATAAAATTGCATTTCATTGTTAATGCGTAAAACTTCGCCTTCTGGCGTGTATTTTGGATACCTGTTCTCAACATAATTGTCTGTTTTTAACATCCTGAATTCAAAACTGATATTATTAATATTTTTACGATAAAGAAGTGTGGGATACTTGTTTTTAGATTGATCCATTTTAGATATAGACCAATCATAAGCACCATCAGGATGAAATTTTCTACTTGGATTAATCTCTTGCCAAAATTCGTCAAAAGTTAAAAGTGCAGGATCTACGATCTTCTCGACGTATTGATCTGTCGCTTCTAGCCAAGACTTGAATTTCATGTATTATATATGAACTTAAACTACTTTTGCTAAAGCAGCATATTTATTAGCCCGCTCTTCTTTTTGTCTTGGTGGCAAATTATCTAAACCAAGCTTGTAATCTACCCAATGACCAATTTCATGTGGCAAAGTTCGATACAATTGAACTTGACGAATTTCTTTTTGATCAAATTTTAAAATGTGTTCTCTTTTGTTAGATTTCCAATCTTTACATTGAGTTTTTAAGAAATCTGTTTCTTTTTGCCAAAAAGGATTTAAAGAATTCTTAATTTTTAGAATCAAAGGACATGGTTGAGCTTCTATTGTAATTAAAGGCATAAAGCCAGGCGCACCATAGTATCTTAAACTGCCCCATTTTGCTCCAAACAACTCTTCTTTTTTAGTGCTTTGATTCAGCTTAATATGTTCAATGCCTTCAATGTTGTCTGGAGGCAATTGATTTAAAATATCTATTAAATCATCTATTGAGCAAGCATGGATGTATCCTTTTGATGTCTCATCAATATAAAAAGTCATTTTAATATTGTGTATGATTTTGTAAATTTTTTCACAATTGTTAAAATCCTTTTCTTGAAAGGGTGCCTCTCGAAATAATGATTGACGTTTAAAACCATTATTTGCTGTCCCAATGTTGCGATTTCTCCTAACTGGATTATACATTATTGTTCTTTCTTATATGAAGTGATCCAATCCATATCCTCATGAGTGTTAGTATCATACAAACATAATTCAAATTCTTTTCCTTCATGTAAATTCATGAAGGAATGATATTGATTTACATCATATTCTCGATCAGTGGCTAATTTGAATTGTTTCTTGATATTTCTGCTGACAGGATATTGCCAATCAGTGGCTGGGAAGTGACTTTCAATATACAAACTGTCTTTAATGTAATGATCGTAAATAGGACTTTCAATCTTAACACGCTTGATTTGTACACCATGACTCTCTAATTGATCTACCAAATCATCAACATACGTCTTGCATATTGGATACGATTCAGCTTTGTAAACTAAAGAAGTCATGTATTCATGGCGCAAACTCTCACGTTTTGGAGTCAGAAGATCTACTACAATTGTCTTTATTTTTAAATCTTTGGCGACAGTTATGATTGACTCGTCGCCTGTGATGTGAATTTCAAAAGTTTCCATACGGTGTTTTAACCACATGGAAACAAATAATCAAGCTATTCTGGTGTTATCTCAGAAAGCTTCCCCTGCTCCTTAGTAAAAGTCACTGTTTTAGGTAGCTCTGGTTTTGATTTAGTCAATAATACACCGCAAAGATGTATAACCCTAGCCATATCGCCTTGGTCTTCCACTTCTTTTCTTATTTCTTTGACCAATTCGCGTTCGTACTCGCTCATATTTCCTCTATTTCTTTAATAAACAAGAATTCTTCAGCCTTAGTGCCAGGATAAGGCGGTGGATCGTCTAATATTGGCAATGCTTCAGTTAATTTATCCTGATCGAAATAACGAGGAGGAGAAGACCATTCTTTTTTAAAGAAATGATAATCTCTCATAACACATTCGATCTGTTCATTCCTTATCAAAATTTCAAGTTCCTCAGCAGTCTTACCAGTTTTTTTGGCAGATCGACAAACATTTGGCGAAATTTTCAATGCATCAATTTGTCGTTCGCAAAATGCGCGTATTTTCTCTTTGCAATTACGCTTATATTCTTCGCTTGCCGCTTTAAACTTCTTTTGAGGCTCAGCAATTTCAGTGAGTTTCTTTTCTAACTTCTCTCTGCTATGACTAACAGCAAGAATGTCGAAATCATCTCCACCATAATCTTGTTGATAATAATAAAGAACGAACATTAGCGATTTCCTATTTTTTAATGAATAAGCTTGTTCGATGGGGCAAAACGATTTCGTGAATTTCTAATATCTTCCCTAAGAAGATCTAAATCATTAATCATATTTGATACCAATCTAGCTGGAAGTTCTTCAAGCAAATTACAAAGTTTTATTGCTTCATTAGAACTTGTATACGCTCGGAGATCGCAAAAGTCGCCTTCTTCAATGCCATCAGCAAAAAGTCTTTCTGTTTGTTGATGGTATTGAATCATGCCCAGCAACAACATTTGCGCTGCATGAATAGAAAGTTTATAAGGAAACGTATCGGAGTTTTTAGTATACATCATTGCCCCCTTTGACCGTATTTTAAGTATTCTTTATGCTTACCAACAGTATCGTACCATTGCAGATACTGTTCAGATGTGTGAAGTTCCCATACGCCACCTTTGCACTTGTTTCTTTCTTCAATGAAAGCACGGGCGCGTTTCCCAGCTAAAGGAATCCCGCTTTCATAATAATGCCCAAAAGTTCGATTGAAAGGATAATATACGGTTGTGTCCATACTAAATCATAGCTAAAAAATGGAATAAAACAAGATCAAGAACAGCCAAGGGCTAATTCGGCTTCGCGAAGTTGTCTTTGGTGATAAGCTAAAGCGATGCTTAAGGCTTCAGAATTGGTGATTAAATCAATTTCATTAAAAACAGCATTCAAATTATCAAAATAAATAACATTGACTTGCCCACCTGTTATTGCTGATGAAGTAATTTTGATTCTTTTGATCCATATGCTTCTAATTTTGCCTCGATTTGCTTCATATCTCAACCATGCGCGATCACCCTCGATAAATTGCAAAACGATTACCTGCTTGGGTAAGAATATAACGATCTCACCACAATGACCAAAAGTTATCCGACCTTCTGCAACATAACTAAACATTAATTTCCCCCAGGCAACACAGATATGGCATTGTATTTAGAGATTTAATATCGGTTATTGAAAGGAATTATTTTATTGATAACACAATAGATATTGCATGGATTTTAAAGAATGGTTTCTACTGGAAGCTAAAAAAGAGCATAGTTTCTCTTCTACGCAAATTGATTTTGATGCCAATGACAGCAAAAAGATTTTGTCATGGTCATATCGCAATATCCCTCAAGGTAAATTAGTCCATAATGATAACGCTGAAGGAAGAGAAACAAATATTCATGTTACAGTCCTTTATGGACTTCACGCCACCACACCCGAAACCATCAAAAAAGCTGCAACAAAAATCAAACCATTTCATATCAAATTAGGTAAAATATCTAAATTTGAAGCCGCAGGTTATGATGTAATCAAAATTGAAATTATTAGTAGTGATTTAATGAAAGCCAATAAAATAATGGCAAAACTATCTCACACTAACAAATACAAAGACTATTCTCCACACTGCACCATTGCTTACGTTAAAAAAGGCTCATGCGATCACCTATTAGGCAAAGAAGTTTTCAAAGGTTTGACGATCCCTGTAAAATCGATCACATTCAGTTCTAAGACTAGAGTTAAAACGAAACTTCCTTTGTGAGAAATACCATGCAAGAACTTTTAGATTCAATTCGTGCAGAGTATCCCTTCGTCAAACTCTGGGCGTTCGAGAGTAATACCAAAATCGAACTTCAGCAAATTGAAGTTGACAAAGAACATCGAGGACAGGGCATTGGTCAAAAAATCATTGAAATGCTAAAAACTTATGCTCGAATGGTAAGCAAACCCATTGTGCTTCGACCAGAAGCCGAACGAGGCAGAAAGAAAGATCTAGAACGTTTTTACAAACAATTAGGATTTGTGAATAATTCAGGACGACATATGGATTATACATTGTCTTCACCAATGGCAAAAACAATGTATTGGAGATTTAAAGAATGGCTAGATAACAATTAACATTTGCTGAAATCTACCGTCCACCACCAAGTGTCACCTGCAACAGTGACACCAAATCCTATATCTTTAAAATCCCGGCTCAAAATGTTAGAACGATGACCACTTGAATTCATCCAGCTATCCATAACTTCTTCAGGAGTACGCTGACCTTTAGCTATATTTTCTCCTGCTAATAACCAATTGTAGTCTTGTTCTTTGATGCGAGTGCCAAGACTACGATTCGGCTGATGATGAGTCAATCTGTTATTTTTAACCATGTAGTCATTGTGTGATTGTGCTGCACAATCTAATTCTGACATTCTTGCGTAAGGAGGTAAACCTTTTGCTGCTCTATATTGATTGTGAAGTTCGAGCAATTTTTCTTTGATACTCTCTCTGTCTATCATAGCAACAGGTAAGGGTTCAGGTGGTAAACCTAAATTATTGCTGTTAATGCCGATACCGAGTAATCCATAAATCCATTTAGTGATTCTCATACAAGTATTTAGTGGACCAACTATTTTTGTGGTTCAAAAATTGCTCCTGCACCATACGAATCTGCAAAATCTTTACACATCTGATATTTATCTTTTAGGTGATTTGGTCTTCCTTCAAAATGAAGATTACCATCTACTTCTCCTACACGAATAAAACCATAATTAAGCAATAATCGCCAAATTTCCGGTCTAGCTTTATCTTCCATTATCTCATAACAATGCCATTCTGCGTTACTAGCACCCTCACGATCAGCAGTTTCTCTACAAGATTCCTCCATCTCATCCAAGTCTTTAAGAATTTTATCTATTTTAGGCACCTTTTCAATAAAAATTGGATTTGATTTGACAGTTTCAATATGCCGCCACAGATGGCACTGTATAAATTCGCCTGTAGGTGCTAACCAACCTGTAATTTTCATTTATTCCTCCATTTTCAAGCCTTAATAATTAGATATTCGACAAAGACAATCATGTTAAGCGATTTACAGTTTTTTACAGCAATTCGATGAGTATATAAGTTGCTATGAATTTTAAAAGCTGGTTGCTGCAACAGGAGAGTCCAATGATACCTGAGCATGTAGTCAAAGTTCATGTTAAAAACGTGAAACAACAAAAAGATCATACCTGCGGCGTTGCTGCACTGAGGTCTATACTACTGTATTATGGTATTAAAAAAACCGAATCCGAAATCGCCAAACTAGCAGGAACCACAGAAGATGGAACAGATACAGAAGCTTTAGTTCGTGTTGCCCGCCTCTACAAATTGAAAACAAAAGTAAAACACAACATGGACTTACACGAACTAAAAGAATGGTTAGATAAAAAAAGAGCAGTCGTTGTTTGCATGCAAGCTCGTGGTGATGAAAAAGAACAAAAGAAACTAGAACTTGGTCATTATATGATCGCTATTGGCTATGACGAAAAACACATCTATTTTGAAGACCCATATCAAGTCAAAGGATATCGAGGACGTATCCCAACCAAAGAATTTATGAAAAGATGGAAAGACGCAACTACCGAAGGCGTCATCCGTTTTCGTTGGGGATTAGCAGTATGGAAAGACGACAAAGCGCCTATATTCCCAACCAAAATCAATAAAGCCAAGAAAGTATAGAAAGTATTATGCCAGTAATGGCAAGTGTTATTATGATAAATAACTGATACGTCAATATTGGATCTTTAGGACAATAATTGGGACAATAATACCAATCTACACCCTGTTCGCTATCCAATTTCATTATACAACCACATTTTTTACATGTCATAACATCACCAAAGAAAATGCAGTTCCACCAACAACAATTAACACTATAATTAATGCAATAATCATAGACCATAAATTATGGTTAGACGGACAATTAGGATTAGGGCAATCATACCCGCCTGCTAATCTCATGCTATCGCATTTATCGCATTTATAACTCATGTTATGCCATCCACATTGCAAAAAGATTAGCCATATCCCAACCACGATCTGTCGGCTCAAAGCGAGCTATAGGAGAAACAAACTCTTTGCTCTCTGAAAAATGAGGATCAATCATTTTCTGAAGTTTTAATTCGCTCAGCGTTATTCCCTCATACACAAGAATCTTCTTGCCTTCGTAATTCGTGCAGTCAGGATAATGGATCTCTATTACCAATATATCGCCATCTTGCTTGTGCCGCAAGATTTCATACTTGGATGGATCAGGGTTGCCAGTAATAGCAGGGCTGATATAGCTATCTCTCGAAAAACCTATGTGAATGCCCATTAGCAATCCCAAAAAACTTGAATGGTTTTAGTGCCATCAATAGTGACAGGGAAGTCCTTAATTATTGCATCAGCATTATAATCAAAATCATCTTCGTATTTATCGCCTTCAAGAGAAACAAACTTCTTTTTACCCTCTAACGCCTTTTTGAGATCCTGTTCAAATAAGTTTTCGCCAGAAAGCTTATTTGTGTCAATCACAAATGTTTCTTTTTCGTGATCATGAAATTGATAATTTACTGCAACAATCATGAGATCTTCCCTCTTTTGTTGCAGTAAATTATGCTAAAAATGAATAAAAGTCAATTACTTTCTGTAAATCCAAATCGGAACACCATCGCCAGCCAGATCTGGTCTAACTTCCACATTCGTGCCAAAACAGTCATACACTGCTTGGATTACACCAGGATGAACGCCTTCATGATAATGCATCATTACCACTTCATCGCTAAATGATCCAGCTAAACTTAAATCTTCACAATCATGACCACACAAAATACCACCTGGACGTACTTTTGGTAAATATAATTGAATGTCCCGCTTCACGCCATCGTAAATATGATCTGCATCAATAAAACATAAATCTAAAGACTCATCTTTAATGCGAGATGCCATTTCGTTACTGCGACCCCAATACACATCAATATGATCCATGTATCCAGTTAGATTGCTGACAAACTCAGCATAGATCTTATCAGAATTTTCTGGCTGGAAACGATGAATATGATTAGATGAATTTTGAATATCTTCATTTCCACTAAACCAATCTACCACAATTGCTTTACCGTTATTGTTTACAATAATTGGCATGTAATCGCGAGTGGTTAAACCTACCCACGCCCCAACTTCCGCCACAACCATCCCTGGTTTTTGAACTTCATTAATCAGATTAGTTAAAGCTTTTATCACATAACTCCTTTATTAGGTGGTAAGATATATATCCTAGCATAATGTCTAAACAGAAAAATATCCTTTTCCTCAAAATCATGCTATAATCATAAAAACCCTCTAATAAAAGGAGATAACAGTGCTTAAAACCAACTGGATGTGGATCTCTCTGTTTGCCCTCGCCATTATAAGCGGCGATATTGCTTTCCTTCTATGGCATAAAGAGCAACCACCTCAGCCCCAGCAAGCAACGCCAATTGTCCAAAAACTAGTCTTTTCAGCCGAAAGTCCTACACGAAAATCCATTGAACTAAAAGATGATCACTCTTGCGCAATTGCTCCAAGAATAATTGGAGACAAGATCTTGGTAGGTCAAAACTCGACAGAAACAAGACCAGAATCAAAAGCAATTTTTCATTCCGATAATCAAGCAAATGCAATCAAGCAAGCTCAAAGAATCGGACAACGAATCGTGTATTGGGTCCAATGTTCGCCAACAGATAATGATGCATTCTCTGATTTGTTCCACGGTATGGAACAAACCTGCCATGTCCATGCTGCCACATATGGCAAAGAAGATGAACTTGGAAGTCGAATTGTTTTTCATAACAATCAAGGTGAAATGTATTACATCTTGAAAGAAAAAGTAAAAACAGGAATGGCTGAAAAAATTCACAAGCTATGGGCTTCAACCCCTACGCTCTTTACTGACCGAATCGTAGTTGGTAATCCCAATGGTCAAGTCAGTAGAACTAAAGCATCCCCAGAACGAATGAGCCAGATTCTTGGCTATCGTGTTCCAATTACCGTAACGGTTAATGGCTACGGCGATAATGAATCCGAACTGCCACTGAGAACCTATATTCGACAAGAAGGTCAACTCACGAGATCGTATCTCATGAGAATCGGTTGTACTGGATCAGAATGCAATGAAGTTATGGAACTTGTTCTTGATGCTAACTGTATGCCAAGCCGATATACATTTATGCGTGATTCTCTGTCAGACTAATCCCATTTTTTAACGCTTCCAGTGATGAGAGCGTTGCCATGCTCATCACTGGAATTTTTAACACATTCATTACACATATCTAAAACGCAACCTACTATCAAACCATGCTCGTACACCATTCGAGTGTACGGCAAAGAACACGTAGGACATGCTGTTGTTATCTCAATTTGCTTAGCGTAATCAATCATGCTTTACCTTAATCAATTGCCATAATTACTAATTGGACAGATTCAATCAATTCACCATAGTTAATATGGTGTGTAGTAGAAGAGATTCCATCTCTAACATAATAAGGTGGACCACAATAATCGCTTTCGCAAGGATAAATGTAACCAACCATTTCTTCCCCACTGAAAAATTGTATTCTGACTAATTTTTTAATAGGGTGAGAAACGTTGCCATACGATTCGTAATCATCAAGAAAATCTTCTGGAACAGAAGCAAATAGTTGTCGGTATAGATCTTCTGCTTTTAATTCCATTTTAGCCATAGTAGCAGCTTCTTCGTCAGCCATACCCCAATAACCATCCATCTCATCATCGCCATTTCTATCATCATAGTTGGCAAAAGAACCCTCATACTTGGTAGAGAAAATTTCATCACCAAGTTTGGTGTACCTGATGTTCTCTGCTTTTGCTGTAGCAGCCTTATCAATAGCTTCTTGCCACTCTTTGTAAATTTCTTTCCGTGTCATAATTAATTCCAATTGTAAATGTGATCCCATAAAAGTTCACGATCAACATCTGCTAACACCCAATCTGTATTGTCCTTCGGCTCTACTTCGCAAATTGTGCCCCAACCCTGTTCTATCTTTCTTACTTTACCTGCCAACCAAACACCAATTTCTTCATGTAGGTGGCACACTGCCGCCGTAGGGTCGTGAAATTTCTTATCTTCGTGCTTCTCTAAATATAATCCCATGCCTTCCATGAATAACTCAGCCGCTCGACAATTTGGCTTGCTCATTTTACCAAAATGTTCCTTATTGTAAAGAATAGTATGACACACATTCTTGCCAACAAAATGCCTCTCAGCAATCTTAGCACCAGTAAACGCCAATGTGCCCGGTCTGTCTCCATTCATGTTGAAAGTAGGAACCCAACTCTTTCCCTCAAATTGAGGTAATTTTACCTGTGGATCATAAAGATGATAACCAACAAAGCCACCCTGCATAGTCGCACGTTTAATAATTTGCTCAGGATGTGCTGCTAAATGCTTCCCTAACGAGCTTACAGGACCAATGACAAACAACTCGCTGTCAGGGTAATCGTTGAAAATAGATGGCAATAAATCAATTCCTAAGCCATCTGGCGAAGATGTGAGAGAATGACCATACTTCTTCAATAAATTATGATGAATAGACCCAGATGATAACTTAATACGATCTAATTTGCTCGCACCAATAGGAATGTCTAAACCAACTTCCTTGCAAAAGAAACGAGCAATTGCAATTTGATCAGGATCACCAGGAGAAATCATGATCCCACGTATGTTCACGCCAGCACTAACCAAATAGCACAAAGCAAAGAAGTCATCAGGATCGTGCCCAATATCAGTTTCAACTATCAGATTCATTTTTGTTTCCTAATTCAATTGCACAGAGTTGTAGCCACATCTTTTACAAAACGTTCTTTCTTTGCTCCAACGATGCCCCAGCCATCGGCATAAAAATTTGAATTTTAGCCATTGATACCAAGTTGGGCGTGGATCATAAAATTCTTGCCATCCATTTTTATGTCCATTACGCCTTCTTGTTCTTTCTTCTTTCATATATTCTTTCAATACAATCATGCAACCCAAACGAAGATCTCGTTCCGTTGCTTTGGGATATTGTTCTAGCACTTCACTGAGGTTTCCGTGAACAATCAACGAACCACTTAGCGAAGATCCAGCAGATCCGAAATCCACATAGTCAGATTGAAGAGTGGTCATGCTTTTTAACAGATCCAAAAATTCTCTTGCTTCGTGCGAGTTCATTTGTGAAATTCATCCTTTTTCTCTTAGTCCTAAAATTGCATCGAGAATAAAGCAACCACGATGATAATCATTCTTTTTCAGTAATTCTTCATTGTCGCAACCTGCATCCATGAGGGCATCAAACAAAATGCCCATTCTGTCAAACGCTTTCGTCTCATAAATACCCCTAGCTACACCAACAGTATCAGAAGTTCTCCATCTGTCATCAAATTCTTTTGGTACGAATTGATCAAGAAACTTGTTTTGATCAATCCTTTCAAGTTTGTTGTAAGCAAACCTATGAGTAGTAGCAATTATGTTGTTTATAGGAGACGTGCATCCATAAACATTAAGTATAACGTTGTATGCAGCAAGTGCAGCGGAAAGTGCAAATTCAGAAATCGATGCCACAGTCACAAGATCAACATAAGCAATGGCAGCGGAATCATAAGCGTCTCTAAGTACTGAGTCTTGCTTGATGCAAGTTATATTACAAACCATGTCCTCAGATATTTCTAATGCCTTTTTTAATCTGTTGTCTGTTGGTCGATAAGCTTCATAATAATGCAATACCCTATTTGCAAAAGCACAAGCAATTAAATGCCGTTCTCTAGTGCTAAATTGCATAAGCCAATCAACCCGTTGTTCAGGTGAAGTGCGTTCGTCGTCAATTTCACCCCAAAAGGTTGTTGTCATTTACTCATTATAGCATTTTTCTTCATCCAATACAAAACAAGTTCAACCCTGTGATTCAATTCTTTCTTCCAATTTTTCTATCCATTTTTCTAATTCCTGCCAATCTGCTTCAGTTGGAGGTCCATCAATTAGCTCTATTTTCTTCAATAAGGCTAATGATAGTTGAAGTTCTTCGTAATCAGATTCTGCCCATCCTTTAAACATACAAGATTTCTCAAAATCATTATCTTCCAAAAAATCTTCTTTCAAAAATTCTTCGTTAGGAATACGATCTTCTAATAAACGGCATCGAAGCGTAAGTGAACGCCAGTTCCACCGCCTAAGCTTATGATCTTCAGGAGGATCTTCTAATAAATAATTTCTTATGAATGGATCAAGCATCATGACTCCGCAGCTTTATTAGATATTTCTTTACATTCATCACAACAATCCCAGGTGCCAGTTTCGTTGTGAAGTCTCTGACATTCCATCATTTTGGCTGTAATTGCTCTCTCAAATCGATCAAATTTATTATTCTCCCAACGTGCTGCAAATTCTTTAGCCTCATTGAGAAATCTAGCATTTATATTGCCGTGCAATTCCGGAACTTCGGTAATGCTTAAGCCTTGCCCACCCCATGAATCAACCGGATAGCATTCTACAGCAGGTTTTTCTGGTGGATTAAAAACTGGTACTGGCTCAGTAAGCATATCAAAGTTTATATGTTTTTCCATATACTGGTAATTGGCTTCATTACCTCTAAAGTAGTAATAATCACCCATTAGACAGGCGATATGCTTTTCCATTATTGATGCTCCTGTCATCGAATACATTCCACCTACATGATCAGTAGAAATCGCATGCTTCTGACGTTCACAGAACGCTCTAATGGCATCTTTGGCTGTTTGAACATACTCTGCATGAGCCTTCATATAGGCAATAGAAGGAGCATTTAGCTCTTCTTTCTTACGTTGGAGAACTTCTTTGTCCTTGCTTACTGCAATGACTTTGAACTCTGACATGTCTTGATCTTGTTGAAAATAACTTAGTACGAACATTTTACACCTTTGTGAGCTTCGTTTGAATTGAAATATTTGCTAATTGAATCAACTGTTTTTAAGGTTAAGTCACTTTTCTTTTTATTTGCGATATCAGATATTGCTACGCAAGGCGATTCGCTGGCATTTGCAGAAGCATAAAGATGATCAAATTCCACATTGTCATCAGTCAACACGCATCCATTTATAGGGCATATGGCAGGTGCCTTAAAAGCAGCTATTATTTTGTCAGATTTTAATATTGATTTGTTTTTTACACCAACATCAAAACCGTATCCTGTGTTGAACTTATCTTCAAGAACTTTAAATTTTTCTTTCAATGAACTTGTTTGAGTAGATCGTCTTTTAAGTTTGTTGTTAGTATTTTTATGCTGAATCCAATCTACTAAAAACACATAAAATTTATCTAAATTTTCTAAAACATAAGAGTTAGTTAAGATTTTTTCTTGTTGTTTTTTAATGAAAAACGTCAAAATATCAACAATCACTAGATTCTCAATTTTTTTAGAAATATCATTTTGATAAGAACTAATTCGGTCAAGCCAATCTACAGCATTACTGAGTTGATGTTGAACGATTTTAAGTGCAGGAATTTTTTCCACAATTGTATCCCATTCTGTTGTGGCATCAATCTCTTTGCTCATTTGCAAATTTTCTAATTCTTCGCTGTATTTTTCCATTTTGGCAGCATTTAAATCACGTTCATTAAACGTGTCATCTAAAGTTTTGCCATAACATAAAATCAAAATATTATGTATCATTTTGATAGCAGCAAAACGATAATCATCTGTTATTTGTTTATTTAAATGTTTTGAGAGCTTGTGTTTAAAATTATCAAAAAGACCTTTTAGTAATTTTTGAGTTAAAAAATATCTACAATATAACTTTTCGCCAGGATTAAGAGATTGAGAATAATTTATGCAAGTAAATATTTCTTTTTGACTCCCAATATTCATGTTCTTCCAAACCACAACAGTGATTTGATGTTCTTTCAATCGACCAGCCAAATAATGAAATTTACTATTGTTTATCAAGTCATTCCAAAATAGAGTATTTTTTTCATTTCCCATTGTTAATTGAATTGAAAATTTGCCATCTAAAAAATCTTTCAATGTTTCAATTCTTTGTTTTCCATCTAGAACCCATCTATACGAAGGATCTCCAGGTTTTTCCACTAAATGAATAGTATTAATTGGTATACCATTAAGGATGGATTTTATTAGTTCTTCTTTATATTTTTTCTTCCACACTTCGCCCCGTTGATATGGAGGCTTGGTATCAAGATATGCTCTATTCTCTATAATATGAGATAAACCAAGTTGTTTAACTGTTACTAAACTACTTAAATCTTGATAAAATATAGATGGATTAATTTTTTCATGAATTGTTATCATAAATTCCTTTGTAAGATTCTACAATATAAAGATAATCTTTTAATATGAAAATGTCAAATTTTGCTAAGTAAAATTTGACATTTTAGTTATTTAATTTTCTATATCTTTGCTTATAGATCTCCGCACGGCACTCTTTGCACTGTGATTTGCCTTTACTGAAACATTCTGTCAGAGACAATATTCTTTGACACTTTCCCGTACACTGCTTTTGACCTAGTGCTGCAAGAGGATCTTCTTTCTTTTTCTTAGGCTTGCTGCCTGCAATGTGACCCCCATGCTTTTCACAGATGTAGACTCCATTATTGCGGGCGACATTACGGTCGTGAGTGAGTTTCAATGCAATGTGAATACATTGGCAATATTCGCAGAACACATCGACTGTATCTGTTGCTATTTTTTTACGATAATGTTTTTTAGTTCGTTGTAGAGATCTTGCTTTTCTAATTTCAGTGTAGTCAATATTATCAAGTTTAGAAAGATATTCATCTGCCCATTTTGTGGCACAATATTCATTTTCAAATCCTAATTCTTGTTCTGACCAAATTGTAAAACCATAACCTTTACGTAAAGCATACTCTTTGTTGTCCTCTATTTGTTCTTGAAATTGCTCTATTCGTCGTTGAGGTTTCACTTCAATAATTTTCATGTCACCATTTTGATATCTTACTAAAAAATCATAAATTCGCTTGTTGCCTTTCTTAGCAATGAAAGACTGTTGGTTGATATACCAAACAACATTGGCATCATCATCAAGCAATAGAGCAGCTTTTAATTCATAGGAAGAATCACAGTAAATTGACCCAGCTTTAGGACTTAAATGATAATGATATCTTCTTTTTTTTAAATTCATAACACCTCCACAATTGTATATATCATCATAGAACGTTATTATCCCTTGTCAAGGACAGAATTAAAACAAATAAAAAACAGCATCAATTAAATTGATGCTGTTTTGAAAACTAGTTGATATATAAGTTAATGATTCAGACTTATTAATGTCATAGAAAGGGTGGCATTAAAAGAAATCATTAGAAAGGAGGCTATTATGACTCATGATGAGTCTATGCTTATATGCTATTTTATTATGTTTATGATTTATTTACATAAAGTAGCTTAAGTGTAAAAATAACCCCAACATACGTTGGGGTTATTTTTTTAAGCTTATAGCACGAAGTTAGCGATTGAAAGTCTCGCGTAGAACTTAGCACCTTCCCTCAATAACTTTTTACCATAGCGAGTCAAGATACCTTTTCTTGGGCAGAATGATTCTGGATCAAGAACAACAGGTGTCTGAGTCAACGGTACATATGGACAGTAGAAGTAACCCGAATCCATATAACTGTCGCCCTTGTAACCCATTAGGATCTGGGAGGTTGGGAACAATGGATCTTTGTATACTCTCCAACGACTATTGACAGTACCAACATACTGAACACCCAAGCTGCTTGTGAACGTGTCACTTGGAACTGGAGCGAAACCGGCTGTTGCTGTTTCAAAAATCGATGCTACTTCTGGGCTGGTGACAATCCAGTTGCAACCACCACGAAGAGTCTTACGATGTACAACGCTGCTGACTTCAACAACCTTGACATATAGAGACTCATATTTTTCTTTGATCGTATCACCCAACGCGGTATTAAAGTCCCATGCAGCAACAGTACCAGCGTTGTTACGAAGGTCTGTTAGAACTTCACGGTCAATTTCCATGTTGATTTCTTGAGCCAAAACTGCGGTCAATTCAGCTTCGGTGTCAAGGTTGTGCTGTGAACGAAGATCTTGTTGAGCCTCGAACGACCAAACTGCTTTCAGTTTGCGGGTCTTAGCAACAATGTCTTCTGATTCGACAACCAAATTTATCTCCGGGAGATCTTGATTGCACTCCATGTTATATTCGTAGCTTGTTACCATGCTGTTAGCAGCAGGATCAGCGCTCCAAGTTAGGCTTACAACGCCAGTGTTCAAATTGATAGAACCGGAAGAAACCTTCGGTGAATGTGAACCGATATCAGTGAACGAAAGACTTGTGCCGCTTGAAGGAACAGTGAAGGTTTGGATTGCGGTTGAGCCATCATAGATGGTTCCAACAACAGTACCTGCCAACACTGGAGTCTTCTCCAATGTGTAACTGAAAACGAATGGTGCTACACCGCCACCAGCGTGACTTTGGGTTTCATTCTGGATGAACTGACTTGAATAGAACATATCCAATTGAGCATCACCAGAAGCACCTTGCTGCAAGGACAATGCATCATCGGTTGGGAACCCTGGAAGGGTTGCACCACGAGTTGCACCTTTGTTGCTGCTGTAACGGAACCGCAGGTAATATACCAAGCCGGTTGGACCCAACAATGGCTGAACGCTAACAATTTTATTAGCAATCAACTGTGGGAAGATTCTACGGACAAGCGGAATCGAAATTCGCTTGAACTGTGCAATATCGCCTGTATCGGTGGCGGTTTCGTTCATCAATCTCTGGTTCTCAAGGAGAACCGCAGTGGTCTGACGAACGAAGCGATCATCGATACCTTCTAACAAGCCTGTCTTGTTCCAGCGAGTTTCAAGCTCCTGGGCTTCATTTAACAGGCGAGAATTCATACTTATGTTCATATTTTTCCTCTATGCCTTTGAAGGTAGTGTGTTACTTCTTTTTTTGAACAGGGGTTTCAACACCAGCTAGGTGTCTCCACTGCTCCGTGATACTGTTACCAGAACTTTCAACGAAGCGTGTACCGTGTTCTTCGTCGCCGCTCGCGGTTCCGGCGTCAACATTTTCACCGATAACAATCGGGTTTTCGACGCTCTTCTGACCACGACCCTCTACAGTTCTTGCTTTTTTGAGTCTTTCTTTCTGTTCGCTCTTTACGCCTTCTGTCAAAAGATCATTCTGTTGACGAACTGCTTCATTGAGCTTTGAATTGTCGGTCGCGAGACGCATGTTCTTGGCTTCAAGAATACGCTGTTGTCCCTTGATCTCTTCAATTGTTTTCGTTAGTTCTTCTACTTTGCTACCAGTAGCAGCAAGGTATTCTTCGTCTGATAGATAGTTGGCAGCAACTTCTAGAATCTTTTCCAAAGCGATCTTGTGTTCTGCAACCATTGGATCGTTTAGAACGTCTCGCTTGGCTTGTTCGTAGAACTCTTCGCCCTTGGTTGAAAGGAAAGCGTCGAGCTTATCGACCATGTATTCCTTAATTTCAGACAACTTCTTGTCGTATTCGTCGTAGAGATCTACTTCGAGGTTTTCATTCTTGGATCGCTCCTGAATGAGCATTTGGTATGCTTCCTCGTAGCCCTCTTCGAGTGCTTGTTCAAATTCTTCTCTTTGTACCTCAAGACGATCTCGGAGGTCGCAAATGATCTGGTATGCTTCTGCATATCCCTGCTCTGCGGTTTTCTCCACTTCAGACTTCTCTGAAGTAATGGTCTTGTAGGCTTCTGCGAGCTTCGCGTCATATTCTGTATCAAGATCTGCTTTCGCTTCTTCTAAGAAGGTTTCGACAGCAGCTACTACATCCTTAGACACATTTTCTGGAAGCAAGTCAGAAAGAGCCTGCATGATTTTATCTTTACTAGTCTTCATTTGTGCAACCTCTCTTTAATCTCATTGGTTTTGGCTTCAAACACATGCCCCAAGAAAGATATTAAAGCTTTAGCGTTAACATTATGTATGCTGCTGCCTTCATTTTTCGCTGGGGAAATATTGTTAATTGTTGGAATGACACTTTCATTTCCGACAACACGCTGCTGGAAAGCTGCAAAAGTTGATGGATCAGCGACTGCATCAAAGGTAATCAATTTGTAAGACTCACCGATTACCAAAACACCGTCGTCATTTGTCTGACCATTACCAACTCCGCGACTACTAATTCCGACACGAACACCGGCTTCAATTAAGCTCTTAAGAAGCTTACCTGAAGGTGTATTTAGCACTTCTCCCTCGCCCATGAGGGTTTGACCTTCCCACCATAGTTTGGTAACTAGGTGAGAAGCATTCTCGAAGTGAATAATAGAATCTGTGGGATGATCAAGTTCGCCGACTAGACCACGATGTTTGATAGCCTCATCCAATCTATCAACATTGGACTTGAGGACACCTTCGGGATACATTCGACGATTCTTGTTTACCGCATTGGCTTCCTGAAATTTACCGCGAAACTTAAGGGCACCATTAGCGCCCTTAGTTGCAGCTTCATTTAGGTTCAACATGGTATGACCCACACAGTCAATCAAAAGCATTTGCTCCATGTTGCTCCTTAGTTAGTTTGATCGTCAACTCTGTTATCGCTGTTGACATGTACCTTCACTGACTTCGGAATGTATGGATTCTGAAGAGAAGGCCACGTGTCACCACTTTGCCACATATCAAGTCCATTGTTCCAATCTTTATCAGCACCCTTTTCACCCTTCATGGTGTAATCACCGAAAGGTTTTGGTACATGTGGATTGCTCAAAGATGGCCACACTTCGTTGCCACCTTTATTGCCCCAAGAGTGATGACGGGTCTGATCGGCTGCACCGTTCTTGTAACCCTTTTTGTCTCCATCAATCTGTGGCAAGCTATCGCCCCAATCACCTGAGAAGTCACTTGCTGGCGTGTAACCTTGTTTCGCCTTGTCAAACATAGCTGGGTGATCACCTTGGATAGTATCGTGTGGTGTTTTCACAACCTGCCATGCTTTGGAGTCGAGATTGGTTTCAACAAGGTCTTGCAACCATGTTGCTACTTCAGCAGCGAGTTCTAAGCTTGGTACTGCTTCGCCTTGAAGAACTGTTTCGAGTTCTTGAGCGAAGAGAGTTGCTTCTTCTCTTACATCTTCGTTATCTGAATCTAAAGCTGCACGACGTACATCGACGGCGGCATTGTACAAATCCTCGAATACCTTCATTTCCAAAACGTTATGTTCATCTAACGTTGGGTAGAAGTCATTTACTACTTCTGCAAATGATGCATATGGATCTTCGCAATCGGTGCAAACTTGTTTGCCGGACAATTGTGAGATACGAGTAACACGATCAGTGTAAGCATCATGAGCAACACGAAGGATGCCTTCAGCCATGAAATTACAAGTCTTGTCGTCGTAGTTGGTAACACCAAGGTTAGAAAGTGCTGATCCTACCGTGTTAGCAAGTTCGCTTTGGGTGAGATAAAGCACCGAAGGGAACCGAGTAACAATGCTGCTGATCGCTTCTTCTAGCGCTGAGTTATCAGAAAGATTATTGTGCCTCTTCAAATCTGCAATCATTTCACAGAAATCACGACTTTGCGGTAAACGCTGAGCGGTTTCACGAAGAACTTTTACATCCGTCTTCATGGTCTTCAAACCGTAATTAAGGATCTTTCCTTCATTGCGGGTTTTGACAGCAGGTAGACGAACTGCAACAACGCTTCCTTTATCATCTGTTTTTACAACTGCTTGATTTAGAACTGCATTGTTTTCGACAAAGTTGATATATCCGAATACATTTTCGGACATTACGTACCATTCCTGGAATGCCTTTGGCTTACGACCTGATAGTTTAGCTGCTTTACGTGCTAATGATTTTTGATAAGGTGTTTTCTTTCCCGCACCTGTTGCACCGAACTTCTGCTTACGTTTTGCCCAACCAGCACGCATTTCGGCTGGGGTACGTTTGCGAGCCATTTTCTTATTCTTTCCACCCTTACGAACTTTGAGTTTGTTAGGATGACGTGGATCACGACGAGCGAACACGTTTGCTTCTGCAATTTTTGTTTGCATTGCGGATGCAGCTTCACGTTTGTGGTGATCACGAACCATACCCATAACTTCATCAAACAAAGTGTTAGCTTTTGGTGCATTATCCTCAAGGATAGAGTCTAACATGGAACGAATATTCCCACGACGGGATTCGTTGTATGTGCTTTCATCAATAACAATTTCTTCGATATTTTCGAGGATAACTGTAGTAGCATCTACTTTGTAGTTGGCACGGATATAAGTACCTTTATCAGTTTCGTAAAGAACGTGATTATCCGTAAAGTTGTGGAAGTTCAGCGAACCGCTTTCCAAAGCGTGAGCCAAAACATCTTCGGCGGCGACCAACTCATATTGAGTGGAAGCAAGAGAATTCTCCTGCAACTTCTCAAACACTTCGTAATTGATCAGTTTTCTTTGCATTTTGGACTCCTAATTACATTCGAGAGACACAAGTCTTTAACATGTCATATATATGTTGCTGCGTTCGATTTTATTTAATGTAGTTGAAATATATACCAATGCTATTAGAGTGAGGACATCAAATAATGAAAACATTTCGCAGTTATTTCATCGAGCAAGAAGGTCTTGGAGGTCTTGGACAACAAGATCTAGCAGATGATCACGAACGTCCAGAAGATGAGCAACAACCTAACGCTCCACCTGGAGGTGAAGATTCATTTCCGTCTTCTGAAGATGAGATATCAATTGTTAGAAAAGCAATGAGAATTGCTTTAAAAGCAGGGGATAAATACAAAAAACGTGTTCACGAATTCCTTCGTAGACTTGCACGTGACATCCCAGAATTGCAAAACTTAGTAAGCCAATTAAAAGATGAAGATGGCGATGATGATATGGGTGGTGCCGGGAAAGGTGATGATACAAACATGCCAATGGTATCTACGCCAGAAGCAGACATCCCAGATGGTGCCCCTGGCGGTGATGAATAATTAAGATAATGATTTGAAAGTTAATTGCATTGCTTCTATTTGCCGCTGAATTGCTACTTTGCAGTTTGCAATTAACTTTTGTTTACATTCTTCATATTGCTCAGGCAGACACCAAACGTCACCAGTAAAATAACCTTGATAGAAGCTCACCTCTGCAACGCCTATCCTCTGTAGAGGCACCATTGCAGTAATCCATCTTTTACCTTTTTTAATTTCACCTTTATAAGACACATCATATTCAATGGTTGCATTACGCATTTCATTTTCGCTAAATATAGCAGGTTTACCTGGATAAGCTTTTATGCTAATACTTTTCAAAGAACTAGTCGATTCAATGAAATTTATGAATGTTTCCATTCTTCTCCTAATTCTGTTTGATCAATTTCCTCTTCATCCTTCTCCAAACTGTAGTCTTTGATATCAAGATCATATTTCTTGATCTCTTCGTCAGTAGGAGTTGGCAAAGGCTGAGCATCTGGGTTTTTCTGACCACCTAAAGGTCCACCAGATGCATTTCCTGATGCGTTACCCTTTTTGTCTGCTCCTGCTGCTGGAGGATTTGGAGGAGGTGCATTAGGTTGTGGTGGAGGCATTCCGCCACCTGCATTAGGATCTCCCCCTAACATTGGGCTTGGACCACCAGCTTCACCACCTAATTCTGTGCCACCGCCTCCAGGTTGACCAACGCCTAGATATTCTGGATTAGCCACCATAGCCTGAATCTTAGCATCTTCAATCTTCTGCATCTTATTACGCATGACATATTCTTTTGCTTTTTCTTCAGGTATCTTTAGAATATCAACATAAATGTCATAATCTGCCATCATTTGCGAACCTTTAACGGCAGAAGCATTGGTGTATCTTGCGCCTAAGACTTCTTGTTCGCTCGCTTCTCTGTAAGCAGATGGAGGTGTGAACAATATTTCCGCATCATCGTAAGTGTCTTGTGGAAAACCTCTAAGTCTAAGATGACGTTCAAATATTTCCATCATGCCATCAGAAAGACTCATTTGCAGTCTTTCTACCAACTTGGCGAACATCACATTTTGTGAAGACAAAGTTTTGGATGTTATTGTTGGATCGTCTGGAGCCAAATAATTTTTTGGCATGTTAAGAGCGATCAACAGCTTGTTGCGGAAATATACCGCATCATCAATTTCTCCCAGGTTTTGGGCACCTGGAAGCGTTTCAATACGAGTATTGCTATTTGGTCTGGTTGGCAACCAGAAATCTTCATCAGCCGCAGGTGCATGCCATCTTTCTTCAACAGAAGAAGCTCCAGCCGTTTGCCCGCCACGTCCCGAATAGGTTTTCTTTTTCCTTAATTGATCTTTCATACGATCAATTAAAGCTTCAGCTTTATTAGGCGGCAAAGCACCAACATCAACATAGAACACACGTCTTTCAGGTGCGCGTGTCAATCGATACACTACCATTGCATCTTCCATTAATCGCAATTGGTGTGCTGGTCCACGTGCTGGTTCTACCAATGAAACGCCATATGGATAGAAAGTTTTTCTATCATCTCCGATTCTCATATGAACAATTTGTTCCGGAGCGAATCGCAGTGCTGTGGCTTGTGCCAAGTCTTGTTCTGTTGCTTTTGTAACCTCAACTCTTGAAAGACTCTGATAGTCTGGTCCTTCTTTGCTTTGTTGAAACTCTAAAAGTTTGCCTTTAGTGGTTTCAATTCGGTACATGCTATCGCATGGCAAAATATTGATTTTTAATACACCAGCACTTGGGTTTTCTGGATCAATAATGATTTCAAGGAAGAGATCACCCATTTGGAATAACTTTTTAGCGATATTCCACAAACGACGATCCACTTTCAACAACTTGAAGAAAAAGAACTCAGCTTCTTTTTTCACTGCTTGATTTTTGCAGATGATATCAAACATGTGGTTGTTGTTGCCCTTTTGACAGTTATGGACAATACAACTACTGGTAGCGAAATTTTCGTGGTTTTCGACAGACATGTCATACACATCTTGCGTCTCGCCTTTTTCCATCCCAATCACACGGCGTCTATCAGCATGTCGTTTGTAGAGGTACTTTAATTCCTTGTATGAAAAACCTTCTTTTGCAAGGTGGTCTTGGCAAGTATTCCATTCGCATTTCATGGATTGTTTAATTTGCGGATAGTTTAAACCACCTTTAATGCGACGATTAATCATTTCAAATTTTTCGTAGCGTTCTAATTTTTTACCCAATCGCCATTCGTCTACGAATTGACGTTCGTGTTTCCAGCCTTCTGTATGAGTGTAGATTCTTGGAAATTGATTTGTTTTGCAACCAGACAATCCGTTAGCTCGTTCACGATAGAACGGCATAAGCTCATCACCTGTTTTTAACTCTCCTGCCATTTTCCAAATGGCGTCTCTTGTAAGAACACGATGGTCTGGAGTGAGTGTTAATTTTTCACCATTGTCCAAATAAATCTTAATTGTCTCTGCTTGTCCTACTAAACGAGGATTATAAGCCCAACCCAAAGTGTAATCATTGTTGATGAAATCATACGAATACACCAAAAACTTTTCATCTGGTTTTTTAAGTTCAGCAAGTTGTTTTATGGTATAGACGCCAAATGGAGTTGGGATATCAGTGTTCCCAGCTAAACAGCATTCGTCTGCAAAAATTGTTAAAGCTGAATCGATTTCTGCTACATACATAAGTCGTTCATATTCTTTGTAACGACTTTGGCGATTTGTGACTGAAGAAAGATCAATAAAATCATTTGTGTCACGAAGGCGCATTGCGCCTTTGCTACCACCACCCCAGAAGTTATCTGCTCGGATGTCTGGAATAGCATCTGGCTGTGTGACGCCAACGCCATCAATAACTCTTGAACTTGCTTTACGACTAATTGGATCAGGTCGATATGCAAAAGAGAAAATCTTGTATAAATCAGCCCAATATGGAAACGGCATAACTTTTATAATCCCTTCAATTACTAATAATAGTTAGGCAACTTACTCTTTTTTTATTATGACATACACATTCATTATCACTCATTTTGGTGCAGGCAGTTCTGTGTTGTGTAATATTCTGGATCAGAACTCTAAGATATCAGCTTTGGGATCTTCTGGTTTGACATACGATCATCCATCAAAACTCAATGATCTTTATCGAAGATGGAAAGAAAAAAGCAATCGTTACATAGATGTAAATCACACCATTGATAAATTAGTGTTAAACCATCAATTACGTTCAAATAGCTTTTACGATATTTGTAATTTCATATATATGATTCGTGATCCAAAACAGGCGTTAGCTAGCATAATGCGTCATGGTTACGCCGAAGATATGGCAGCAGAATACTATGCTTTTAGATTGCGTAGACTTTGCGAAATGTCGAAACACACACCTAACGCCATGCTAATTACGTATGATCAATTATTAGACGAAGATGTACGCAGTATGAAACTCAAGCAGATTGAAGAAATGTTGGGCTTACAATCATCGTTGATCTATGAAAACAAAAATGAGGAATCTCACAAAGAAATCCCTCATAATTTAATTGAAAAATGCAAATATAACAAATATCTCAAATATCTTGCGAGTAATCTTCGATATTAACATCCATTTGATTTTCTAGTTGTTCTTTTAATTTTTTCTTTCTCAAATCTTCTTTAAGTTTATTGTCCTTAAGTTGTTTGTCAATTTGTTGTTGATTAATTTCACGGCGTTCTCTTTTTTTAGCAACTTTATTCATTTCATTCATTGCTGCGCACAGATGTGATCTGGCATTAGAGAGTGCAAAATCGCCACAGAGTTTAATAGCTTGGCTAATAAGCATGATAGCTCGTTCAGTGTTTTGTTTCATTTGTTTTCCTTACCACCCAAAAGATCTTAAAAGTGCGTCATGGGGTCTTAATCTTCGCACGTCTGTATTCAGTAATCTTCCTATTATTTCTGCATCTTGACTATCTGAATCTTTTTCTTCAGCTTGACGAAGCAGATCTTCAACCAACCCACCTTCAATTTCAGCCCTAATTCTTAGGAAGACTTCATCTTTATTGACATCATTTATTTCTATAGTCTCACCCATATTGATAGGTGGTAATTCTCTAGCGAAGTTATCTTTTACCCCCAAGCAAATTGCCAGTGCCATAATTAAGTCATCGTGTTTACCTTTTCGAGCTTCTGCACGTTTCTTAGTTTTAGAGTATTCAAATGTTTTAAGCTCACGAACAAATCGTGGACTATTCATAGTAATTTGATTATTAATTAAAGCATTTTGCAATTGTTCTAAGAAAACTGGTCGATTGATACGGTCGATTCTCACACCAGCCTTTTCGCTTTTACCTTTCATTTCATGATATAAATTATCATAGTACAACCAAAACTGAAGTTTGTTTAATACAGCCAAACCAGTACCGTTACCTTCAACGATTACTAATGCGTTGTTGTACCATGTGGCAGCATTGTGAATTACCTGCGCAAACAGATGAGGTGGCACTATATCGCTACTAAATTCGGCAACTTGTTCCATTGTTCTAAGATGAAAGACATGGAAGGCACTAAAGTCACCACCTTCGCCAACACCTTCTGAAACATCAGCACTTAGAATATATTCGACATTTTTTTCTGGTTCTTTCCAGACCCACATGGCACCTTTTTCATATTTTGGGTTCATCATGTGCCATTCTTCCTTGCAATCACTTTCTGCTTCCCATTCTGGAAACATCTTTTTAACTGGTATAGATTTTCTAGCACGAGCTTCTAGTTCTTTAATGATGCTACCTGGAATAAAAGTTTCACCAGAACCCAAGAACGATCCTAAAACTTCCTGATCCCAACCTCGACTTCCGAGGTTAGATTTCATTTCTTTTACCCATACTGGATTGTTATATTCTGGGTTTTCTCTATAGTCGAGATCTATAACGTGGAAAGAGTTTTTTCCTTCAACTGCTGTGTGATACCATTCCTCGTACCAGTTACCTAATCCATTTACCGTAGAAATAACAATACACGAACCACCAGTAGCCAACGTAGGATACATGGACTTCCAATGTTCATCCATACCTTTAATGAACGCTGCTTCGTCAATGATTAGGTATGTTAAGGATTTGGAACGAGCAGCTTCACATGTCCAGAATTCTATAGAACCGTTAGTTTCTCCGAATATTTTTTCATGCTCATTATCTTTATCCATTATGGGAATCATCCACTTCGGAAAATACTTCAAGGCTTGAGTAACCATTTTACCGGCACCAGTAGCTTCACGATCTGATTTCGACAAAACCATAATTTTCTGATCTAATTTAAACATGCATCGCCACATTGCCCAGATAACTGTAAGGGTGGTCAATCCACCTTGACGAAATTTGCGAATAATGTTATGTTTGTGTAAATCGTAATCTTGAATGCATCGTTCTTGGTATGGGTATAATTTGAAAGGCACTAGTCCGCGTTTTGGGTGAGTGATTTTAACGTATGTCTCTGCGAAGTATTTAAAAGAATTAGCACATTTTTCTTGTTCTTCAAGTTGCTCTTCTTCGCTAATATCTTCGTTTGTCGCGTCTAAAATACTAACATCAACAAATTCATAGTCTTGAGGCGGTATTTCTTTTGGTTTATTATTCTCCATGACAGTTATATAGCGATTAACAAATAATGTTTATTAGAATTAAGATCATAGATATGGCATGAAATTTTCCTTTAAGTCTTTTTGGGAGGCATATCCACATGAAGTTGATATGCTGAAGAGATTGCCTACATTAGATATGCATGCTCAAGCGACCGAAGATCAGGAGATACATAAACGCGCAATAGACAATGGAAGTTTTGATGCTTTTGGGAATAAGTTTTTGATTAACGATATGGGCACTAAGGAAAAATTCAAAGAAGTTTTGAAAAAAGTAGATAAGGGTGAAAAAATTAATGACCAACAAAAACAAGAATTGGTCACTCTTTTACATCAAGACCAAGAAGGTCATCGTGGATATTTAGCTCGTCAGGATTTTAATCAAAATACTGGCAGTGCTGAATGGCATCAAATGTGGATTGATATTTATGACAAATGGATATCCTGGTTAAATCGGATTGGCACCAATTACTAACTAAGTTAGGAGAACTCCCATTCCCATTGAAAATGAAAGAAAATTTGTACTGAAGCCGCCGTTTGGTGATTTAGAGAAACAATTGTCTCTTTTGGCTACAGACACATTTGTTATTGAACAAGCTTACCTCCACAAGGGTAAAAAAATTATCGTTAGAATCAGGTCTAGCACTTGTAATAAAAACAATGCTTCCTGGTATGAAATGGCAGTAAAGCGCAGCGTAAATCGCGAGTGTATTGAAATTGAAACTAAAATTGAAAAAGAAGATTATGATCGTCTTTGGTCGGTTGCTGATGGGAAACTTAAAAAAATCAGATACATGGTAGACGATTGGGAAATTGATTTTTTCAAAGACAAAAACGGTGAAAACTATTTTGTTCAAGCTGAAATTGAATTACCTGCCGACATTAATTATCCTGATAAGATTCCTTCTATTATAGAAGACAACCTTTTATATCGTGTGTTAAAAGGTGATGATCGATTTGCCAATAAAAAACTATGTGATGTACACTATACTAACAAAATGCTTCACATGCTTTTGGAGAGATAATGACAAAAGACGAAATTATTGTTTTGCTTAATGAAATTGTAAAGCATGAACGAAAACACTTTAATTATTATCAGCATTGTTTTTTAACAATACGTGGTTATGAACGAGTTATTTTGGGTCCGATATTTGAAAAAGAGATGAATAGCGAATTAGAACACGTTTGTGAGTTCAGTTCTAAAATTGTTGCATTAGGCGGAACACCAACAATGGAAAGCCATTCTGTAACAGTGCCACCAAATGGTCTTTATCACTCAATAATGTTGCATAATGCAATTAATATGGAACGTGAAATTTTGAAGATTTATCATGATGCTTATCCATTAGCCGAGCGATATGCTGAAGAGCATGGCGACATGTCTATTGCTTTATTGTTAGAAGAAAATATTGAACATACAACTAAAGATGTTGAAGAACTAGAGAAATTGTTGCCTAGTTTATAAATAAAATGAGGATAAAATGAGCTATTTCCAAAACGTATTTGAATCTGAATTCTTAGGTGTATTGCTATTGTCTGATAGGCAGTATAATTGTACCTTCAAAGTTCGACCCAACAAGAACACCAGCACCTTAATGCGTGCTTGGGGAACGTCGCCATTTAATACAGTTGCCAACACGACCTTAACAATAAACATCAGTATCGATTCAGGGGTAACTTATACTGCTTTGGCGATTCCTGTAACTTCAGGTGCTGCTGTCAGTGCAAGTCAAATTGTTACTGATTTAAATGCAGATAGCGGATTTGCTAATTTTTTCACAGCGACTCTTGAATCATTTGCTGCTGATCAAAAAGGTATTGTCACTGTTCGGGCACTTTATCCACGAGAAAACTTCAAGGCTTACGTTTCCAATACCAGTGCAGAAACAATATTGAAATTCAATCGTTATTGTGGTGTTGCTGAATTGCCGGACTATTTTGCACGTCATACAATTGCTAACTCACGTTCTTATACGGATTCTTTGGCTTGTTTGGTGGAATTAGCACAACCCACGTACAATACTCTTATTACAGAGGCTGGTCTAAGCACTACGCCAAAAGCTAATTATGAGTTACTGCATGGCAGATCTGGCGCATTTAATTTTTACAAACAAACTGTGGATGGTAGCAGTCGCATTACAGCTAAAATTGAATATCCGGCTGGTGCAGTGGCTGGTGATTTGGCTAAAAGAACAACGTATTCTTATACAGCCGCACAAACTGCACCAGATGTTATTGCAGAAGTGCCTTATACGCTCCAAACTGCCGATTTAATAACTCCTCCATAATTCTAAGCCCTAGCCAACTAAATATATATGGGGAAATTCCCAAGGAGGTAAATATGGCTGATATAGAAACTGTCAATCGTTACTCCGCTGCCGATGGTCGTAGAGTTGAGCAGCGTGTAGCTGAAACACAGCATGAAGCCGGACACAAGGAGCGTGTAGTAGAAACCCATGTAGAACAGGTTCCTTTTGCTCTGGAAGAGCGTGTGACTGAAAAGGTTGTTCCTATCGTCACAGAGCGACGTAAAGAAAAGTTCCACAAGGGAGAATTGGTTGACACTCAACTTGAACAAGTGTCTGACGAATCACTACATCTTAGTATTGCACCAAAAGTTCTTACTAAGGCTGATGTAGAAGATGCCATCAAGCAAGCTTTAAACAGGATGGAACCACCATTGCCTAAACAGCAAATGGTCAAAAAAGTAAAAACCATACCTGTTGCTGTTGTGGAAGAAGAAGTAGAAGAAGAAGCGGTTGTAGCACCAGCTAAACCAAATAAGCTTCAAGACATGATTGATATGGGATTGTATATCGTTCTGTCAGGCGAGCTAGCGTTTATTGTTTACCAACTTTTCATACGAGGCATGATTGGACAATGATAATTGGCTAACACATAATTTAGAAGCAAACTTTAGCATTCTGACTGATTCTACACAGAGTGCTAAAGTTTCTATTGTTATTAAACCCGCAAGTGAAATGATAGACAATTTTGAAAAAGTGAAACCATTCTTTGTTACATCTCAATTTTTAACATCAAGCAAAAACGGCTACCACCCTTAAACTGTGGGACGAATTTTGATTTCTTCCCACACCACCTTGCCCTGAAATTTTTCAGCGAAAAACACATTTGCCATTTCTTCTGCTTTTGTTTGAGCGTCAACTATGTTAGTAACTTTTACGTTTGGTGTACGTAAACATTCTGGACCAAAACCTTTATCATAAAGAGCAGTAACTTCAAATTCGTAGGTTTCTTCAGAAATGTGCAAGAACCATGCTTCCAAATGCTTTTCAATCGCTTGTGAAGAGCGATCTGCAACGGAACTGCCTAACACATTGCTCAGATGTTTAGCTAAAGCTGCGATTTCATTTGGTTTCATTTAGGTAGTCTACCTTATTCGTATCCCCAGATCAACTTAAGTTTCTGGAGTAAAGTCCTTTTAGTTTCAACCATTCTTTTGTCATCTAATTGTTTTTGTTCTTTTATAACCCTGTCTTCTAAAATTTTAGCACGAACATAAAGATCTTCCATGTGCTTGTTCCAAGTATTAGGAGCGTAACCCTGCACTAAACCTTCTTCTTCAAAATAAACAATATCTCCATTCATTGTAGCACGCACACTAGAAAGCTTGTCTCCGTAAACACGAACGATAATTTCAAAATTGATACCATAGCGTAAGCTATCGTAGCTATATCCTAAATTAAGCTCATTTGCAGTTTCATCAGCCTCAGCAATTTCGGAGTTCTCTTCATATTCCCAAAAATCAGGGAGAACAGAAGAATAACCATATTCGCTTATTATTGGACTACCCATGTATTGAGCAATTGTAAATAACTTCAAAGAAATTTTATCTCTAGTTGCTTCGATTGATCTAGCATCGATAAGCGCTTTAATTATATTTTCCTTCATATCAACATCCTAAATACTGTGTCGTTATCTTATGTAGAGGTGTCCAATGTTAAAGTGGCTTAAAAATGTTATTAGCTCTCCAGTCGTCAAAACGGATAAACCCGCCGCAGTGATTGAATATTTGTTAAATGATCCTCTTACTCCTAATCTTAAAGCCAGTATCCAAGTTCCTTTTCTCACGGATCTGCCAAGATTTTATGTTCGCGGATGGAATGGATATGCGGTTTCAGATATTCAAAAACAAGCCGCACAAGTATATGCGTGCCTTACTGCCACTATGAATATGGTAAAAGGCGTATATCCAAGAACCATTCACTGGTCTGTAGCGGAAGCATTAGTAGTAAATCCTCGCGCAGGCAGAGGAGCAAATGCTTTTTATGATCGAGTTTCTTTGAACTTTTTGTTTGAAGAACATCCTACTACTAAAAAAATGGTATTCACTTCCGAATCGGTCAATGTTGTGGCTCATGAATTGGGGCATGCTATTTTAGATGCTATTCGTCCTGATCTTTGGAATGTTCAATCACTTGAAATCTTTGCATTTCATGAAGCCTTTGGCGATATTGTTTCCATGCTTTGTACTTTGCAAAATGATATTGTAATTGATTATATGTTAACAGAAACTAACAATAATCCACGAACAAGCAACATAGTATCTCGCATTGCAGAAGAAATGGGTAATTTGATACATTCTCAAGGTAAAAAGAATGTTGAAATCAATGCGCTTAGAAATGCAGCCAATACATTTGTTTACGTTCAACCTGAAACACTGCCTAGAACAGTTGAGGATTTAAGTTTATCTCAAGAACCACATAATTATAGCCGTATATTCAGTGGCATTTGGTTTGATTGTTTGGTCAGCATTTACGAACATGAAAAAGCTCAAATATCCCCACGTGAAGCCATGAAAAAAGCTCGTGATATAATGGCGTATGTTATCGTTAACTCTTTGCCAGGAGCAGCAGCTACTCCACGGTTTTTTACAGCAATAGCAAAATCAATGTTAGGAGTTGTTCAAGCTAGATACGGCAATTTGTATTTTGGTATTTTGCGAAGGGTTTTCTTGAAAAGAAAAGTAATTAATGGTACATTGATGACGGGTTTGGCAAGGAAAACTATGGATCTTCACAATGTTGACTTGACTAAAATCCACAATTTGCAAGATATGTGTTGTATTCGTACAGGTGAGGTTTTGGAGTCTAGACTTTTAGACCTAGAAAGTCGAAAATTCAAATTTACCAACCTTCCTTTAGATTTATTGAATGTTCGACTTGAGATTCCTATGGAACAACAGTATACTCTTGACAGTGCTAATCGCGTTATAGATGAGCTATCAACAGATAAATCTTATGTTAACGAAGCAGTTAAAGATGCGGTAAAATTTTTACATCATTCTAAACAAATTGGTACAGACCATATGAGCCAAGACAAGTGTTTTTGTATTACAAATGGCAAGTTGGTAAGGCAAAGAAGTTGCTGTCTCAAATAAGAGGGCGGTATGAATTTAGCTATTGAATACATTATGAGAGCAAAGCCGAATCAGTTGAAACTGCCTTGCTCTCTGTTCCTTAACGGTCTTTTTGACAAAAATTGTTTGGTTATCACCATCCAAAACTGCTATGGGCAACCTCAGCAGTTATTGGTTAAGCATTGGTATTTGAACAAGATAAGCAAAGACAAAATACTTCCTCCAATGGAAGAATTCATCATTAATCGAACAGAGTTATTTACCAGTCCATTTGTTGTAATGGATGATTTCAATATACTGGACTACAAATGCGTTCCGTACATAGAAAGAGGCAAACAAAACTCTGACGAGCCATACGCTGGCATTCAAGAAAGACAATATCAAGAATGTATTGATTGCTTTTTTAATACCAAAATAAATGAAATCAGTAGAAAAAATTGGTTATGGAATAATTTTTTCACAGCGTTTCTGCCAGAAACACGTGCAGCTTGCGTGGCTATATCTCCTGACTATCAAAGAAGCACCATTTGTGATATGTGCCCTATAGTCTGGAAAGGTTGGTGCATGTGGGCTAAACAAATGATGTGTGATAATAGCAAATCCCAATTTGCTACAGAATTGATATACTCTAAAATTTTTGAAGAAAAAATTGCATCAAACGAACGATATCAAGAAGCTATTAGAGAAAAAGAACAATTCAATATGAAAGAATATCTTTGGACATATTTGCCACCACCACCGGCACCGCCACCGACAAATCCATCGTGGACGCAATATTTGCCATCAACTAGCATATATGCAAAAAAAGTTCCACAATTCATTTCAATAGATGTAAATGTGGATTCGCAGATTACATCTATTGCCAATGACTTGTGGACAGAAACAACTGACAATTAAGGAGCATACAATGCTATTAGAATGTGGTATTGCCGACGCCTATGGTGCTGGCTTTGAGTTCAATGAATCTGCTTATGAAGCCAATAAAAATGATCTAAGCGATTATGTTCGTCATATGGGACATCCAGGACTTGCTCCAGGGCAATACACTGATGATACCCAAATGTCCATCGCCTTAGCAGAACTTTTGTTAGAAAACAATTTTCAACAATGGAACAAATTCAAAATTGCTGATGCATTCCTTACTGCATTCAAACGCGATCCTCGCAAAGGCTATGCACGACGTTTTCAAGGATTTTTGGAACAAACCAATAATGGCAATGAGTTTGTTGCAAATATACGTCCAGAAAGTGATAAGAGTGGATCTTCCATGAGGTCAGCAGTGATGGGTGTAATTCCAGACATGGGAACAATGGATACTCTCACAAGAATGCAAGCAGCATTGACGCATAACACTGCTAATGGCATAGCTTCAGCTTTAGCAGTTGCTTATGCATCTCATTATTTTTATTATCGGATTGGTAAAAAGAACGATCTATTTGATTGGCTTAACACCAAAATCCAGTGGAATGAACCATCTTTTGGCGATTGGAAAGGGTATGTGGGTGTAGTCGGAGTAGAATGTGTTCGTGCAGCTTTCACTGCTTTAATGCAGACCACAAAAATGTCAGATTTGCTAGTAAAATGTGTTAGCTTTACTGGCGATGTAGATACTGTAGCTGCTATTGCTGGATCTGTTGGTTCAGTTTGCGATGAAATCGAACAAGATATACCACAACACTTGTTTGATAAATTAGAAAACAAAAAATATGGTAGAGACTATCTGATTTCACTTGACGAAAAATTAACTTCTAATCATCCTCGTCCGGCTCATCAGGCTTTGTAATTTTATCAAGTAGTTCAATTTGCTTTTCATCTTCTGCCCACAAACCAAACTCTATTTGCTGTATTTGAGCGTAAGCGTCTAATACAGCATGAGTTAGCACATAGCACCAGCCAGTCACAACCTTGTCTATATCTGTATAAACATGTGTTAATTGCCGCACATGGGTGTTGTACGCATTTGGTCCATTATAGCCTTTGATTTTGTCAAGCAAAAGAATTGTATCAGGATGTGTAATGGTTACTAAGTAGCCAATAAGTGGTTCTTCGCCACGACCAGCTTCAATTATAGAGAAAGAATTAGGTTCATAGCTTAGAATACCTAATTTACCATAAATAAAAGCAGGTTGGACGTTATAGGCAAAAGGATCGAGAACAGACCACAAATCAGAGTAAGGTTTGAATTCACAAGCAAGAAAAAAACGATTAATTTCAGTAATTAATTCAGATTTACCAAACAATTCGTTTTGTAGTCGATTTGCCATGCAATCCCTCCAAAGCTATTTACCTGGGTGGGACAATAAAACCTTTATAGTTTTCCTTTTAATTTCAAGACATTCCAACTGTTAAGAACTTGATGTTTAGCTTCTTGTTTTTCCACATAAAGCTTAGTTATTTCCCGTCCTACAGCAATATACATTTCATTCCAGTCTTTATAAGGCTTAGCAGGTCGAACGTAATAAAGTTGACCAGTATTTCCGGGTTGTGAAGCAACAGCTTCACTTAATAATCTAATACCATTTTCGCCAGCTTTATCGGCATCGAAAGCAAGAACAAGATCGTAACCCCGTAGCATCTCAAATTGTTTAATATTAAAAGAAGCTCCTCCAAATGCAGCAGCATGTAAACCACATTCATTAAGGGTCATAGCGTCAAATTCGCCTTCGGTGAGGTATATTTTTGTTCCTTCTTTTGGAAAGTATTGCATCCATACAACTTCTTCTTTTTTAGCAGCAGGATATTGAACAGAATCTGGTCCACGATATCGCAGAGTACTATTTGGATTTAGATCACGAGCATTCCAATAGACCAAATCTCCTTCTCTGTCATAATAAGGGATTACAATACGATTTGAATATTCTCCAGCAACACAAATCATTAATCCTTTAGGTATAATTTTACGACCTAATAAATACTGTTCTGCACGAATGCGATAGTGATTGGTTTTCCCTAAACTGGTTATTAAAAACGAATTATCTGGAAAATCTAATTTCTTTTTTCTGCCTACGTATTCTTTTTTAGGCTTGTAATTTGGATCAAGATACTGATCTAACTTTGCTTCTAGGTATCGTAAATTTTGTGTATCGCCTTCAAGAATGTCAACAGCTTCATCGTAAGTACATTGCTCGACTTGCATTACTAAGGAGTAAAGCGACCCTTTTTCGCCACTTTTCATGCATTTGTACATGCATATTGCAGGTTTGCAATACAAATGATATTTACGATCACCACCAAGAGCATCGCAAAAAATGGAACAAAGGCGTATCTTTCCATTCTTTTCGCGAATCTCATTAAAATGTTGTTTTGCCCATTGTCTAAAAAGAAAGTAGTCAATTGCATCATTCATTACGCCACCTAACTATGTTGATATTGATTTATAACATAAAAAGCAGGATACTGTAAATATGAAGATTAACCATATTTCAATCAGTCGTGAATCAACATGGCTTGAGTGTGAACAAAAATACAAATATAAATATCATCTTGATATGTTACCTGAAGAAGAAGCGCCTCATTTTTTCTATGGTAAGATAGTTCATAAAATCATTGAAAACTACACTTTAGGTCGCGGTTTGATTGATATCAATGATGTCACCAATTCTGTTTTAAGTGGAAATATCAAATTGGAAGAGCATTCTCTTCCAGGAAGATTGAATCTTCCGTTTCAATATAGAACAAAATTACCCAAACATCTAGCTGCATTCATGCGATTGATTAATCAAATTGGCACTGAGGGCGAAGTTGAATGGGATTTTAAGTTCGATCTCGATTCGCCCAACCAAAAATGCTATGTTGGCTTTATTGACCGTATTTTGCGTCGTGGAGATAAGCTTGATAAAGTCTTCATTATTGACTATAAGACTACAAAAGCAGGCATGTGGCGTAAAACCAGAAGCAATATAGGAAAAGACCTACAGCTTCAATCATACGCTCGTGTAATTCAACGTGAGTGGGGGATTCCTGCCGAAAACATCAAGGCTGCGCTTTATTACCTGGATGATCCAGTAGAACTTATAAGCACAGGATTTAGTCAAGAATCGCTAGATTCAGTAGAAAAAAGACTGCTGAAAGCTTATAAAGACATTGAGTCAAAGCATCCAGATAATGTGATCGGCAGTACTGGCGAACATTGTTTTAGATGTGATTATCAAAGTGTGTGTCCATTTTTTAACTCCTACAAGAATTACGAATAACATGGACACAGATAAGATTATCATTAAAACACCAGAGCAAATTGCAGGAATTCGTAAAAGCTGTATTTTAGCTGCGAAATGCCTTGAAATGATAACCGAATTTGTTGTCCCAGATAGAAAAACTAGTGAATTAGACGAACTTGTAGAGAGTTACATAAAAGATAACGGCGGCATCTCGGCTTGTCGTGGCTACAAAAACTATCCAGCAGCTACCTGTATATCAATTAATGAAGTAATTTGTCATGGTATACCAAATGACTACAGACTTCAAAATGGTGACATTTTAAATATAGATGTCACCACAATTGTAGACGGGTATTATGGCGACACTAGCAGAATGTATGTTGTTGGTGAAACAGATGAAGATAGCAAAAAATTAATCAAAGTAACAAAGGAATGTCTCGATATTGGTATCAGTCAAGTTAAGCCAGATAACTGGACTGGCAATATCGGTTATTGGGTTGATGAACATGCCAAAAAGAATGGTTGTTCAACTGTTAGGCAACTCTGTGGGCATGGAGTTGGTTGTTATTTCCATGAAGGACCGCCTATTCCGTTCTTTGGCAAAAAATATACAGGTTATCGTCTGGTTCCTGGCATGATTATAACGATAGAACCGATGATAAATTTAGGAATCTGGGAAGGTGTTTTAGACGAAGACAAATGGACAATTCGTACTAAAGATAATAAAAGGTCGGCTCAATTTGAGCATTCTGTTTTAGTAACTGCAACAGGATATGAGGTTCTAACATGACATGCAACTGTGATAGTCCACAAATGTTTCATTATGATTGGAATAACAAAACATTTGTGATGTGCAGTAAATGTAATTTGCCGATGAAGTTACCGCCAGTTTCAATTCAATATAAAATTAAGGAATCGGTACGTAATCGGGAGGATAGACTCCTTGTGGACCATTACGATCTACAATAGGAATACTCTTCAGCAAGGAATTTGAGTTACTTTTTTCTACACTTAACAACCATTCAAGATTGTTAGATTTGCAGAAAGAATGGATCGTACTTAAGTGTACAAAGTAACCAGTACCATTGCCGCTTACATCGGATGTACGAACGCAAATGCCGACGTACCAGCCATCTTCAGTAATCAAACCACCTCCTGATCGTCCAGGACGTGGGCTATTTTCTCTTGTGGCAAGGAAAGCTCTTTCCAAAGCAACAACTTTCACAAAATATGCTGCAACCTCACTGGCAGAATCACAGCCAACAGAATACAGCATTTTTCCTGGTTGGTAATTGTAATCTGCTTTTCCAATAGGAAAGTAGGTTGGTTGCCAATCAGGTGTAAATGAAATTATTGATATGTCATCTTCGTAACCATTAATTTTAGCAGCAACAACGTCCCCTGTATATTTTGCTGGGGATGACAACTTCTCATCATTTTTGTAGAAGAACTCTAGAATTACTTGTTTTTCAGATGAACTACGAAAAAGATGGGAGCAAGAAATGATCCAAGCTAAGTTCTTTTGTTTATCATAATAACAAACTGTTCCAGATCCAGAAATGTTACCATTTCTGATTCTAACTCCAGGTGCTAAGTATTTTCTGACTGCTTCTTCGCGATGTGGTTCTGGGGCAGCTAAAGAAACGATATTATCAATGTTTGGAGACTGATACAAAGGCATCGGTGCCGGTTGTAAATTACTTACTGTCTCACTATACCCCGTCATAAAAGCAAAACCTAATGCCATGACGAGACTGCCTATGACCAATTTGAATCTTGACATGTCATCGCTCCTTCGATAGACTTACACATACTATATATGTTGTTACATTAGTTTTCCAGGAAGCGTCATGCCAGAATCAGCGATAATAGTAACCCATCATATCTTTTTAAATAAAGAACAAAGATACGCTCTTCAAACATTAAACCAATCTGTAACGCTAATTGGAGTTAGCTCGCCCATGTGGGTAATTGATGGTAAATGGAAGTCTGATGTGGCGCATGAAGTCTTTTGTAAATATGAAGTTAGATTTGCAGAAAAAGATGATCAAACAATTTGCCTTAACCAAGATGGTTACACAGTAACCATCACTGGTGATATGCCGAAAAATCTTAAAGATTATGAAGATGGTGGTTCAGAATGTTTGATGTTAACACATCGTAATGTGGTTAAAAACATGCCAATACTTCATTGCATTGAAATTGAAGACATGGACAGATGTATCAAAACACTTTGTGATTAAGCAGGTACGTCTTTAAGTGCCAAAGCGAATTTCATAGTAATAAAATCTCCGTCTTGTAACGTTCTGGTAGAACCTAATGGTGCTGTAGCTATGAGATAACCTGTGTCATTAATTTTGTCGGTTAAAAACAAATTTCTTATTGGACCCCAAGAACCACCAGAAGCCGCAAAGGACACGATCAGACTTGTAGCACGTGTAATTCCATCAACCTCTTCTATAACAAAACCAGTCGCAGAACTTACTGCCTGTCTGCTATAACCGTTTGTAGTTGGTTCATCTTGTAAACCAGTTGGAAATGCATCAGAAGCATCAGGAGTAGTACGGTTATCAAGACCAAGATAATAAAAAGTTGGTATGTCTGCAACAGTTGTCTTGAATAAAGCCGTAAGCATATACTCTTCGCCTTGCGTATGCAAAACGTTTTTTAGATTTTCTGCTTGCCATATCACTTCGCCATTGCGTACATGATCGATTTCCAGAATTGTAAGTAAATGTTTCATGCTTTAATTTAGCTTTTCTTGTTCAAGAAGTTGATGCATTCCAAAAAAGCTATTATGATCTTTCATAATAGCTAACAACGAATTAGAATCAGGCGTTATGCTCGCCATAGCAGTTGGACCAATAATATTGCTCAAAGCAGCGATTAAATCAGCTTTCTTGCCAGTTGAAGCACTGTTATCACCCTTACTTTTATCAATGTCCGATGGATTACCACTTCCAGTGAAATGCTGAAGGGCTGAAATCAAATCAGGCAAAGTTGTCCCCAAAGTAGATGTAGATGGAGAAGACGAAGAAGGTGCGCCGCCGCCACCTCCTCTTCGTTTGTTAATAATGTGAGGGAAGTAAGCTTGAGCAAACTCAACTGACATATTATAAAGATCATCGGTGTTTTTAGGCAAGCTTAATGCTTCATTTGGTGCATCATTGATCAATTTTTTAATCAAATTCAATGGACCTATCATGTTGTCAGATTCGATATGCCAATAAATAGCTGTTCGATCTGTTGGATTAAAAGTAGGATGTGGCTTATGCGTAGATGAAGCCAATGCTGTCCAATCTTTTAAAGAATTAGGATCTTTATCATAAGCCGCACTTAGTTCATTTTTTACAGCGGGTTGTGTCCCAACAACCCAATGGTAAAAAATTTCACAATTTTTGTAATCTAAACCCATTGAACTGTGGCACTTGCCCAAGATATTGTGAAGGAGATGCGACATGAACTTAGGATCATTGATCTTATTAGAAGGGTTGTATTCATCGGCTAAGTGTTTTATTGCGCCATAACAAGCGTTATAAGTGGAAGTTTGAAACACTCCGTCATCTTTAGCACGTTGAATTACTTCTGTAATTTTATCAGGATTTTCTATAGTGCTATAAAGATCTCCACCCATTGCTTGAGCTTTTCTGTGTCTGCCGCCGCTCATCCAATTAGCAACACGTCCACCTAAAGTCTTAGGATCACCATGACTATCCCAACCCATGATTTGCCCAAGGAAACGACCGTAATGCACACCTGCGGCGTGTGGGGTGCTTTCATTACGGATATCCATCCACTCGTTAAACTTCTTCATGTTATTATATAGGATTTAGATGATTTTTCTACCGAACGCTATCTTAGCAGTATGGAGAAATTACAATATTTTGTTGGTAAAGTTTGTACGATAATAACCTATCAAACTAACCGCAATTACAGCGACGAACAACACGCCAATACCTTTACTGGTGTTGTTGATGAAATTAATGGCATGGGAGTTTGGATGAGGGTTGTTCCTGCCATGACAAGGAAAGCTTTTTTTCCTGTGCCACTTTGTGGTATTATTGAAGAAGAAGTTATACCGATTACGCCAGAACAAGAAAAAGAAATCAAAGCAGCTTACGTCCAAGAAGCTGTAAATCCAACGCCTGATAACTTAATTTCTATTGGTGGAATTCGAGATAAAGCAAATAAAATTAGAGATCAATACGGAGCTAAAAAATGAAACACATTCACTTAGATCTGGTTAGAGTCACTGAAGCGGCAGCTATTGAAGCATCTCATCATGTAGGACGTGGAGATAAACATGCCGCAGACAAGGCAGCTACCGATGCTATGAGAGATCGGCTTAATAGGATTGATTTCGCTGGGCAAATTGCAATTGGCGAAGGAGAAAAAGATGATGCTCCAGGATTGTTCAAAGGAGAAATGGTTGGATCAGGCTGGTTGTCACGTAAAAAATGGCGAATGCCCTTAGAACCGGATGATTTTTATCCTATTTATTCAATTGCTGTCGATCCTTTAGATGGAACTACCCAGACTTCGCGAGGCGGTAATGAAGCCATGTCTGTTATTGCAATTGGCAACGAAGGGTCTTTATTAGACACTGGCAATTGGTATATGCATAAGTTGGCTTATGGTCCTATGGTTGCTAAAACAGATATTAATATTATGATGCCAATTAATGAGCGTATATCTTTGATTGCCAAAGCTTTAGGTAAAGAAATTGGTAGAGTAACTGTATGTATATTGGATAGACCGAGACACAACAATCTTATGAAAGAACTGCGTGAAGCAGGATGCCGAATCAAATTGATTCAGGATTGCGACATTACTGCTGCAATTGCAACAGCTTTGCCTGATAGCGGTATAGACGCCTATATGGGCATCGGCGGCTCGCCAGAGGGTGTAATAGGTGCAGCAGCCCTTAAATGTATGGAAGGTGGATTCCAGGGCATTCTATGCGATAAGGAAGGCAATAGCACAGGAAATGCATTACAGACTGAAGATTTGGCAAAGGGTGATGTTATTTTTTGTGCCACTGGAGTTACTGATGGATCATTGTTGAAGGGCGTAAGATGGAATGCTAATGGTCCAATTACACAGTCTGTTACCATGCGTTCGGAAAGTAATACCGTTAGATGGGTAAATACAATTCATGGAAATTAAGTAATAAATGTGATAAAAATCTACAAAATTAACTATTTAGACATATGGGGAACGTGATACAACAACCGAAAATAGAACGTCATGTTGTTACCAAACAAGGTGAAGTTGAAGTAACTATTAATCTTAATTTGACGATTACTCTTGATCAACAAGGTGTAGTCAGAGTAACAACAGATGGTAAAAAAACTATTTCACAAGACGAAGACAAAGTTCAAAAGTTAATACCAGATTTTGATTCTTCAAATAGTTTATTAGATTTTGGTAAAAGCGTATAAGGAGTATAATGGGAGCAATTGGATTTGATTGCGGCACATACAATTTGGTAAGCGCCACTCGTGGCGAAGGTGATGAAGTTAAATATCGTAAGGAAATCAATTCCTTTATTGAATTGCCGCTTGAGAACAGATACTTGTTTAACATGATGAAAAAGGCAGGAGTGCCTTTGATTGAAAAAGATAACATCGCTTATATCGTTGGCGAAGCTGCTGTCAATATGGCATATACGCTAAAACAAATTGAATTAAAGCGTCCAATGAAAGATGGTTGTTTGAATTCAAAAGAGCAAGATGCCTTCAAAATCTTGTCTATCATGATTCACAGCTTAATAGGCAAAGTGACCAATGATAAAGAAATTGTATATTACTGTATTCCCGCTAATGCAGTAAATCGTGACACAGATGCTGACTACCACGAAAAAGTAGTTAATAGCATTTTCAAAGCATACAATGTTGATAAAAAGACATTACAGGCTTACCCAATTAATGAAGCTTTGGCATTAGTTTATGCTGAACTTGGTCAAAAGCAGTACACTGGAATTGCTTTGTCTTTCGGTGGTGGAATGGTGAATTTTTGTTACGCAATTTATGGATCTTCTGTATGTGAATTTTCAAGTGTAAACTGTGGTGATTGGATTGATCAACAAGCTGCAAAAGCGACTAATGAAAGTTCTACTGTAATCAATAAGGCAAAAAGCAAAATTGATTTGTCTAAGCCACCTGTTACAGCGATTGATCGAGCTATTCAGACCCAATACAGGCTCATGATTGAGAAGACAGTGGCAAACATTAAGAAAGCCATTACAGAAACCGATTCGATCAAATCAGAGAATCCAGTAGACATAGTAATTGCAGGAGGCTCCTCGGCACCAAATGGTTTTGTCGAATTAATAAAAGAAGTTATCAAAGAAGCCAAGCTACCTATAGAAATTGGCGAAATTCGTCGTCCTGATGATTATTTGTATGCGGTAGCTAGGGGTTGTTTGATAGCTGCGGAAGTTTCACAGCAATAAGGAAAAAATGAGAAAATCAGTGAATGACTTGGGCATTGCAGCCTATGTGATGATGCATGGGTTCAACGTAATTGGACGAAAGAGTCGGACCATATACTTTGAAGTTGAAGATAAGGATCTAGAAGAATTTGATCGATTATCATTTGAATATCTGTCTAGTGCCCATCGTCAATTCGACACGTCATTGATGTCGTTGAAGAAAATTGGCGAATATCTTCCAGAAGGCAAATACAAAGCCATTACTGATCTTGGTATCGCTGCTTATTTATTAATGCATGGCTTCAGAGTCGCAGGACGAAAAGGTCGTATTATCTATTTTGATGTTGCAGAAAAAGATACTGATGAATTTGAAAAGTTAAACTTTGATTATTTGTCAACGACGTATCATAATTTTGATAGTTGCCTAATGCTACTTAAAAAAGTAGGAGAGTATACTCCATCAGGCATTATCGATTAGATTCTCTAAGGGAAAGCCATTTTGAAAATGGCACCCATCCTTCGCTTGTTCCACGCCACAATTCTTGTCCAGGACCAATAATTTTGGCGTTTTGAGCAGCAACATTCCATTTTGAAGGTTGACTTTTTGAAGGATTCTGTCCTTTATTTTCTTCTGAATCTCTATTTGTCCCATAAGATAAAGGTTTTTGACGAACTGTTTGAAGAGACTGATTGCTTCGCATAATTGGGGCAGGATTTTCTATGTCTTGCAAAGTAAGATAACTCGATCTTCCAGTCTTCAAATCGTGCATGCCAAAGCTTATATCTTCAGGCGGGACGCTTTCGTCAATGCCTTCAGATTCTAATATATCAGCCAATCCATGTTGTAGATACCCTCTTTTTTGCTCATTATAACCATATAGTTCAATATTGTTTTCTCTTATAGCAATCCAATTCTCATACTTCATCACATAAAGTCTAGCATCTCCACCACCATGAAGTATTTGATATGCTGCTGAATTGCACCCAATTTGCTCCATCAAATCAATGCTTGCTTGTTTCCTATCTGTGTTATGAGTTTCTTGTAGTTTATCAATAATTTCACTCATTATCTTTGCAAAATTGTCATAATCCACATCATCATAACTTTCTATATCAGAAACATCAATTTCTAGATCTTCCGCTATGTTTGTAACTGTACTTAAAAATGTATGTAGCACATGAGAAATGGCAATACCTTCGTGATTTCGATCACCAACATCGCCATCGGCAAATTCAACGTGTCCATCTTGAATCCAATATTCACCACGTAGGTAGACTTCATCATTCATGGACTTATTTAGTCATAGGCGGATATTGTTTCATTAGTTTTTCTACCGCCTCACAAATTTCTTTTCCTGTGATTTCACTCATACATGGCTTTTGATATTCGGTACTAGGACATTTAGGGCAATGGGTCCAATTAAAGCAAGGACCACACCAACCAGGGATGTCATCTCTGTGTTTTTGCACTAATATCATTTTTTCGTGATATTGTCCATAAACTTTACCATCAGCCCAGCCGTATATCGCTACAGTGGGCTTATTTAAGCCATTTGCCGCATGAAATGTTCCGGTGTCTACTGATATGACATAATCAGCCTGATCGACACAGGCTAGCCATTGATCTAAATTAATGCCAGTAGCCATTGGGCATTTGACCCCTGCAATAGGTTTCTTACAAAGAATGAAAATATCGCAACCTAAAGCCCTTACTCCTTCAACCACATCATTAATTTGTTTTAAACCCAAATCTTTACTTAGCATGCTAGAAGTAGGAGAAAAGGCTATAATTGGACGTTTGGTTAACCCTATGTGGGCAAAGAACTTAACTCCAAACTCTTTCATTTCTTTACTTACTTTTAAATGCATGTTGTGTTTAGTTAATCTAACACCACAATGAGCAGCCCAAATATCACTTCGATGCAAGTCTGCTCTAGGTGCTATTTTGGTTTCATATCTTATACATGAAGAGGTTACGTTGTACGAAACAATGTATTGATTTTCATCTAATTCTCTAGAATTAACCACATTCGATACATGAGGGTGACTGCTTACCATGTTGAAATAACTAGGAACTGTAGCGATTATGATTTCAGCATCAGGCATTAGATCTTTAAAGTCTTCAATCATCATTCTTAACATAAGAATATCGCCGATTCCTCCTCCATCACGAATAAGTAGTACCTTATTTCGTTTGTTGTAAAATTCTCTAATCGGCATGTTTTGGCTAATTGTTCTTACTTGTCGCATTTTTGGAACCATCAAAAAATTACTCAATTTGTAACTCCATTATGTTATGAATAAGCGAGTCATAATCACAATAGTGTCATCCTTTTTGTTATTTTGCGGTTTATTTGTAATAACAGCAACCAAAAACCCTGTTATTCCAAATGTGCCTAAATTTGATCAGCCATCTCCACCTCAATTAAAGGCACCTGACAAATATAGCATCACTACTCCAACTGGTTATTTGAGCTATCCAAACGTTATTAACCAACTTAAACTATGGAATCAGGAGGCTCCAGATATCACAGAAATAGGTTCTTATGGGACAACTTCAAAGAACAATGAGATTTATTATCTGAGAGTATCAAAGAACAAATCGGGATCTGCTCCAAAAGTGTTAATTACTGCGTGCATTCATGGTAATGAAAAAATTGCCAATGCAGTTGTAATGGGAATTTTAGGGAAATATTTAACAGATTACGGTAGAGAACCGACTATAACCAGATTGATAAACGAAAGGGATGTTTATTGGGTTCCTGTGGTGTCTCCAGATTCGTTTATTGCAGACTCTCGTCACGTAGATGGTGTAGACCCAAATCGCAATTTTCCTCATCCAGGCGATCCTAATATGAGTTCTGTTGCCCCAATTCATGCGTTAAGAGGGTTCTTTCTTAAACATCGTTTTAAAGCAGGTTTATCAACGCATGCGTATGGAAGGATTTACATTTACCCATATGGGAATACCAATAGATCTTGCCCAGATCATCAAACTTATCGTGATATTTGTGGGAGAATGGCAACCTATTCGCAGTATAAATCAGATCAAATAAGCGGTATACAAACTGCACCACCGCCATATGGATTTGAAGCAGACTGGTTTTATGCAAATGGTGCTTTTGGAATGGTTGCTGAGGTTGGGGTTCAATTTCGACCACCAGCCTCAGATATTGAGCCAGAAGTGACCAGAAATTATCGATCTTATACCCTGTTCATAGACGAGGCACCAGTAGTAACTTTGAAAGGGAAATAAAAAAACGTGTGTCGTTAGACACACGTTTTTGTTTTATAGTTAAAAACTATTAGCTATTGCTTTTTACAGCAACTGACATCAAAACCTGAACAACACTATTACCACCAGAGTCATTCTGGAATTCAAGTTTGGTAATATCCAAATCTCCTGGGTTGAAGACCTGAACGGCTGTAGTGGTAAGATCAAAAATGGCTGCATCATTAATCTCGCACTTAGCGTTGTTTGTAGCAACGGTAATCTGCGTGTAGATAGCATGAGAACCATGATCCGTCAATACGTCACAAAGCTTGCCTGCTGCTGTGTTGACTGCATAGGTTGAACCTGCTGCTAGGGTGAAGTCATAAACAACTGGTGTTGTGCCATTGACGCCAGTTTCTGGATTTCCGTCTACATAGACGCTGCCGTCATCTGATACAACTTCGATGAAAGCTAGTTCACGTGTGACTTGTGGGTAAGCAAAACGTTTCCAATAGTTTGAATCAGTAAACGTAGCACCATCGATTAGTTTACGATTTGTTTTGTGTGGTCCCATGACATATACGGTTCGCTGTAACGATACATTACCATTATCAGTTGCGTGCGTGTCAAGAAGTCCCTGATCACCTTGGTGAAGCTTAACTCTAAATGTACTCATTTGATCGATCTCCTGTTTATTGAGTAGGGTCTGATCCTGTCTTAAAGATATATATCCTTGTCGCTTCAAATCTTAAGAATCTTGTTCTCAGGAAACATTTTTTTATACAATTCTGCCCCCAAACCTGTTGGTATTAGTGTTGTGTCTTTACCCATTCCCCCAGCCAAAAAAAGATATTCATTTTCCACTCCAATCACCATAGCCGCACTTTTAATATATTCTAATTTTTCTTTCCCATATGGTCTTAAATCAATCAATAAAGTCGCATGAATATCAGACCCAATAACGATTGGATCATAGCCAAGGCTTTTTACTTTTTGCTTCAGCATTTCAACGTTCTTTAACGTCAAAGACTGTGTTGGCAATATTCCTTCAGGACATATCAAAGCTGTGCCTTTGGTTATTGTGGGAGTGGCGATAACAGGGATTTCTAATTGAGATTCTTGAATGAAACTTAATATGGGATGTGCTTTTACAAAACTTATGTTACGAACATACGCAAAAAGATGTTTTAAATCTTTCATTTCAGATGAACGCACAGTTCTTGGTTCATCCTCTATCAAATAATAGAAATTATCTTTACACGCAATATAAACATGTAATCCAGGTAACTGTTTTTCTATATGAGGTCTTAAAAGTTTAAGTTGAACGATATACTCTGCTGTGTTGCCTAAATAACAACAGCAATAATTGTCTTTAATTTTAACATATTGTGGAAATGCAAAACTCATACCAATATAGGAGTAATTATGAGCAAAGATGAATTTACAGATGAGCAAAAATTAATCTTTGCCGCTGAAGCGTTAGGTGCATTTTTTGATGAGCTTGGACCGAACGACATATACAAAGAAATACTTTTACAAGTACTATTTGAAGAGTTAAGCAATAAAGAGATTTATGATAATGGCAATTTATTCATCGACGTAGATTTGACATCATGAATCAGTTTTGCGATCCTCAAGTTTCTTTTCGATCTTATCCTGTACTTTTTTACGAACTCGTTTCTTAAACATTTCTTTGAGTTCATCTTTGGATGTTTGACTGATGCCGCTAGTCGCAGCAGAAGATTCGCTAATAGAACGTGTTGGTTGTCGTTTCTCTTTGCTAAGCCATTTTCTAAAGTCATAAAACGAAAAGCTTGGTTCTGAATCATGTTCGTTCAGTTCCACCGCATCATCTTCGTCATAAAATTCCCATTTTGCCATGTAATAATACTCCAACAGTGAACCTTATTGTAGTGTCCAGCCTTCAATTTAATTGAAAAAGCTCACAACTTTATTCTCTGGTATATAGTGCGCTTGACTATATTCTGGTCCACTTGAGTGATCTGCAAGTTTCACTTTGTGCTTTGAATACCATTCGAGCATGCCCTCAATAAGGCTGTGTCCCAAACGTTGCTGAGGGTAGATCCATTTGTTATTTGGCAATTGCTCTGCTCCTGGACGATCTTCGGCAAAAGCATTATCACAACAAAACAACATTAAATTACTTACTCCAAACTTGTAAGATAAAACAATAGAAGCACATATTGGATTGCGATAATCATCAATGTTGCAAATGGTTTTACTTATTGAAGGCGAAAATTTCTCTTCACGCACAGAAGCGTATTTATAAATAGTCCCGCCTCGCGCATCATACTCTTTTAGAAATTGATAATTTGTTCGTGCAGATGCAACACAGGGAGGGAAATACCTGTGTTTAGGCATTTGCAGCATACATTCAGAATACGGATTATTAACAACAAAATAGTCTATTTTTTTGTTAATTTTCCATTTAGCCAAAGCTCTATTGGTAGCTATTACTAAAACTTCTTTAGGAAGAGAAACAAGCAAGTGTTGCTTCTTTTCAAAATCATGTCCATCAGAAACGATTATCGCATGGGTATGTTTGATTTTATCAGTATCAATTTCTGAAACATCAAGTGTGTTATTTTTGATTTCGTTTTCTACAATGATGCTATAATCATTACGATCAGTGACCTTATTGATGTCTACCGGAATCACTTCACGTGTGAAATTGCGTATCCACATACCGTGCTTTGTAAGCAAGTACTCATTACCGTTTTCGTGTTTTTTAATTCTCATAATTTTTAACGCGGACAAGGGATCAAAGCGACACAATTCAAATTTTCAGCATTGTCTAACAACATTTTGTTAAGATTTAACTCCAATTGAACTGAAACGCTAACAGGTATCGGATCACCAACATACGATAATGGGATGAAATCAGGCACCTTTAATTCAATTTGTATAGGATCTATGCTAATGGTTGCTGGCATGCCCACTACTGTAATAGTTGTTGGCATGCTGCTCGCATCAATCTTCACAGTTGGCATTTCAATTGGCATGGAGAATTGAATAAAGCGCGGGAAATCATCAGAGACTTCTAACATCAATTTATCCGGCATTCCAATTGTTTCTATCTTCAATGGAGTGTCTGGCATCTCAAGTTTTATAGAAGGCAATTTAGGCACATTGAATTCAATTGGATCAAACTTGAATCCTTTTATATCAATTTCCTTTGGAATATCATGTTTGATAATAATATCGTCAGGTGGCAAGATTTTAATCTCAGAAGGAAAACCGCTAATGTCATAAGAAACTTCAATGTCATCAGGAGACATGAACATGCTTTCTCCACCAGTGGCATTTTTAGCCAACATTTCACGCATGTTCATATCTGTCATGGATGTCGAACTAGGCGATGATGATGGACATGCCACAGTAACTGTCACCGGAATTGTGGGTGGTGTGCCCCAACACACAGGAATACATGGAGGCTCAGGGAAAGTTACGATGATAGTCTCTGGAATATCATCTTGAACAGTGATAGTGTCTGGAATATCGTCTACAACAAAAATATTTTCAGGAATATCGTCCAATGTGAAGATAATTTCCGGTATTGTATCTGTTACAAAAATATTCTCAGGAACCTCGTCGAGAACAAAAATATTATCTGGGATATCATCTGTTGTGACGACAGTCTCTGGAATGTCGTCTAATGTAAAGATAAAATCTGGTATATTAGAATCCACAACTATGATATCTGGAATATCGTCTAGGACTGGAAGACTAATTGGAATATCATCTATAACTGGAAAACTAATTGGAATGTCGTCTGTGACAACAACAACAGAAGGAAAATCAACAGTAATAGAAGGAAAATTAATTTCAGGAAAATCGATAACAATACTTGGCAGTTCAAAACCACCAATTATGCTTGGAATGTCTATATTCGGCTCAAAGATTATAATAGAAGGAATGCTAATAGGACCAATGTTAGGGAAATCAAAACATGGGAACAAAATAGGAGGCAAATTTATATCCGGCTCAATATCCACGTTGGGAAATGGAGGTATATTCGGAATAATAATTTCAGGCAATGTTGGTATAACAAAAGTCTGTTCTTCTAATTCTGGCAAAGGTTGGTCAGAAGAGTCTCTAGTTACTGCTGTTTGAACTACAGTGCATCGGTCATTTGAAAAAGTAACTACTGGATCTATTTTTGTATTAGGTGCGTAACGATGCTCACCTTCTTCGAGAGAAACTGTCGAAGTCCCATCACCAAAACTTAATGAAAACTGAGTGAAATTACCAGTAACTTGAATTTTATATCGTGCTAGCGTTCCTTCTGAAGGATCTTCAGAGACAATAATAAATGTAAAACTTATGTCAGGGCATCCAAAATCATCAAAAATGATAGGAATAGATCTTAAATTTCTAATACGCCAATCTAAAGTTTCTTCATCAGGTGTAAAGTTATAACCAACAAATTTTTCAACACCTACAATCGCGTCTACAATGGTATTGTGATGCTCTGAAACTACAAAACCACGAACTACAGTGCCAATTGGATTGAATTTAGTGTTAGTTCCACCTAAGTTACGCGCACATCTTTTCAATTTGAAAATTTTACCATCACTGTTCTTTTCAACTGCGTCATAATAAAAAAGCTCACCATCTATATTGGCAAAACCATTTTCTCCCCAGACTTCAGCCTCCTCAGCTTCAACTGGTTTTATAAGTAACTCTTCCGCCCATTGTTCATTGTTAGCTGATAACGGAGCTTCAGACGTGTTGTACACGAGCAAAAGCGTATAATCACTGTCAATTGCTAATGGATATACAGGCGTTGGAGGAAACTGATTCATAATATCCTATCTATCACTTTTTAATAAACTCCTGCAATAAACTGTTCTCCAGAAGGTCGTTGTGGCAAAGATGTAAAAGAAAGATCCGCTTCTGTGAATTTAATAAAAGCACTAGAGCTATAATCGTAGCTCAAATAAGCTCTTCGATCATTATCTGAAGCTGCTACCAACGTGTTTGTTACCTCATCAAATCCAGCCACTGTAGCGTCTTGTAATGAACGAAAGGAAGGAGATCCAGCCCCAGGTCCACCTACAGCCCAAGTGTTGGTTATGGGGCTATAAACTGCAATCTCGCCTGAATTGTTAAAGAAATAAACACCATTAGCTAAGCCAACTAATTGTCCTTCTAATTTTGTACTTCCAGGAATGTCAGCTAATTTTCTAATTGAAGCCATACCGCTTAACGATGTGCTTTCAGTCTTATAAAAGCTCTTTATTCTAAAATAAATACCAACCCCATCATTCCTCATCAAATAGCCATTACTATCTTTATAGCAAGACCTATACACGCTAAAATGACCGCTAGCACCAGCCCCAACATTAGTAATCAATTCCTCAGCACCATTTTTATAAAATGAACTGGTCAATGTATCAGAACTGCTAGTCAATCCAATCATTTCATAAGTGATAAGATCTTGATTGGTATAAGAGTTTGCATTCGCTGGATCAGTACCGCCAAATAGTAAATAAATGTTGCTAGGAGAGTTAAAGCCAACCCAATTCCAAGGACGACTTAGTTGAAAACTACTAGGAGTTCTCCAAACATCAGAAAATCCTTCATATTCAGTGAACCTAATTGTTTCTGCTGAAGGTGGAGCAGATGTCGTTGCTCCTTCAGCATGATAAACGAGTGCTGTCCCATTATCTCCAGAAAACACAGTGCCACGTTGAGCAAAGCTGTTATTTCTTAAAAATTCACGCTTTTGTTGTTCATATTCTGGCAAACTCTCACTTAAGAATCGGTAATCTTTAGTTACAGGAATAGCACTTCTGTTTTTGGTTTTGAAAGTTTCACTTACTAAACCGAACTCATAAGCAGTAACGTTTTTAGTAATGGCTGTGCTTATTGAATCTGGATCAAACGTCATTAAGAACAAATTCTCACGTTCAATAATGTTAATTCCATCTTCGATAGTAGTAATACGATACGCGCCAAATTGTGTATCCGTGCGAAGTTTAATATCATAATATCCACCAACACTGTATGAAGCTTTAGCGGTGTCTGCTGGAGCATGAGTTAAATTATCACTTAATTTCCATGTGTATGTTATTACTGGATCAGCAGGATTTTCACCATTATTGACTACTGACAAATCTATCAACGTACCTGTACGTGCATTAATTATTCCTGGCAATAAATGTTCGTATAAATAAGGTTCTTCATCAGGATCTATAGAAGTAATTGTTTGGTTGGCATTTAAAGTAATGCTTATGATGGCTTCATCGGGTGCAGCAATACGTGCATTAATCAAATCTGAAAGAACAATAGTATCTTCTCCAAACTCGTTGGATACAGTAAGAGATACTGAATAAGTTCCTGGATTGTGATATATCTTTTCAATATCGGCACCATCTAAGTCATTAACTATGATATTAGAAATATCAGGTGCTATTGTGGTGGCAGACACCTGAGTGACCGACGTAGAAGTGTTGTCGCCAAAATTCCAAATGAACGTTGTGGGGCTACGAAAACTGAGATCACTAAATTTTACTGTCATAGGAACAATGCCAACACGTTTGTTAGCCGAAAACCAAGCACGTGGTTTTAGAACAAGTCTTCTTAAAAAATTTAGCCTGCCCTCCATTGTCTCGCCCAATGGTCTTAAATCATTAGTTCCTTTTATTCCGCAAAATTCTTCAATTGCAATTAATGCATCTTTAAGACTGTTATGATGCTCAGCCATAACGTTTTGAGTTACATTTGTAACATTTTTAGGCTTCACCATGTCAGTAAAGCCACTTAACAATTCTAATTCATCAAAAGTTGTACTGGTACGTGAATTGTAATAAAAGCTAATAGCTCTATTTTCCGCTGGTTCGGTGCATTGTTCGGTAAGCGTAATAAAGCCAGTTAAAGGGAATCTACCCATAGCAGACCCACTAACATTGATAGACGTGTCGCCAGGATTGTAATCATCTATTAATTTTACTCGTAATGCATCGTGGGCAAGAAATAGATTGATATTGGTATCCAAAGAATCTGGAAAATCTGAGCCTGTAGGTATCATTGCATCTCCTTGAACTGTTATATTATGACACTATTAGCTTATCTTCAAAGGATACACGTTTGAGTCTTCCATCTGCAAAAACTACAAGTAGTACCGGCTGATATTCTCCAGGCAAATCATACACATGACTTGCCGTATGCACATCCGGATCTTCAATTGGATCATTTTCTCCATCATCCCAGATCCAGTACCGACTTAAAATATCGCCGTCAGTTTGATCCACCAATTTGAAAGAAGTTGCTGCGTCACCAGCAGTTTCTACAGAAGTGCCTAACAAAGTTTCAGCATAAAACAAAGGTAATTTCTCATCGCTGTCAACTGTTATGTAGTCGGTCTTACTTACAAATCCTTGGGCACCTAAAGTCGTAATCATACTCATCTTAACACTATAAGTTCCTTCACGTTGATAAGTATGTGTTGGATTAATGTCTACGCTAGTCGTTCCATCACCAAAATCCCACAAAAAACGAATTGGAGGTCCGCCTGAGAAATTTTGGAAATTCACCTTTAACGGAGGTGCCCCGATTAAAGGAAAGCCACGGAACTTTGGCTTTGGCGCTAGAAAATCTGTTTCTAGAGCTTTAAGAATCCCATTCAAAGACTCTTCGTCAGGATCATCTTTAGTTCCAATGTCCTTTTCAATTTGAATAATTGCATCTTTCACAGCATTGTGATGTTCAGCCATTACAGCAGCCGATACAATCGATCCAATTGGGTGCTGGGATTGCTTAGAGGTAGCAAAGCCGCGTTTCAATTCACGTAATATGTTGCTACTTTTATTATCGTAATAAACTAATTCTTCATTGATTCGGACGATACCCTTATCAGGAAAACTGCTAGCGTCATCGACAATGATGTATTTGCCTATAAAACTTAGACTTTGAGTCAATTTAGATTCTGCATTGTTTTTTGCCTCATAAAGAGTATCTCTATTATCAATGCCAAGAGGGAAAATCGAAAGATCACCTGTAAAATAGGACTTGTCAAGACTGCTTATTCTGTCAGACATTTATCTCCTTTTTTTGATATATAGGCTCCTCTTTTGCATCTATAGCAGATTGTTTTTGTGCAATCTGTTGATTATATTGCTGCAACATCTCTACTGTTTTCTTTTTTACAGGCGAGTCTTCATGTAACGACATTATGCTTCGCATGGTTTCCATGTCTGGCAATTGTCTTAACAATAATCGAAGATTTACTTCTTGACGAAGCTTTTCGTTCCAGTATTCTTTTTGAACTTCTGGGTCATCCCACTGTTTCAATGCCTCGCGTTTCGATAGTTGAAAAAAAGCGCTCATCCAGAATTGACATTCTTCTTCAATGTTTTTCTTTGTTCTTGATATTTTGGCAATATGATTAACAGTTGAAGTTTTGTGTCGCTCCGATTGACGAATAATCAATTTTTTTTCACGCTCGCCTAATTCATCATTAGGAACCTGCCTTATTTTTTTTTGCATTTCTATATCAATATATTCCAATTTATCATGTTGATCATCGATTTCCAGATCGATAGCACTGAGCGAATCTTGACGACTTTTAAGTTCTAAAAGACATTGATGCAGCTTACCTTGTATCGTAGGTTCTTTCTGCAAGATAAAACATTGCATTTGAAATAAACTTGGTCGATCTGCAAGGTCATTATCTTTCAAAACAGTGCGAATAGCTTCTTTAATAGCAACTTCCATAATTATTACCTCCATTCTAAAGTAGTATTGTTTTTTTGCAAAATTGAGATTAAAGTGTTGTATCAACCTCAAGAGAAATAGATATTATGGGTGTTCTAGAAGGTAAACGAACGTATATTGGAGGTCCAATTGAGTTCGATAACAACGCATACGATTGGCGTACTCCATTAAAACATTTTCTTCGTGAAGAACTTAAACTTCAGGTAAAAGATCCTTTAGAAGATTCTAAGCAATCTGCACAACCAGAGCTTTTAGCGGCGCGTGATCGTAAAGATTATGAAGCCATGCGGACAATTGCTAAAACATTTGTCGAAAAAGATCTTGGCATAGTAGATCGTATGGATTTTGTTGTTTCCCATATACCACATAAAATTCCAACAACTGGCACTGTACATGAGATAATAGTGTCAATTAATGCCAAAAAACCAACTTTACTAGTATGTCCACAAGGCAAACATATGGCTGGATTATGGTATTTTGGAATTGTGCCACACCAACATATCTTTGGCTCTTGGGAAGATGTTATGAATTACCTGCGTGAAGTAAATGATGGCAAACATATAGATGATAGGAAATGGCGATTTGTTTATGATTTCCCAAAAATTTAAAGCTTTGTTCCAACAATGCCTTTAAAACTATAGCCTTTTTCCATAGCTTTGGCTGACCACCATGTTTTACTGTTAATAATACTGTGCGCATCATCTGGGAAGTCGCCGATTTCATCTAACATAGACTTGCTAAGTAGCATGCCATTAATAGTTGCATCAGGAAAGAGCCATGCGTTTCTATCAACCACAGAATACAAAATATCTTTCTTATCTTTAAGAAAGATATTGTATTTTTTAAACATAGAAACACGAGCGAAGCAACCTGCCATAATCACAAAAGACCATTTAGTCTTAGTGTTTTTAACGCCTGTATTAATTAAGGATGTGATTGTTGTTCCTGCTTTAACCGCGTCACACATTTTACCAATTTCAAGAATGTCTTCTGATTTTGCATTGTCTCCCACCATGCAAACATGAGGTGCATCAGGGAAATTGTTTTTAATGGTGTTTACAGTTGAACGTAAACCACCAATATTTAACTCAGGACAAAGTATTAAAAAAGTAACGTGATTCTCAATCATTTTATGAGTATAGTGCGTCATAATCAACTCTTATATCTTCTGAAGAAGTAATGCTATCTGATAGTGTGAAGTTACCACTTGTAACAACCCCATCTGTAGCAGTATCTTCCGTGAATTGTAATGGAACCCAAGTTGGACCCTCAGAACCATAGACCGTAGGGACCATAATTTCAACAGATTGCGATAACCTTACACCGTTTACATAAACACGCATACTTCCCTCTTTGTATGCGTAAATTACCTTGTAATTAGTATAATCTGGCGAAATAGTGTCTGCATGCGTTGGATTAACATCGTAATAATGACGATGCCGTGCTGCTGCTGGGAAAGTTGTATCCGCAAGTAAAGCACCATCATCATCCAAACGCCATGTGATTGCATCAGAACCACGTAAAGTGACCTGTCCACCTTGAAACACAACTTCATCTACGTCAATTACAGATAAGTTAGAAATGTTACTAGGAGTGCTTCCTTCAAGCTCAACTTTCAATGTAAAATCTGTAGCATCATCAGCAATTAAATCAAGTTTAGAACGTTCTTCGGCGGTCATTCGCACATAGCTGTATGGCGTACCACTTATTACAACACTACCATCAATATGATGAGCAATATTGTGTTCTGTTGCGTCAACTGCCGCAGTTTTGATACTGCCATCATCATTCAAGGAAGCGGCGAGTCTAGCAGCTAAAGAACCCACACTACCAATAGCAGATCTTAATACATCGGCATCGATATCAACCTGAGAATTAACCAACAAAATACGGTCAATTAATCCTTGAATAGGAATGTTATCTGTTTCACTGTTGTAAGGTTGATTCGGCTGATATAGTGGTACAGGAACCAATTCAATTTGTGGCATACGTCTCCTCTTGTTCTGTTATATAGGCTTATCTCTCGTACTTGTAGTTGTCCACAAAATCCTTCAAATGCTTTTCGTAGTCCTTTAGTTCTCCAAGCGCAAAACGGGGTGATAATAAGTCGCAGTAGTTGCTCAATGTCTTGCAGGCATGTCCGTAACTGTTGAAGATGCCTGGATACTGGTCCCTGGTCATGCCTTTGCCCCACGTATCCATCGGAACCAACGCCTTCTGCCAACTTCCATTTCTGTGCATGAACCAGCCGGGAGTTTGGACATTCCAGTGGAAGTAGTCTTCTCCTTCCATATTGAAGATGTCACCTTGGGCGATTGTTTGAAGCCGGGCTGCGTCTGCTGAAGCAGCGATGGCTGGGTGCTTCTTATCCCAGGCTTTTTGACGGCGTTTCTCCCACTCTTTCTCGTACTTCTTGTACAAGGCTTTTTCATCTTCCCAATAGCCTGAGATGGTCCACTGTCCAGGCCACAAATGGCGTGGTTGTTCGTGAATCTCGACGTGCCATATCTCTTTCAGCCATTGTAAGTGTGCAGGGTCTTTCCAACGGGATTCGTCTTTGCCCCACGGATTGTTGTTTTCCATATTATTTTTCAAATAAAGCTGAGCCGCCAGTTAATAGTCAATTGAGCCGATGAAGTTTTAGCAATACCGGGCATTGTAATCATGCTATACAAATCACCATTTTTCATTTGTAAAGCTAATTCATTTATGGTACTACCATTGCCTTCAGCAAAGGTAATGACCGTAGTAAATATTGCTTGAGTTGGCACTTGAGGATTTACAAGTGAGGCTACTGATTTACTTAATAGAGTTGTGCCGAACAAACCATTACGAGTATCTTCTACAACTTTCGGAACGCCACCAAGTGTGCCATTTGTGCCACATAGCATTTTATCAATATAAAAATCCCAATAATCACCAATTTGGTTTACTAAACCAAGAACGTGAGCTTCTTTTGCTTTACGCACCACAGCGTTACGACCCAATACCGTTTCTTGATCTCCATTGGCGTAAGTAATGATGATTTCTACTAAGCCCTCTGGCTTCAAATACTCTATCATATATGTCCTTCTTCTATGGTTCCGTCATCCCATTCAATAGAGAATGAAACAGATTCATTTGTTTGAATATTTTCAATAACTTCATTTCCACTAACACCATTGTTCAATGCAGCCGAACCTAACATCATTTGTTGATACATAGACAATGATTCTGTAGCATAAGTAACTGGTTCGTTGCCACGTCGGTCAATTCTTTGGAAAGTTACAAGCTCATGATCATATTGCTGTGATGTATGATCCATTGGAGAAACATTGTCATATTGAAGAATCTGATAGGAAACAGAAGTTCCTGCAATTCCCCAAGCTGATTTTGGTCCAGATAAATCAATTCTAGTCCCATCCCAACCAGTAATTATGTAATAGTTACTATCAATCAAGACTAAAAAATTCTCTATAAAGCTGCTGCTTTCTACTGGAGTAAGTGGCGCATTGCTGCCATTTTGTATGTCTAAAGCAACTTCATAATCGACGCCAGTAGTCAAATACATCCCACGTACATCAACATAGCCAGTGCCTTGAGTAATTAAGCGGTTGTAAACCACAATCGGTACGCCTGCTACAGTTCCAGAGGTGTAGCCACTTATATAGACAGTGCTTGCATCTACAAATTCTGTTATTCTGTAATCAGTAGTAAGATATCGAATATAATCATTGGTTTTAACAAGCCAATCATCTTGAAGATCGATTGTAGAAACTCTTCCTCTGCGAGTTACAACAACCCTTCCTTCACCATTGGTAGATCGATTCAAAAGCGTATTGGTATCAGTATTGTTTGTGATTCTATATTTCAAATTTGATACATTGGCAGTTGCAGGGAAATTAGTTATGATTAAACTATTATCTGGTCTGCTGTCATAGATGTTATAAGATCCAGCATAAATGCCAGTAGTAACTATCAATAGACTTGGTGTAGCACTGTCTATTTCGCGTACAAGATCTAACTCTAAAAAATCTTGGTCACTTTCAGAAAACACATACAGATCATCTTGAGTAATGTTTGCGCTTAAATCCGAAGTAATTTCATTAGATAAATTGAAAGTAAATGCCGCAGTATTTAACGGAAATGGAATGGTATCCGGACTTCCAGGAACGATTTTAAGGGTATTTGTTCCTGGTGTGTCTACGTTATAAGTCCCTGTATTGGGACCACTTAAGATCTGTAATAAATTTTGCGTATTTGGTTCAACATCTACCCCAAGACTGCTGAAATTGTAATTAGGAGCAAACAATACGATTTCATCATTGAATGCATTATCTGTTGAAGATACGGCGGTACTACTTGTTGAAAGCATGTTTCGTTTTAACATTGCGCTAGTATCAGTGCTGTTAGGAATTGCTCTTGTAAAATCATTCTGCCCAATTAAAATGTTTTCGTTCATAGAAAAGAAAATCAATAATTCAATATCTTCAGTTGGTGGGACGACATACTCATTGACTGCACCACTATAATTGATAGAATCAATTTGTGCATGGAACGGTATATTATCTTTGATTATTTCACTTGCCTCTACAATCCGATCATTAGATAAATGTTCTATTTCGACATCAATTGCTATAGTGCTGCTTAAACATGCAGTGCAAGAATCTAAAAAGCTTTTGTCTATATCACATGGGTAGTTGGAATCTCTGAGACTACCGTTATACTCGTCCATGTTGTATACATTTTCACTATAAGCAAACTCCGTTCTAACTCTACCCCAAATAATTGGATGGTGAAACGGATGTGCAGTCGAAACTATTGTGGAAAACATAGCGTCGTCTGGCGATATTAATTTAACATTCCAATTCTTTTGCGGATTTGAGACTAACAATTCATCTCTTTTATCTGATACCGGTAAAGAACGAATATAATTTTCTATGCTTTGATTTACTACTGTTTTGATCTTATACACAACTTTGATTACATCGTTAATTTCAAGCGGTATAGGTTCTCCAATTACAGCGTCTGTAATCCAAGTCAACGTAGTTATGCCTTCAGAATTTGTCAATTCAGCATAATCATTGGCAACCAACACATAATCTTCAGTATCATGATATCGCACATACAATTCAAAATTTGCAGTATCAATTGGCAAAATTGCCAATTTAGACAAAGTAAATTCAGTTTGATCTTCATCATCAATTATAAAACTGTCTACCCAAGTTGATTTTGAGACAACCTGCCAATATTGAGTTAAACTTTGAAATGTAATGCCAGCAGAACTAAGCGAATCTTTTAATCCATTTAGTGTACCTTTTTTCTTATAGGTTGGAATCGCAGTCTTAATTTGACGACGCCATAATGTTGGATCATCAGATCTGAGTTTCAATCGAAACAAATTAGACAAATATGGCAAAAATGCCTCATGGCACACATTGGCGTCCATAAGGTCAATTAGCTGATTGGCAAGATCTTCTGTGGTTGTGAATCCTTTAGCAACCGCTTTATGGAATCTGTCCAAAACATCTGGAGTAAGATCCGTTTCTATTAATCAGAGTTTGTACATCTCAGGCAAATAAGCCTCAAGCAATTTTTCATATTTGCCATTTGCTGTTTGATGAGATGGAAGCGATGTGGTTGCAGGAGTATCACCATAAACAATGAAGCCTATATACGATGATTCTTTTGGAGAATCTGGCAATGGCGTCCATGTATAGCAAACAAAATAGTCGCCTTCTCGTGCAAGTTTAGGGTTCCAAACGGCTGTGAAATTGCCAACTAATACATTCCCATCTTCATCATAATCATTTTTAGTAATGAAGGCATTGTCTGTATCGGCTGAATGCCAAGCTGGTACTTCAGAAGTGCCGAAAGAATAAACAGGGATGGCATCGGTGTAAAACATGGTTGTTACCACTTCACCGACTGTCTCGTCCAGTTTGTTGTAAGTATCTGATGTAAAATCACGTGCAATGAAGTAAACAACAACCACATCAACACGATAAGGATCAATTTCGATACCAGAATCATCTGTTATAACAAAATCAATTTCTATCGTATCTGTAATTTTAGGTTCTTCTGTGATTTTTTTAATTGCCATCTACGCCTTTATACGAAAATGTAGTTAATATCAATTGTGTCAGGTCTGATGATTTCATAAAACTTAGCAGTCACAATATCGCCACCATTATCAGAGTCTTCTGTTGCAAAAGTAGCATCAAAAGTTTCAATTTCTTTAATATCAGAAAGAGTTTTAACTAAATCAGTCTCTTTTAAAGATTGTCCATAATCCCAATTGCTTAACATAAAGAATTCATCTATTTTTCGCTTGATTCTAATGTCCATTTCTTCTTTGTTTTTTCTAACAGATTTATCAAAAGTTATATCAATTGTCATATCTGTTGCAAGCACAATGCCGTCACGAAGACACAAGAAATCAGTTAACATTTTTTTATTATCTATTTCCTCTTGAAGAGCAAATTTAAGATCATTGCTTGCATTGGTCAAACCACTAATACCATCCTTTGCTAATATGAAAAGATCAATTATGTTGCCAGCACAACCATAATTTCTCAATACAGCAGTAGATTTTCCGATTTGTCCATGATATGCAGTTGCAAACAAATCAGCCAAAGACTTATAATCTTCTCCAGTTACGGCTCGTTCTTGAGTCTTTATATATGCTGGCAATTTTGTTCTTACATCTTCTAGTCCATCGCCGTCATAACCATTTGCTCCTGCTGTATAATTCCTAAAGCTAACTGGCAAAGAATATCCCAAATCTTGCACCTCGTACTGACGTTGAATTTCAATAAATCCAGTAATTATATTTCCAATTGTGCCCCCACCGGTTCTGTAGGTCACTGCTATTTGTGAACCTTCAGCAGGAATTAGACCTGCAATATTGTTGCCAAAAATTATGAAACAACGATATTGTGAATCAAATTCAATACGATACTCCCTGCGTGGATTGGAATCTGTAAAGTAATTGACTTGAGTCCATCTAATCCCATCAACATCAACGCGCACACTGTCATACAATACTGGAAATGTTTCTATACTCAAAATTTGATTTGCATTTCCATTGCCAGCAAATTGATCTGTAAATGTTTTACCCTGAACCCCAATAAGTGCAGTGTTTGTTAATGACCCGGCAGGTATTACTATGCTTTCGTCAAAAATTGGATTATTGTTGTAATCTGCTGCGTATATCTCAAATGGAATTAATTGATTATTAATAGAGACAGTCGCTAATATTCCAGTAGGTATAACCATGTCCACTGGCTGAACAGCATTAATGGTAGCTGAAAACGAAGCGGTAGAAGGCAATGGAGGTAACGGCGTGAACCCTACTGCTTTAGCAATTCTGAAAATATTCTCGACTTCTGTAACTGTATCTATATAAATTTCATTTGCGATTTGATCAATTTTGAACGATAATCCATCAGCAAGAAAGGCAAATATTTCCATTTCCATGATAGCTAAGGAAGATTCTACAAAATCTGTAAAGTCTCTTGGAAATCGTTCTAAGATAAATTTTACCAAACGAGATTTCATTGATTCAAAATCTTGATGCGTATAAGTAAGATTACTAAGTTTAGGAACCTTAGTTTCTGTAGACTGATCAAGTGGATTAACCCCGAATGGACAATTAGTCGCCATCTATCCTCCAATTATTTTTGCAATGGTACTTCAAGTACTAATTCATCAACTTTGTTAATATTTTGAGGATCTCGAAAAATAATCTTAATACCTAGAATTTTTTCTTGTTCGCTCAAATCATCGTCACTAGATAAAAAATCTGCATCCACTTTAGATGTCACTTCTATTGCGTCTACTTTTATTCTCGGTTCCCATCTTGTTATAGAATCTATAATCATTTGACTCGCACGATCTTCAAGAATGATATCGTTAGGTTCAAAAATAAGATCCCTTAATGGTGTTCCAAAAGACGGCAACATTACACGCTCTCCAGGATACGTCAAAAGCAATTGTAACAAGTCCGCTTTAATGGTTTCCAAACCATAGATGGATGGAAGATAGCCACGAGGAGTGGGTTCAATTGGGTACGGCGCTCCTAAAAACTTAAATTGCATTAAACTCCTTATCCACAAGAACTTGCCGAAGCAATAACTCGATCACTCATAGACTTTTCTGTCCAGTGAATCCAACCAGTAAACGGACACTTTCGTGGGCATTTAGCAACAATTACAGGGAAGAAACATGGCATATTTTCTTCAGAAGATTCACTGCCATCAGCAGGAGCATTGGCAATTGCAGCATTTGCTCCTGCAACTGCGTCTTGTCCTGCTTGTTCTTCTTCTCCCTCATCTGGAGGAGGGCAATCTTTGCCTGCACCCAAAATGATATACTTGTCTGCTATATGTAGCTCTAAGGAACTCTTTGTAATATGAGCTTTTTTGCACACTGTAACATAGTGTCCAAAGACCATATTGATCTTATGTGCTTCGCATTCTTCACGACCAACTTCTGTGATGTGGTGCTTAATTGAGGCACAAATATAATAACCACCAGAACTTGTTAAAATAAAACCACCTTCTTCACCCTTTAGCTGCATTCTAATTAAGTGACCCTGCTTACATGAACTTGATGTAGGTGCCCCCGCTTCTGCCGCTTGACCACCCGGAGAAACACCGCCCTCTTCTCCTCCTCCTCCACCACCTTTTAACGGCGCAAGTATTGTGATAGATTGATCTTGTGTCTCTTCTTGAGAAAAACTATCTTCCATTTTCATAAGAAGACCATAACCAGAACGAAGCATAACCCATGCGCGTTTAGATTTGCTGACTGGTATTCCGCCTTCCATTCTGACTGGTACATTTTGTTCATTAGCCTCATCATGCATTATCAACGTGTGCTTAGATGTCGATTCAAGGACGATTTCTCGCTTCTCACCAGCTATATTGCCTTCTAAAGTATGATCTATCATCTTCAAACTATGTCCAGCACCTGTTAATAAGCTTATACCGTTTTCTTCTCCTCGCAATTCAGATTCATCTTCTATATCGTTAAGTGCAACCATGTGTCCAGTGGCAGATTTCATAAACATCTTGCCTTTGAATTTATTATTACAACCAAAATTGAAATCATCTTGCCAACGAAGTTTTTTGCCTTTTGGCTGATCAACAGAATCATCCATAACTAATTGTTGACCACTACGCGATTGTACTTGAACACCGCTTTGTGGTAATCGCATGGCATTTTTCTGTGGTGTTGCAGCGCCTTTATATGGTCTGCATTCTTCTAATCTTTTAAAATATGGGTTAGCACACTCTGGCGCGTCAGGTGGAGCTTCTCGACAGTTTTGACCTTTTGCATTAGAAATACAATCACCAGTTTGAGGACCAATAAAATTTCCATCAGCATCTTCTCTGCCAGCAACTTGTTCATCCAACAAGGCTGATATATCAAGACAATCATCTGGTGCAGTTCCTTCTGGACCTTCTTTAGGATTTGCCCACTGACCACCTGGATTAAGAAAATCATCCTTAAAACACATCCAATTACCTAATGCGGAACCCCATTCCATACGTTTCCAGCGATTTTGACACCGATAATCTCCATCAACATATTTTTGATAATGTTTTCCAGGAGTTTTCATTCCATAAATATTAGGATAAGTAATTTTCTTTTGAGCTTCAGGATCGCTCTCAAATTGTTGATCTGATTCAACATCATAACCATTATAATTCTCGGTATTCCAAGGAGGGTATACCTGAGAACCATCCGTAGCACCAGTCAAATAACCCTCTCCTCTATCGCAAAACAATTTTTGAAATTCTGTAATTGGATAAGGAAAAGAATTGCCGTCTGCACCACGATTCGCGTGATATGTTGTTCCAAGATACAAAGGTGAACCACGATCACCATTCTCATGGATAATCACAACCGTAGAGCCTGCTGGTGGCACCCAAGCGGTCCCGCAATCGTCATGACCACCCAATGGAGATACGAAACGAGCGAATGGCAAGTCAGCGATCTTAGTGTCAGGAGCATGCAAGAATGGAGAGTAAAATCTAATTCTTTGTAGCTTATGCGGGTCAATTGTGTCTACGCAATAACCAATAATTGGTGCTGACAAAGTTTGGGCTTGTTGTGTCACCGCATATTTGTTTTCGACACTTGAATCTATTAATCTTTGTGCATTACTCTCTAATTGAAATAATTTTTCTTCCATCATTTTCAATCGCTGTTCTAACGTCATAGTTCTCCTAATTTGATCCTGGCGAAACCAGGAACAATTTTAATGTGGTCGTGTAAGTGCCTTCTCTCACCTCGTGAGATACACCTTTTACTCTCCAATTCTTATTGCTAAGAATATCATTGCAAGGTGCTGGTATAAGCCAATCAATTCCATTGCCGCCATTTGCTAAATGGAATGGATTTATTACTATTATTGATACGGTTTTAGTTATTAAGTCATAAATGTTGTCTAGTGCAGGATTGCCTTGAATTCGCATTTCTGCTTCAACAGATTCGTAGTTTTTATTAGCACGTTCATTGGCTGCTTGAGAACGTAGAGCATCTCTGGGAGCATCTTTATTTCCCAATAATCGATTCATATCTTCAGTGACTTGCACCATACCAGAACTACCAGAACCAACTTCTGTGGAGCCACCGCCTCCAGGCGGACAAGGTTGACCTGTACCGGTTGCTGCAATGCTTGTTTCAGATCCAACCACTACCGCAGCACGAGCGGCAGTGCTAAAATTGAATTTAATTTTAGGATCAAAGCTTAGTACTGGACTATGTTTCCCACCGTTTACAATGTAGGTGCCAAGATTAGCGAATTGACAATTCCTATCTTTATCCTCAAAACATTTTGGCAAGGGATCTTCAAGAAAAACTACTTTTGGAGGTGTGCTGTCTTGTCCAGTTGCACAATCGATCAAGTTGTCGTAAAATACGATGATGCCTTTGTCTCTATCAGTTCTATATCGACTAACCCATTCGCGTGCTGCCGCTAATGGCGTCAATCCATTAGTTTCAAATTTTGCACTTTTAGTTTCTACATCTCCATTAAAACGAAAATCTTCTGTTTCACTTCTTTTAAACTGCACATCTGTAATTGCTGGAGTAGCATCTCTAAACATACTCCGGATAGCTTCTTTTAACGTCAAGTTGTAAACTTTTGTAATCCTAGTTTCAAACATTGGTTGCATAAGATCTCTAAGCTCTAGACGAAAAATTATACCTTTGCCAGAAATGTTAATATCCACTGTTAGAATGGAGAATTGATGACATCTGCTTCTCTGAGAAGAAATACTATTCTTGCTGTTACCACAACTTGCCGAAATCCAACCCCATTGAACAACTGCTTTGTATTCTGTTTTAGCTTCTTCAGGATTTTTGACAATCTTGTCTACGAAATATTTGAAATCGCCGCCTTCTTCATCATAGATCTCGACTTCTGCTCCAGAACCATCTGATTGACCATATTGAAAAGACTTAATTATTGCTGAATTATTAGGTGGATTAGATTTATTTCCCACTGTAATTTGCCTTTTGTCATTATCATAAAAAGTTAATGTTACAAAAGGCGAAAGCACATCTCCATCAAAAGGTCGGTTTATAGGATAACAACCGAATCTGGTCATACAAAAGAAATTAGATTCGTTAAAAGCCATCCGACCCCCTTATTTAGGGTGCAAAATTAACGCCACCCAAACCAAGTTTGTACAATATATAACCCATACCTAATACCCAAGAACATTTGAAAACCACTCCACCAACCCAAGAAATACGACCAGACCAAGTGTTCCATTGAACATTGTGCAACTTGGCAATTACTTCTAATTCATTAACTCGATCTGTCAATTTGTCTAGGATTTTTTCATACTCATCCATCACTCTTTGATTAAGTTCCACACTAAACACACGTTCTTTTAAAGCGTAATGTTGATCTTCTACCTCTTCAACAATTTTCCCACTTCCATTTAGGACTGTCTCTAAGCGTGCCACACGTTCAACAAGATCAGTGTGAGATACAATAAATTTGTCAAAACGTTCTGTTAAATGCATCTGAGAATCAATAATCGTCTTTACTCGCTCATCAATTCTCCCTAAAACTTCTTTCATGTCACTGACAGCTAATTCTATTGTTGCGTTTATAGTAGCCATACTCTTCTCCATAAGTTGTATAACACTACATATATAGTGTGGAAAAGAATACTATTGTTTAGATATCTAAATATTCAAAGGAATCGAATGAAAGATGATCAAATCACAAAAGAGAATGTAGTTCAAGTGATAGAAGACGAGACTGGTAATCAATTGCCCCAGCTTAATGTAAGTATGCCGCTCGCACCAAAAAAAGAAGAAGAAGTTGTTCTAGTTAAGAACGAACAGATGATTAATCTCTATAATGAAATTCTTGACCATTGCAGAGAAGATCGTAAAGATGCAGACGGAGCATTCAAAACCTTTCTCGAAATGGTAGTCAATGATGGTGACGCAACCTCGTCTAGTAAAGAAGCAATGGTGCAATTATTAAGGGTTCGCGTTGAAGCAACTGACAAAATGACTAAGGTTATGGATTTATTAATGAGATATGTTCTCAAAGATAGAGACACTTTTCCTAAATACTTGAATGCAAATCAAGAAAATAACATTACTATTAAAACGAAAAGTAGCAAACGTAGTTTCTTAGAAAAGCTTGAAAAGGTTAAAAAAGAGGAGAAAAAATGAGCAAACACTGGTGGGATTTCTACATGGAAATAGAAGACCCAAATGGAGGTGTTCCATCGACCGATCCAGCCGCTGGCGGTCAAGGCAGTGCTGCCAATGTGCCTCCAGCAGATCAACAGCAACAAGATCCATCTAAAGAAATGCCTAAGCCACCTACAGGCGAACAGGAAAATACTGAAGATATCACAGATGATCCACATCAGCCAGATATGCCGGATCACGAAGAAGATAAAGACTTTGAAGACTGGCGTAATGAGTTCTTCAAGCTATCCATTAAAGGTGATGCCCAAGAAATGGCAGACTCTTGCAAGACAATGCGAGATCGTGATCTAGATCCAACACAACGCAAATTCGTGGAGGATAATTTGCATATCAGTTGGCTCCGACAAGACCCAAATGTCGATAAATTGTCCAAATCAGTTCGCAAATTGATAAAGCAACAAATCGACAAGAATTATCCTTCTACCAGTATCATGCAACACATTGTTAACTCAATGAGTGAGCAGCCTACCTCGTATGAGATGTTTTATAAATTACCAGGATTTTATGGTATGAAAGGTGATTTACATCGTAAAGTTGTTGCTGCTGTTTTGGGCGCAGTCCAAATTGGTGGTGGCGGAAGTCGTGAAGATCTAGTCTTCAATGAAAAAGATTATTCTATCAACGTCTCTACTCGATTCAGTACTGAATGGGGCGAAATTACTTTGGGCAAATGGGCTATTCAAGTCGATGACCCAGAACGATTCCTTGAAGAGCCAGAATTAGCACGTCTTAAAGACGGTGCGCCAGAAGAAAGAACTGTTTTGCGTCATCGAATCGTGTTGAATTCAATCGCAGAACGATTCAAAACTCGTGCATTCTTAGTTCATGTTGTTAATCCAGACGGTACGATTCATGCATTAGCTTGGGATCTT
>ERZ1292644.51-Hain-H14-01um-R2-51-length-70963-cov-17_pt2 | contig 66940 bp, 77 predicted proteins | sample MGYA00564402_ERZ1292644 | MGnify/ENA primary metagenome ERZ1292644 (study PRJEB36523, sample SAMEA6512644) | groundwater metagenome | collected 2019-01-09 | study: AquaDiva: Metagenomics assemblies of 32 groundwater samples
TGTTCCTGTTTTTCGTCTCCAGGTGTCATTTCCATTGCATTTCCTCCCGCCCCCGAAGGGGCCATCCTCGTTAGCCTGCCTCATCAGCGCCGGGAGGCCATCCCCCGGGCAGACGGGGCAATTGGCCCCGTTTCGGCAAAATTTAAAGATCTACCCCTAATATGGGGGCTTACCAGGGCTCACCGGGAAGTGTCATCTCCCCATCATTCGCCATTCTAAAATCTCTGGCTTCTTCTGAGGAGAGCTGATCCTCTGCGCCGTATGGCGTCCTATTGGCGCTGCCGGCGATTGCCCGAACCATCGCCACCCCATGGGGGCATTTCCTCCACTTAAGCCACGCCCAGGCCGCGACCCGGACGCCCCCATCCTTTCTCCATTCGCCCTTACCCATCTCTTTTTTCCATTCTCTCTCAGATTCACAGAGAGCGCACCTGTCTGCTTTATGAACGCGGATTGTCAATTCCCCGCCATCGTACATTCCCATCTCCCCTTCCTCCCGCCCCCGTGGGGGCTTTTACGTTATCCTTCTCCCCGGATTACCAGGTAATGACCCGGGTCAAAGCTCTGGCAACCCACCCGTATCCGGATGGGAACTTGAATTAAGTTTTCGCTCCCCGGAGGGAAAATCTCTCTAACCTGTTGTACTGACATTTCCTCCCCGAAAAAAGGGAGGAGGGGCATTCTCGAAGGGGCGACTTTTTTCACCTCGAATCCATTTCCGAAATATACCGTCTCACCCTCCGTTTCCGAGTGCTCCCTCCAAATGGGTTTCCCCTCCGCGTCCCACATGGAAAGGGCATGCCCGTGGGTAGATACCCGCAGGAGCGGGATGCCCCAGCCCTGAACCCCCAGGTATTTGTGGGCCACAAATATGAGGGCCGAGAGGAAACTTGCCGGAATTTCCTCCCCTATTAGCTTTTCGCACCCGCAGGGGCACAGGGCCAGTTCCCCAGGACCAACCAGGAGACGATTGAGCTTGTTCCTGAAGAGGACGCCCCACGTCTCTTCAACGGCCTCGAACTCCACTGACTGATGAGAAACATAAGGCGAGCACCGCCCATCCAAGGTAACCGCCATCCCCCTGGATGAAATGGACAAAAAAGTGGAGTTTTCAAGGGAGCAAATAGCCCCCTTGATTCGGGAAAAATGATCTTGCCTCATCTCTCTTTCCTCCCGCCCCCGTGGGGGCATGTGCGATTAGCCTTCTCCCCTCGCCACCGGCGCTCGCCGGCTGGAGCCGTCCTGTTCGCCCGGCTACCGGCCGGGCACGGGGATTATCTGGCTATCCCGGCCTCGAAGGCCTGCCTGGCATCCCAGGCTTCCTGGCACATTCCCGGAGGCCGACCATTCAGGTCCGGGAAGCTCCCGGCCTTGAGCCACCGGGCGGCCTCTTCATCGGCCATCGCCGCCATCTTGGCGGCCACCGAGAAGTCGGTGGTGAACCAGTTTTTCTGGTCCCGATCCCACCGAAACCCGGCCGCCTTGATCTCATCTTTTTCCGAGAAAGATGAGATCATCCTAAAACCGCAGGGAACCCCTAAAACCGAGTAAATTTTCATTTCCATTGCACTTCTCCCGCCCCCGTGGGGGCATCAAATCGATGCGTTTCGGCCCTTGCTACGGGCCATTGTCAGCGAGGGGTTTACCCCCCGGACGCATCTCCCCCCAAGATCGGGCTCGCTCTCGGTCATGGCCCGTCGCCGGCTCTGCTCTGGTTCCAGGGGTGGCGCCCATCTCGGGGGTGCTACCTGGGAGCTGGATCTTTTCTGATTTGCCGTGCCGGTCTTTGGCGGGCCGCCCTCTTTCTTTTTGCCCTCCGGCTGTTTGTTCCGTTTGACATTATATATATGCTAAAATCGGGCCAAAACCCTAAAAAGCGTATTTGGGAGCAAAATATCTTCGCCCGGAGAGCCTTTATTGGTGGATGAGGCAAAATTTCTTCCCGGGCCGACCTCGTCCCGTGGGGCTCCAGGAGCTGATTTTTACCATTTTGGTAATGGATTTTTGCCCGATTTGTGAGCATCACCTTTAAAGCCTTTAGGCGTAACGCTTTACGGCTTTATCAAAATGAAAACCAGAAAAGGCGTTTTTCTCATTTTGGGGAATGTGGCCAAATTATCTCCGCCTGCCGGAGCCCCAGCCCCAGTGCCTCCATGAGGGCCAGGGCCAGCGAGACCCGGGGGACCTGCCGCCCGGCGATGATCTTGTCCAAATGATGGCGATGAATCCCCAGCCCCCGGGCCAGGGCATCCTTGTTGACCGCCCGATCGGCGCAGAGCCGGTAGAGCGGGGCCTCAGAATTGCTTGGTTTGCGCATAACGCACCTCCTTTCAAGAATAAATAGAGCAATTTATGGGCCATAGAATTAAGAGTTTTTCCTTGCATTTTTCCCGATTGGGGGCCTATAATTCCCCCAAAGGGGTCTGAATGAAACGAAACTCATTGCCTGACAACCCATGGCGCAATCGTATCATCTCCAGCGGCGTCAAGCCTGCCTCCGATTTTCTCGCCCACGAGCTTAATTGGAAAATACACCCGAAAAATCAACAGGATGGCATTTCCGGCTCTTTAGAATCGGTCGGCTGGTTCAAGTCCGTAGTCGAGTCTGCCAGGAGTGGTAAGCTCCTCGACGGACATGCCCGGATCATGCTGGCCCTGCAAAAGGGAGATGAAACTCCGGTACCCTATGAGATCGTGGACGTTACCGAGGAAGAGGAAGCGATCATCCTGGCGACCCTAGATCCGCTCGCCTCCCTCGCAGTGGCCGACAAGGAAAAGCTTGACGCTCTGCTGCGGGAGATGCCCGCGGCTATGGACACGCGGCTTCAGGAAATGCTGACAGGGCTGGCAGATATCCACGGACTTTATAAAACCGGTAATCCGTTAGAGAAACTCGACATGGAGGGTTGGGAAAAACCGGGTGGTGGACTGCGAATAATTATTCTTTTTGATGCCATAGAAGAGCAAGAAGAGTTCTGGGAACAACTGGGAAACGCTGAGAATCGCCGGGATGATGGTGTAATTTATGAATGGAAAAACCTGCGACGGGAATAATCTTAAACAAGATTACGGTTCCCCTCGATGGAGCACGGAGATCACAGATTGCTCCATGCCAATGACGTTTGATACGTATTCCCGTTGTTCATATGGATGTGCGTACTGTTTCTCCGTGTACCAGAGAGACATAGGCCGCGCAAAGGCACAATTCCGCAGTGAAACCCGTAGCGTAAATCCACAAAAAATAAAGAGACTCTTCATGGAGCCCGAGAGCAGCCAGTTTGGGCCATATATCCGCGCAAAAAAACCATTTCAATGGGGAGGATTATCGGACCAATTCGATGAGTATGAGCGCAAACACATGGTAACGTTAGAGTTGCTTCGATTTTTTCAAGGCTTGCAATACCCGATCTGCTTTTCTACTAAATCTTCCTGGTGGGCATTCGACATGCGATATAGACAGGCCTTTGAAGGCTCCCCATGGAATGTGAAATTTTCTATTATTACCTTGGATGAGGAGGCGTCGCGCAAGATTGAGATTGGGTGCCCCACTCCATTGGAGAGATTGAAGGCAATGCGGGAAGCGGCACGTTTTTGCAATGGCGGGGTGACATTGCGCCTGCGTCCATTTATTATTGGGCTGAGCGATAAAACCCTGGATGAGTTGATCCTCCGATCGGCCGATGCGGGAGCTACTGCGGTTAGTACTGAGTTTTTTTGCCTTGAACAGCGCAATCCAACAGGTTTGGCTAAAAATTATCCTTTGATCTCCGATGTAATAGGATTTGACGTTTTGTCATATTATCGGAAGCATAGTTATGGCACAGGCTATTTACGCTTGTGCCGAGATATAAAACGTTCCCATATCAATCATATTGAGGAGCTTTGCCGTAGTAATGGGATGCGTTTCTATGTATCTGATGCACATTTCAAAGAACGCTCTCACAACGGTTCCTGTTGTGGTTTGCCAGAATCCTGGAATTATACGCGGGGGCAATATTGCGAAGCTCTTATGATTGCGAAGCGCATAGGAATGGTTCATTGGAGTGATATTCAACTGGATACGCAATTGTATTCAGGTTTCAAATGGTATCAAGCTACTGGATATAACTACAGAAATTGTGAGTCGCGAGCGAAATTTAATAATTATACCATGCAAGACTATCTTAGGTGGACGTGGAATCATCCTAATGCCGGACAGTCCCCTTATAAAATGTTCGAAGGGATTATTAAGCCAGATGGAATAGACGAGAATGGCGACATAATATATGCTTGGGATGACTCAAAGGCCTAAAACAAAACAGCTCCAACGGCGCAGATATATTGTGGAATGTTACCATTGCTTCGCCACTGCAAATCAAACCCAAAGCAATCATGTACTGCTTTTTGAACATTTACTCCCATAGACTCCAATGACGTGATCTTGCGGTCTGGTCGCTTGCATGGGAGCTTAAGAGTTGCACAACAAGGCTTGCATGCTTTACAAGAGCCGGAGCCGATGACAAAGGCTCCCTCGCTTCTTAGCTCTAACAGCTTGCGATCTAATAAACCTTTCAGGATAGCATTGGCAGCACGTTGGGCATGGTAAGGAGAAAGATGCGTAAAATATGATAAGGGCATTTTAAAACAAATCACTTGCATGCCATTTCTGTTATTGGCAACGGTATGGAAACTTGGGCTATATGGAGGGCAGGAGTATTTATTGTTAAAGCATCTACAACTACTACATAGCTTGTTAAACTTTTCCTTTTGTACCAAAATAATTTTCCTATTGATTTCAGAGGTTAAATATTCAATTTCTACTTCTCTTGACGATGTTTTGTGGGTCAGTGTGGTTTGCATGATAATTCTCCTTTTTTTAGGGTTTTAGACGGAATATATGCAAAATATGTGCCAAAAACGCTATAAGGCGTATTAATAAAATGAGTTATTCCTATCTGGCGTTTTCCTCATGAGCAAACCAGGGACCGGCCTACAGAAGGCCAAAACCAATTCCCAATACGAAGCCCGCCTCACCGAAGTATGGCGGATGTGGAACCGCGGCTTCCGGCAGTGGGAGATCGCCCGCGACCTGGGGATTACCGACCGCCAGGTCCGATATGATCTCAAGACCCTGGAGAACCGCTGGCGCAAGGAGACCTCTGCTGGGATCGCAGCGCAGAAAGATAAAGCCCTGGCCGAGATCGATGAGTTGTTCCGGACGCACTGGCAGGGATGGCTCAATTCGCTGGAAGAAAAAGTCTCGACATCAACCGAAAAGAGCAGCAGTGAATCCGGGGACAGGAACAAGGCCGCTATCAAAAAAGAACAGCGAGAAGGCAACCCCGCATTCCTGGCCGGAGTCTTGGCGTGTATCGAGAAAAAATGCAAGCTCCTGGGCCTTGATGCTCCCGTGTCTCTCAAATTGGACAATCTACCTGTAGAGGATCTCATTGAACTTGCGCGCCTTATTTTTACAGCCGGCGCAGATCGAGAGCCTTCGCCGGAGCCTCCCGGCGCAGCTTGAGGCCGAGCTTGCCCGCCGGGGGATCACCAAAGCCCAGGTTCTGTCTCATGATCGATCCCGGAGCAATCTCTCCGGCTTTGCACACGTCCTGATCGATTTTCGCGATGGCAAGATCTATCCAGACCAACTTTTATCCCGCTGCGAAGAGCTCCTCAGTCTCAAACTCCCCCTCCATCCCGTCTGCCCCAACCATCAGGCCCCCGGGCAATATTTCTTAGACGCCATCTCCTCTCGGGGAGGAGAAAACACCATCGTTCTCGCCAACCGGGGTGGAGGAAAAACGCAGATCACGGGGTTAATCAGCCTGATCGAATCCGTGATTTATGCCGGCTGCAAAACCCGTGTCCTGGGCGGAAGCGAGACGCAGAGCCTCGGGCTCTATGACCATTGCAAGGAGTTCATCCGCCTGGGAGAATTGAACGCCCTGGTTGATGGCGAGCCCTTGACGACCCGGGTCACCTTCCGCAACCGCTCACGAATGAGCATCCTGGCAGCATCCCAAAAGAGCGTCCGCGGTCCCCATGGTCCCCGGCTAGTCCTTGATGAGCTAGACGAGATTGATCCTGCGATCTACCGGGCCGCGCTCCCGATCCTCCAATCAGATGCCTCTCTCCCCGCTGTGCTGCGCATTCTATCGACCATGAACTACGCCGGAGGCCTCATGTCGCGCGTGATGGATCAGGCGATTGAATCAGGGCAGAAAACTTATACCTGGTGTATCTTCGATGTCATGGAACGCTGCGAGGGGCTGGAGTGCGAGGCTTGCGTCCTATGGGAAGATTGCCAGGGGAAGGCCAAAGAAGCCGATGGCTATTACCGGATCGATGATGCCATCAAGCTCCTCCTGGCTCCGGGATTCGACCGCGATGATTGGGAGAGCCAGATGCTCTGCCTAAAGCCTGGGCGCAAGAGCCTCGTCTGGCCGGGGTATGATGAGCAGGTCCACCTTCATCTCGTGGGCGCTGATTTTGACCCCAGAGAATTCCGCAAGCGATTCAAGCGCGTCCTGGCAGGCGTTGACTGGGGCTATGAGAACCCGGCTGCCATCATCGTAGTTGGCGAGGATGGCAATGGCCGGATATGGGCAATCGAGGAGTATTACCGATCGCACATGCTGCCCGAGGAGCTGGCAGAGCCCGCCAAGGAATTGCGGGACCGCTGGGGCATCGAGAGATTTTATTGTGACCCGGAGGACCCCGGCGCGATCGAGACCTGGCGGCGGAAGGGGCTCAAGGTGGCCCGGGCCAAGAACAATCTCGCCCGCGGAGTGGCGGCCGTGGCCTCTCGCTTCCAACTGCTTCCGCCTCACCGGCTGCCTCGGATCTACGTCCTCTCGACGCTTGCCAATCTCCGCCATGAGATCAAGGGCTACCGGCGCCGGGGGGATATTGTGACCGGAAGAAACCTCCGGGGTGATGAGGCGAAGGAAGATATCATCAAAAAGGATAATCATGGTTGCGATGCTTTCCGCTATGCCATCATGGCTTTCGACCGGCCGGGCTATGCGGGGGGGTACTGATTCGGGCTTGAAGTCGGGGCTGAATGGGGATACAATTCTGGCAATTATCATCATCAAACGGCCGGATGCCTACCGGAGGTGGAGGGGTGCATCGAAGCACCCCTGCCACCGGCCAAAACCTCAAGCAAGAAGGAAAGAGGCGGTGGACAGGAAGAAAGTTGAATTTGTCGATCAGAAAGACGAATATCACAATAAGTACGAGACCCGGGATGGATACATTCTACTGGCCACGGGATTCACGGCTAAGAAAACCATGAATTATAAGCTTCGATACATCGAGGCTTATAATTCATGGTTGATTCAAATTCCCAACAAGGATGGTTCCCTTTAGCTGACCGACTTCTTTCAATCCATTGCTGAGCAGGTCGTCCGCGGATCGCTGACTGAGCTCGCCCGCGAGGATGATGTCCGGCGCCTCCAGCAGATCACCAAAAATTGGGACTTCTATCGGGGTGACCAGATTCAATACCTTGAGCAGGAGGACCGCGCCTTCATCCTGCGCCATCCCGAAGTACGCAAAGAGGAGCAAGATGCCATCCTCTCTCGCCTGCGTGTCCACCTGAATTATACCAAGCTCGTGATCTCCCGATACCTGAATGGCGCCTATGGCCTCGAAGTGATCCGCAAGGTCGAGCATGAGGCCAACCACGAGCTCATGGAGCCCATCTGGAAAGCGAATCGCATGCGGCGCCTGATGCTCGGAGTCCAGCGCGTGACGGAGATCGAGGGGACTTGCGCCGTGATCCCCCGGTGGAAGGAAAAACTGGGGCGAATCGTCTATGAGAAATACGGCGCCCAACATATCATCCCCATCACCCAGCCCGATGACCCCACCCGGCTCCATGCTATGATCCTGTCGTGGCCGGCCGAGAACAAGTGGGGCCTGATTCCTGATGTGATCTCCGACACCTTGCCCGGAAGCGGGGGCGTCTGGAAATATTCCTGGAATGCCGTGGCCGGGAAGGACAAAAACGCCCATGGCGTCCAAAAATATAGCGAGATATGGACTGACGAGTGGGTTGAGGCCTATCTGGGCAAGCGCACACTGACTTCCATCCCCAATCCGTATGGCGTGATTCCCTTCGCGATCTTTCGGGCCGATGATGATGATGGGACCTTCTATGGCCAGACGAATGTCAACGATATCGTGGCCGTGAACCATATCATCAATCGGATGATATCGGATCTTGAGGAAATCATCCGTGTGCATGGCTTCAGCCTGCTATTTATCAAGGGTGATATGGTCGATACGCTGATTACGCGGCCTACGTCGTTCCTCAAACTGGAAGGCGAAGGGACTGATGCGAAATATTTGAATCCCAACAGCCCCATTGGCGAGATCCGAGAATTCGTGGATTGGCTCGTAGGCCGGATGACGGATGTTTCCCAGGTGCCGCACGCCGCCATCTCCGGGGGAGATTTTCCCGAGAGCGGGTTTGCATTGACGATCCGTTGGCTCCCCTATACCCAGATGTTGGAGCAAAAGCGCCTGGGCTACAAGGAGAGCGAGGCGGACCTTGCGCAGATGACCCTGCGGGTCCTGCAGGCCCACGCCAAACAGGGGGATCCTGAGCGAGCCGAGATGAGTGTTGAGTTCAAGGATCAGGGCTTCGTCCCTGCCGTCGAGGCCGAGGAGCGGGCTAAAAATGAGTTCGGCCTAATCCATAATATCATCACGCCCATCGATCTCATGCGCGAGCGGTTCCCCGACCTGGACGAACGGCAGTTAGAGAAGCGTTACTGGGATAATGTCGAGTTCAACCGACGACTCCAGGAGCGCGGAATCTGGACTGATGAGGCCCTGGTAGCCGCACAAGTTAGAAAGATGCAGCGCAAGGCAGAGGAGAAGCCGGAGGAGATCGGGGATGAGGAAGATCTCTCCCGCTAGCGGAGGCGACCATCCATGCCGACCCTTTCAACCCTTCTCACAACACTCTACCGGATCTCCAACGAGTATCGGGATCAGCTCGAAGATCTCGAAGGTAAGGCCGAGCAAGAGCTTTCGAGTATTCTGCTCGACGCAGAGGGAAAGACCGTCCGGGCCATCGAACGACAACTCAGGCGGGGCGAGTTGACCGTGGAGCAGTCAATCTCTATGGTTTCCGAGATCCAGCGCATGCTCAGGCGGGATATGGTGGGCCAAGGGCTCTCATGGGTGGATGACAATTTTGCGATGGCCTACCGCAATGGCGGGGCTTTCGTGCGCGATTCCTACCTGGCCGGCGAAGAGCTGGGACGAGGGGCGCAGGCCTTGCGCCTGATCGATGACGACGCCGTTCGGTCGGCACTGATCAATTTCACCGAGGCCGACAGTGCCATCTTCAGCTCTGAGACGCAGCGCGGATACACGCTAATCCGGGGGATCGAGCAGGACCTCACGCAGCACCTCCGGGAGACCTTTGTCCGCCACGTTGCGCTGGGAAGTGACACAAATACTATTGCAGATGCCATCATGGAGGGAGGCCACCTCAAGCCCATCGGGGGGCGGACCATCGAGATGCGGGCGCAGATGATCTCCAGAACCGAATTGGCGAGGATTGATGAGGAAGCGAGCATGATTAAGTCCCGCGAGGTGGGGATCGAACACTTCCGCTGGGATGCCACCTTTGACAGCCGCACGGGTAAAGATTCGATCATGCGCCACGGACGCATCAAAACGCGACAAGAATGGGATAAGTACCATCCGGATCGTTTCTCCGGCCGGCCGCCGTTGAGACCCCGTGACCGCTGTCGGATGGTCCCCATGAGTCGAAAATGGATCAAGGACGAGGCCGGCCGGAATTCCTTCGATCATGCTATACGGGATGATTTGCGAATGCTAGTAGGCCCTGGCGAGCGAGAGTTTATTGCGGAGATGGCGGCGGGGATTAAGGAGGGTAAGCCAAAAATTCCGCTTGATTTTCTGAATTAATTTTAACCCAACTGCAAAAAAAAGCTTGAAGATCAAAAGGAATTGGCTTACACTTCTCCCAAAATATTCTTTTGGTTGAAAATCAAACGAGAAAATAATTCAAAAAGGATTTGAAACATGCCCGACGATCCCGTAATTTCTCCCGCCGCAGACCCGAAGGCTTCAGGAGCTCCTGGCCCCGCCACCTCTTCGGCTACGCCCCCATCGGACCTCCTGGCAAACCCTCACGTTCAGCAACTCTTGCGTAGTCACGCCGATGCGCTGGCTGCCAAGGAGGCCGCGAGCCTGACGATCAAGAACGAACTGGAGGCTCTCAAGGGGCAATTCTCCCCCCTGCAAGCAAAGCTCGCAGAGCGGGAGGCTGCCGAGAAGAAGGCCAAAGAGGCCGAGATGAGCGAGATCGAACGCCTGACCTCCAACCTCGCTGAAGCCGAACGTAAGCGGGCCGACCATGAATCCGCTCTTAAGGTCGAGCGGGATGCCAAGCTGGCCCTGGAGGCTTCCATGGCCAAGCGTGAGGAATGCCAGCGGAACGAGCGCGATTTCTTCTCGCTCATGGCCATCAAGGCAATCTCTCCCAATGCCTATGAGTTGCGTGGTCTTCTGGAGGATGTCGGAAAGCTCCAGTACACCAACGAGGAGGAGCGCGGGCAGAAGATCCAGGGCGTCCTCGACGCCTTCGTAGCGGCCACGGGCAGGGGAGTGCAGGAACAAGGGCAGGCCCAGGTTCCTGCCGGACAGTCGCCAGTCGGAGCCCAGATCAAGCCCAGCCTGGTGGTTCTGCCTACCCCCCCGGGTGGCCAGCCTGGCCAGGCTGGCCAGCTCCTCTCCGATACCTACACCGAGGAGCAGATGATGCAGCTCGCCCGGAGTCAGAATCCCTCGGATCGGGAGCTCTATCAGAAAATTCGCGACCAGCGGATCGCGGTCAACAAGGCCAAGGGGATCGGCCCCTTACGGATGAAGATCGGCGCTTAATCGCCCGAGTAAACGGCGCCTTAGCCCGAAGGGGAGCGGGGCCGCCACCAATCATGAGGAGGTTCCCCTTGTTTGCCTAGTCAATACATGGAGTTGGCGACTGGGACCCTTGGCGGGTTCTTGGTACTCGACTATACATTCGGAATCGACTTGTTATTGGACGCCGAGCCCAGGATGAGATTTGCGCAGTATGTGACCCGGGTGGACAAGCCCGGTGCCAAGGTGGGCGAAACGGTCACCGTTCCGACCATCGGCACCATGGATCTATCGGGCACCACGGCACGGACAGAAGGCACGGCCCTTACGGTCGAGCGGCTGACTCTGGGGTCGGCCAACGTGAGTATCAGCGAGTATGCCCGGGCACTGGGGTGGACGGGCAAGTTGGACGCCATGAGCTGGTTCGAGCTTGATCCCCGGCTACGGCGCAAGTTGCTCGATTCATATTCTAAGACGATTGACGCCCTGGCCCGGGCCGCCTATTTCGGCGCAGCCACGACCGGGACCTATGTAAGCGTGGCCCTCGGGCCGACCACTGCCCCGGGGACGGTCTACTCAACCGGTACGGGTACCGGGACGGCCACCGATGAGTTGACCTACAATGTCATTGAACATGCCGTGGACCAACTCCGGGGAAGAGATGTCCCGCCTTTCGAAGACGAAAACGGCGAGTATTACGTTGGGCTTTTCACCCCAACGGCACTGCGGGGCTTGAGGCATGATCCCACATACCAGAATGCACATCTTTACGCAGATGCCAGAACGCTCTTGCGTGGTGAGGATGGGATGCTGGAAGGAGTGCGGTTTGCTTCAACCACGAACATCCCCAATTATGCTCCGGCGGGCGGAGCAACATCCTATCCCCATGGGATCATCTTCGGGATGGATGCCGTAGGCCGGGCCGTGGCGCAGGAGATGGAGCTCCGGTTGGAGATGGATAAGGACAGCGACTTTGGGCGCCAGAAGGCCATTGCCTGGATCTCCCTGGAAGGCTTCGGGGCTCTCATGACGGCGCATGTCCAGGAAGTACAGTGCCTGGCCGGGAAATATAACGTTCAGTAATCCCCACTGATGGGGATGAACCGCTAATACCGATGCTGCGGGTCTACTTCGAAGTGGGCCCGCCCCAACCCAGATGAAAGGGGTTCCCGGTAGTGGCACGAAGAAAGTGGATGGGCGGGGGTCATAAGATCCCCGATATTTATTTGCGCAAAGATGAGGATGGAACTAGCTCTGGGCAGCAGATCTTTACTGCGGCCGGTACAACGGTAATTGCACTCTCTGGGAGTGATGCCGATCTGGTGTTCTCTGGGACAATGGCGCAGCTCATTATGAGCGGAGCGGGTGGAACCATCAACATGAGTGGGGCCACTCCTGCTATTGTAGGGGCCATCCAGCATCGCAATACCAAGGCCGGCACGGTGGCGATTTCCCTTTCGGGCTCGGATGCTGACCTAGAACTCTCAGGGACCAACGCTCAGATCATTATGAGCGGCAATGCCAACAAGATCACCATGTCGGGTACGAGCGCCGTTCTGGATATGACTGGAGTCACGCCATCGATTGCTGGGGCGATTCAGCTCACTACCAGCAAGGCCGGTACTACGGCAATAGAGCTGTCGGGTTCGGCAGCTGAACTGACGCTTTCTGGGACGATGGCTCAGCTTAATTTCAGCGGAACTTCTGGAACGCTGAACATGAGCGGCCCAACCCCTTCCATTGTAGGCGCCATCCAGCATCGCAATACCAAGGCGGGAACCGTGGCGATAGATCTCTCTGGCTCAGATGCCGACCTACAGCTGACAGGAACTAATTCACAGATCATCCTGAGCGGAGACGCTTCCGGCATTCGTCTTTCAGGCACGGGAGCCAAATTCTATCTGGCTAATGATTCCGGCCAGGTAGGAACCATAGATTTTACCGGATCGAGCATTCGCCTTCTGTTTGGCGGCGGGACGGGGACCTTCGTCTGATGGCTGATAACCTTGAATTCATCCAGGATGTTCATGCAGGCCTTTCGCCCGCAGAGCTTGCCGCCAAGCATGGCCTGAGCCCAGCCGCCGTGGCCGCCCGCATCCGCTGGGCGCGGGAGCATGGCAAGCTGTCGCCGGAAGCAAATATGAAGGGAGATTCTGAGGGGTCAGCCTTTTCCGTGCCCCCAGATTCGCTCGCACAGATTCCTCAGGGTCTCCCGGCCCAACAAATTTCGCAGGAAGCCCCTACGCCTTCAACCTCGACCCATGAGGGCCAGGCAGAGCTTCCCCCCCCGGGGGCAGGATCTCATCCCACTCCTGCCCCTCCCCCTATGCCCCATGTCAAGACCCGTGCCGAGATCCTGGCCCTGGTCAATAGCATTCGGGGCCGGCACGTGCTACGACTGGTCACCAATGCTGCCTCGGTCCGGATCAGGGCCTATGAGTCCGAGCATGGTAAGAGTGCGAGCTATCGCCTGGCGCAGGACATGTTGGCCAAGCAGGAGCGGCTCCGCATGCTGGGGCTCACTTTGAACGACATCCGCCGGCTCAGGGGGATCATCCCCGATCCCGACAGGCAGGAGGAGGTAGCAGTCGATGGCCAATAGCCTCAATAAAAACCCGATCGTGCTGGATACGATCGGGACAGGAGTCAACATCTCGACTACCGAGAAGGACATCCAGGCCATCGTCTACCGGGTCGGGACTTCTGCTGGCGCTGCCTGCCAGCTCCTTGACGGGAGCGCGGGGGATGTAATCTTCGATGCTGCGGGAGCGGCCAACACGACGATTCCACTGCAACTCCCCGATGGATTGAGGGTAAGTGGATTATACCTCCAAACTCTGGAGGCAAACGGAAAGTTGTTGATTTACCTTTCTCCTGGCAGAAGACCCTATTATCCCTAAAGGGGGTTCCGAGTTGGCCAATGCAAAAAACGGCACATTCAATCTGATCATCGAGCGCCATGGGGGCGTAGGCGATTGCCTCATGGCCAGCCCCATCGTTCGCCACTTCCGACATTATCCTCCCCTCCAGGCCGAAGGCCGCAAACTCCGCATTATCTTCAGCACCCAAAAACGCAACCACTTCCTTTTCGAGCATACTCCCTGGGGACCGGATGGGACCCGGTGTGTGGATGAAAAGGTTGAGCTCTTCCCAATCCAATGGCGACTTCACCACAGAGATGTCGAGGATCAGGGCTTCATCGAACAGTGCCGGGCCAATCTTTCCAAGATCCCCTACAAGCCCGATGCCGTGATTTCATTTTTTGAGGCAATCGAGCGCAACCCTGCCAGTGACCGAAAGAATGCCTATGACTATCATTTCGAATGGATCGGGCTCGATCCAGCGGAGATTCCCGGCGACTGGAAACGACCGCTCTATACGCCCCGCCCACGGGAGTTGGGGGCTGCCCAAAAGCTTCTCGCTCCCTGCCCGGGATCGAAGCACAAACGGATTGCCGTCCAGATGCATGCATCATCCCTTCCCAGGACCTGGGACAAGATGGACAGACTGATCCGGGCCCTGTGTCGCAGATATCCCGATGCGGCAGTCTACAGCCTGGGGGATCCCCATGCCGCCATCCTGGAGCCTGCTCCCTGGGAGCGCGAGCGCAACTACATGCCCCTCTGCGGCAAAACCTTTGGAGATGGGCGCCTATGGGGAGCGATCATCGCCTCCATGGACCTGCTCGTAGGCGTGGACAGCGGCGCGCTGCATCTGGCGGGAGCATTGGGCGTACCGCTGGTGGGAATATTCTCTACCGTCCCGGCATGGACGCGGATCAAATATTACCGGGATGCCGTGGGGATCGATAGCCGCCATGCCTGCGCCCCGTGTTTCCGGATCGGGATGACGTGTGGGATGAGCACGCCGACTCCGGGACAGGATTTTATTCCAAGCATGGACCTGCGGGGGAAGAACCATGCATATCCCTGCCTGGCCTCAATCGGGGTGGATGAGGTTATGGAGTCAGTGGGGAAAATTCATTAAATTCTATCATAATGACCAGGTGAATCAATGCCATTGCAACCAAGAGATGTTATGAAAAGAGGTAGATTTCATGTCGGTGCAGTAGGCCAAGAATTTGGTTGTATTCTTGGAGAATTTCTTGATTGGCATCGATGTATTAATCCAGACCATTATGCCTATCAAAATATTGTTTGGGCTGTAGTATATGGAAATTATGATCCTTTTGAAGTGAATTCTCTTTGGCATACAGAAGCGAGAGCCAAGCAAAGAGCTTCTGAATTACAAGGAGATTATAGAGTAATTGAATGGGAAATTTATTCATAATGAATCTCATAGTTCAACCCATCACTTCCTGTCGCATGCGCCTGACCTGGGAGTTTCCACCCGAGGAGGTCAATGCCGGCCTTGATGGGATCGAAGCGGGAATTCGCAATGAGCTCAAACGCCTTTCCCGTAAGCCGAAAGAATGGAAGCAGGGGCCAAAGTCCAAGCTTTCGGGCAAAAATGGGCAAGATGGCATCCCCGCAGCTTTCCGGGGATTCCGGCCTCATGCCGTTCCCCGTGAGATGCTTTGGCAGCATATGGCCGGAGATATCCGGAAACGCTACATCGACAAGATTTTGCCACAACTATGGAAAGAAGCCATCGCGGAAAATGCCCTCCAGCCGATCGGTAAGCCTCGGTTCGATGCCTTGGACGTTAACCGGGATTCGGCCATGAAAATCGTGGCCGAGGTGGAGATTGTCCCGAGAATTGCTCTCTCTCAGGTGCAATACCGAGGTCTGGTGGTTGAGGTTCCCGTCCGAGAAGATATTTCCGATCAGGCCATTAACCAGTCTTTGGAGCAATATCGGCACCAGCATGTAGTTTTCCGCGCGGCTGGGGACGGGGATCGTGCTGAGGATGGAGATCTCCTGATTATCCGATGCCAAGAACGCCCCTTTGGGGCAGGAGATGATGCCTGGACTCCCGAGCAAACCATGCAAGCGCAGATCGGCGCCGGCAACTTCCAGCCCATCCTCCAACAAATGCTCTCCGGCATGAAAGCTGGCGAAGCCAAGCAATACGTCCATGATGCCAATGGCCAGCCGATGGAAATCCGGGTTGTGGTGGACGATCTAAAGAAACGCCAGCTTCCGTCGTTGGAAGGCCTGGCAATCCAGGAGGGCTGCGCGGGAGTCGAGGATCTTCTTGTTGGCATTCGCAAACGGCTGGAGGAGAATGCGGTCCTGCTCTATCAGGCCAATCTCCGCCGCGTCCTTATGGCCGCCATCATGGGGAGGCTGGAGGCGCCCATGGAACTTCCGGAAATGATCGTCAGAGAGCGATTCAATCTCCTTTGGCGTGAAGCCCATATGACTGCCATGCGACAGGGACGTAAGATGGAGGAGAACGAGGAAAACAAGCGATCTCTCTGGCAGCTCGCCGACCGGCTGGCCAAGGAAGAGCTGATACTGGATGAAATCGCCCGGATGGAAGCCCTATCGGTCGAGGCCGAAGAAGAGGGAGCCGAGATTTCTAGGATCGCTGCCCGTGATGGAGAATCGAGGGAAAGCGTGCGGGAATGGATCGAGCGGGACGGAAAGCTTCCCTTGATCCACCGGCAAATCTTATGGAACAAGGTCCTTAAATTGCTTGCCGGATGGGCCAAAATACAGGAATCCATCCGCCTGGAGGTGGGTATTTCGCATGCATAGAGTCTATCAAACCTTCGTCGAGCAAGCCGAGAGCACCCACATTCTGGTCGTGGGCGATGTTATGCTTGACGAGTATGTCTCGGGCACGGTTACGCGGATCTCCCCCGAAGCTCCCGTGCCGATCATCGAGACCTCGGGGACGAGCTATGCTCTGGGTGGGGCGGCCAACGTGGCGAATAACCTGCGGGCGCTGGGCTGTCGGGCATCGCTTATGGGAGTTATCGGACTAAGTGATGGATCATCTGAGATCTTCTTACGTGAGGTAGGGGTGGCTGGAATCGATAGCAGAGGCATCATAGAAAGCACCTCACGCCCCACGACCCGCAAAACTCGGATCATGGCGCATAACCAGCAGATGCTGCGGGTGGATCACGAGAAAGCCGATATGATTGATGAAATAGAATTGGGGTTCTTCCTGGGACTTCTTTGTGAGCAGGAGCCCGATGCAATCATCTTCAGCGATTATGCCAATGGCATGTTCCATCCGACGCTCTTTCGGAGATTAGTGGAGATCTCGCGGGATCGGGAGATCCCTCTGGCAGTTGATCCCAAGGGGACTCAATGGCAAAGATATCGTGGAGCGACAGCGATTACGCCCAACGAGGATGAGCTGAGGGCTGCTATTGGAAATTGCTATAGAGATCTTCATCAATATGCCCTATCATTGTATGGCTTAATTGAATTTCAAGAGCTTCTAATAACTCAAGGATCAATGGGTATGACCCTATTTCAGAGTTTTTCCGCTGACGAAATTAAAATCCAGGCAAACCCAGCTCATCCAGTTTTCGATGTTTGCGGGGCTGGGGACACGGTCATGGCCGTATTCGCGTTGGGATTGGCATTGAAACAAGACCCGGTTGCAACGGCAAGGCTGGCCAACCTGGCGGCAGGGATCGTGGTGGGGAAGATCGGGACGTCCACGGCGAGCATGGAGGAAATCGATCAGGAGTTACAGAGATCTTGCTGACTCCGATCGAGCGGATGGTTAAGGCATGATAATACTTCGGCTAGACCCGGCAAGTTTAACAAATACGATGGCGCAAAAGCTGAACCTCGACCCCAACAGGTTGCATGTATGGGTGAATCCAGACACCGGCGGAACTTCAATTGTTGGCCAATACGTCTCATCGGAATGCAAAGACTTGGAGCCGATCACACGTAATGACGATCCGATTCGCAGCGACTATTTTGGTTTGCCGGTGGAAATCCAAGTGTACGTGCCTAAGGCCTGAGCTAACGCGACGGCACGTAGCGACGGTCGCCGTTGAGCGACGGCTTAGGGCGCAGGAGGAACATGAAGGTGAAACTTACACCAGGATCATTTCTGGTTGTGGTCTCGGCTGTGTATTTCGTGGTAGAATTGGTCGATATATTCGTTTTTCGGTTCGTGCCGAGCGAGGCGGTGCAAGTCGTGTACGTTTTGACACTCGCTACACCGCTAGCAATTCGCCCACTCGGGATACGAATTGGACTTGGCAAGTGGTGGAGCTAAGAGCCATGCGTGATGAATTGGAAGCCATCCAATGATATCATATCCCCTGGGCGGCAAGATCGTCTTCACCAACGGCTGCTTCGATCTGCTTCATGCAGGCCATGTCTCCCTCTTGGAGCAGGCCCGGGCCATGGGGCGGCTTCTGATCGTGGGCATTGACACAGATGAGTCCATTCGTGCTCGCAAGGGTGAGGGCCGGCCGATCCAATCACTCTATGATCGGGCGATGTTGCTCTCGGCCATCCGATACGTAGATTACGTGATCCCCTTCAATGGGCGGGAAGCCCTGGAGCGGATCATCAGCCAGGTCTGTCCACATATCCTGGTCAAGGGCGAGGATTGGCAAGGGAAAGAAATCGTTGGGAGAGGGATCGTGGAAGCCCATGGAGGCAAGGTCGTCTTTGTTCCTTTGGTCGAGGGGCAGAGTACAACGAAGCTGATTGAACGAATCAAGGGAGATCAACCATGATCCATCTCTTCCTCGTCCGCCACGGCCGGACCGACAGCAACGAGGAGCAGCGCCTGTGCGGACACCAGGATATTCCGCTGAACGACGAAGGCTACAGGCAGGCGAAGCTCCTGGGGAAGGCCCTTGCTGATCTCAAATTAGATTGGGTCTATACGAGCGACCTTTCCCGGGCACATGAAACGGCTTTTCAGCTCCTACTTCAGAGGGAAGAGCCCTTCAAGCAGATCACTTATACTTCCCTGTTGCGCGAGATGGACTTCGGCCCCTGGGAGGGAAAAACGTTAGCGGAGACAGGCTATGGCCAGGCTTCCCGCTATAGCCATTTCTTCGGACTTGATGGTGGAGAGAAGCCCCAGGATGTGGATCGCCGGGCGCGTCAGTTTCTCCAGATGATCGTTACCCTCCACCCGAACCAGTACATCATGGCCGTGGCCCACGGCTTCTTCAATTGCTGCCTCACGGCAGCACTCCTGGGAGATGATCTCACCCCTGAGACCTTGCGGCCGCAGATGAACACGAGCGTGAATTATTTCCTGTTGGAGAATGACGGCCGGCTTATGGCTTCCAAGCTCAACACCATCTCGCACCTGGTCGAGGGGAGCAAGCATTGGATTTACGAATTCCCCTCCTTCTAGGGCTTTTGTGCCAAGAGGGTTCTTCTATGGATCGCTCAACGTTGACGCTTTGGATCGTCTGGAATTTCGTCATGAGGCTTGATGACGAGATCAAGGACCTGCGGCTCCGGATGCGCGAGTTGGAAGAGCAATGCAGCTGCCTAGCCAGTGGTGGGCATTTCCCCCGATCGGCAGATGCTGTGGAGCTCGAATGGGTTATCCAAACGCTCCGGGCCAACGGAGGCAACCGGGCCGAAGCCGCGCGGCAACTCGGCATATCGCCGAGGACCTTGCGGAATAAGATCAGCAAAATTCGAGAGATGGAAAGGAGAATATGAGGGTGGCAAAATATCGCCAGAAGGCCATCGAAGTCGATGCTGTGCGCCTGGAGCACCGGATGCTCTTGCAGCGGCCCGAAGGGGCATTGAGTGCAGAACCAGGGGATTACCTGGAGACGATCCGGATAGGGGCGGAGATACATCAGCGGATTGTGCCGGCCAGGGTCTTCGAGGCGACCCATGCCGTGAAGGGGAAGAAAGTGCAGGAACAGGAAAAGCCGGCAGGGTTTTCGCCCGAGGAGCTTGGGATGGTGGATAGGATCAACTCTAAGCTGGAAGCCGCCATGACATGCGGCGAGCCGCACGACGGCTATCCGTTGACGAGGGAATGAGGAGAGGGAAGAATGTGGATCGTAAAAGAGATTCAGCACTTCGATGAAAGCTATTCGACGGGCCTGGGGCTTGCCGCCTTTTTTGGCCCAAGCCGTCAGGGTTTGAATATTTCTACTGGCCCAGACGACAACATCAAGATCACTTACGAAGGGGGACAGACTCTTATCCGGGTGCTGGAGTGCGAGAAAACCTCTGATGATATCGAGATCACCCACGAGGGTGGCCAGTCTATCGTTCGGGGCCTGGAGCGTGAGAAGATCCGGGAGTTCCGCGATACCGTAAAGCGCTCGGGTGGCACCGGGTTCATCCCATTCCGGGGAGTGAGCAAGATCGATGTGCTGCGCAAAGGATGCGATGATCCGGTGCAGACCATCCTGGGGGAGTCGGGCGGGGATGAATGAAGATCGGCAGGCATAAATAATTATGCATGATAATCCGATACCAGATGTAAATTGGACAGATGAAGAAATTAAAGATTACGCGGCGCGATTTTTGCCAAAGTTGCCCGTTGTATATGTTACGCTTGCATTCCAGGTGGATGTCATTCAACCAGATACCGCAAAAATTGAGTGCGGCATAGTTACGCGATTCAAAAGGATGAGGCCAGATTATCTAAAAAGGGAAAGCGATGAGTGAATTAGATAATCTTAAGCGATCGACATGTTTTGATCCTATTCATTTTCGATCGCTTCCTTCTGTTGAGATATTGTCAGGCTTGCCGACCATGAAGGTAACCAAGGACGAATTAAAAGAACTAAAATGTTCTTGGTGGTTTAATGGGGTTGAGTGGTATCGGGATAAGATTGCATTATATCCTGATGAAGTTGGCCATGATGAGGCATATCGTTATACCTGCCCTTAAAGGGAGAAGCCTTGAAAGAAATCTATCTCGACATTGAAACCCAGCATTGGTCCGACGAAGTACAAGGAGGCTGGTCGAACATCCCCGGCTTTGGCATGGCCCTGGCCGTGACCTTCGATGGACCACCGCCTGGGCTGACCTGCTGGGGTGATTGGGGGCCACCGGGTCAACCAGTTGGCATGAAAGCCGTGGCTAAGGGATTGATCAACCACTTGAAGCAATTCGATCGCATCATTACCTTCAATGGCGAGCGGTTCGACTTCAAGGTGCTATCGGCCTATGGAGATGTGTCGGCTCTCTATGAGAAGAGCTTCGATCTCTTGGCGGTCCTCCAGAAGAAGCTGGGTCACCGGGTGAGCCTGGAGAGTCTCTCCCGGGCCACCCTCGGGCGGGGGAAGTCGGGTGATGGCAAGAAGGCCGTCGAGTGGCTACGTTCGGGCGATACTGAGCAATATGCTCAGGCCGTGCATTATTGCATCGGGGACGTGATGCTGCTGCGGGACCTGGTGCGGTATGCGAGGGATCATGGGAGGCTCTATTTCTTGGGTCGAGATGAAGGGAAGAGAGAGATTGGTTTTGGTCCCGGAGAATTGTGGCCGACTTTCTCTGTGCATAAGGACGAGATCCGGGTCCGGGATATCACTGATCAGGTTCAATATGGTGGGGATGTCGATGATGAAAGCTTGCCCTTAACCCGTTGCGCTTGCGGTGAGGTCTTTGGCTCCTGGAGTTTTGTGCTAAGCATCTACCGGGACGACCCGCGGGTTTGTCCCACCTGTAAGAGGAAGCTATTCTTTGGGGTGAATATCCGTGTCTACGAGGTAATAGAGCAAGACCAACCAAAAGAGGAGTTCTGAAAAATGGCAAAAGCAAAAGCAAAAGGCGACAATATGGTTGAGCAGGCAAAAACGAAGCCCATGCCCGATTCGATGCATCCAATGACCGTCGAGCATCCACCGATGGAGCAGACGATAAATACCGGCGGGAGTGGCATGGGTGGTATGCGGGGTCACGCACCCGCCGAGGGTAAGGGGATGGGTGGAGCGAAGGGAAAGGGAAAGAAGTAACTATTATACAGGAAGTGTATGAAAAACGGGAAATTCGAGCAAAAGGAAGGAGTGTCATTTGATTGGCGAAGCGGAAGGACAAAAAGGGCAAGCAGAAAGCCCCGAAACGACAGCAGCCCGAGCAGGCGAGCAAGGATGCAAAGAAAAAGGAAAACAAACAGAAGGCGAAACGATCCCGATCGTGATCCCGGTCTATGGGAACCTGGGGTATCTCGCTAATTGCCTCAAGGCCATTCAGGACAATACCCAGGGAGCGCCCGGCTATTATGTGATCCTCGTGGACGATTGCTCGCCGGCAGGGGAGAAGCCCAGCCATGTGTGGCTCGGCGAATTACTCAATGCTGGCCATCTGAGTCTCCCCTTTACGGATACAATTTCAATTCGGCGCCATGAGCGCAACTCGGGCTATACCCAGGCCGTGAATACCGGCATCCGGTATGCCCTTGAACGTCGCCATGAATCCCCCTGGAGCTTCCTCGTCCTCTTGAACACCGATACCCTCCCCCAGCAGGGGTGGCTCAACGCCCTGCAGGAGACGGTCAGCCAGGCCGCCAATGTGGGCGTCGTGGGGGCCAAGCTCTTATCCTTTGACAACCCAGACCAGATCATCCATGGGGGCACCATGGACCTCCTGGGGACGCACAAGGGGGGCTCGGAGCGTTCGGGAGACTGCGGCAAGCGGACCGATGAAACTTGGGTTACCGGTGCCGTGATGGCGATTACCTACGACTGCCTGGTCGAATGCGGCCTCTTGGACAGGGGATGGCGCCACTTCTGCTCCGATTCAGGCTATTGCCTGGAGGCCCGGCTGCGGGGATTTCGGGTGATCTACCAGCCTAAATGTCGGGTGCTGCACAAGCAGAGCGCCACGGTCTCCAAGGTTGTGGACATGCCGCAGCTCCAGCGTGACCAACAGCGTCTTCTGGATAAGGTCGGGGGCAAGCTGTATCGCGATCTAATCGCTGAGATGCCCTGGGGCATTTCGCGGATTTTGCAGCAGGGGTGAAAATCCTTGGGCACATTGATCTCCTTGGAAGATTACCGGACAACCTGGGTCTCCCTACGGGCTATCTGCGGGTACTGCGGGCAAGGATGGACCGGCATCTATCCCGCAGACTGTGATCCGATGTCTCTGGCATGTCCAGAATGTGGGCAGCGGATGGGTGTCATGCAGTGCTGCTGTCAAGATGTTTGTGACCAAGAGGCCTGTGAGGAGGAACAATGATGAATGGATTGATATGCGGAATAATTGCGGGAACGATTGTGGCCATAATTTCTATTCGCCTTGGATGGGGGGCGGTCAAAACATTGATTCTAGCTACTATTGCTGGCGGATTGTTGAGCGTATTATTGCAATGGATTGGAGTTCTGTGATCGGTGGCCAACCGCAAATATACCAGTAGAGACCAAGTCCTTACGGAGCTCCCGGGGACACTACCCGGATATGTTTACAAGACCACGACCCTCGCGGCGGCCCTGAATGCCACCGCCACGGAATTCACCGTAGGCACTGCGGGGGGTTTCCTGGGCAATCGTGCGGCGATTGATCTCCTGGTTGACGACGAGTATCTCTATGTCACCGGCACGACGGGGACCTCTTTTACCGGGGTAACCCGGGGGGCATGGAATACGACGGGAGGGACACACGCCAATGGGGCCACGGCCTACAATGCGTTCATCGATCGCAAGATCGACAAAATGAGCCAGTACATCGACACCATGCTGGCGCAGAAGTACCAGGTCTTGCCGGGATATAGCGCGACCGGGAGTTGCCCCGAGACGGTAGAGCAGATCTGCCGGCTTCTTTCGGCCTACGAATGCCTGGTGGACATGGGGATCCTCCGGAACGTCTCCGATGGGAAAAGCATTGCCACGCTGAGGAAAGAAGAGGCCGAAGAGATGCTTGGAAGGCTCGCAGCGGGCAAAGTGAGGCTTCCCAATTCTACGGGGACCGTGAGCCTCACTTTTGGGACTAGCAACACGGGGACGCTCCCGCTTACTACCGATGAGGCCTTCCTTTCTCATGCCAGCGTGATCCCTGAGACGGTGCTCGTGACCGATGCAGGAACGACCTACGTAAATGGTCAGGACTACCAGGTCAATTGGGATGAGGCCCGCCAAAAATGGGTCCTAACGCGCTATGATAGCTCGGAGATCCGGGACGCTGGCACTGCGACCTACGAGTATACGTGGCTCAAGGGCTATGGGGGCAAGACAGCCATCTCCCGCGAGAGCGGGCGGGTAACTAACCGGGGGCTGATCCTGAGGGGGTAAGGACATGCGAAATATCCGGTATCGTGCGGGCTATAAATATCAGCTCTCGGATAGTTATTCGGTGGGGGTGACGATCTGTCCGGAGTATGATATCGACACCGATTATATCGGCCTGACCCGCAATGGCCTCTTGTCCATCGAAAAAGGCTATGCCTGGGATGGCCCATCGGGGCCTACGGTCGATACGCCAAGCTTTATGCGCGGATCTTTGATCCACGATTCATTGTATCAGCTGATTCGCGAGGGCAACCTATCCGAAGAAGATCGGGAGGCAGCCGATTTGGAGCTCCATCGGATATGTCTGGAAGATGGCATGTCCAGACTTCGTGCCTGGTGGGTCTGGCGGGGCGTGAGGCTAGGCGGTGGTCCAGCGGCCGATCCCAAAAACGAGAGACCGGTGCTTACGGCACCAGAGGAGGTGAGACAAGTATGACGGATAAGATCGACCTGGACGGCTTATCCCTTTTCGCCAAGGCCTTATCAGCTCAACAGCAACGGCTAACCTCGGGCGAATGGCTTTCCGGCCCGGCGGCCGAGTTCCATCAGAAGTTTCTGAACACGACCGCTGAGCATTTTCAGCGGCTTAAGTACGGGGGAACCTGGCGGGGGGTAACCTGGAAATATTTCAGCCCGGGCTCATTTGGGCGGAAGCGTCCTTCGGGGCAGGTCATCAATCCTGGAATAAAGGCCTGGGATGAGGCTTCCCCTTGGGGGTTGGGGAGAAATCGACCCAAATGGGTCAAAAATCCCCCCGACTCGATCCTTCAGGACACCGGACGATTGATCCGGGAAGCAGGTAAGCTTCCAGTGCGAATGGGGGCAATGAGCCTGGGGATCGTGACGAATCTCTCCTATGCCTCTCTACATAATGAAGGTGGTTTTTGGGATGGCCATCGTATCCCCGCCCGCCCCTTCCAGTTTTTCACCGAGGACGATGTGAGAGATTTGCGCGAGTTTACGCAGGAATGGCTCAACAGTTAACGAAAGGAGGAGCAGAAGAATGTCAAGAGTAAAATCCAGGATGTTCGGCACCTGTATTCTGCTGATGTTTACGCTGTCCCTGTTTTTGGCCCTGCAAGCGATGCCAACCAGAGATGCATTGGGGGGGGATGAGACGATCAACGTCTATGCTGCGGGACACATCAAAAGGATAGGTTATTGGGCGGTTGCCGGCAGAACTACCGCCAAGGGTCCGCATAACTGGATGGCTATTTACGTCGGCCCGGATGCTACAGGTCCTATGCTTGCCATCGTGCGGGTGGATCGAAACGGGCTGTGGCATTTCAGTGAAATCAATTGTCCCATCAAGGCGGACGCTACCAAGACGATCAGTCTGGTAACTCAGAGCGGGGGCTCACTCTTTGGGGTTCCCGTTCGAGTAAGGTGATCCGAGAGTTTTGTGGGGTGGGGTCCCTGGTTTCAACCGGGGACCATTAAGCTTAAATTGTGAAAGGAGTTCCGTTTCAATCGCAGAAATAAGAGTCAACGGCAGCATTGAATTGGCGCTCAAGGCGCTGCGTAGGCAATATGAAAAGGATGGCACCAAGAGCGAGGTCAAAAAGCGTACCCATTTTCAAAGCCGCGGGGAGTTGCAACATCGGGCTGAGATCCGTGCCCGGGCAAGAAACCGCGAGCGACTGAGGATTGAAAGGCTTAAGGGGGAGGTATGAACCAGAAGATTGCCGACGGCTTTCGGGAAAGCGCCCGATGGATCTCCGAGATGGGAGAGTTTGCCCGATGGCCTCAAAAGGAAATATCTTCGCGCGTGGAAAGCATGGCCAAAGCCATCATAGATTCATTCCGTCATGGTGGCAAGCTTTTTATCATGGGCAATGGCGGGAGTGCAAGCCAGGCGCAGCATATGGCTGCTGAGCTGGTGGGGAGATTTGGGAAGGAGGATCGACCGGCTTTGCCTGCCCTGGCTCTGACCACGGATACCTCGATCTTGACTGCCGTGGGCAATGATATGGGCTTCGATAGTATCTTCTCACGACAGATTGAAGCCTTGTCCGGAAGAAAAGATATTGTATTGGCCATCAGCACGAGCGGCAATTCTAAGAATTTGATCCAAGGAATAGCGGCAGCATATTTTAAAGATGTACCTACCCTGGCCCTATTAGGGAGAGATGGGGGAAGGATCAAAGACATAGTGGACTTTTCGATCATCGTCCCGGCTCAGGAGACCCCCAAGATCCAGGAGGTTCATTTGGTCATTCTGCACGCGATTTGTGCCGAGATCGAGGAGCGGATGGCATGCTGAGCAAGATATCGGGCGATTACATCAAAAACGTGGCCTTCTACCTGACATGGGATTGCAATCTCTCCTGCTCCTATTGCCTCAACCGGCAGGGTCTCACTCGATACCTGCCCAAAAAGGGTCGTATGAAACCCGATCTATGGATCAGGGCAGCAAACCGCTTCAGCCCTCCGGGGAGTCCGCCTGTCGTCCTTCAGGGCGGGGAACCTACGCTCTATCCCGGATTGGTCCGGATCATCCGAGAATCTGACCCGGGTGTATCCTTCGAGATCAAGACCAACCTCAATTTCGATACGGAGCAGTTCATGGCTGATGTTCCTGCTGCTCGCCTAGCACGAGAGGGCATCATTGCTACCTACCATCCCGAACAGATGCGGGCACGGGATTTGGCTCCCAAGATCAAGATGCTCAGGGCTCATGGGTATCCGTTAACCCTCTATGCCGTCTATCCTCCCCGGCTTGCCAGTCGTGCCTGGCTCCTGTTGGATCGAGAGATCCTCCGTCGGCATGGGATCAAGCTGCATTTCAAGCCCTTCGTGGGCTTCCACCGGGGGCGGGTCTATGGGGAGATGCGTTATCCTGGTGCCGTGGATAGCCCCGATAACCTTCAGCAGGTCCAGTGTCGCACCTGCGAGATCCTGGTGGGGCCAGGAGGGCAGGTCTATCGATGCTATGCTGCCATGTTTGGCGGATGGCCGCCGATCGCGCATATCCTCGATGATAGGCTCTCGGAGGAAACCATCAAGGCCTGGCGCAAATGCGATCGGTATGGACAATGCAGTCCATGTAACATCAAGGCACGATATGATCCGGCGCGGGGGCTCCTGGATCATGCGAGCGCGGAGATTATCTTATGATTCAAGTAAAAGATGAACATGCATGGGGATGGAAGGATTTCTCTCAAAAAGAATTCAACCAAAGATATGGATGGGGCGTCATTCATGAGTGGGGGGAACTAATTGATAGTTTGCCGTCAGGGCTGACACATAGAGACGATATTTCTCAGTATGATGATGCTTTGAAATACGAGAAAGATCTACTGGAAAACCGTATGCGTAGAGATGGCTTCTCCCCATTTCTTCATCCAGTCGAAATAAGGAGAAAGAGATTATGCGTTGTTGGTAACGCTGATTGCGAGTGCGGAGAAAGGATAATTTTGGCAGTATATTGCTATGCTGCCAAAATTGGAACTAAATTAGCCGAACTTTATCCATATATCCATGATGAAGATGAGTTGCAGCGTTTGTTGATATTGTCCCAAGAATTGTCGGGAGAATTGAAAAAAACATAAGGAGGTTGATCATCAACGACCAGGAATATGAAGACCAGAAGGTGCGTTTTGAGGTATTCTTTGACAAATGGGTCTCCCTTCTCGGCCTCTATCCATGGAATATTTCTATCGTCTGGAAGCGAGAATCCGGAAGCCGAGAGGAAACCGGGGCCTCCCCATGGATCACCCTTATGCGCTGTGCTGCGAAATGGCAGTATCTTACGGCCACCATCACGGTTTTTATGCCGGATATCTCCGATTGCTCTGATGCGGAGCTGGAGGGTCATCTGGTACACGAGCTCTGCCATTGCCTGGTAAATGAGCTGCGCGAAGCCCGCGAGGATTGGCTGGATCATGAAGAGCGCGTTGTGACCGGGATCACGAATGCCATCCTCTGGACAAGAAATCACGCCCTGCAGGAGGGGCACAAAGAAACGGAGGTAAAAGATCCATGTCCTATCCTCTCCCCATCTGTATGATCCGAGCCTGCGGTGAAGGCCAGCGCATGGGTTCGATCACGGAGTATTTTCAGAAATGCATCCTTCCCGTGCAAGGTAAGCCGCTGCTCGCGCATTGGCTGGATGCCTTCAATGCCCAGGGGATCGCATTGCCCCTCTACGTCGTATATCGGTACAAATACATCCAGGTCATGGACGTGATCCGGGAATGGCGGTCACATCAAGAGAAGTGCTGGCCCATGCTGGACACAATGCAGGAGAGCCGATATCCCGACCGGATTTGGGAGGATCTACAGCTCTTCTGGCGGGATGTGGCGGGAGAGCGTATCATCCTGAAGCAGAGGCGACGAGATCCGCGAGATCCGCTCTTGCTCTGCAATGGAGACAACTGGGGGCCGGATCTGGCGGCGATCATCCATGACATGCTTTCGCTGCAGGAGCGGCTATCGGACGATGTCTGGGGGATCGTGGGGCTCATCGGGACGGAGGCTTGCTCGACGGGGACGGAGGAGGCCAGCATTGGTAGACATAAAATTACTTCGAATCTTTGGCCACTTCTGGATTACCGCTGGGGGTTGGATGGTGCTCCTGGGCGATATCTTTCCTGTGCAGGAATCAGTCTCTTCTCCCCGAAAGCCATGGAAGCGACGGTGGATTGCATCGATCCGAGGGATGCCATCGGGAGGCTGGCCCGCGAAGGGAAGCTTCTCGGTTGGAGAATCTGGCAGGAGTTCCGGGATATAGGGACTCCGGAGGCCTATCGAACGGTGGGGGCGATTTAAGGGGGGAAGTGAAGTGCAAAAACTTTTTACCATCTTTATCTCTGAAACTGATTCCAGAGATAGACAAATATGTGAACATTTGTCTGAATACCTTGAAGATGGATGGAAGGTTATTCAAATTACTCCACTCATCATCGCTCCTGGGGAGATGGCAACCATACGAACTTGGATTGCTGTTCTTTTGGAGAAGTAATAAAAACACAAAGGAGTCCTTATCACTTTGCATGATATAGCGATGGTTCGTACTCCCCTGCGCGTCTCGTTTCTGGGCGGCGGGAGCGATTATCCCTTCTATGCCGATAATGGGCACATAGGTTGCGTTCTCTCCGGGACGATCGACCATTACGTCTATGCCCTGGCCCGCCGGCGCCGAGATGGGAAGATCCTGGCGCATTACTCCGGAAGGGAGGAAGTCGAGCAGATCGAAGACTTGCAGAACGAGTACATCCGCGAATCTCTCCTCTGGGTCGGCTGGGAAGGGGGAATCGAGGTAAGCTCCCAGGCTGATATTGGTGCCAATGCTGGCCTGGGAGGAAGCAGCGCCTTCCTTGTGGCCCTCCTTAGATGCCTGAAGGTTCTGCAGGATGATCCATGGGATGATCCCATAGCATTGGCCGAGGAGGCCTTCCGGCTGGAGTCGGGCCCACTCGGGCGCAAGGTAGGCCGGCAAGATCATTATGCGGCCGCCTTGGGTGGACTACGAGAATATCATTTTGCACCGGAGGGCGTTCGGGTAATGGGGGAGATCGTCGCCCCATGGTTTCTGGAAGACAAGCTCCTCCTGTTGCGCGTAAATGGGCGCCAATCCTATGGGGAGCAGATACTCCAGGCTTTGCATGATGAGGAGCGAAATGGAGGCGTGATTGAATTGAATTATGATATTGCCCATATGGCCTTCCTGGGGGCACAACTGGCGATGGCGGGAGACTGGCATGGATGTCTCTCTTTCGTTGGCAAATCCTGGGAGATCAAGAAGCGTACCAGTCCCCATGTCTCCAATCCTGCCCTGGATGCCATTTATGACGAGGTGATCGCAGCGGGGGCACATGGCGGCAAGATCTGCGGCATGGGCGGCGGGGGACATTTCCTTTTCTATTGCCCCGATGGGAAGGAAAAAGTATTGCAAGGTCTGGGGGAGAAGTATCGAGATATCCCCTTCCGGTTTGCGGATGATGGGGTGACCGTTATGATGAAAGTCTAACGCAAAGCTCACCGGCGAAGTCCGGTGCAGCGATAGGTTATGGGGGTAAATTAAAAAAACATATGGCTAAAGTTTTGTTGGTTGATGCAGATTCCACGATTCCCAATCTTGCATTGATGAAGATTAGTCAGTATCATAAACGAAAGGAGGACGAAGTATCTCTTGTTAAACTGATGCTTCCGTATTACCCAAACAGGAAGAAAAATAAATATAAAATTCCTTCAGGGTTTACTAAGGTTTATTGTTCTATTGTTTTTGAGGGTAATAAAAACTTTATAGAAGGCGATGCTGTTTATGGGGGGACTGGATTTGATCTAACAACAAAATTGCCAGAAGAGATTGAGAATGAAGATTGTGACTATGATATTTACCCAGAAAATGACACTTCTTATGGGTTCATTACCAGAGGGTGTATTCGCAAATGCAAATTTTGTAAAGTTCCCGAAAAGGAAGGATATATAAAAAAGGTTTCATCTGTCGATAAAATAGTAAAGCATAAAACCGTTAAATTTATGGATAATAATTTTCTTGCGTATGAGGGACACAAGGAAATATTAAAAGAATTGGTCGATAAAAAAATCAGATGTCAATTCAATCAAGGCTTGGATATTAGATTGATAGATAAGGAAAACTCAGGCCTATTATCTCGGTTGAATTATATGGGTGAATATATTTTTGCTTTTGATTCATGGAATTATAAAGAGTTAATAGAAGAAAAATTGTTGTTGTTGGGATGGCGTAAGGATTGGCAGCTGAAATTTTTTGTTTATGTCCATCCAAGTATGAATTCAGGAGAAACAAGAAAGAGGATAATGTGGCTAAAGGAACGTCTCTTATTGCCATATATTATGAGAGACATAAGCTGTTGGAACAGTGAATTTTCAGATTTCTATATTAATATTGCATCTTATTGTAATCAAGTTCATGTTTTTAAAAAACTTGATTTTAATTTGTTTTTAGAAAAACGACATACAAGTTCTGAGAGAATATCAGAAAGCAAAAGAATATGGGAATCCAATTAATAAACACATAACGCAGAGATCGGCGGCGGCATTTTGCCGTCCGCTGGAGCGATTGGTTAGCTAAAATCCAATTTAAGGAGGCGGGCTTTCCTCCACCCGCTAAAGCAGGTGGTCTCCAGCCCGAATTTTCTATGAACTTTGATTTTGATTTCCCCATCAAGCTGGAGATTGGCCCCGGTACGAAGCCCCGCCCTGGGTTCATCCATATGGACGTGCGCGAGCTCCCCGATGTCGAGATCGTGGGCCGGGCCTACTCCATCCCGTTGCCTGACGGGAGCGTCTTGGAGATATGGTCGGTGGACTGCTTCGAGCATCTGAGCTTCGCAGAGGCCAGGCTGGCGCTCAAGGAGTGGTGGCGGGTGCTGGTGCCCGGCGGCAAGGTGGAGTTCACCTGTCCGGATGTCTACCGGTGGGCGAAGTACCTGGTTGAGGCAGAGGAAAGCGAAAGTGCACAGGGGGGCGGGTGGACCCAAGACTGGATCGCGACCGCGTTTTGGGGCTGGCAACAACATGAAGCCGATTATCATAAATCGGGGTGGACGGAGAAGACACTCTCAAAAGAGTTGTCAAAAGCAGGATTCACCGAAATTTTTCTGTTTCAACGATGGTGGTATAATGGCACCAATGATTCTCATCTCTGCTTTCGCGCATTCAAGCCTACCCAATAAACATATTGACAAAGAAGAGCCTTTGGGTTATACTTATAGGCATGAAAATTGAATTAATCAAACTTCATTGTGAGCGCTGTGGGTGGATCTGGACTCCCAAAAAGGAAGAGGTCCGGATTTGCCCAAAATGCAAATCTCCGTATTTTGACAGGCCGAAGAGAAAGAAAGGAGAAGGTAGAAAATAATTACAACGCTGTGCGCTGCAATGCGGTTCCTTGCGGGTCTGTGCGTTCCATTGCAAGGCTGGGCGGTGCCCTGCAATGCACTGCGAGGCCGTGCGCTGTTATGCTCTGCTGTGCTGTGTCAGGCTGGGCAGTGCATTGCGTTGCGAATCTTAGCAAGGGAAATTGCAGTATAATCAGAGGGAAGTATGGTTTACATCATCCGCATGTCAGGCACATCGTATTACAAAATCGGATTTACCGATGGCCGGTTGGAAGATCGGATTGCTGCTTTGCAAACGGGCAATCCACGCAAACTGGAAGTAGTCTGTACGTTCGACGGCGATGAAAACTCTGAAAGCAACCTTCATCGTGAGCTTTGGTCATATAGAACCGAGGCCGGGAATGAATGGTTTGAGCTCCCAGAGGAAGTAATCGCGGAACTCAAAGAAAGGACTCTCCATGGAAACCATCAAGATCAATGTCCGATTATCGGGACTTCGCCCCATGATGTTCGATCGTTATGCGGGAGACAACAATACCCAATTACCGGCGAGCGAAAAGATGTACCTCGACTCTCAGCACCGTTTGACTATCCCCAGCCTAAATCTCTATTCGCTCTTAGTAGCGGAGAACACCAAGAGTGTTTGCAAACTGTTTTTCGGGAAGCAAGGAAGAACTGTCGCCCTGGGGATTAGTGCCTTTACGGAAATTACTCCCTATGAGATTTTGGTTGAGGACGACAATGGCCCCATCATTTTCTCCGGATTTAACGAGCAGGTCAAGACCCACAAATCCGTAGCCAGGCTCAAGGGTGGGATTCCTAACCCCAAAGATCGGCCGATGCTTAGCTTACCCTGGCATCTGGGGTTTGATGTGCTCTATCAGGAAAACCGGCATTGTACACTGGAAAATCTCCGGCAAGCCATCCAAATGGGGGGCATTCTGGGGATCGGGAGCTTCCGGCCATTCTTTGGGCGATATCAATTGAAAGATTGGAAGGAGAACAGAGAAGAAGAGTAGGGATAGCAGCTGCGGTGCGGTGTGCTGCAGGGCAAGTCTAGGCTTTTCCGGGCCCAGCACTGCTCTGCGATGCAGTGCTGGGCATTGCCTTGCCGTGCATGGCATCGCCTTGCCGTGCACCGCGATGCTGTGCCGTGCGTTGCCGTGCGTTGCGATGCTTTGCAAGTCTAAGCGAGGGGAGTAGTAGTAGAATCCTTACTGGGCGCAGAAAGGCGGCATGTTATGTTTTTGAATTTTGATTTATTGATAAAGCATATGATAGAAGAACATCCAGATAGCAATCATTTTGGCGATTCAGCAATGTCGGATGAGAACGGAAAGGTGATATTTCAAAAATGCCAGCTTTGTGGAAAAATATTAGTAGGTGAAAAGGAAGACATGGTAGTCAATAACGCCGCTTTAACGGGCGGCGAAGAGGCATAATTAGGAGGTTCCAAATTGCGCATCTTGATTACCGGCGGAGCAGGATTCATCGGCTCACACATTGCCGATCGATACCTTACAGATGGCCACGAGATTGCTATTATCGATGATCTTTCTACGGGAAGATGGGAGAATATTCCCGAGCAAATCAGGTGGCAATCTCATTACCAAATGGGGATCCTGGCGGAGAATTTAGAGGAATATTTTAAGTCATTTTCCCCCGAGGTAGTCTCCCACCATGCCGCCCACGCCAACCTGCGAGCCTCCGTTATCGATCCCATAGCTAATGCCAATGTCAACGTCCTGGGTACCATCCGAATGTTGGAGCTCTCCCGCAAATACGGCGTCAAGCGCTTCATCTTCGCGTCAACGGCGGGGCCGATCTACGGCAACATGGATATGGAGGACGGAGATCTTCCATTCGGAGAGAGTGATCCCGTGCGCCCATCCTGTCCCTATGGGGCGGGCAAGCTCGCCGCCGAGCACTATATCCGGCTCTATGGGGACATGTACGGCCTGCCTTATGTAATCTTCCGCTATGCCAATGTCTACGGGCCCCGGCAGGTTCCGGCAAGCGAGGCCGGCGTGGTGACGATCTTCGCCCAGGCGATCCTCAATGGCGAGCGACCCACCATCTTTGGAGATGGCACCAAGACGCGGGACTATGTCTATGTGGACGACATCGTGGATGCCAATGTCCTGGCGCTGGCCAAAGGGGAGATGGAGACCTTCAACCTGGGAAACGGGTTCGAATGTTCAGACCAGGAGATCTTCGATTTTGTCCGGGATGCGATCGGAACGTGGGTGGTTCCAGTCTATGGAGAGAAGCGTCCCGGCGAAATCGAACATTATCGCCTGGAGAATTTCCTGGCATGGTGGAATCTGGGATGGGAGCCTAAAATTTCGACCAGAGAGGGTATCCGGCGGACGGTGGAATGGTGTAGGGGGAAGAAAGCATGAACTGGGTTGTTGTAGGAACAATAGCAGCATTGCTGACTTCTTTTGGTTTCCTTCCTCAAATTATTCGGATCTGGAGGCACCGTTCAGCCGAAGATGTGAGCCTACTTATGCTACTGCAATTTGGTGCCGGTCTCTTCTTATGGACACTCTACGGAATCCACTTGGGAGATATGATTATCATCTGTGCCAATGTTATTAGTATGGTTCAGGTGTTTATCGCCATAGGGCTCATGCTGAGATTTTTATAACGTAGAATTCAGCGGCGCTCCTGAGCATCCTATGGAGTGCCTGGCTAGACAGTAATGGAGATAAAATGTAAATGTACTCCCTAATCGAACGATTCAAATGTTTTTTCCATATGCCCCAAGATATTCTTATTACCTCCCGGCCTACAGCAGGATTGTTAGAGAAACCATGGCGGCGCCCACTATTTGGCTTTAATATGAAACCTCAACCTGGCATGGGCTCGTGGAATTTAACCGCTACATTCTGTCACCGTTGCGGAGATTTGATCGAAGATTCTGCTTATAGCCATGAGCATTCTTGGTGGCATCGTCCTTTACGTGGTTCTTGGAATTATGAGCATCCAAGCCATAAGCGCCGCAATTCTGATGATATAAATCCAGATCACAATCAATGGCTTGAGGAAGTACGCGACTGGGCAAAAGGGCACAAAAAGGGTCTTATATCTAGGTCAATAGATGGCCTTGGCGCTGGTGATTGTCAATTTCACTCAGAGCAGGAAGCGCAGGAAACACTAGAGCCATTCGGCCTAGAGCTTAAGAGGTTTAAAGATCCCCACTGCTCTAGCAGTTGGTATATAATGAGATCGGTAGCGCTCCCTGAGAGTCTGCTGGAGGCCCCATGACCATCTCCATTGCCGCTAACAAGATCCTTTCCTTCTACACCGACGCCCAGAAGCTCCGCCGCGGTGAGATGATTATCCCGCGCATGGTATCCCTCTGGCTGACCACGGGCTGTGACCTAGATTGCATCTACTGCTGGTGCCACAAAGAGAATCGGCAATTTAAGCTTGCTGATACGTCATCGGTCAAGCAGATGATCGATGAGATTGCCGCACTGGGAGTCGAGAGCCTGGAGTTAGGCGGAGGTGGAGAGCCCACGCTGCATCCGGATTGCTTCGAGATCGCAGAGCATGCTCATGTCCGGGGGCTCAAGGTGGGGCTTTTGACCAATGGCTTCCGATTTGACCTGAAGCACATCTCCTGCTTCCAGTATGTGCGGATCGGGCTGGATGCCTACAATGCCGATCTATATCATAAGATCAAGGGAGGATCTCCGGGACGATTTGAGGAGACGATCAAGGTCATTCATGCCATGCTTCGGGAGAGGGGCAAGGCTGCCCGGCCGCGCATTGGGATAAAATATCTTCTCTGTCGTGATAATTGGCGATATGTTGAGGACATGGCAGCCCTGGCGCGTGATCTGCATGTGGACTATTGCCAGTTCAAGCCGGTTCATTCCTGTGATGTGGTGTTGTCAGGCGATTTCCCTGGGATAGTGGAGAGGGAGATCTTGCGAGTCGGAACAAAAGAGCCCGGATTTGTCTACGGCACAGCACTTCCCTGCATAAAAACCGTCCGGTGCTTTCTCTCCCCTACCCATGCCGTCATCACCCCGGATGGAGATGCCCTTGTCTGCTGCTTCTTCAACCGACCAGACAAGGTAATTGGAAATGTTTTTAGGGAGGGATTTGCTGAGATTTGGCATTCCAAGAGGCATTGGTATGCCATTGATGCCATCCCTGAAGAGGAGTGCGGGAAATACGATTGCCGTTGGCATTACTACAATGCCGAGATGGCGGCTGTATTGGATGGGGGAAAATATGATCTGTCGTTTATCTGAGTATGGGGATGAAAATGATGCGCGTCTATTTTATCGATCTGATGCATCCTATATTTTGTTTATTTAAGAAAAAACTAAAGCCATATTATATTCTTACATGCCAACACTGTCGCCATGAATGGATACCCGCAGGAGGACCCGCCATAAACTGTCCCAAGTGTATGGCCGACAGGAGAAGGGAGCCAATTTGCGCGTATACTTCATTGACCTGATGCATCCCTCGGGGGCCAATAACACCAACGTCATGCCGCTGGGCATGGGCCTGATTGCTTCCTATTGCCAGGCCAATCTTTCCGTCCCATTGGAGGCCGAGATCTTCAAACTTCCCGATGACTTGAATCGGGCTCTGGCCGAGAATCCCCTGCCTGACGTGGCCTGCATCTCGAATTGGGCATGGAACCAGCGGCTCTCCCTGGCCTATGCGCGATACCTGAAACATCTGAAGCCGACAATGCCCATCATCATGGGGGGGCTAAACTTCCCGCTGGATCAGGCGGGACGAGAGGCATTTCTGCGGGCTCATCCTGAGGTGGATTTCTATGTGGTCGGAGAGGGGGAGGGCTCGATCAATAATCTCTTGGCAGAACTCTTCTTCTTTGATTTAGACGTATTTGTCTTGCGATCCTGCAAACCCCTACGAGAAGGCTGCTGCTATATGGGTTCTGGGAACTATCGCGAAGGGGAGCTACTGCGCATTTCCAACCTGGACGATATCCCCTCCCCCTACCTCTCCGGCATGATGGACAAGTTCTTCTCCCAGGGGCTTCGTCCCATCATCGAGACAGCACGGGGCTGCCCCTTCGGCTGTACCTTCTGCTGTGCAGCATCTTCCGATGATCACCGGGTAATCCATCATTCGCCGGCCTACATTGAAGCCGAGCTCGACTACATTGCCCGCAAGGTCAAGGAATCTGGAAATGAGCCTGACCTGATCTATGCCGATTTGAACTTCGGCATGTTTCCCCAGGACCTGGAGAAGGCCCGGATCTTTCGCCGAATCATCGATAAGTACGGCTGGCCCCGGACTATCTCGGGCTCGACGGGGAAAGCCAATGCGGAACAGGTGCTGGAGGTGGTCGCGACTGTCAATCGGGGACCGGATGGGAAGGATGAGGGGATTCTCAAGTTCGCGGCTTCGCTTCAGTCAACCGACCCCGAGGTCCTCTCCCTCTGCCGTCGCCACAATTTCCCGATGGAGAAGCTCCAGAAGCTCATGGCGGATCGGCCCAAGGGTGGGCCGGCTGAGTATTTCTCCGAGCTGATCGTGGGGCTCCCGGGGGACACGAAGGAGAAGCATTTTCAATCCTTACGGGATTGCATTGACCGCCTGCGGCTCAATCTGATCGTCTCCCATCAGCTCATGCTTCTTCCTGGGACACCTCTGGCTACCCCGGAGATGCGTGCGGAACATGGGCTTAAGACACGCTGGCGCCCGCTGGTGGGTTGTGCAGGGATCTACCGAATCGGGGAGGAGGATATCCCCATCGCGGAGATAGAAGAGATCGTCACCGAGACGGCGACCATGAGCCTTCAGGATCATATCGAATGCCGGGAGATGGATCTCCTGGCGAAGATTTACCTTGATAGGGATGCATTCATTGAGGTCTTTGGGCTCATCCGGCGACTGGGGCTCTCATGCTTTGATCTGCTTCTTGTCTTGCGCGAGTTATGGCGACAAACTCCGCACTTATCCCATTTTTTGGCAGATTTCAGGAAAGCAACAATCCTTCCATTCTTTTGGGATCTAAATGGAATTGAACAATTTACTGCCGAAGCAGAAAATATTCAATATCTTCTACGTGGTGAGCTTGGCACCAATGAGTTATTGGTCTACCGTGCCAATGCGATGATGGAGTATGAAGGAAGGATTCATGATGCATTATCACATGCCACTCGTTTCTATTTAGCAAAAAACGTTTTCTGCGATTCGCCCGTCCTCACTAATTATTTAGCCCAAGTTATCCGGTGGAGTCTTTTGAGAAAATTTAATTCTTTGGAATTGGAGGATGGAGAGGGCTACGGAAGCACCTTCGACTTTGATTTTACTGCTGCCGCTGAGCGGGAATATGAGGTGATCCCTGAAGAAGTAACGCTTTCCTCCCCCCGCATCTATCGCTTCATCTACACCCCAGAGCAGCAGGCCCATATCCGCGATTTGATCGCCTGGTGGATCCCAGAGAATGCAACATCTGCTCAGCGCAAGTACAACTGGGGACGGTTTTATCACATCATTAATACGAAAACACTGGACCGCACTCCAGTCCTGGAGGGGGATAATGGGCAAGGATAGCGAAGTAAAATGGATTATAAATATCAAAGATGCCACGATTAATTTGGATGGGAGCGTAACTGCCTGTACTGCAAACAATTCTCGATGTATTACATGCGGGAAGGATATGCCAATAATCTGGGATACCGTGTGTGCTATGTGCGGAGGAACGCTTTGCTATGACCATTCCACGGTGGTTGATGGACATTGGTCTTGCACTAAGTGCTTGATAGAGGAATCAGCCGAACATGTCGTTTATACGAAGGGCAGTATTATGGCTAACCGGCCGTGACCTGATGGAGCCGCCCTTGCCTATAATGCCACCAGGAGGGCATTGGGTCATTTCGGGGCCACCAGAACCACGGTGGGAAATGAGGTTTTCAGCGGATACATACTGCAGGATTACGCTTGCAATCGGTCCGAATATACTGCATCGCATGATGCAGAGGCTCATGCTTGGCATTCGATGGCGCATGTTGCCAGGGATGCCCTAAAAGCATAAAGCCATCCGCCTTGGTGAGAATCGAAGGGAAACACTGATGAGTATTTGTTGGGACTGCTATTGGGGTTGGCCGAAAGCTGTCGCAGAAATATATGACCGGGCATGCAAAGATCTGGGCGACGAGGATGGACAAGCACTGCACTATGGCCCTGCCCATGTAGTATGGGAAGACGAAAACTGGCACAGTGCCGAATGTTGCCTTGAACACTTCGATGAATATGCAGAGAACCTAAGTGAATCGGAAAAAGTAATTGTACGGAGATCCCTGAAGGAATTGGCTGCGATCCCATTGGAAGAACGCGACTTGCAACCGGAAGGCTACGATGGTAAGCACCCCGAGCTTTATCCTCCGCCAGAGGGCGTTGTCATGGTACGGAGATAATTTAAAGAAGACTTGACGTCTATCGGAGGAATGATGGATGGAAGACTATGAAAATGCTATTCAAAAAATATCGGCTAAATATTTTGCTGAATACGATACTGAGCAACTTTTATTTTTAGCCTCTCAAGAAGGACGCGAATTCATAGATAATGAAATTAAGATAAGATTATTGGGCAATCCTCCTTTACTTCCTGGCCAAGAATTATGGGAAAGGGATTATCCACAGGAAAAGAGCACATTGGCCCATTCATTAAAAAATTACATAACCAGACGCGCTATGTGTGGATATTCGTTTTTGGGTAGTGCTATGTTTGTAGAGAAAGGCTATCCTAAATGTCCTAAATGTTTGGAAATAATGAATAATTCCCAGAAGGAGACCCAATGCCCATCATCCCATCATTAACCGTAGCACTGGCCACCTATCATCCCATGCGCCCATTTCCCGGCGAGGATCGCCCGGGTGGACATTTCGCAGGATGGATCGAGAGCGTGAGCCGATTAGAGATCGCCAATGAAATCTTGATCCTGGAACGGCTGGACAAGGGAAATTTTGCCTACGGGACGGGGATTCCAAAACACATAGATCCATCTTGTTTTCCGCTAACGTTGGCTGAGCCAGATCTATCTATGGGACCTCCTTTATTGGCCGACCCACGCTGCCGGATCATCTACGAGCCCAACGATCCCCCTTGGATCGACTGCACGCGCCAGCCCATGCAGGAGTTGGCCAAAAATGATTGGGTTCTTTTTTTGGACGACGATGAGCGCCTAAGCGAGGGCATGATCCGATGGATCAATGGTCTTGCTCAGGTAGACCCCCTACCCGACAAGGATTGGTCCGTGGTGCGTTTCGCGCGGGATGATTATATTCGATATCGAAATCTGTGGCGCCATATTCCCGCCAATGGAGATGACCCCCAGATCCGGCTGGTGGACCGCCGGCGCGTGACCTGGCCGGGGACGCCACACAACCTCCCGGTTGTGGATGGGCTCATCGTGGATGTGCGCGGGATCGATACCCATATCCTTCATTACCGGGAGTACGAGAAGATCGTCAAGCGCACGGCCCAGACGGATGCCCTCTTCGTGGGCTCGCCCAATCTGATCCGGATGCAAGACGATTATGTCCGAAGGGTTGAGGCGATGCTGGGCGTCCGACCCGATGGGCCGGGAAAGGGTTGAAGGATTTGGCTACAGGCCTTATAATTGTCGCGGAGAGGGAGAACATGCTCAGGTGTCAAGCAACAACGACGATTGGTTGGGAAATAGCCCTGGAGGCTTTGCAGAACATGGCGAAGGTGGGACATAGAGGAGACTTTTGCGAACGACACGTGTTGGCACTGATAGATATTGCGAGGATCATCATAAGCCTGCCTCCCGACCCCCATTTTTCAGGAATAGGGCAAAGAGATGGTATGTCGCCCTGTGCCAACATGGTTATTGAAGAGGGAAAGACCCCGATGAAGGACGATGGTAGCGACCGGATCATGAACGGCGACCATTTTTACGAGGAGAATGGGGAGTACTTCCATGCGCGTACAGGATGCCGTATCTATCTCGTTCCGAAACCTAACCCAGCAAATAAGACACCCTGTCTGAATGAAGAGAGGTTCTCCCGGCTATCGCCGATAACTGGTACAACCTGATCGAGCAGCAGCTAGTCTATACGGTTCAAGCCAACTCCTGGCTCGGGACGACCGGGACCAATATCTCCACCATCGAAGCCAAACTCCGCAATGGCCCCCGGAGTTATTTGGATCATGAGCTCCCCGCCATCATGCTCAAGGTGATCGGCAAGCGCCAGGAGAGGATCACAAATACCGAGTTTGATAAGTTTTTCCGGTTCGCTGCCTTCGTCTTGGGAAGGTCAGGCGATCTGGATGCCGTGCTGAACAATGTGCAGCTCATCGTCTCGGAGTTAGAGGATGAGCTCTCGCTCCATTATGGCGGCACGAACGACCTGAAGGGGTTGGGGACCCATGCTGATGTGAATGGCGGCCCCATCCTGGAGTTGGGCGAGACGATCATCGATTACCGCGAGAGCGATGAAGCGGTGTTTACCGTTCTCGCGACGGTAGAGGGGATAATCAATATCGTAACGACTTAAGTTGGAGTGCTTGGAAAATTCCGACCGATTTTTACAACCTGATCGAGCAGCAGCTCGTCCATACAGCCCAGGCTGATGCCTGGCTCGGGACTACGGGTACCAACGTCGTCACCATCGAAGCCAAGTTCCGCCAGGGGCCGCGAAGCTTCTATGACCATGAGCTCCCGGCCGTACTTTTCAAGGTCGTGGGGAAGCCCCGGCAAACGGCGAGTACCTTCGCCAAGGATGATCGGTTCTATCGCTTCGTATCGCTGATTCTCCACCGGGGGGGCGACCTGGATGCCATAACCGATCACGTCCAGCAGGTTGTATCCGCGCTTGAAGATTTGCTCGAAAAGCAGTACAATTCCACCGATAACCTCGGAGGACTGGGAACCAATGCCAATCTCTGGGGCGGTCCGTTCATCGAGATGGGCGCAAGCCAGATTGATTATTCTGAGGAGACCGACGCGAGCTTTACCGTGGTGGCAACGGTTGAGGGAACGGTGGAGATCCAACCGGCCTGATTCCTTTTTGCAGAACAACCAATTTTAAGGAGGTTCCCCGTGATTGGCGGGAAGAATGAAAGGATTCAATCGTTGGATCGCCCTGAATACGGGCACCGGATTCGCATTTGGCACCTACGGGACTGCCGACTCGGCATTTAATGTTACCTCCGGCTTCTGGACTCGCACGGTCGAGCGACAGGATGACCTCGATGAGTATACGGGGTACGAGGAAGATACCAGTACAGGCACGCAGAGGATACTCTCATCGGCCGACAATGGCCCCATGGCCGGCCGGGCGACCCCTCATGTCGTGACTATCCTGGGGATCGGTGCTCTAGGGACCTGGTCGAGCGGCACAGCCGGCACGCTGGGCACCGCCGCAACGGCCTACCGCCACCGCATCCGCCCCATCAAGGGTACGCAGGGTACCCAGGGGGCGGGGACGCTTCCGGCCCTCCACGCAACGGAGTCCCTCTCCGGAGCGAGCGATTTCCAGTACGATTACCAGAGTGTTATGGTCAACAGCTTCGGTCTCTCGGCCAGCCGTAAGGGATGGGTCGAATATACGGCCGAGCTGATCGGCAATGGTGTCTGGCGAACCTCTTCCCTAGCCAAGCCCTCCGTCGTGAGCGAGAGCTACCTCAAGGCCGGCGACTGCTCGATCTTCTTTGGGACCAGCCTGGCAGCTACTCCCGCCCAGACCAAAACGGCCCCGGGAGACATCACCGGTACGGCCTACGGCGCAGCCATCGAGGTCACGGCCCGGGTGGTGAGCTTCAACTGGCAGGTCAACAACAACAACCCCACCGACCAAAATTACGGCTTCAACTCAGGCACCACGGCTGACCACAATGACCGCGGGCGCCGGGCACAAACCCTCTCCATGTCCCTGGAGCTCCACAATTCGGGGCAGCTCTCCCTCCTTGAGCAGCAGAAGACGCTGGCATTGGAGTTCGAGTGCTATGGGGAGCTGATCGAGTCGAGTGCATACTATGGCTTCAATCTGGGCTTCCCAAGCCTTGTCGTAGAGAGCTTTGCCGTAAACGGGGCACCAGGAGACATGGTAACGGTGGATTACACCTTCAAGGTGCGAGAGGATACCACGAAGGGAAGCGTCCTCCTGGATACTTACAACATCCGGTCGGCATATCTCCAGTAATTTTCTGAAAGCAGGCAGCTTTCGAGTTATTGCTGCCCGCATATCAATATCTTTGGCAAAGGAGAACAAGTGGGACGTCGGGCAGGTGCAGATGAGAACATTATGATCTTCTCGGATCGAATCAGCGGAGATGAGGTCGGCCTCAAGTATCGCATGCCGACCGATGAAGAGCGGGTCGAGTATCAGGACAAGTCCTTCAGCTTCCGGAACGGGAAGCTCAAGACCAAGGCTTATCAGGTCCGCAAGGAAATGGGTCTACGCATCCTTACGGGGATCGTTGACGGAGCTTTTGAGGTTCAGCGCAATGGATCGTGGATCGGGATTACCTCAGGTCCGAACGCGAATCCCCCTTATGTCTACGACCCCAACTGGAAGGAGATCGTCCGGCGAGATGGGGCAGACCTGCTTGCGGATCTGGCCATGGCCATCTTCGAGCCCTCTTCTGGCTCGCCGCAAGAATCGGAGGAAGGAGAGGGAAAAAACTCCCTGCCCTCGCCGGGCGATTCTTCGATCCAGAGCGAGTAGGCTGCCAGGGATGCACAGTCCAGGAGGACTGTGCCGATCCGGATGCTGCCTGTGAGCGATGCGATGATGGGGACGACCCCGGCTTCATTTATGTGCGCCACCTTCTATACCTCCACCGGTTGGCATTGGGCGGGATCGACCTCTCTGGTTGCAATTTGAGCATGGAAACCCGGGCAGATCTCGGCTGGCTCCGTGAGTATATGGAGGGCCAGAGGCTGCGCAATCTGGCCATGGCCCTGTGGGGGGGCGGGGAGGCAAAAAAATAAGGGGAGAACGGCATTTCTTAAGCCATCTCCCCTTTCGAGTTTTAATCCTTCTTTCGTTTTCGATTCTGAGGCAGGTACCCTGACCCTTTGGCGACCGGAAATACCAACAAGATCGTCCTCACCGCATCTATCCAGGATCAAGGGTTAGGGGCCGGCCTCAAAGCACTCGCCGGAGAAGTCGAACGTCTCCAAAAGCAATACAATTCCCTAAAAATTAGTCTAGGCCAGGCCACTACTGCCGAGGAAGCTCAAAAGCGCGCCACGGAGGCTGCCAAAAAAGCTGCTGAAGATGAAACCCTTGCCCTCAGGGCAAAAATATCCGCTCTCAAAGGCAATACCGCTGAAGAGACAAAATATACCAAAGAGCTCCAAAATCGCGAGAAAGCTACGCTGGCCGCTGCTACGGGAGATGAAAAGCTTGCAGCGGAAATGATAAAACTGCGTAATGAGTTAGATAAATTAACCAAAGAACAGATCGAACACAATAAAAAATTAGGAGAAACCGAAAAAGGACTTGATTCGCAAAGGGCTGCATCCAGTAAATTAGGACTTGCCATGGCAGGGATGGGGGTGGCTATCACGGGAGCTATGGGTCTCGCCACTAAAGCTGCCATAAATTTTGATTATGAAATGGCCAAGGTTTCAACCGTAGCTGATACTAACGAGGAGGGCATGAAAGAGCTGCGGAAGGCCATCCTTGGTTTGCCTCCTGTGTTTGGTGATGCCACAACTATGGCCCATGGGCTATACGTTATGTTGCAGGCGGGGGTCACTGATCCAAAAGAGGCTTTAGAGGCTCTAGCTTCAACGGCAAAATTTGCTAAGGGAAACATTGCAGACCTTGGCCAATCAGTTGACCTTGCTACTTCTATTATGGCTGCATATGGATTGGAAAGTAAGGATCTGGACAGGGTTCTGGATATCCTTACGGGAACCATCCAGGATGGTAAAATTGAAGTCAACCAGTTCGTGGGATCATTGGGCCTGGTCATCCCTACCGCGGCAAGTCTCGGCGTTGAGTTAGATGAAGTTGGTGCAGCCCTGGTAGTCATGACGCGACAGGGCATCCAAACGGACCATGCTATAGTATCCCTGAACCAGGTCCTACTTACTTTCCTCGATCCAAGTGAGGATGCCAAGAAGCTTGCTGGCCAGCTAGGAGTAGAACTCTCCAAGGCCGCATTAGAATCCAAGGGGCTGGGGGGTGCCGTTGGAGACTTGGCCGAGAAGATCGCATCTATGAATGACAAGGAATTGCGAGATCAGGCCATTGCTGTTTTCTTCGGCAACGTTCGCTCATTGCGCGGTGCCATGGCACTTACAGGTCAACAAGCAGGATTCTTCGAAAAAGAATTGTTTAAACTAAAAACAGAGACGGGATTAACCGATAATGCTTTCATTAAAATTACAGGATCATCCAAAGAATTGGCTGGAGAAGCATGGTCCAACCTGACCAATCTGGCCATCCAAATTGGCAGCGTCGTACTGCCGGCCCTCAATTCTATTATATCCCCACTCAATGATTTCATTTCATCTATGCGAGACTTACCCGAACCCATTCAGGAGGTAATCGCCTGGATGGGCTTAGGCACGGGAGCCACCTTGGGGTTGGCCGGAGTTGCCTTATTACTCATCCCCAAAATATATGAAACCAAAGTCGCACTGGAAGCCATGGGAATTGGAGCCGGTGTTTTAAATACCGTTTTCGGCGGACTCAATGCGACCATGCTTGCCAACCCCATCATTCTGGTGGGGGCTACATTAATTTTACTCGAGTCCCAGTTTAAATTGGTTTCTGGGGCCGTATGGGGACTTTACCAATTTGTCCAACTCCTCTGGGAGGGGCTTCGAGATAGCCTTGGGCCTATCGTAACATCCGTGGGGGAAGCCCTTGGTGGGTTCTTCGGTAAAGTCAAGGATTTGATTTTTGGCGTTCCCATATTGGGTGGGGCAATCGATTATGTCGGAGGGACATGGGACCAATGGAATGAAGCCGTTAAGAAGACTACGCCTAACATAGAAACCTCGATCAAAAATGTACGGACTGGGACTACCGAAGACTTACGCCACGCCCTGGCAGTAACTGCTATGAATACTGCCCTAAAGGGCATGTCTAGCCAGATGTCTACGACAGCAACGGCAATTGAGCTGGGCACTTTCAAGGTAATCGGCCAAGGAGAGGAATATAACGTACTTACAGGAAAGCTAGAGAAGACAAAGACTGCCCATACTGAACTTACCTCCGAACAAGTTAAGCAAATGGTGGCAGCGCAATTGCGCATTGCTCAGCTCAAACTCCAGATAGCCGAGGAGAATGGTAGCGAGAAGGCAATAGCGGCGGCTCGCGCTGAAGTCGAACGGCTTACTGTGGCGCATCTGGTGGGAGCCGGAGGATCGAAGGCTCTCTCTTCGGAGGAAGCTAAGCTCACCACTCAGCTCGACGCACTGAAGGAGAGCAAAAAGCGTGCACGTGAGGAGGCCGAGAAAACCAATGCCGTCACTGTTTTAGAGATTGCAATTCGGCAGGGATTCGGTGAGCTCTATGATAAAGAAGGCAAAGATATTGAAGATCTGTATATCAAAAAGAAGGAAGAGATCGAGAATTTTGCCCTCAAGGATGGAGCTACTCAAGTACAGATTATGGGGTTGCGGTCATTGCTTGAGGCTACCTATCATCTTGCCTCCGAGGCTGCCGCCAAAAAGCATTTTGATGCGATAAATACTGCGCTTGAAGCAGCCAACACCAAATATGTCAACCTGGATGGGGATAAACTTGCAGCGATCCTATTTAACGCGGGATTGGAGGCCGGAGCCAAGGAAAAACAGATTACCGATCTGCTCACAAATACCCAGAAGGCTGCTGATGATATCATCGCTATTTTCAGCAAGGCCAAAAACGATCGGATTGGCATTGGAGATGATGAACTTGCAGCACTCCTCGGACAATTGAACCAACATAAATCCAATGTAGACCTGAATATTGACGAAATCATTAAAGCTCTGGGTGCTGCCGGGACGACTGATATCGAACTCAATCGAGAGACGCTCAAGACAATTGCGGACGATGAGACCCAGACTACGCAGGCCCGGATTACCAAGATCGGTGAATATGTTGCCGCCGTAGGCAAGAATGCCGAGGCCGTCCGTGCGATCGAAGAGGAACTCTCGTCTCACAACATCGAGACCAACGAGAATGAATGGAGTAAAAAAGTTCAGGCTGAGTATGATTACTATGATAAGGTCAAATTGCTTATCGGGAACCTTACAGTAGATGAAGAAACAAAATCCCGGCTTTTCGAGGAGCTCGCCGGGAAGACCAATGGGAATATTCTGAAGATTGACGAGGATTATGCCACAGCCCATGGGGGTGTCCTTGATAAGCTCAAGGCTGCATGGGAAAGCCTCAAAACAGATACGATTTCCAAAGTAGATGCGACTTACCAATTCTTCTCGGAAACCCTAACAGCAGCAGCGAACTTCTTCAAGGAAGCTTTCGTTGCCATCATTACTTTGGATGTCGATAGGCTCGTAAAGGCCTTCGGGGACTTTGCTCTTTCGATCTTGAAGGCCCTTGAGGACCTTGCCGCACAATTGATCGCCAAGAAGGTTTTTGAATGGCTCACGACACTCTGGGATTGGATTCGCGGCGCCGGCGAAGAGGCAGACAAGACCAAACAAAAGATCGAGGATATGGGGGGGAGTAGTGGACCGATCTATGGCTTGGTGACAGTCGTGGGATCACTCGTAGGAACATGGGCATTGCTCAATTTCCAGATCGCAACATCCAATGAATTGCTCTCCCGGACCCCCGCAAGTGGCGGGATCATGAACATGTTGAACAACGTGTTGGGTGCCGCATCCGGCTCAGGGGGAGGGGGCTTTGGCGGGATCATGGATAAACTGGGCAGTGTGGGAAAAATGCTTTCCAAGATCCCGGGGCTCTCTGCTATCGGTGTCCCATTGATGGGGGCTGGATTAGGCTTCGGCGCCGGGAAGCTCCTGGGCAATCTGTTTGGTATGAGTGCCCGGGGATCGAATATCATGGGTGGGATTGGTGGAGGGGGAATAGGAGGAGGGCTTGGGGCTATGGCCCTGGCATCCGCACTAGGACTGACCCTGGGGTCGCTGGGAGTGGGAATAGCCGCAATCCTCGGCGGGGCCGGAGGGGGCTTTTTGGGATCAATGTTTGGGAAACAGCCTCCTCATAAAAAAATTCGCATCAAGAGCGATTTTGAGGGCATCACCCGGGATGCGCAGGGCCGGTTTACCCCCGGCAACATCGATTTCTATGCCAGCTCTTACAAGGAGATCAGCCGCAAAGAGGCCAATGCCTATGCCGACCGGATCGAGCGCGAAGTTACCGGGGCCGTAGGTGGATGGGTGGACATCTTCAACCGCTTCCCGGAACAGATCTATGATACCCTGATGCCGGAGATTGAAACCGCCAATGCGGAGCTTGCGCATCAATTCGAACGGCTGCGGTTTTCGACCCGGGACGACCTCTCGACCGAGATCAACCGCTTTGTTCGGAGCTCAAGCCGAAGGGTGGCCCGCGAATACGTCGAACCATTCAAGGCGGGATTGGATGAGGTCTTCTCGGAATTCATGAGTGCAGAGGATATCGAGAAGATCGGAGCCACCTTCGATACGCTCTTTAAGTCATTGACCAGTTCAAACACGAAATTTAAGCTCTTGCCCGATACGATCGATGCAATCCTGGATTTTATCGACCAGATGTCCATTAACCGTGAGCTGCTAAATCCGGCCGACATGGCGACTATGACGAAAAATCTGGGCGATACCTTTGAGGAGATCAATTCCATCATTGCAAGCGGGGGATCGTGGAAAGATCGGCTGAGTGGGATCAATGCCAGCCTGGCGGAATTTCAGCAGTACGTTCAGGCCGTCTTTGACTTTCTGGGAGAGCAGCAGGCCATCATCGATGCCGACGTTTTGAGTGACTTCGCTGTGGCCCTCGCTGACCTGAATGCCAAATACGAGGAAGGCAAGAAAACCGCTGATGCCCTGGGGCTCACCCATGAGAAGCTCAACCAGGCCTATGGCATACAGCTCATGGGGCTCACGGATCTCAAAGCGATGCAGGAGGAGATCGCTGCTCGCACGACCCCCGAGATGGTCCTGGCCATGAATGGCTTGATGGATTGGGGGGCTGGCATGCGAGAGCAGATCGATACTCTTTTCGGAGCCGCAACTGAGGGGACGATCACGAGCGATAATCTATGGGAATTCATAGAAGCTGCAAAAGGGATGAAGGACATCCAGATGATCGATCTCAAGGATAAATTCGTGACCCCCTTCAGCGACTTCATCGCAGAGATCGATGCCATGATGGGGGAGCCGGTGGATAATCTGGTGGATTTCAATACACGGCTAGGCGAGATCCATACCGAGGAGGGGGAGGGGAAGCTTGCCGCCGCACAGGGGGCGATCGATGCCATCAATGCATGGTTCATATCGCTCGGAGATTTTGCATCGATCTCAGCGGATGCGGCACAGGAGATCCAAAGACTGGAAGAGGTTCCGCAGTCACTCTCGGAAATTCAGGGCCGATTCAATTCATTAGCTGAACAGTTATCAGAATCTGCACTTGAAGCCCAATATGGCATTTTGGAAGAGATGTCCCAAGCATTGCGAGAGGCCGAGGTCGCTGCTCAGGAGACAACGGCGCAACGAGAAGCTCTCGAAGAGAGGATCGCTGAAATAAAGGATAATACCATTCCGGCCCTCCAGGGCTTCCTGGATTCTCTGATCGAGACCTCCCCCTGGGATCGCTTTAAAGAGGCTTTCGACGGGATTGATACAGCTGCCGATAAGGCCGATGCTGCACGGGATGCTTTATCTGCCTTGGGCGAATGGACTAAATCTCTGGGAGACTTTGCCGGGATCGCCGCGAAAGCGGGAGAGCATTTCGGGGGAGGCGAACAAGGGACCTTTGCCGAATCCATCTCCATGGCGACAACCCTCATGGACCAGCTGGGATCAACCTCTCTGGAAGAGCGGGCTGCCAAGATGGAGGAGATTTCAAGTCTCCTTTCTCAAGCGGAGGGCTTTCTCGGGGGCAAAGATGCTTTGGAGGAAATTCTGGATTTCTCCCATGCCGCTGCTGAAGCGGGGAAGGAGATAGAACGTCTCTCCCCTGAGATCCTACGGACTTTGCCTGAGATCCAGAATGCCTTTGGAGAGTTATCGGGACAGGTATCAGATGCCGCCTTAGGCTTGCGTATGGGCATCCTGGAAGAGATGTCCCAAGCATTGCAAGAGGCCGAGGTCGCTGCCCAGGAGACGACGGCGCAACGAGAGGCCCTGGAAGAGAGGATCGCTGAGATAAAGGATAATACCATTCCAGCATTACAGAACTTCTTGGATTCCATGGATGATGTCTTGGGCCAGATGTTCGGTATTCCTACTAATTTTTTGGATGACTTTGATACTGCCCTCGGGGCTATTGCTACAAGTTCGAACAAGCTGGATGCTGCACATGATGCAGTTGAGGCATTAAAAAATTGGTTTAACAACCTCGGTGATTTTGCGGGAATCGCCGATAAAGCAGCACAAAAAGTGGCAAGTTTTAATGTTCCTACAGAAAGCAGCATGATGGGGGAAATCGCAAAGTTATCAGGAATGCCGATAACTGATCAAGTCTCTATGATTTCTGCCATCCAAAAGATGATAGACTCTGCACAAAACGCACCAATAGAAAGCCAAGGAAAATTATTCGAGGACATAGAAAAGGCATTAGATCTTGCAGAACAATTACAAAATATGCGGAATCAACAAGAAATAGAAAGACTACCAGATGAGATAAAATCTAATAAGGGAATAATTGATAGCATCTCAAAGCGGGGGATAGATGAATTAATTGAATTATGGGAAAATCTTGAAGAAGCAGCTCGCGATGCTGACATAGCTGCACGTGAGGAAGCTTCTAATAAGATGGAGGAAGTTCGTAGTGCAATCGAGGCTGAAAAAATAGCTCTTCAAGAATCTCTTAATCAGCTCAATCAAATTGAACTCCCGGCTTTAATTGCCGCAGAGGCTGCCAATGCCCAATTTTTGCTTGATGGCTGGCAGCTGATCCAGGCTGAGGCAACGTCCGCTCAGGCGGAGGCGAATGGGCAACGGGATCTATTGCTTGAAGAGATTCGTCTCCAGGGGGAGACTGACTCTCTGGCCATTCAGGAGCTCTGGCAGCGGCTTCAAGGTGAAGCATTGGCAGCAGATACGGAAGCTCAAGGCATTGTCTCCACCCAAACGGAAGCCATCAAGACTGCCATTGAAAATGAGAAGATTCTCTTGGAAGCCCAGCTTATCACCATGAATGCCGAGCTTGTCGAGGCCCAGGCCGCCGAGGCTGCCAACGCGCAGTTCCTGCTTGACGGCTGGAAGCTGATTCAGGATGAGGCAACGTCCGCTCAGGAAGAAGCCGATGGATTGCTCCATGGCATGATGACCCAGGTGCGCGATGCCGTGAATGCCGAGCGCGAGGCTCTAGTGGCTACCCTGGAGACCCTAAATCGAGATCTAACCGACTTAATGTTTAAATATTTCATTGCACCCATTGAAACACCTCTCGTATCGGCGCAGCATGGCATGGATTATGTTCCTGCCGATGATTTCCCCATCCGGGCACACCGGGGGGAGGCCGTAATCACGGCAAGGGGAAATGAGGCTTTGGGAGAGATTTTGACTGAGATCCGGCGGGGCGGGATAGGACAATCCCTGACCGTCGTAATCCAGCCGGCACCGATCTATCTCGATGGAAAGCAGGTGAGTGAAGCCGTATTTAAAGTGATCCGGACGGAAGGCGAATCTGGGCGCCCGATCGTTCCAGGGAAGGCCGTTTACCAACGATGAGTTACCAGTATCTGCTCGAAATTGATGCCGGATATCACATCAAACGGTGGGGGACCACGGGCACTACCGGGGTTTATAGCCATGCCTTTACAGATTTAGACCCTGCTAATGTCTACGTGGATGGCACACAGCTTGGCGAGCGGACTACCTACGGGGCCTGCACGGGGACACAGACCACCTGGTACGTCGATCGGGGAACGACCCTGTATGTTCATACCCCAGGCAATGCCGATGCCAACACCAAAACGGTCAAAGTCGAGAGCACGCTCCATTTCTCGCGCGAGGGGGCCATCGTTCCCAAGGCGCTCGGGACAGGCGGGACGGTTTTTCCTCTCTTTTTTGATGGCCGCATGAAGACGGTCCCTTCCGTCTCCTATTATGCTACCCCGAACAGCATGGGAGGAGGAGTCATCCCCTCGATCGGGAATATCATGCTCCTCAACAATGACGCGCATTTTGACGATCTGCTGCCCAAAATGATATGGAAGAACCAGCCGGCCCGGCTTTACGTAGGCGAGGAAGGGGGCACGATACCCGCCGGATATACCTTGCGCCAGCGCTTCACCCTCGGGGCGCCTGCAATCGATGAGACCACGATGTCCATTCCCACAGCTGTGGCATTGGAGCGGCTTAGGAACTCCGTGAACGATGGGAGCACGATCAGCGTCGTATCCGAGGGGCTGAGCGTGACCAAGCCAAGCCCCTTCGTCTTCGGCCCCTTCGTAGGCCTGCCGGCCTACTATACGGGATCCTCGGGGACCGTGGGGACCTACCAGCTCTGCGCCCACCCGATCGGGACGGTCAATCGCATCTGGAATTCTAGCGGAACGGCCGGGACACTCCTTAATTCGGGGAGCAAATTCAGCGCGCATCCCCTCTCCGTCCTGGGAAACTCCCAGGTTTTCGTGAACGGAACGGGGCTTACCTCCGGAGGAACGGCCCTCATGAAGGCAGGGGAGATCATGCAGTATCTCCTCGCCAGCCAGGCCAGGATCCCCGGTACCGAGATTGCTACCACCAATTTCTCGAATCTGGACACCAATCGGCCGGTCAAGGTCCGGGCATGGTTCGGACGAGACGAGACGGTCGAGGAGGGGATGGATGCCATCTCGCGCAGCGCCTTCGCGCAATGGAGCGTGGGGCGGGATGGGAAGTTCGGGGTGAATCCGATCCAAAATGTCCTCGGGACCAGCAACACGATCCAGGAATACGATTTCGAGGGATACAGGATCGGAGATCCCCTGGAATCGTTCTCTACGACCTTCCCTGTGCGGCTTTCAGCCTCCAAGATGCTTCTTTACACAAGCTATATTTTCAAGGATTCAACGGCGGGGAATGCGGTATACCGGAATGGCACCCTCGGGACCAAAACCGGAGGAGGTACTCCATCGGCGCAGCAGGGATCCGTCTATTGCAATATGCCCCTATCCGGGGGGGATCTACGGATCTATATCAATTACAATGGTACGATCGGAGCCGAGACGGCCTATGAGATGGTCGTTGGTACGGGCTCGCCAGCACTGATCACCATGAATAAAATCTCCAGCGGGACGCGAACCCTCAAGGGCACTGTATCCGCTACGAATGCCTCGAGCTACGGGAGCCAAATCGCTCTGGTGCTTTGGAGTAGCATCACATCTCCCAATCTTTATGTTATCCCTCGCGTGGGAGTTACTTATGCCTCTGGCTCATTTACTGAATCGACCTCTGTGGCCATTGGGTCAGGATATGTTGCGGTGTCCTTCGAGGCGGCCACGGCCAGCATCAGCATCGGTACTACCGGACTTCGGATTGCCAGCGTCGGACAGGGATCTACCGTTATCAGCGAAGATTATTCGGCAGGCATAGCCCATTGGCAGAATAACAACGGTGCCTATCACGAAGCCACCGCCGTAGCCAGCAAGGCTTTCTCCGGCACGAAATGTCTTTGGGTCTCCCGGGGGACCAATGGGGGCTCCGCTCATATCGCCTATGGCACGGGAGTCTCCGTCACCTCCGGCAGCGACTACATGTTGACGATGCTCGCCGCCAAGCAATCGGGAGATGCCAGTGCCTTCCGCCTGGGCTTCCTGGATGGCTCCGGGACTCAGTATCTCTCGGCAACTTCATGGGGCCTGGGGACGACGGAATGGGCCCGGACGAGCTACATCTTTGAACCCCCCACGACAGGGACGGGGACGATCCAGGTTTACCCATCCTACGGGGGGACACTCGCGGGAACCTGCTGGATCGATTACGTCGAAATGTATCAGATCAAGACCGTCAACTCCTGGCAGCTCAAGGGATTTGCCACTCAGCTCATAAATCCCATGGCTCACCAGGTAAGCGTGAAATACGCCGGCACGGGGACGGTGACGAAGTTGCCCGCGGAGGTCATGAAGACGAACATCACGGCCGACGACAATTACTTCACATCCGTAGCGGGGGGGACGGCACCCGCCTACCTCTATTCCGGCATGGAACGACGAACCATCCCAGGATTATGCTATGCTTATGAAGATGCGACTACCGTGGCCAATGCTGCCCTCAACTACTACAGCAAGCCTCGAATCCGGTGGGAAGCGGATTATGAGGATTTCAGGCAGGATACGATCAACCTGTGGGACGTGCTCTATATCCAGGACGGCCGATTTCCGGGCATCCCGGAGGAGCAGCGACTCCTCATGGTGACCGAGATCGAAGATTCCGCCCCATCGGGAGTGCCACGGACGCACATCGGGGGTGAATTTGTCTTTGATGCCGCCAACGATCTGCTCAAGATCATTTACGAGTAAGCAATCCCACCCCTAAAGGGTGTGGGTTTCCAGCCCGAATTTTCTATGAGGTCCCGATGAACAACCTGCGTATCTTGGAAAACAATCTGGTCCTGGGAACCGCCGTTACGGTAACGGCATCCTCGGCAGTCGTGACTCTCCCCGGGACGAATGCTGCCAACCCGAACCGCCGCAAGCTCTGGCGGGCTACGGGATCGTCAAGCGAGACATGGACCATTGATATGGGGGCGGCTTATGATGTGAACGCCTTGGGACTCATATCAAGCAATCTGGGCACCACGGGGACAGTATCTCTGTTAGGAAATACGGCGGATTCCTGGGGGGCGCCGGCATTCACGAGCAGCGATTTTACCCCTTATGATCAAACATTCACGGGTGTGCTCCTGTTCTACTTCCCGACCAAAAATTACCGCTATTGGCGGATTGTTCTTGAAGATCCCGACAATTCGAGTACAATTCAGGCAGGGGTGGCCTGGCTCGGAACCTGGGCCAAGATGGAGCGCAACTTCGCCTTCGGCTGGGATCTGGAGCAGGTGGACCTCTCGCATGTGGATTATGCGACCGATGGGACGCCCTATACGGATGAGCTGTCGAGCTTCAAGCAGGTGACCCTTAGCTTTGGTTTCCTGACAGAGGGGTGGGCACTGGGAACGCTCGCACGGACCCTACAGCGTATAGGGATCAAAAAAGACATCATCCTGGCCCTGTTTCCAGAGAGCGATGCCTCGCCCACCTCCGAGCGGGCCACTAATCTCTATGGACGGTTTCAGCGGTTGCCGATTCGCAATGAGAGCTTTTTGCGGATGGGATTTCAGACTACATTCAGGGAAAGCCTTTGATCATACCACATCAGATGGAAAGGAGTTTTGATTTGGCACCGGACAAGGACAACTTCAAGGAAGGCAAGGAATATGGCATCTTCGAGGGAAAGGTCCTTGCATGGATAGAAGGACAAGGTGCCAGGACGGAACGGATCGAGACAAAGATCGATAAGCAGCAAGAGTTATGCGTATTGTGCTCAAAGACAGTTGAAAATCGACTAGATGCAGTCGAATCAGATATAAAAACAGCAAAAGTAATTGGGGGGCTTTTGGGGCTTTTCGGCGGATTACTTCCTGGCTTATTCAATAAATTGATCAAGCCTTAAGCAACTGCTCGCCAAAGAAGGGAATATCCATGGCGATGTTTCCATAATTTAAGGAGAGGCAAAATGCCGCAAGGGACCATCGGAGGCGTGGTGACGGATGAGTTGGGGGCCGGGGCCTCTGCCACGGTCGATTTTCATACCGGAGTCCTCAGCATCAATGAGAACGGCCAAATGGTCATCCAGAAGAACAAGCGGGTGACCTATTCAAACGGTACCATGGCACTCATCACCTGGCCAAGCAACTATCTCGTGTCTTTCCAGGATAACCCCAAATATACGCTCCATATCCAGGCGAGCGGACATGATGCCTGGCTTAATGACAAATCGATCGAGCATTCAGGCACCACGGTGACCGTGGGCAGCCTGTGATAGAGGGGGTTCCCGCATAGTTGTCCAATCTGGTTGGTACGATTGTCTACCCCGACGGCACCGCCTTCAATGGGACGCTTACGCTGCGGCTGAATGGCCCCGCCAAGGACGGTTCAAACAATCTCGTCATTCCTGCCTACCAAAATTTTACCATTGGCACCACGGGGGTCGTAGATATCACCATCGGGGATACTGAGACGCTGACGAGCATCGATAGCTCCTCTGTCTTCTATGACGCACTGGTAGACGACGATGGAACGCCAACCAATGTCGGCGAGCTCAAGTTCGGCACGGGCACGGTGGCACTGGCCGATGCCTGGATCAATGCGCAAGACACGCCCCATGCTTCAATCACTGCCTATGTCCCCTTCAACAATACGGCCAAGAAATGGCCCTCGCGAGCCGGCAATGATACAGGGACGTTCACTTCGGCCATGTCCTACCGGACGGGAAAGCTGAGCCAAAGCCTGCCCGTGAACGGCCACGGGTCTGGAAGCTTCGGCGATGTGGTGGCTTACCCTCCGGGCAGCAATTTCAATGGCAACCGCTATGCAAGGATCAATGCCAACCAGGGAGCCCTCTCCGTATGGGTGAAGCCCCACTGGAACGGCAATGATACAACTACGCGGGTACTTCTGGATACGGCGAATCCCTCCCCCATTAGGATCGTCAAGGGAACGGGAACGACATTGACCATGACCGTAGGTGGCCAGAATGCTACGGCCCAGGTAGGCGCATGGTCGGCGGGGACCTGGTATCACCTGGCAGCCAGATGGGACAAGAACAATGTGGTGACCGGAAGTAACTATTTCGAGCTCTACGTGGACAATGTGCTCAAAGGGCAGAGCACCTCGGCGCCAACGGGAACTACGTCAGGCAACATCTTCATCGGTTGCGGAACCTCTGGGGGCAGCCAGGCAGGAGTCGATTTCGATGATCTGGCGATCTGGAGCAGGCCGATCACCACGACCGAGATCGGAAATATTTATAATTCCGGCAATGCTGCCGAGGCCGGAATTATAGCTGACGTTGCCTTGCTTACCTATGTCAAGTTTGATGGATCGGGGAATCTTACCAGCGGTACCAATACGGCGATGGGATGTTCATGGCCATGGGCGGCGAATCATGCAACCAATGGAGATTTTGAGTCTGGAACTGCCGGATGGCAAATGTCATACGGAACATTGGGCTTAACCACATCAGGAACCAATCTCCTTTATGATGGAACGACAATAGAGGTCAAGGGAACCAGTGTAAGTGACCTAGGATTTATTTGGCAGCAACCTGCATTTGGAAGTGGCATTAATTATTTCATTGCCGGACAATGTAAAAATGGGCATACCCAGGATGCATTAAGAATAGACATTGGATCAAATACAAATGGAAATAAATATTCTATCTCAGCAACATCATTTGAACTAGTAGAAGTATCCATGCAATCAACGGGTTCTCAGAACCCATTTATATATAGTTTCGTCGCTGCCAATGGAACTGGGTATAGAGATAATATTTGGGTAGGTACACACCTTCTAAATAATGGTGGATTTGAAGGCAACTGGACAGGAGGAACGATCCCGGAAGGATGGACCCGGGTGGGGGGATGCGTAGGAACAAATATTGTCAGTGGGATGCACTCTGGGACCGGTCATTTACGGGTCCAGGCGGGAGATAGCAGCGGTACTCATTACCAAAATGCCGTGACCGTTACGAATGCCAAATGGCATGCTTTCGTAGGATATCTTCTCACGGGAGCCGGGACCTGCAACATCGACCTCTCGGGGGCGGCTACCACGACACTATCAGGTACGCAGACGGCATGGACCCGCAAGGCCCACGTCTTCAAGGCCACGGGAACGACGCTCAATGTCCGGTGCTATGCCAACAGCGGGGGGACGGCCAACTTCGACGATTTTGCTGTGATCCAGCTCGACGACGTAGACGTGACGGCAACCCCGGCAGCAGTAGGATCAAGTTATGATACGGGTAAATGGGGGACAGCGCTGGGTGCATTGCGAGTCGATGGGGGCGATACCCTTACCCTTCCGGGCACGACGGCCAACGGACGAAACATCTGGTGGGGCACGGGAGCCATTTCGCTCTGGGTATACCCCGAAGGATGGCACGGTGGTGATGGAGTTATACATACATTCTTTGACATCAACGTAGAAACTAGCAAAAATCGAATCCATGTACAAAAAAATGATTCCAATCTATTATACCTACGAATCTATGGAAGTGTCGCAGGAGGATATAAATCTATTGATTACGCCATAGGTTCGTCAACTTTTGGGTCAAATGTATGGCATAACATTCAGGCAGGATGGACAGCGGCAGGGCCGGATTATTTGATGCTGGATGGAACCGCCGTTGGAACATCTTCAACGGGTGGATCATGGGCAAATGTTGGCACAATGGGAGCAAATATTTCAATTGGAAGTGATACTAATGGCAATTATCAATTCGATGGCCTAATTGATGAAGTGCGAATCTATGATGCCATTCCCACTGCCGCACAAAAGACGGCCATTTACAATGATGAAGAATATTTGGGATATTCCTGAGAGAAAAAGGAGTGACCGGTGCGAAGCTACAAAATCTTTCAAATAGGTGAGGGTCCGGGACAGGTCAATGTGGGAGTCGAGTTTCTCGTGGATGGAGTAACGGTCGATCGGCATAATCTGACCTTCCCTGCCGACCGAACTCCGGAGGAGATCCGGACCGAGATCGAGAATCAGCTCAACGCCAAGGCTGACGGAATCAATGTCTCCCGGGCACTCGCAACGATGATGGCAGCAGAGGTGAACGTAGAGCGGCAGGTGATCCCGACCGCACTCTCATTCACGCCACCAGCCGGAAGCATTGCCTTCCCCGCTACGGTTACGGTAACCCCTTCTGAGCCACTCCCCGCTACGATGGAGATCCGTTATACGCTGGATGGAAGTGATCCCGGGGAACTGTCGGCACCTTATCGGACTCCTGTATCCCTGGCAGGATCGGGAAGCATCAAGGCAGCGGTATTTGATCTAATAACGAACGTCCGGGGCCGAGTCTTTACGGCAAGCTATTCAGCCCAACAGGCGCCCGGCCCGCAGCCCGTAGGCAAGGCGGCCCTCATGGCGGCTATCCCCCAGGCTGATCTATCTAAGGCATTGGCCAATGATATGGCCTATCGGGTTGTGAATAGCTTCCTGATCAACGGCCCCGATCCCGTAGCGACCACGCAGGAGGCGGCCGGCCGGGTCAAGGCCTTTGTCGATCAATTCCTGGCGGGGACGATCCTCTCGCAGGCGGGATATGATGCAGTAAAAGCCCTGGTAACAGGAAATGGATGGACATGGGCGTAAGCAACCGCCAGCTAAAGCAGGCGGCTTTGCAGTTAACCGTTGTCGGTCACCGCGTATGGACAGCTTACAATGCCCCTACCGCGAACAGCGATGTTCACAGCAGCGATAGCATCCGCAAGGCCAGCGAAGCCGCAGCGGGTGCAGGAGAAAGAAGCCTGAGAAGGTCGGTTCTTCTTGTCGATATTACCACAAGAGGGACACGTCCGGCTGGTATTTCTGGGGTCCACGAAAACCACTTTTATCCCCGTTATCCTGGCTTTGTAGGAGACAAATTGTCCCAGTTGATTAAATGCCCAAGAGGAGAGTTTGCTTCGCTGCGGCTTACGAGCCCTGACCCGTTCACGGATGCCAGTCAAATTCTCCATGGCAATTCCGCGCCCTGTGCGTTTAGCCTTAGCAACCAACCTCTTGGCAATGGCATGGTTCACGTTGCGAGCAAGGTGCCCTTCCTTCGCCTTGCGCTTCTTGAGGAGCCTTCGGGCTGCCTTGGTCCCCTTCTGCTGGAGTCTGGCCCGAAGTTTTCTGTGTCGCTTCCGCAGGCCGTTCAAATGCCCGCCGGAGAAGGATTCTCCATCGGAATCGACGGCAATGTGGACGATCCCCAGGTCAACTCCCAGGAAGTCCTGAGGATCTCCCGTAGGGGGCTCATCCACTTCACAGACGGCATTCAGAAAGAAACTGCCATTGTGGTAGACGAGATCGGTCTCTCCCTTGCGGGTCTTGAGGAGTTCCCGTTGCCTATCTCCGGCTTGGAAGGGAATTTTAGCCCTCCCGCCTACAGTCCAAATGGACACATAGTCAGGGTAGTAGCGCAGGATGCGGTCATCGTAGGCAACAGAGCCTCTTGGGCGGAACGTTCGCCTGACCTTGCGGTCCAGTTTGTAGGCATCGGCTACCTTGGCGATACATCTTACAACGACTTGAGCCGTAAGAAGAAATTGTTCCCTCACGTTCTGGTAGGTGAGCTTGTGAAGCCTGAATTGTCCGAAGGTTTGACTATCCAATGCTACCTGCGAGATGTAATCACAGGCAGCATTGGCCTGCTCCATAGTCTCAAGGAGGGCCTGGGTTTGTTCTGGCGTAGGCTGAAGTTTGATGTTGGCCACAAGTTTCATGGGCGAAGTTTAACACTTTTCAGCTTGTTTGTCAAGTATAGAAAGGAGGAGCGGCCTTTCCTCTGCCACCTGAAGGAGGCAGTCTCCAGGCCGCAAAACTTATGAGGGGGGAGGGGAGTAACATGAAAGAGCTTCAGCTGGAGCTAATTTCAGAGATGGAATCCTTCACTGCGACAATGACGGATGGGGCGAGCAAGGATCATTCTTATGCGCAGGATCTCAAATCCCGCTTGCCCGTGTCAGAGGAAGAGGCCCAAAAAGCTTATGCCCTGAGAGAAACGCAAGCCCAGGCCCATCGGGATGAATCTCTGCAAGAGGCACAAGCCCTTTTCGATAGCGTGATTCCAGAGGCCGAAGCTCAGCGCGTGAATCTCCTGAATGATGCCCAGGAGAGCTACCGCCAGGCTTTGGCAATCCTGGATGCCGATGAGGAGGCGCAAAACTCCCAGGCCCAAAAAGCCATGGAAGATGAAGCCCGCGCCCTGGTGAAATCCTGGACCTCCAAGCGCAGCTCCGCCCGTACGCAATGGCGCAAGCTTGCCAGCTCTCAGCTCAAGGCGGCCCTGGCATCAAGGGAGAAGATTGCCACCGTACGTCAATCGGCAATCCTACAAGCCCATGAGGCCTGGGAATCGGCAATGGGAGAGACTGCCAGGGGGGAAGAAACCCAGCTTGATCATCTGGCGATAATCGCTGAAGGAAAAACCATTGAAGCATCGGGATTGTTTGGCGAGGCCCTCTCTGTGCAAGCCCTAAAAACTGCACGAGAGCTTGAAGATCATGTCCGTTCTGTTTCGGGAGATCATGTCAGAATCGGAGAAATTCTCTCCCGCTCACCAGTCCCGCACACGGAGACCCTCCGGTCTCCCCTGGAGATGATCCGCAGCGATGAGGAGATCAGGACGAAAGCCCTCGCAGATTGGGGCCAGGAGATCTCCGCGCTTTCGGGCCGAACAAAAGAACGAATCTCTCAAATTCTGGCACAGCATCGACAGAAAGCCGAGCAGATACTCATCATGATGTCCCAGGAGATCCAGGAGGCCCGAGAATACGAGGAGCAGGGACGGGATGCTATTCATCGTGAGGCACAGGCCCGGCGGGATGCCGCCAACCAAGGCCTTTTTTCCGACCTGGCCCAGGCCGATCTTAAACGGGATGCTGCACTAAAGTCCATGGATGAAGAAGAGCGCTCACGGAGTGAATCCCTGGAACAGGAGATGGCCGGCGACCCACCCCCGCTGGAATCCCTGGCAGCGATCTTCTCCCGGCATGAAGCCGATACGACAGTCGGTACGGAATCTTTCGGAGCACTGAGATCCGAAGCGGCCAGGAAACTGTCTGCCGAACAATCTCAGGCCGAAGCTCGCTATCACATGGAGATCAAGACCGCAGAGCAAGACCTGGAGGCCTCCAGGCAGCAGGCCATAGCGAGCTATCGGGAAGAGGAGCGGGATGCCTGGGGGAATTACCAGGAGACCCTGGCCGCTCTCAATACGGAATTGGAGGAGAAGCTTGGCGCCGGCGAAGGGTAATCAAGGCCGTACCGAACTCTTGGCGCTTTCGGATGAAGATCTTCTTACGGCCTGCCTGTGGGCCGAAGCCCGAGGTGAGCCCGAACGGGGCCAGATCGCCGTGGCCGGCGTGATCCTGAACAGAGTATCTCGGCACATGGCCAAGAGCACCAGGGGCGCCATTCTGGCCCCGAGACAATTCTCCTGGACCAACCCCAAGGATGTGAATTTTAGCAAGGTCCTGGAGGCTCCACATGCGGACCCCGGAGGATGGAAGCGCGCCCGGAGGGTTGCCCGGGCTGCCATGGGAGAAAGCTTTGAGGATACCAGTCTGGGCGCCGACCATTATCTGAACGTTGAGCTGACCCGCAAGTTTCGCGGGGGAGCGTTGCCACGCTGGGCAGAGGAAGGTATCCGATTGGGCAAGGTAACAGCTGTTATCGGCAATCATACGTTTCTGAATCTGAGGGGGTGATCTCTAATGCCATGGATGCGCATCTGCCCGTGGTGCGGAAACATCTTGAGACGAGATGACCTACTGATCCCACTGCGATGTGCCTGCGGGTGGATTTGGGAATTCGAGGTATTTACAAAATTTCTCTGCTTCGATGCCTTCTAGATTATATATAAATTCCATGTTTTTTTTGGTTAGATTCAATATATTATCTTTCAATTCAACTCTAGCCCTTATATCTGTTTCCAGTTTGGCCCAGTCAATTATAAAATCAATATTAAAGCTGATTAAATCCTCTGATATATCTATGCCTTCTGGTGTTATTAACTTAATTTTATCATTTTCATGTCGTTCTATTTTCCATTTGGCCATGGTAAGACTCCGCAAAGAGAAGAGCTATTTATTTTTCCGTGATTTAATTGCTTACGCCAAATCCCCAAAAATCCACATTCCCCTCTTCCCCCGCAGTTTCTCCAGCGCCTCCTGTTGAATCTGCCGCACCCGTTCGTAGCTAATTCCCATCTTTTTCCCTATCTCAATCAATGTCCATTCATGATCCGTCGCAATCCCATAGCGCAAGCGGATCACTTCGCGCTCGCGTATGTCAAGCAATGATAATGCGCAGTCTATCCTCTCTGCAATATTTGCCTCGATTGCCTTATCCTCCAGGGATATCCCGGGATCGATTGCCATAGAACAGTGAAAATTCCCCCTCTCTCCATCCCAGGCCGGGCTATCCAAGGAAACCATCCATGGGCGCAAATCGGCATCATCCTCCTTGGGGGGACTATCTCCCTTCCCCCGCATCCCATCCACGGCCTGGTGGATATGTTGCCGGATCCACCAGGAAGCATAGGTGCCGAATTTGACCTCCCGTCTCCAATCCCAGCTCTCGGCTGCCCGGATGAGTCCCCGATTTCCCTCTTGGATGAGGTCCATGCCATCATTATCCAGAAGCGAAAGGTATTTTTGGGAGAAGTGAAAGACAAGGCGCAGATTGCCCTCTACCAGCCGCTCCTTGGCAGATCCGATGATCTGCTCAGCCCGGGAGATTTCCTTCAACCTCTCCCGCCTATCCTCCGGGCTAAAGGGGAAAATGGCGATGGTCCCCGGCAATTCAAGGCCCCGCGCTTCATTCATTTTGAACTCGGCAAGCATTTTTTTGATCCATAGCAACCGGAGTCTCATTTTTTCGATAACCACTGCTGATTCTGCCCATCTCGCCCAAGCGGCGGCATGCCAAAGCTGAGAAGCCCAGTCCAGCCATTGCCCCTTGGATGGATCATCGTTGCATAAGGTAACGCAATGTGAGATAGCCTTGAGCTGCATCCGCCCCGCTATGTAGGCATTGAGCAGGAGCAAAGCCACCTCTGCCGCAGACGGAGTACGGAAGAGGGCATGGTAGAGCATCGACTCCCCTCGCAGCCGCTCCCTCCCGAGGGCATTCTCCTCTTCGCGAGTTAGGAGCGGCCTTTTGCCGACATCAGCAAAATAGCGCCGGAATGGACTTTGCGGATCGTTGTCATATCTGGGCAATGAGGCTAATACCCCTTTAATGCGATATTTCCAATGATGTCCCGTTTCAGATTTAATATCCCAATAACTCAAGGATTAAAAACGCTATGCTGGATATAAGCATAAACCCACCCATAAGTCCCATTATACTAAAGCAACCAATTACAAACCACTTATCCACAGGCCGGCTCCAGGCTGATCCAGGTATAGATACCTGCGGAGTGGAAGAATGTTCATGTGATTCAGGAATTAATTTATCGCTTATCCGCATCATAAGCCTATTTCCTCCACAAATTTGGTTATTCCCCTCGTCAGCAGGAACTCCGTAATTTCCGTCCTACCACATAACGGACAGAACCTTGGATTCCTATCCACAAACATGCTAAAAAATTGACTTTCAACAACAACTTTAACTGTTTGCCCACACGTATTGCAGGAATATGTTTTTTCGATTTTCGGAAGATCCGTTGAAGCCATAGTATATTCTTTCTCTGTCATTTCTCCCTCCAGCAGCTTCCCGATAAGAGATATGTTCCCCCCTCGGTAATCACGATCCCCTTGCCGGATTGGACGAGATGGCCTTCCAGAAACCGGCCGAATGGTATCACATCCCAATGGACAGAAACCTCTCCATCGTCATGAACGACATATTCTCCCGCCACCATCTGGAGCTCCCGCTCACGCCCGTCAGGCCAGTCCCTGCGATAGAAGCCTCCCACGACATGCACTCCATCGAATCCGAGGTAGGCCTCAAGGCGATGGGAAATGCCTTTCGTATCAGATCCCCAGGCAGCACACCGGTATTGTCCCTTGAGCTGCTTTGGCGACCAGCGCATGGATGCTGCATGAACCGGAGATGGGCATGAGCAATAAGAAAACACGCTGAGCAATAGACACATCAATAGTTTTTTCATGAGATATTCTCCTTCGTTTATCTTGGCTTGCTCGTTGGGCTGCATCACATCGACGCTTCTTGCTTCATCGACCGCCATTGCAACAGCGCGTCTCGGCAAGCTCATCAGGACACCCCATCCTTGATATACTTCATATTGTCGTTTGTCAGCGCAAACCGCTTGATATTCCTGACAAAAATCTAAGAGTATGCCCAACAAAGCCATCAAGCGGACAAGCCGCTTATGGCGGCGTTAGAATATCCACCAAAGTACCCCCAATACCACCGCCACCCCCAGGCATCCCAGCGCGGCATGAAGGAGCCGTCCACCCGGCGCCGGATAGGCCATCTCCCGGCAGCCGATGGGCCGCTGCAAAGGCTGGTAGCAACTATGGCAATAATGCAACTCGTAAGGCGTAAGCTCAAACCCGCAGTGCGGGCAGGGAGATGGGGACATCGGCTGATCTCCTTTCTTTGGTAATTAAAGGAAAACTATTCTCACTTTTACTGAGAATATCTGTACGACAAATTTATTTCACCACGATATTGTTTTAATGAGTTCCTGATTATGTGTGTCGCACTCCCGAAAGTAGTGTCAATCAAAGCATTATTACATGAAGGCTTTTCCATTTTGACTTCTATTTCAAAAATGCTATCGTTTGGTATTTTTTCTGTAATAAACTGTATCAATTGTTCTTTTGTTATGGTCATATCTTCATTTCCCTTCAATGTCAATAGACTTTTAAATCACATCCTATTGAGTTTTTCAAGCTCGCCTTGCGGCACTTCTTCCCGATGTCGTTCGAGATAGTGTGTGGCGAGACTGTTCGTAATTTTACCTCCAGGCAATATGAGGTCAAAATTCTTACATAAACCTCGCGAGAAGGCCCCCTGCTTTAGCTGGGGGATGAATCGCGCAACAGGCTTGATTTTTCGTAAGACTTACGCTATAATCTAACTCGTGCGTAAATCTTTCAAATACCGGATCAAGCCAACCAAAAAACAAGCTACCCAGCTTCAGGGCACTCTTAACGAGTGCCGCTGGCTCTACAACCATCTCTTGGAGCAGCGAAAGACAGCCTGGGAGGAAAGGCACGAAGGTCTCACCCTCTACGGCCAGGAGAAGACCTTCACCCTGCTCAAAACAGAACGTCCTTCTCTTGAGACCGTCTATTCCCAAGTCCTCCAGAACGCGGCTGTCCGGATTGACCTGGCTTTCAAGGCCTTCTTTCGCAGGGTCAAGGCAGGAGAGACTCCCGGCTATCCCCGCTTCCGTGGCTTTGACCGCTACGACTCCTTCACCTATCCTCAACCTGGGTTCGGATGGAAGCTTGAAGGGAACACCTTGAAGCTCTCCAAGATTGGGAAGGTCCGGATTGTCCTTCACCGACCGATCGAGGGAACTCCCAAGACTTGCACGATCAAGCGAAGCTCTACCGGCAAGTGGTTTGTTTGCTTTTCCTGCGAGGTGGAAGTTGCTCCCTTGCCAGCGTCCTCTGAAACTGTTGGCATTGATGTGGGCCTCATCTCCTTCGCCACTTTTTCTACCTCTGAGGCCATTCCTGTTCCCAAGTTCTTTAGGAAAGACGAAAAAGACCTGGCCAGGAAGCAGCGAAAGCTTTCCAAGGCTGAGAATGTGACTCCTGAGAGGAAGAAGGCCCGCAAGGTTGTCTCGAAGATCCACGAACGGATCGCCAACCGAAGGCGTGACTTTGCCCACCAGCAGAGCAGGAAAATCGTCAATCGCTTCGGGACAATCTGTATCGAGGACCTTGAAGTCAACCGGATGCTGCATAACCATTGTCTCGCTAAGTCGATTTCTGACGCAGCCTGGTCTCAGTTCGCACAGTTCATCGAGTACAAAGCAGTATACGCTGGCACTCGGAAGGTTGTGCGAATCAACCCAGCCTACACAAGTCAAGACTGTAGCTCCTGTGGACATCGGCAAAAGATGCCTCTGTCCAACAGAATCTACACTTGTCCTTGCTGCGGGCTGGAGATTGATCGGGACCATAACGCTGCCTTAAATATTCTTCGTCTGGGGCTACAGACGATAGGTGGAAATCCTTAGAAGCCCCCGTCTTTAGACGGGGGAGTAGTCACTTATCTTCCCATATACGCAGATATGGAAACCACGGTAGTGATTTCCCTCCTTT
>ERZ1292644.61-Hain-H14-01um-R2-61-length-66896-cov-7_pt1 | contig 66896 bp, 92 predicted proteins | sample MGYA00564402_ERZ1292644 | MGnify/ENA primary metagenome ERZ1292644 (study PRJEB36523, sample SAMEA6512644) | groundwater metagenome | collected 2019-01-09 | study: AquaDiva: Metagenomics assemblies of 32 groundwater samples
TGCAGGGCGGAAAGCAATTCCCGGCTAGGTGGGCCCGCATGGCGGAGTCCAGGGGGGACACCCTCCAGAAGCGCTTTGCTGAGGCCCTCACGACCACTTCGTGGGCACAGATCCTGGGGGACAGCATCACCCGGCGTATGATGGCTGAGTATGAGATCGGCGAGCTCCAGGACTGGCGGCTCATCGTGTCTGAGATCAGCAACGTGACGGACTTCCGGACCCAGCGCCGCATGCGGGTCGGAGGCTACGGCGTGCTGCCGGTCGTGGCGCAGGGGGAAGCCTACACGGAGCTGACCTCCCCAACGGACCAGGAGGCCACCTACTCGATCAGCAAGAAGGGCGGTCTGGAGACGATCACGTTGGAGATGCTGGCGAACGACGACGTGGGGTCGTTGCGACTCATCCCGCGCAACCTCGGGTTGGCGGCCGGGCTGACGCTGTACCGGGCGGTGTTCGATCCGATCAATGACAACGCTGCGCTGACCTATGACGACGACACCACGGCGCTGTTCACGGCAGGGCATGGCAACTTGCAAACCTTGACGCTGAGCGCGGCGAACCTGGATACGACCATCCAGGACATGATGGCACAGACGAAGTACGGCGATTCTCGCTTGTACCTCCATCTGCGCCCAGCCTTCATACTGCACGTGCGCGCCATCTGGCGCGCGGCGTTCCGGTTGACGAACACGGATGCTGGGGGCGAGGGCGAGCCGGAGACGGTTGATCGCAACGCCAATCCGTTCCGGCAGTACGGTATCCGACCGGTGCAGATCGATTACTGGACATCCACGACGAAGTGGGTGCTCGTGGCCGACCCACGCCGGGCGCGGACTATCGAGGTCGGGTTCTTCAACGGCAACGAAGATCCCGAGTTGTTCACAGCGGACCAGGAGAACGTCGGGGGATCAAGCCAGTTCAACGCCGATAAAATCGCGTACAAAATCAGGCACATTTATGGGGTGCTCTTGCAAGATCATCGTTCCTTTGCGAGGGGAAATGCATAGTTACAAGACGCTTCGTGTTTAGATAATACGAAGTCAACCTTTGACGGCCGCGCATCACGTATGATCCGGCGCCCGCCGCGGACCCCAGCGCCAGGCAGCGACGCTCCCGCTCTGAGATCGAGCCAGGCTCGATACGGCGAGGAGGGGAGGATGTACGATGTACGATGTACTTGCTGGGCGCCGTCTTGTACGGACGGAGATGGAGCGCGGGAACCTCTCGGCGGCGAGCGGGACCATTTTGTTGTCTACTCGTTGGTTCACCCGCGACAAGATCACCCTCACGGGGCTGCGGGGGTTCCTGGCCACGGCGGCTGGGGGCACCAGCGCCACGAAGTTCACACTGAAGGTATGGGCCGGGGCTGGGGCGTCCAAGGGGAATCCCACGGCCAACGTGGCACCGGGGGCTGGACGAACGGGGCTAGCGTTTACGATGCCGGCGGCGATCATGACGGCGGCGGCGAACACTTGGATGGGTGCAGCCGTGCACACGGTCGGGGCGGGAACCGCAGGTGGGGGCATGATCCTCACATGGTCCTATAACCACGGCTGGAACCAGAACCTGCCGGGATAGGGGAGGGCTAGACCATGGCGCAATCAACACTGTCTGGCCCGTTAGACATCACGAACGGCCTCAACGCAAGCCTTGTGACGGCAAACGCCATCGGGGCGGGGGCCGTCATCGGACCCAAGCTCGGTGCGGGGGCGGCCACGACGCGTGCCATCGGCACAGGGGCCGACGGGCCGAAGCTCGCGTTTACCCTGGAGAACGTGGCCGGGAATCTATCAGCGGCCAGTGGCACGATTCAAGTTGCCTGGCGGTTCGTCAGTCCGAACCGCACGACGTTTATCCGGGAAGTCAATGCGGCCTTCGCGCGTGGAGGTTCCGCACCGCAGGGGGGCAACTTCCGCTTCAAGATGTGGTCGAATACCGTCAGCAAGGGGTTGGCGGGCACCAGCGTCGCCGGAGCGACTTACGCCGTGGTAGCGATTCGTGGCCTCACTGCGACGCTGCCAGCGCGGTCTCTCGTCGGCCTGGCGGTGCAGACCGTCGGTGGCACGGTGGCCGGAGGCGGATGTAAACCCACGGTATATCTGACGTATCGGTAGGAGCACATGGGCTACCAGCCGGACTCGCGCAAGCGGGTAAAGATTCCAAAGTGGCTTGGGCTGGCGGCGCAGGGGCCGGCCATCCATGAGCCGATTCTGCCCATGGCGGATCGGTCCGAGGATGGCCGGACGAGCCCGTGGAACGTGTCGCTCTTTGAGCGTGTCATTGTGTATATCGACGTGCGTGAGGTCCGGTCCGAGGTAGTGACCACCAGGGGGCAAGCCGTGTATGCGAATCCCTACCTGTGGGTCACCGTCGAGGATGGGCTGGACAGGGCGCGCTGGGCTGACGTGGCGCGGGCCAACCCGATCACGAAGAAGGGGTTCTACCGCGTGCCCGTGAAGGATCTCGGGCCGTTCATGCGCGTCGCGTACCAGGTGCGCGGTACGGTGAAGTTTTCCATCGAATTTGTCGGCATGCAGCTCGTATGGCTGGGACCGAAAATCCTGGCGAACTGGGAGTTGTTGCACGCGGGGGGGCAGGGGGATGGCGAGGCTCTCGCACGTCTTGCCGGTGGTGGGGCTGGCGACGCGTACCACGTCTAGCCAAGGGACGGGGTTCGACGTCGGGGAGTTCATCGAGGGGGATTGGCACGTCCTGGTGACGGGGCGCTCTGGTACCTCACCGACATTACTGTTCCGGTGGCAAAGCAGCTTTAATGGGGGGAATGGGAGCACGGCTGGGCGCTATGTGAATCACACCGCTGTTGCCACATATAGTAATGCTACAGGGCACAAGCGCGTGAGCTTGACGGTGTTCGGGTCCTACGGGCGCGTGTCATGGACATTGGGCGGGAGTTCCCCCGCTTTCCGTTTTCAATCGCACTTTGTTGGGAAAACATAAAGGTTAGGAGCCCGCCATGGGAGAGAAGACACGGGCGGACTATCGCAACTTGTTGAGCAATCTGCTCCAGGACAACGCCACAAAACTCACGGCGTCCGCCCGCGACGATGCCATCAACGCCGCCGTCACCTTCCATTCCCGCGTCAAACCCGACTACCGGCGTCGGTCCATCACCGGCAACGGTTCCTCCACCATCGGGACGCCGACCGGCTGGCACAATGATTGGTCCGTGATCCCTTCCGAGGGTCTCGAGTATCCCGTCAACAAGATCCCCCCGACCTACCTCGAAGAGGACGACTGGCTCCTCAAGGAGTCCCCTACTGCCAGCACCAAATACCAGATCGTCTTCCTGGGCGCCCAGCCGGGCACCGGCGAGACGTTCAATCTCAAGTGGACGATCCCCCACACGCTGAGCGCCGGGGCCACGGCGTCGGCGACCATCGTCACGGCGCACTACCGTCCTGTCGGCATGCTGGCGGCCTCGTTCGCCCTGGAGGCGCTGGCGGCGTTCTACACGCAGAGCGGCGACAGTACCATTGCGGTCGATTCGATGAACCCCCAGACCAAGGAGCAAGGTTACGACCGGCTGGCGGGCCGTTGGCGCAAGCGCTACCAAGAATACTTCGGGCTCTCGGACGATCAGATCGCCCCGGCCTCGGTGTGGCATGATGTGGACCGGCTAAGTTCTTGGAATAAAACTGATTTTTTTATTCACAGACGTAAATGGCGGTAGCAGTTGCTTGTCATTTTGTTTCACTCATCGCGGGAAGCGCAGTCGAATCAGGTGGTAACATGCACGAGCACAACTGGGTGTTTGATCAGCTCTCGCGGTATTACGAATGCCGCCAGCCATCGCCGGGGCAGCCAGATCACGGTGATTGCCATGGGTGCGGCCTGGTGATTTCCGAGGAGTCGGTGCAGGAGGCGAGCGTCAAGGATGCGTTGCCGTTCCGGTCGAGCTTCGAGACCTTGAACTGGATCGCATCGCACTTCGAGGGGTGGCCATGTTGACGGCGATCCCCGCGGGCCTCGACGAGATCCTCGACACGTTCGGCGACCCTGGCGATCCCGGGTTCGAGGCGGAGCATATTCTTCTCTTTTCCTTGCCGTACCCGTTAATGTACAATGGCCAATCGGTGACGCGGGCGCGGTGCCACCGGCTAGTAGTGGAGAACTTCCAGGCGGCCTTCGAGGCGGTCCGGGACGCCGGCTTCGAGGACCAGGTGAAGCACTACGGCGGCATCTACGTCAAGCGGTCCATCCGGGGACGAACGGCGTTCCCGTCCACGCATAGCTGGGGGATCGCCATTGATCTCGAACCGGAGAAGTACCCGTTAGGTAGCGCTGCGCGGTTCCCCGATGAGATCGTGGCGATCTTCGCCCAATTCGGATTTTTCTATGGCGGCGACTTCAAAAGCCGTCGTGACCCCATGCACTTCCAACTATGTCGGGGATACTAGCGATGGACCTGAAATCAATTACCGGCACGCTGGCGCTCGTGGCTCCCATGATTGCGACAGCCCTGGGCGGTCCCCTCGCTGGTATGGCGGTGAGGACCATATCGGGAATCTTGCTCGGCAAAGAAACTGGAACAGAGCAGGAGGTGGCCCAGGCGCTCACCAGCGCCACGCCCGATCAACTGCTGTCGCTCAAGAAAGCCGACCAGGACTTCGCGGCGAAGATGCAGGAACTCGGCATCGATTTAGAACGTTTGCACCAGCAGGATCGTGCCAGCGCCCGCCAGATGCAGGTGGAGGTGCGCTCATGGACGCCGCCGCTGCTGGCGGGGATCATTACTCTTGGATTCTTCGGCATTCTGGGGTACATGGTGCAATTCGGCCTCCCGAAGAGTGCCGGGGGAGAGGCGATGCTCATCCTCCTGGGAGCGCTGGGGGCGGGGTTCGGGCAAGTCCTGCAATTCTACTTCGGGTCGAGCGCGTCGAGTCAGGCGAAGGATGGGACGATCAACCGCATGGTGAACGGGAGGTGAGGCTGATGAGGATCTTGATATTATGGGCGATTGGTATGTGGGGCGTCGCAGGTAGTAGCTACGGGATAGCATTGATGTTCGATCAAGGAGGGACCCCGCGCAATATATGCTTAATGGGGGGGCTTCTCTTTGCGGTCGTGGGCTGCTGTCTGGCAAAAGCCGCATGGAAAGATCCTGGCCCGCAAGATGGATGGCCATAAGAAGAGGGGGTGAGACTCTATGATAGTACCAGATGGCTTTGGGTTCAGCCCGGACAGCGGAGATTTTGAGATCAAGGACAACAAAGCGTACTGGGCTGACGGAGATATTACCGACTTTGCCACGCAATGGTGCTTTCGCTGGATGCGAGTTGCTGATGGCGTGCACTATTCCGAGTGGAGCGATGAACAGCGGGCGACCGTCAAGGCGGAATGGGCGGAGAAGCGCCGCGCGGATGAAGCCATGCAGCGCCGCGTGTTGGTATACGAGCGCAAGGCGATGCCACAAGCTGATGGTAACTCGTTTCCGAACACGATGGACGCCCAGGTCTGGACGCGGGAGTGGCTGAGAACGATCAAAGAACATCCTGGGATTCCCACGGATGAGGGGACGATGCTCAGCTGGTTCGCCAACGCCATCATGGCAGGGTGGGATGAAGCGATGCGGCGGCAGGAGCGAGAACGGGACGCGTTCTTATGAAAATCGGCATGGTGACGATTTGGTTCGAGAGGGGACAAAGTTATCTTAGCCGGACCCTGCGCCAGGCGTTCCTAGAGCTGGGCCACGAAGTCCATCTCTTCGCCCGTACCGGCGGCGTCTACGGCCAGGCCATGCACGAGACGACGGGCGCGTGGGACGTACAGCCCCGCTTTGACCACCCAACCTACGAGATCAGCCCAGGCACGTTGTTGAGCTGGGCGCGATACCATCATTTGAATGCCATCATTTTCAATGAAGAATATACGTTCGATCTCCCAGCGGCGTGCAAGCAGGCGGGATTCAAGACGATCCAATACATGGACTACGTCGGGCAGGGCTGGAAGCCGCTGCTGCGGCACTACGACCAGCTGTGGAGCGCCACGCGGCGCACGCACGACCTCTTGATGAGCATGCAGGTCAGGAGTGACGCGCACTTCATTGGCTGGGGCGTGCCGCCGGGGATGTTCGGGGACGGCGAGGGGCGGTCGACGCACGACTTCTTTCACAACGCCGGGTGGCTGGGGATCAACTGTCGGAAGGGGACGGACGTGTTTTTGCAGGCCTGTGCATTGCTGGCCAATGTTGGACGGCCGGTGAGGGCGCTGATCCATGCTCAACTGCCATGGGAAGCGGCCAGGCATGTCATCGGGGCGGGAGCATCCTTGCCAGCTGATGTTGAGTGGCGGCACGAGACCGTGCCGCCACCGGGATTGTATCATCTTGGGCGCGTCGCGGTGCAGCCCTCCAAGCTGGAAGGCCTGGGCCTGACCCTCGTCGAGGTCATGGCGGCTGGGGCACCGCTCATCACCACCGATGCGCCGCCTATGAACGAGTTCGTGATGCCGGAGACCGGCTGGCTGGTGCCGGTGAAGGAATGGCGGGCGCGGGAAGACCCCATCATATTCCAGGAGGCGCACGTCGCGCCGGAAGACTTGGCCCGGGCCATGGTTGAGGCGCTATCCACCCCGCCGGAGGTGCTGGCGGCGAAGCGTGAAGTCACGGCGGCGCGGGTGCGGGAAATATTCGATTGGAAGGTATTCAAGGCCAGTCTGGCAGAGGGATTAGGGAAGATCATGGGATGAATAAATATTACTAAATTTACCATGCACTGAGCATGAAGGTTGAGACAGATGAGCGCAAAGAACATGATCACTGATGAATTGTCCAGACAGATCGTTCAGGCGGTCGAAAACATGTTTAAGATCCATGTTATTGCCTGGCCAATCATTGTGCGGGATGAAGCCTTGCTGGTGTCTTGGACGGAGGTCTTAGCGAATCTGCAGGCGCTGCACACGCGCTTGATTGTGCATGCGCAAGAGGGGATCACCATTGGGCAGGATGCCATCGCGTGCGCAGACCGGGGACGGGTGTTCATGGATGCACTGGCGGAAAAGGTACAAAAGATGGGGAGCCCCAAGGATGGTATATGATGCCGATCATGGATCATCTCATTGTTCCCGAGGCACACTATCAGGATGGGAAGGGTGGGATATTGCATCCCAGGCACTATGAGGGCCGATTAGACATCGGGGATGAAATCGTGGATTTCTGCATGCCCTGCTTGTTCATTCTGGTGCATCGGCACATCCGCAACTTCAAGGTTGCGAATCCCGACTGGGAAGCGCGCGCCCCCGGATTGGCTACTATGGGATATAAGGCGCGTTGATTGTAAGAAAGAAGGTACAGTGGACATGCCTGGGAAGAAACTACATTGCCGCGAGTGCGCCAGCATCGGTCAGACGCGCTATCATTGGGGGGAGGTGGTGCGCATCAAACGCGAGCTGGACGAGCTCGGGGCGGAGTTCAGCGCGGATGGGCCAGTCAGGTGGATCTTGCGGGAGCGTGTCAAGCAAGAGCGACGGCGGGCACGAGGGACGGAATGATGCGACTCGTACTGACCGGGAAATTCTCGAATCAATGGGGTGCGGAACATCTCGTCCTGCGCGGCTTCGAGCAGCTGGGGCACGCGGTCAAGCCGCTTTCCTTGGATAGTGAGGTACTGGCCAGCGTCACGGGCAGCCCCGGGGATATCGATCTCATCGTCGTCATGCAGGGCTATGGTGTGCACCCCCGGGCGTTCACGCGCCTCAGGGACCGCTTGGGCGCGCCCATGGTGCTCTGGCACGGCGAAGTGATGTCCCGCGAGTGGCCGACCGCCGACCAGGTCGTGCAAGGCAAGGCGCAGCAGTTGGGGCGTATCGCCCCGGCATTCGACTTGGTCCTGCATAATTGTATGTGCTGCCTCTCGACCGTCGAGAAGCTAGGTGCGAAGCGGGTCGCGTGGTGTCCGGTGAATGGGATCGATCCAGACCGTCATAGGCGGGTGAGTGTACCGAAGACCTATGATGTAGGCTTCTACGGCTGGCCGAGCCCGCGACGGGAGTCATGGATGGGCGCGTTACGGGAAGCGGGAATCTCTGTAATGTGGCCGCAGCCCCGGGAGGGGGTCTACGGCGAGACCCTGACCGAATTTATCAATCAGTGCCGGGGGATCCTGAATATGCACTATTCCGACACACTCAATACAGAATGCAGAGTCTATGAGGCGCTCGGCTGCGGCGTCCCGGTCGTCTCCGAACCGGTGAGCATGCCGGCGCTCTTCCCGCCGGGCGGGGGGGTGCTGTACTGCGAGACGCCCTTGGAGATGGCGGCGGCGCTCAAGGACCTGCTGGCGAACGACGGCGTCGAGGCGGCGCGCCTGGGGGCGCGTGGGCACACCCTGGTGCATGAACACTATACCTACCGCCAGCGGTGCCAGCAGTTGCTGGAAACGGTGTCACGGGAAATCAGCCATGGCTGATGGACTGGACCGCGAGATCGGCGAGCTGCGCGCGAACGTTCATAATCTTTGCGAGCGTGTGGATGATCACCGGCAAGAGGATCGAGAACGGATGGCCGTGCTTGAGCGGATCTTGACGGCGCATGTAACGCGGCTCGAATCCATAGTAGGCGATCATGTAGCTCGATGCGAGACCGTGATGATAGCCTATGCGAACAAAGCCGACCATCAGTATGAGATGTTCAACCAGCGATTGACAGGGCTTGAACACTGGCGGGCCTGGATTCTCGGGGCGCTGGCGGTTATCGGGGGACTCGCCGTAGCAGGGTTTGCATGGTTGAGGGGTGGGAAATGAAGGCTATTCAGCGGGGGGCACACGTGAATCCCGGCATCTTGCCCGACACCCGCGTGCGCATCATCGAAGAGTTTGAGGCATCACATGGGCCACATCTGCGATTGGATCTCCTTGCCACGCGCTATGGCACCACCGAGAAGACGTTGGTGAAGTGGCTCCGTGGCTGGCTGGGGGAGCAGGCGTATCGTCAAACGATCCTTCAACGGCGGCGACGACAATGTGCACGATTGGGCAAGAAACCGCATTGGCAGTGGATGCCGAAGGTCATTCCACCGATCATACAGTTCGCTGCGGAAGAAGATCCATGTCTCCGGTCACTACGTCGCTTGCCTGATTTTAGTGAAGATGAACGCCAAATCTTGACAGCCAAGCTTCAGCGGTGGACAGCAGGAGAAGCAACGATCCTGCGACATAGCTATTATGAGGAGTTCAATCCGGGATGGCAGCAAGGGTCATTATGATAAATCGAAGGTGCGTCATCGTGCTGATCATGCTGGGCCTACTCGTGATTGCTCCTCTCTCCACGCGGAGCGACCATCTCCCGTGGATGGATGGCACACGTAATGCCGCTGGGGAATCGTGCTGCGGTGACGCGGATTGCATCCCCCGTGATATCTCCTTGCTGGCACCCCCCGGCGATGTGGTGGTCAATGGACAGTTCCTACGACTGCCGCCTGGTTCCGTGCATCCAGCCCCATGGGACCAGATGACAGGGTGGTGGTGTTGGAACGGGCAGTATCCACGCTGCGGCCCGCCATTCCTGGAGATCAGCCAGCAATGCGCGCGATGCGTGTTTTTTCTCACCAAGCCAGGGGAAGGCTGAGGTATAGAGGCATGCGTTTCTCTACGACGTGACGGGAGGTGGACCATGACGACGAGGCGGATGGCCCTCGTGCGCGTCACCTACGCCGACTTGGCGCGGGCGTTAGGATTGCTGGACGGGTTATCCGTCATGGACGCCGCGCCGCCGCAATGGACGCGCGATGACCCGGCGATCTACCTGAAGCTCGAAGGGGACGGGCTGTTGCTCGTGCATGAAGGCGACGAGATTCCGCAGGTGCCGCTTGAGCAGGTGATCATCAACGAGCCGCTGGCCCGCCTGGTGTTGGCCTTGGAGGGGAAAGGTGCCCGTTTATAGAATAGATGGATGGAACGGCAAGGTTCACGTGTCCCAAGGTGTTGTACTCAATCCTCCGTGGATTCTGGAGACCACCGTGCCACCACCCCAGGCACCACCAGGTTCCACGGATCGCCCCTTTGGGTTCCTCCCGGTGGGCCGCAAGGTGACGCTGCGCTGCCCTGACAGGGATTGCTGGATCGACCACATCGACGTGACCAGTGGCGGGGGTACGCCGAAGAAGGCGCCGGCCTGCCCGAACTGCCAGGGGGCGATGGCGCCGGAGACGGAGCTGTGACATGGGCGCTCGATTCCATAACGCACGCTATCCAAGCTATTCATTGAAGAACGGCTATGGCCCGATGCCCCGGTGGTTAAAGCGGCGGCATCACCGGCTTGGACGCCGGTACGCTAGAGTTGGTCTGCAGCGTGCGGATGATCTATTACCGGAAGTGCCGAGGAGCAAGACATGCAACATGTGGTATTCGGCGCTACGTTAGGATAACTCCTATGAGAGTGATATTTATAAATCCTCCCTCTCCCATGCTTCTTAGTGATAAGGGGGCGCCATCCATGGGCATTCTCTATCTGGCGGCGATCCTCCGCGAGCATGGTTACGAGGTCGTCTGCTGGGACATGACCGGTAGCCCCGAGTTGGCCGATCTCTTCGGGAGGGCTACTGAGGTATTCACCCAGGATCGATCGTTGCTCCTGGAGGCGGTCTCGGCCATCCCCGATGAGTTCTTCAGTAACGGGGCGATCTGGGCCATCACGGTGACGAGCGCGCAGTATCATGAGGCGGTGAACCTGCTGCACGCCATCAAGGTACGTGACCACGCGGCAAAAGTCATCATTGGTGGCAGCCACGTCTCAGCGCTGCCGGATGATGCGTTGCATGACGGGTTTCACGCCGTTATCACGGGGGAGGCGGATGCCTTTCTGGTTTCGTGGCTGGATCAAGGAGGCCCGGTTGGCGTCTATCACAGCACGGCGCCGCGGGATCTGGACCGGCTGCCGTTCCCGGCGCGGGATCTGATCGACCTGAACAGCTATTGCGCGAATTTGACGGTAGGAGAAGGATTGGCCACAACGATTATAGGCTCGCGTGGATGCCCATTCAGCTGCCACTATTGTGTGAGAACGCTGGGCGACGCGGCACGGCTCTTGCGCGTGCGTGATCCATGGGCCGTCCATGATGAGGTGCGGCATCTCGATCATACATACGGCATCGAACGGTTTGTGATGGTCGATGACATCTGGGGCGTCAAGCGGGCCTGGGTCGAGGAATTCTGCCGAGCGTTCAAGCCTGGCGCCTATCGGTTCCGCGTGAACTGCCGGGCCAATACCTTGCACTTTGACCTGCTCCCGGCCATGAAGCGTGCCGGTATTGACGTGATAAGCTTTGGCTTCGAGTCCGGTGACGAGCGCATCTTACACGCCATCTCCAAGAATAACGTCGCGCTCAATACAACGGCCGTGCACGCTTGTCATGATGCCGGCATCGCCGTTAAGGCATACCTGATCTTCGGATTCGCCGAGGACGACGCCCGCAGCGTCGAGGCGACGTGCCGATGGATCGAGGCGGCGCGGCCGGACTCGGCGCAAGCGGCGTGGCTCATCCCGCTGCCGGGGACGCCGATCTATCAGCGGGCCATCGCCGGCGGCTGGCGCCCGGCGTATCATCAGCTCTACCACAATGGGAGCGACCGGCGCGGGGGCATGAGCCGGCTTCCATGGCACATGGACGAGACGGCGGAGCACTACGAAGACCTGTGCGAATGGATCGAGGGGTACTACGCCCAGCCGCAGCCGGTGGTCCAGTGTCCGTGTGCGCTGACGTGGGAGGAAAGATGAAACCGTTGATCATTTACCATTCCCAATGTTGGGACGGCTTCGGCGCCGCGTGGGCCGCGTGGCGGTGCTTCCGTGACGAGGCGGAATATACGCCGTGCCGGTATGGCGAGCCTTTCCCGGGTCACGCACACGGGCGGCAAGTCTACGTGCTTGACTTTTCATGGTCCTACACGGCGTTTCAGGAAGCGTTCAAGACGGGGATTCATCCATTACAGATCGAGGTGCATGACCACCACAAGACCGCCCGCGATGATGCGCAAGGATATGATCCCCTTATGGCGATGACCAGGAATGAGCCAGCGCTTGTGTATCACTTCGACATGGACAAGTCTGGGGCTGTGCTGGCCTGGGAACGCTTTCATCAGACGCCGGTGCCGACATTGTTGGCCTACGTGCAGGACCGTGATTTGTGGCGGTTCACATTACCGGAGAGTCATAAGGTGTCTGCGTGGCTGCGGTCGTATCCCTACGATTTCGAGGTCTGGAGAGGGCTAGAGATCATGCTTGATGTCAAGTTCGGTTGCGTGATTCAACAGGGAGAAGCGATCCTTCGGGCGCAGCAGCGGGAAGTCTCGGCCATGGCAGATAACGCCAGGTGGGACGATATTGGGGGATCTCATGTCCCCGTGGCGAATGCGACCACCTACTATTCCGAGGTCGGGGAGGAGCTGTGCCGGCGGCATCCTGATGCGCCCTTTAGTGCCTATTATCTAGATCGTGCTGATGGCAAGCGGCAATGGGGCTTACGATCTATTGGGGCGTTTGACGTGAGTGCGGTCGCCAAGCACTATGGGGGCGGCGGGCACAAGAACGCGGCGGGGTTCGTCGAGGAGAGAGAAGGGAAGTTCTGACCATGAGTGAACAGGAACCCCCCTATACCGTGATGCCTGACGGAACCGTCTCAATGCGGGCTATCCAGTCAGAATTGAACAAAATACTCAGATATACGTGATGTCTGGCATTGTAGAATCATGAATATCATAGATCTGACCGCTGATGACCGCGCCGTCCTGGCCTATTACGAAACCCATTTCCACGACCGCCTGACCGAGCGGGCGGTGAAGGCGGCGAACTGGGCGTTGATCGAAGCTGCCGGCGGCGTGGCAGGGGGAGATGTCGTTGACCTGGGCTGCGGCTACCCGCACGACGCGCTACGGGGGGCGGGAGAGGCCCGGGCATGGACGCTGGTCGATTGGTGCGCATCGGCATTGACCAAGGCGTTGACGGTGGTATCCCACGCAGGGCTGCTCGTCAATACGGCGCTCGTGGATGTTCGCGCCTTGCCTGATGAGTGGAAAGCATCATTCGATCTCGTCCTCTGCTTCGCCACGCTGGGGCAAGTCTCAGCTAATCGGGAGCTGGTCCATGCGGAGGCGTTCAGGGTCTTGCGCCAGGGCGGCCGGTACTGCCTGACGGTGCCCGACCGTGCCCATTTCGGCTTCGAGGAGCGGCGCGGGCCGGACGTATGCGGGTACATGGCGACGTGGACGCGGGAGGGGCTGGAACGGGAGCTCGCGGCGGCGGGCTTCACGGGACGCGAGATCCACGGGACGCTGCATGCGCACCTGAGCGCCTGGGCGGAGAAGCCGACAGACATGGCATCGTCCGCTCCTCGACCGGGCGCCGGCGCCCCCGAGCGTGATCGATCCGGTCGTTTCAAGCCGAGGGGGGCGCGCCGGTGAGGATTCTCGTCACGGGATCGCAGGGGTTCATCGGCAGGCACCTCACCGGCGAGTTGCGGCAGCGGGGCTACACGGTGTACGGGCTTGACCTCGCGCATGGGGAGGAGGAGCTGGCGTTCGCGCTGCGGGGTGACGGGATCAGTCCGACCTACGCGCGCTGCGATGTGAGCGAATACCGGCAACTGGCGAGGGTCATCGAGCATTGGCAACCAGAGATGGTCTACCATACAGCAGCGGAATTTGGCCGATGGTCGGGGGAAGATGGGTATGAACGCCTGTGGACTACTAATGTCATCGGCACGAAACATCTCATCCAGTTGCAAGAGCATTACCGTTTCCGCCTCGTACACTGCTCCTCCAGCGAGGTGTACGGTGACTGGGACGGCGTCATGCACGAATCAGTGCCGCAACAGCACGCCATCCCCCTGCTGAACGACTATGCCATGACCAAAGCGGTGAACGAGCAGCAGATCAGCAATGGCGCCCGGCAGTACGGGACGGAGAGCGTCATCGTGCGGTTCTTTAATGTGTACGGTCCCGGCGAGCAGTATTCACCATACCGGAGCGTGAACTGCCGATTCCTGTACTGCGCCCTGCGCGGCTGGCCGTTCACCGTGCACCGGGGACATCGGCGCACGTCCACCTACGTCGACGATGCGGTGCGGACGCTGGCCGCCATCACCGAGCGCTTTCTCCCGGGGGCAGTCTACAACCTGGCTGGCTCGCGGGAACACACCATCGAGGAGCTGGCCGAGACTGTACTGGCGGTGACGGGAGTCTTGCCCGCTCTGGCGACCTACGCGGATGCCGAGCCGATGACGACGCTTGTGAAGCGGGCTGACATCACACGGGCTATTCAAGACCTGGGGCACGAGGAGCGTATCTCGCTTCTGGAGGGGTTACGGCGCATGGCCATCTGGATGAAAGGCGAGTACGGACTGTGACCTTCAAGCAGTACGTGCAGACGCAGAACCGTTGCTTGAATTGGCGCGAACGGGAAAACTACGTGCCGACGGTGCGCTTGCTGGCTCTGGTGCCGGAGGAATTCTGCGGCGCGTGGGCCGTCGAGATCGGGGCTTGCCGGGGCATGGCCGCCGCGCGCTTGGCGGTGAAGGGCTACCGGGTCCTGGGCCTGGAGCTCTTCTACCAACTGGTGCGGGAGGCTGTCCCTGGTCCAAGGATAGGGTACGTCGTGGCGGACATGCACGACGCGCCCTGCCGCGATGGGGGCGCGGCTATCGTGTTTGCCGACAACGTGTTGGAGCATGCGCACGACATCCGGGAGGTCCTGGTTGAGGTTGCTAGGGTGTTAGTGCTCGGAGGATGCCTCTACGGGGCGATCCCGTTGGTGGCACGCCTCTGGTCCGAATGCCACCTGTGGTCGGTGGACACGCCGGAGGAGCTGGTTGCTTTGTTCCAGGAGATCGCTCCGACGCTGCGCGTGCTGAGCCTGGAGCTGATCGAGGCTGACGAGCCGCAATGCCTGTTCGTGCTGGAGAGAGTCCCATGATCGTTGAGCGCGAGGCGCCTGAACCGGAGGATTGCTGGTTCATGGCGGAGGAAGGGCTGTGCGATGCGAGCGTGGGCGAGGTATGCCAGCAGATGATATTTGAGGAAATGGTCGCGAGCGCCGTCGAGGCGTTGCGGGGCCATGCGAAAGAGACTGGCTTCGTGCGGCTTGATGCCCTGGCATTCGCCGTCGTGCCCATGCCACCGCACGGTCTCATGGTACATCATGGGTTCTGTCGGGCAGAGGATGATGATGGCCAGCTACACCGGCCGGAGCGCTTGATCACAGGATGTTATTTTCCGATGCCAGCACCCGTGGTCGTGCTGTACAATCGTGCCCTCAGCATCTCCGCGTTGACGCGGGGGCTGAATCTCAAACAGTTGGTGCACGACACGTTGCTCCACGAAATTGGCCACCACCTGGGGCTGGGACATGAGCAGATGCGGGAGCTGGAGATTTAATCATGAGATTTCTTTCCAGGAGGACATGCCAGTGCAAGAGGACGTGATCCTTAAAACAATCGGGCTTCTAGGTACTGCCATAGGTATCAGCGCGGTCCTCTATCACTTCGTGATCCAGCCGATCCGAGAAGTCCACAAAGAGCGATATAAGCGCTCCCATATCATCTACCGCCGACAAGCGCTGGATGAGGAAGATGAGTCTACGCCCGGAGAAACAAACGGCAGCTTACTGACACCTCAAGTACCTCAGAACCACTAGGTTGGAGCAGAGCGTAGCATGAAACGAAATGTCTACCTAGCACAAATCAGCACTCAGTACGGCCAGAGTCTTTTTTTGCCCTATTCTGTGGGCCTCATGCAAGCCTACGCAGAGACCGTCCCTGAGATCCGCGCTGTCTACGCCTTCAAGGGATTCCTGGTGCGGCGCGAGCCCGTCGCCGAGGTCGTGGCGCGACTGGACGAGCCTGCCGTGCTGGGGCTTTCTTGTTACTTGTGGAACTGGGAATATTCCAAGGCGCTGGCCGCAGCGGTCAAGCAGGTATATCCTCGATGTCTGATCGTTATGGGTGGACCGCAGGTGCCGAATCGTTCGGAGGGCTTCTTTCTGGAGCATCCCTATGTGGATATCCTAGTGTATGGCGAGGGGGAAATCACTTTCGCCCAGATCTTACTTGAGCGATTGAGGGATCGACTGCCATGTTATATGGAGCAAGTCGCGGGATTGTCCCTCAATGACCATGGCCGTACACTACAAAGCCCCTTACGCGAGCGGCTCAAAGATCTATCAGTCGTCCCATCTCCATATTTAGTTGGTGCGTTCGATCAGCTGCTCAAAGAGCCATACGACTGGCATGGAAGCATCGAAACAAATAGGGGCTGCGTCTTTTCCTGCGCGATGTGCGACTGGGGATCTGCGACCGTCTCAAAGCTCTATATGGCACCAGAAGACCGCCTGTGCGAGGAAATTGAGTGGTTTGGTCAGCATCAGATCCGATTCGTATATGCCTGCGATGCTAACTTCGGGATTCTCAAGCGTGATGTCGGGCTGACTGAAGCTCTCGTAAAGACGAAAGCCACCTATGGTTTTCCCAAGGAGCTGCGCGCATGCTACGCGAAGAATAGCGGCGAGCGGATCTTTGAAATCTCGAAAATGCTGAGTGATGCAGGTATGGCAAAGGGTACGACGCTCAGCTTTCAGAGCCTCGATGCCCACACGCTACAGGCGATCAAGCGCACGAACATCAAGATGGACGACTTTACCATCTGGATGCGCCGCTACCACGACGCCGGGATCTCCACCTATACTGAACTCATCCTCGGCCTGCCTGGCGAGACTTACGACTCCTTCAAGGCTGGGATCAACACCCTGCTCAAAGCGGGCCAGCACGAACACATTAACTGCTACCTGCTCCAGTTGCTTCCGAATTCCGAGATGGCGGAGTCTGCCTACATTGCTCAGCATGGCATCAAGACGCGGCGGATGCCGCAACTGCTCCAGCACAGCACCCCAGGAGCGGATGGGATCACGGAGTATCATGACATTGTGGTCGAGACGGCGACGATGCCGCTAGAGGACTGGAAGCGGGCATATATGTTCGCATGGGCGGTGCAAACCTTTCACTGCCTCGGCCTCGCGCGGCTTGTAGCCATGTATCTCCATCATGAGCATGGTCTGAGCTATCAACACTTTTATGAGGGGATTATCGCCTTCGCGGCGGGTCAGCTCTGGACGATGTTCGGACAGGAATACGCCAGCACACGACAAGTCATGCTTGGTGCCCTCCAGGGCGAAGCCTGGGATATTCAGATACCGATATATGGAAATACTGTGTGGCCTACCGAAGAATCGTCTTTTTTGAAGATGGCGACAAAAAAGCCAGAATTGATGCGTGAATTACTTGAGATAGTCAATCTCCTTAGCCATATATATGGTTTCAACATTGAGCCAGAGTTATTACAAGATTTAATTAAATATCAAATATTTATGATTAAAGGCCCATATCTTCCGCAGGAGTTTTGCTTTAACTGTGATTACGTTTGGCACCAGTATTTTGATAGGGTTCTATCTGGGGATGATAAGAGAGCCCCAATCATTGGCCCAGTGACGTTCACAGTAAAAACATCTCAAACCTATAATGGAGACCTTGAACGTTGGGCTAGAGAGCATGTATGGTTCGGTAGAAAATCTGCTCCGTTTCTTCATGGGAACATCAACGCCAAACGATTGGACCGCTAGGTGATGCTTAATCAATACGCCGAACAAGCATGGGGATCATGGCAAACAACTCCATCTGTAATTGGTGGGGACAGTAGCCATATCTACCTCGACTCATGTTGCAGTTGTAACATAGGAGTCGATAGCGATCTTTCGGAAAACCGATCTTCTTTAGATGTACGTAAAACTTATGACCACCGAAACAACGATTAAGATGTGCCGTATGCTTGAAAAAATTGGGACAAGATTTTGAGGTGGACCATATCATTCCGCTTTCCAAGTATGGTACGAATGAGCTAAAAAAACATCCAAATTCTATGCAAGAACTGCAATCGGAAGAAGGGAAGTAAAGACTCAATGGAATTTATGCAAGCTATGGGATGGCTGCTCTAGGAGAATTCTATGTCCATCGAGTTAAGCGTTTGTATCCCAGCCTTCAATAAAGCTGATGCCCTTGGGAACAATCTTCTCAGCCTTATGAATCAGACATTTCCCCATGATCGTTTTGAGGCGCTTATTTGTGATGACGGTTCCACGGATGAAACACACGAAGTCGTGCAAGAGGCGAAGCAACACTGCGATTTCAGAATTAGGTATTTTTACCTTAATCGACCGGAGCGCAGCACTGCCGCTCTTCCTTGGAATTACTGCATTCGCCGTGCCGAGGCGCCCGTCATCGTGCAGGCGGGGGCGGACGTCATCCTGGCAAAGGACGCCTTGGAACTTCTGGCCATGTACGTCGCCGACACGGACGGTAATACGCAGGTGTTCGGTCAGGCTTACAATATTCATTCTCCGTTGGCACAAGCCTTACTGGAACATGTTCCATGGCTTGATGACATTCACAGCCTGGAATCGATCCTCGTTTCTTCCTATCACCACAGCGCGTATTGGACGGTGCCCATGCTGGCGGCGCTGCCCAAGACGTGCTTCGAGCGGTTGGGAGGGTATGATGAGAGCTTCAAGGGGCGCTACCCCGATGATAGCTGGTTCTGGGTGCGCTTCCAGGCCAGCGGTGGCAATGCGCTCAATCCTCCCGAGGTCTGGGGGGCGCACCAGTGGCATGTGCAGGTCGATCCCCCATGCGGGGAAAATTGCCCTTGCCCGTTGTGGCAGAAGGGCCGGACCTTCCCGGGTCCTACCATGAAGTTCAACGGCGATCCGAAGGATCTAATCGTGAATCCTGACGGCTGGGGCGAGTTCGCCGACAGCGAGGAGCGATGATGGTCTCGTCGGATGATATTGAACCGCATTGCATCATGGATGGATACGGTGGACGAGGCCGACGACATCACGGTTCGGTGGAATGATAGGACTCGGCGCGCGGGCCGTATTCCGCGCACGATGCCGGCGCTCCTGAGGTGCCTCGGCGTGCCGACGGCGCAAACCTATGCGTATCAAACGCGGAAAGGCTTCGCCGCGGGGCGCCCTGGTGGCTTCTGGAAGCGCTACGCAGACAAGGATATCCTGACCGCACTGCTCCTGCAGGCGAAGGCCCTGTATCGCCAGCAGTGTCTGGAGGTGCACCCAGATCGGGGCGGGACGGACGCCGAGATGGCGACACTGAATGCCGTATGGACGCGGATCAAGCACATCACGCGGTATCACTCAGGGGTGGGAAATCGCCTTCTCGGAGACGCATCTGTGGGCGAAGCTGGACGGGGCCATGGCAGAGATCGACATGCCGGCCCAGCTGTTCTGGGTGCGGTGGCGGCGGATATATCCGATGACGTTCACAACGAATGGGGGAAATAATGATGAAGGTCTATCGAGTTGAATTGCTCATCATTGATCATGGTGAAATCGGGGATCAGGAGATTTGTGATGTGCTCGAAAATGAATCATACCCTAATCATTGCATGACTCCAAAGGTAATGTCAATGGCAATGTGCGAAGTAGAATGGACGGATGATCATCCACTGAATATAAAGGGAGCCATGCACGCTGAATTTAATCGACTCTTCTCTCAGTGGATGATACGATAGCAACAGCGCTCTCTGTGTCGGCACGAGGCAAACACGAACCTAAGCCGGCGGTGGATGAGGGATATTATCCCTCTCCCCGCCGGCTTTTTTGTTGGAGCACAGTGGGGAATAAAGACCTTTGCATCGTCTTCGGCACGAGGCCGAGCTTCATCAAGCTCTGGCCCGTCTGGCGCGCCCTGCGGGCGCTCGGGCAGGAGCCCACCGTCGTCTGCACCGGGCAACATGACGCACTGGTGCGCCAGCATATGAGCATTCTGGACATGCCCGTGGACGTGTGGCTGGACGTCATGCGCGACAGCCGTGGGCTGGCCGAGACGCTGGCGCTGGTCATCGAGCGCGTCGCGGCGCTCCTGCGCGAGCTGCGTCCCAGGCTCGTCGTCGTGCACGGGGACACGACCAGCGGCCTGGGGGCCGGGCTGGCGGCGTTCCACCTGGGCATCACGGTGGCGCACGTCGAGGCGGGCTTGCGTTCGGGGCACTACCAATCGCCTTACCCCGAGGAGGTGAACCGCATCGCACTGGACGCGCTGGCGACGCTCCTCTTCGCGCCGACGGCGCGGGCGGCGGCGCAGGCGCGGGTAACGAACCCGGTCGGGCGCGTGGAGGTAACGGGGAACCCCGTCGTGGATGCGGTACGGCACATATTGGCTGGTGAACGGCAAGAAGCCCCCCATGAACGAACGGTCCTCCTGGAACTGCACCGGCGTGAGTCATTCGGTCCCGGTCTAGGAGCCATGGCGGCAGCCGTGATCGAGGGTGCAGCAACGCTAGGCTATGACGTGGTATGGCCGGCGCACCCGAACCCAGCCGTGCAGGGGGCCGTGTTAGCCCTGCACGGGCAGCACAAGAATCTGTCGATTGTCGCGCCGATGAACTACCAGGCGTTCCTGGAGTGCGCCCAGGCCAGCGCGCTCATCGCCACGGATAGCGGGGGCGTGGTCGAGGAGGCATGCACGCTCGGCACGCCGACGTTGCAGCTCCGCGACCATACGGACCGCCCCGAGGCGATGCCCATCTTTTCGTGGCTGGCGGGGCGCGACCCGGCGAAGATCCGCGATCTGGTAGGTGTGGCACTGGATAACGCTGAGTCCTGGCGGCGGCAGATGCAGGGGCGGGCGAACCCGTTCGGGGACGGACTGGCGGGGGCGCGCATCGCGGGGCTTGTCAAGGAGTGGCTGGATCGTGGATGACGAAGATCTACGGCTACTCATCACCCGCCTGGAGACGGTGCTCCAGACGCTCTACGGCGCGCAGTTTATGAGCGGCAACCAGACGGCGCGGGTGATTGAGCAGGTCGAGGAGGCGTTGGAGGACATCGTCGAGGATCTGCGGCTGGCGGTGAACCCGGACGTGCAGCGGGGGATTGCACGGCTGGTGGAGGAGGCCACTGGAATGATCCAGACGGCCTCCGGCGGTGAGTTAACCGTTTCGTAGGCGCATTAACGATGACAGTGCGTCGAGCAGTGGCCATCATCAAAGAATCATGCACGAAGTAAAGCTTCATAGTGAGGGGAATCATGCCAGTACCGATTTGTTTGGTCACGATGCTAAAAAATGAATCAGAAAACGTGCTGAACATGCTTAAATCAGTAGAGAACCTCTGGGATTTCTGCGTGTGCGGGTTTGACAATACCAGCGATGATGGGACCGAGGAGATCGTCCGGGAGTATCTCAATGGGCACAAGGTATTCTACCATCATTATACGTGGCGTAACGATTTTAGCTGGGCGCGGAACCTGGGCTTGGATCTAGCTCTGGGGAATTTTCCCCAAGTTTCTTACGCTCTGATGATGGATGGAGATGACATTCTTCATCCGATTAGCAGGCCATTTATTCTCGGATGGAAGGATGACCCGCATCCAGGCTACTCGGTTTTAAACGCGTATATTTATTTAGATTATGATGCGTTTGGCATACCAATGCTCTTTTATCCGCGTTGTCACTTGTTTAAGAATGATCCAAGGATACGCTTTAAGTTCAAAAGCCATAATGTGATTGAGTCCGATGGCGATGAGCAGCTATTAGTGAGGGACTTTATCATTCTACATCGTCAGGCCAAACACAAGAGAGCTTATAGAGAGAAGCAACGGATTGAGATGAACATTGCCAACCTCCAGGAACAGGCTGAAGGACATGATGAGCCAGCACGCCCCCTTTTTTACGAGGGGAATACCCGCATGGACGCCGGAGATTACGAGGGCGCCGAGCATGCCTTCACACGCTACCTGGAGCGCGCCACCTGGCACGAGGAGCGCTACCAGGCCATGCACCACCTATCGAGCCTACGCATGATCGCTGGAGATTCTGCCGGTGCGCGTACGTGGGCTTGGCGGGCGCTGCAGGAGCCGGGTCAATGGAACCGGGCCGAGAGCTACGTGATGCTCGGCGACCTGGCACTGTTTGAGGGTCGACCGGGGGAGGCGCTGCACTGGCTGGAGATCGCGGGGAGCATGCCGCCGCCGGTCAACTCGCTCTTCCTGCAGGGGCCGATCTACACCTGGTTCCCCCACTGGCGCCTGACGCTGTTGTACGACCGACTCGGGCGCTGGGGGCAGGCATTGGAGCACGCCCGCATTGCCGCAAGGTGGCGCCCGTCACTGGACATCCTGCGGGCTGTCGAGGTGCTGGAGGCGTGCATTCAGGAGTGGGGGCCAGGCGGTCAGCTAGAAGATGGGTTGCAGCGGATCGACGGGGCTTTGCCCCTGGCGACTGGGCTCCGGCCCATCACCGATGAAGATCTGGCGAAGGCCCTGGAGCGGATCGGCACGAACGGGGATCTCAGCGATGACGACGCGGGAGCGTCGGCGGGACCTGACGTGGCGGAAGGGGAGGCGGGCTCAACGGACACACCTGCGGTGGCGGCATCCTGACGGGGTGATGGATTGCTCCTGCGAGAGGAGCCCGCATCCGGGGGGCGTGCTGAGATATGAGAGTGAACGAGAATCTCTGGATGCTACGCTGCTTCCAGTGCCGCTGCCCGTTCAGGGCGCGGCGTCCGTGGAAGACGTGCAGTTGGCGGTGCTATGTGCGCCGGATCTGGAGTTGCGCATGATCGTCGTCAAGAAGGTCAACATCAAGTTGACGGAGCCGACGAAGACGCTTCTGGCTCGCTTCGGCGAGGCGGCGCGCCCGCACATGCGCAATGCCATGCAGGCCACGGTGGGCGTCGGGAAGGCCGTGGCGGCGGAAAAGGCGCCGAAGGACCGCGGGTTCTTGCAGAACAGCATCTATGGGCTCGTCGAAGATCAATGGCCGAGGACCGTGGGCGTACTGGGCTCACCGGTGGAGCACGCCGCGCCGATGGAGTACGGCACGGTGCCGTTCTGGCCCCCATCAGGACCCATCGAGGAGTGGGTGGGCCGTAAGTTCGGCTTGCAGGGCGTCGAGCGGCGATCTGTGGCGTTCCTCGTGCGCCGAGCCATCGCACAGCGCGGCTTGCGGGCGCGGCGCTTCTTCGCCGCTGGCCTCAAGCAGGCGCAGGCCGTCGCCCCGGCGCTCTTCGAGCGAGCCATGGTGAACCTAGCGCAGCGGCTCAGCGACAAGTAGATTGCAGGGGCACGCGAGTCACGGTACAATGGGGATGATGCGTTGCTGAAGTGATGGACGGCACGGAGCGAACATAGGACTCAAGCCGCCCCTCGGGGAGCCATCCCCGGCGGGCGGCTTTTTTGTTGCCTGGAGCATGGACATGCCCATCGGCGTCACCGGCATCGCCACGCAGATCAAGAACTTGATCAGTTCCGTCACCGGCATCGGGCGCATCCACACGTTCAAGCGGTGGGGGGCGACGGACAAGGATTTCGAGACCTTCGCCGCCACCGGAGGCAAGATCAACGTCTGGTTCGTCAGCCGATTCTCGACCGCGGAGCGGTGGCTGACGACCGGTGAATTTAACCGGGCGCATCTCTTTCATGTGCAGGGCGTGTACGGGTTGAAAGATGCTGACACGACCGAAGAGGCGTTCCAGGTGATCGTGGACCGGGCCGTCGGGCGATTCCGCAGCGATAGCGGTCGGACGTTGAACGATACCGTGGAGAGCGTGGCGCCGAGCTTTGGAGAGATCAGCGGGCAATCAGAATCCGGCGGCGCCGAGGGTGGTTTGCAAGTGCGCGGCATCGAGCACCGGGAGTTCCACGGAGTCCTCGTGCATTGGGCCGAGTGCGCCCTTGGCGTGCAAGAATTGCCGCAACTGTTCCCGTAGGAGAATGTACATGAACGACCGTGTGTACTGGTGGGATGGTCTCGCGTCAACGTTTCATGGACGATTGGGTGAGATCCGGCCGGGCAAGAACGTCTGGCCACACATCCCGCACGAAGAAGTCATGTCTTACGGTCTCGTGATGGAGTGGCAGGACATCCCGACGGTGATCCAGTCGGTCTTCACGCCCCCGAGCGAGGCCCCGTTTGTGGAGCCAACGCCACCGTCCGTTGACTCGCCCACGCCCGCGCGCCGCCGAGGAGGGCGGCACCTGGAGCCTGAAGCGCCGAGCGAGACACCGGAGGGATAAGCGATGGCCACCGTAGGCATCGGGTTGGAGAGCATCGCCGCCGTGTCCAAGGCCACGACCTGGGGCACCGCGACGAACGTCAATAAGGCGAATGCTGGGATCTTGATCCTCAGCGAGGACTTCCCGTTCGCCAACCGTGAGATCGTGGACGACGAGAGCGTTAACAATAGCTGGCAGGACAACTACGACCAGGGGAACATCGACATCTCCGGGTCGTTGCGCGGCTTCCTGCGCTACACGGGGCTGGAGTTTCTGCTGGCGCAACCGATGGGCGTGGCGGCGAACTCAGCCGGGGTCACCGGCGTGCGCACCCAGCGCTACACGTATACCGGGAACATCGACGGGGTGTTCGGCACGGTCGTCTTCGAGAAGAAGGTCGAGCAGCATGAGTACCCGTCCGTGAAGTTCAGCGGGTTCACCATCTCCGGGCAAGCCGGGCGCCCGCTGGAGGTGACGTTCCGGGGCATCGCAGACACCTGCGTCATCTCCGGGCAGAAGAACACGTCGCTGACCACGGTGACATACCGCAGCAAGAGCAACCGTGTGATGTTCAACCAACTCAAGATCAGGGCGCGCAACAAGGAGGACGCGGCGCTCGCCGACGCGCAGCGCATCAACCCGGCGTCGTTCGAGCTGACCTATGACCGGCCGATGGTCGGGGACCATGTTGCTGACGGGGGACGCACGATCATCGAGCCGGTGATGGACGGGTTCCCGACAGCGACGCTGCGCTTTACCTTCCCGCGCTACGCCACGGCGCCGGCCGGCACGCCGGGGAACGACTTCTTCACGGCCATCGTGAACAACAAGCCGCAGAAGATCGACTTCCTGGCCAGCGGGCCGACCATCTCCGGATCGTCTCCGGCGACGGTAGCGCAGTTCCTGCTGGATATCCCGAACGCCATCCCGCAGACAGTCGCTAGTAACATCGGCGGGCCTGGACGCATTCCCCAGGAGGTGACATTCACGCTGAAGGAGGCGGCGGCGGCGCCGACGGGCATGCCGAGCCAGGTGGCCGGGGCGGGCGGGTTCATGATGAGACTTCGCAACGGGGTGGCGACCGCATCGCTGGCTGGATAACGATATGGAGGGACCATGAGTTTTGATATTGATCGAGATGATACTGAAGGGATATGGTTTGAGTATCCAGAAGCACCGGATGAGACGTATTGTATCCGTCCCCTCACCCCCGAGGGGGTGACGCACTTCCGCAAGCTCACCACGCGGCGGACGCGGGACCGGGCCGGGCAGTGGGTGGACAAGGAGGACGACGAGAAGTACCGGGAATACCTGTGGGACCACCTGATCGCCGACTGGCGCACGGCCTCGGAGTATGCTGGAGAGCCGGGCAAGGGCATCGTGGACCGGGATGGCAAGCCCGTGCCGTGCACCCTGGAGAACAAGCTGAAACTGGCCGCCAAGTCCGGCGCCCGTGCCCTGTGGGTCACGCAGCAGGCGGAAATGATCGCCAACGATGATGTCGCCAGGCTGGAGGCCGCAAGGCAATCCTTTCGAGCGGTGGATCAAGCACCAGTTGGACTTTCCAGCAGTTAATTGCCAAACGTGCTGGGAGCTGAGAGAGGCCGGCGAGCCCGTCGAGATTCCCTGCGCCGAGTGTCCCCAGCGGCTCTTGGACAGGAGCGACGAGGTGACCGCGCTGGCGCTGCGGGCGCGTAACCTTCTTGCTGACCACCCCCTGGGAGGCATGCACCCCGCGCCGCTGGAGTTCGTCTTCCGGCTCCTTGGCCTGGAGCCGGGACGCAAGAAGACCCTGAATGTCTATGAGCGCTTGCAGCTCATGGAGCGCATCTATCGGGAGCACCGGGAGCTGGAGCGGGAAGAACGTGAGGTGCAGCAGAAGGGCCAGGCGCCGCGCTGATGGTCGCCTGGATAGCGGGAGGGCACGTCCATCGCGGTACGGATAGAAATCACGGCTGATGCTGGTCAGGCCGAGGCTGTCGCCAAGCGCCTAGCGACGAACCTGAATACCGCCTTCCAGTCCGTCGAGCGGCAATCCAAGAGCCTCGAGCAATCGACGAAGGCCGCGGCATCCGGGTTTACTGGTCTCTCCTCTGCGGCCGGAAGTGCGTTCACAGTGCTCGCCGGGTATCTCACGCTGCGCGGGGCCGTGCAGGTGATCGTCGATCTAAGCCAGGCAAGCATCCGGTTGGAGAACGCCCTCGTCGGGCTGAGCAGCGTCGCGCGCGCCTTCAAGATAAGTCAGGATGCGGCGAAAGGCAGCGCGATCGCCCTCGCGCAGGATGGCTTGATGACGGTTACGGATGCCGCCCGCGGCCTCAAGAACCTGCTCGCCACCGGGTTCTCCCTTCCACAAGCCATCGACCTCATGAACGCCTTCCGCGATTCAGCCGCCTTCAACCGCCAGGGCATGCTCGGCTTCGGCGAGGCCGTGGCCCGCGCCACGGAAGGTGTGCGCCTGGGGATGTCCACCCTGTCGGACGCCGCCGGTGTGACCAAGAACCTTTCGCAAATTCTGAAGGAAGCGGGATTCCAAGCCGACGACTTATCGCGCGTGACGAACGACGTGAACGTGCGCATGGCGTTATATCGGGGCATCCTGAAGGAAGTAATCCCGTTCACCGGGGACGCTCAGCGCCTAACGGACCAATTCAGCGGGGCGCTCTCCAAGGTGAAGACCGAAATTGAGTTGAGCGCCGCGGCTCTTGGCAAGCTAGTCAACAACGAGCTCAAGCAGTACGTCGACTTCATCAACAAGCACCTGCCGGGGTTGCGCAAATGGTTGGAAGAGCAAGCACGCCAGAAGACCGGAATGGACTTGCTGCGCGAAGCGCACGCCAAGTATGTCGTGGAACTAGAGCATGTCAACGAAGAACTGGCGGCTATCGAGAAGAAATACAAAACATTCGGGCTCCTCGGGAAAATCGTCTCGTTGGTCGATCCTATTGAGATCGCCCATATCGAACGGCTGAAGACACGGCAGGAAGAGCTCACCCGTGACGTGCAAATGTATGGGGAAACGATTGACTCGCTTCACGAGAAACAGGCGGCCGACATTAGGGACAAGAAACAGCTCGCGGCGCTCTACCCAGAGCTGTTCCGCGAGAGCGTGAAGAGTGCTGATGCCCAGGTGAAAGACCAGGAGAAGATCAAGCAGGCGGCGGAAGCCGTGCAGGCGAAGTTGCGCAGCACGATGGCGGACCGCGTGCAAGCCGATATCCAGGAGATCGACAAGCTGACGGCCAAGTATATCCTCGCCGGTGGGCGGGACCTCCAAGTGATCGAAGACGCGGAAGCGGCGAAGCGTAACATTCAGCAGCGCATGGCGGACGCGCATGGCGCGGATGTCGTGAAGGCGCAAGCAGAGGAGCTGCGCGTCTACGAGCGCACCGCCGACCAGGAGATCAAGCTGTGGATGGACCAGCTCGGCGCCCGCGAGGACGCCCTGGAGCGCATCGTCCAGGTGACGACCGCCCTGGAGAGGAAGCGGCTGGCGCAGGCCACGGCCGTCGGCAAGCAGGAGATCGCCGAGGCGGAGAAGACCGGCGGAAGCGTCGAGGCGGTCCGGCGTCGGCTCGCCGCGACGCTGACCACCATCGAGCAGGATACCGCAGAGACCATCCTGCAAGCCCAGAAGCGCTTGTCAGATGAGATCACTAAAAAGCTGAAAGATCGCCATGACGATTGGATTGACCGGGAAACCGACCTGCTCGCGAACGTGAACAAACTCTGGGAAGACCACAACAAATCTCAGCTCGACCAGCAGGTAAAGGCCATCGATCGACGGATCGCCGAAGAGGGCCGTGCCATGACCGGCCCCGAGATCCTGGCGTTGCTCGCGGAGCGCACGCAACTGTTAGAGGAGCAGGCAACACGGGAGATCGATCTTTTAGAGATCAAGCTTCGAGCCACGATCACGGGCGAGGAAGAGCTGACCACTCTTCTCGTCAAGCTGGCCGAGGTCAGGGCTGGGAAGGTCGCCGCCGTGCAACTGGATTCGGCCAGGGAGCAGCGCGAAATCGTCGAGCGCGAGTTCTTCGACGCCGGCCTGAAGAAGGGCATGCAGGACTTCCTGAACGAGTTTCCCAAGGAGGGGGAGCGTGCCGCCCAGCTCGTCGCCGACATGGGCCATGCCATGCAGCGCTCACTTTCTGACAGCTTCTTCGCCGTCATGCAAAGGGACTTTGAGGACTTGACGGACGCCGCCGAGAACTTCCTGGGCGGCTTCCAGCGCGTCATCGCGGACTTCCTCTCGGCGCAGGTGACGCAGCAGCTCTTCAAGACGTTGCAGGGGCAATTCCCGTCCGTATTCGGGGCGCCGACAGGTACGCCAGCACCTACCGCGGGGACCACAGCGCAGTTCGGCATCGCGCCGGAGGATATCGCACCGAAGCAAACGTTCAACATCCAATCCGCCATATTCTCAGCCTTACCAGTGGCAATGATGGGGGCCGGAGCGGTGGCCGGCATCGCGGGAGGAACCTCGGGTGGTGTGGCGACGGGCGCGGGCACGCTCGGGGGCATGGCAGCGGGGGCTGCCATAGGCACGTTCCTCCTCCCTGGGCTAGGGACGATGGCAGGGGCAGCGCTTGGCGGGCTCTTCGGCGGCACCGTTGGTGGGCTCTTCGGCGGAGGCGGCGACGACACGGCAACCAAGAAAACGGAGGAGATCGAACGCTACAAGGCCGAGGCCGCTACCTTCCTGCAGGCATTCCACGCCTTGAACGAAGGGTTGCAGGCCGAGGCCGACGCTTTCATCGCCACCCTGGCGCCGGTCGGCGCAGGCCTCGCGTCGGTGGCCTCGAACCAGACGGTGCAGATGATGGAGACCGTCGCCCGCCTCAACGAGCAGCAAGCCTTCGACATGCAGGACTGGGAGGAGGGGCAGCAGGCATTGGGGCAGGCCATCATCGATGCCAACTTGATGATCTTCGAGGAGGCCGCGGCCGTCTTCACGGCCATCGAGGCCGCGGCTAACCAGGCGCGGGAGAGCGCCGAGGCGCTGCTGCCGGCCACGGAGCGCCTAGCGCACGCCCAGGCCAACGTGGCGGCGTTAAACGCCCAGATCGCGGCACAGGCACCGACACCTGGGCTTCTGCAGTTCCCGCCCGATTCGTCGATCACGCATCCCACGACGGGGGAAGCCATCGGGGAAATGCCGTTCTCCGCGCAGGAAGAAACGATCATGGCGTTGATCCCCCTGTACGAGGAGCTGACGGCGCAGACCCTGGCGCTGGCGGACATGCAGGTGCAGTACCTGGCGTCCCTGCAGGCGACCTACGACGCCCTGACAACCCTTAACGAGGAGTTGATGCAGAGCGCCACGTTGTTACGGGCCGAGGCCGATGGCACGGCGGAGACGCTGGCGCACTGGCAGGGGGAATGGGACCGGCTCGTCGCGGAGATCGAAAACACCGACCCGATCACGGAGGCTGAGCACTTGCTGGAACTCTTCGCCGAAGCCGAGCAGGTGGCCAATGCTCTGCGAATGGCGGAGATCACGCTCCTTGAGGAGCAGCGCCAGCAAGCCCTGGCGCTGAACTCGGCCATCGAGACGTTAACGCAGACCTGGGAGCAAATGCTGACGTCCCAAATGACGGCGGCCGAGCAGGCCGAGTTCATGCAGCAGCAGGTGAACAAGTTGGACGAGGCGTTCCGGAAGGCCGCCGCGGCGGGGGATGTCGAGGCGATGGTCGCCATCGCGGGCGAGCTCAACCAGGCGCTCATGGCGCAGTTTCAGGCGTACATGGCGGCCATCGACGAGACGGAGGCGCACATCACGGCGCTGGAGCAGGCCATCGAGACCGCCGATGACGCCATCCGCGACATCTCTCGGTCCAGTCTCGGCGCGGCCGAACGGGCTGCGTTACTGACGGAGGACATCAACGAAATGACGGCCGCGTTCGGGGATGCGGACTTAGAGGACCAGATCCAGATGGCCGGCGACCTGGTGACGTTGATCCAGGAGCGCTACGAGCTAGAGACACAGGCGATCAAGGAGATCGATCAAGCCGTGGAGTCCCTGACCGCTACCATGAAGGGGATCACGCAGCAGGTGAACCAGTTCGCCCTGCTGGGCCTGTCGGCCTCGGATCAAGCCCTGGCGCTGACGGGGCAGATCGCCGGCATGATGGCGCAGATGGGCGGCTTGGAGCTGGAGGACCAGTTAGCCCTGGCGCAGGAGATCGCCGCCGCCATCCAGCAACGCTACGACGCTGAGGCACAGGCGGCTCAGGAGGCCATGGAGGAACGTGTCGACGAGGCGGAACAGCTCCTCGCGGACCTGGAACTCATGACCGGCGCCCAGAGGACGTTGGATGACGTGATGCGGGAGTACAACCTGCTGCTCTTGACGCCACCGGAGCGCATCGCGCAGTTCTCGCAAGAGATCGAGGGCTTGACTGACGAGTTACTGGCTGGTAACGCCAGCATCGAACGCCAAGCCGAGTTGGTCGTTGAGATCACAGACTTGACCCGGCAGCGGTACGAAGAGGAGCGCGCCCACATCGAGGGGATTCGGGCCCAGATCGAGGAAGCGACCGCGACCATCGAGGGCCTGGAGCGCGAGATCGATGCCCTGCACGAGACAGCGGCAGCGTTTAACAAGAGCATCCGGCAGCAGATCGATGCCTACGAGCTGGCGGCGCTTTCCGAGGAGGACCGTGCGGCGCGCCTTCGCGGGCAGGTCGATGAGTTGCTGGGACAACTGACAGGCATGACCGCCGGCGGGGGACCGCTGGAGGCCGGCCCGGCGCAGGAGCTCCTGCGGGACACCCAAGCCAAGTTGACCGACCTCATTACTCTCACCGATCAGATGATCGCCACCGCCGAGGAGGGGGCCAGGGAGGGCACGGCGGCCCTGTCCCTCGCGGAGCTCGAGACCTTGCGGGGGCAGGCCATCGTCGGGCTCGAAGGGCTCATCGCCCTGACGGCTGACATGCAGCAGACCGGGCTCTTCTCCGCCGACAGCCTGCAGGCGATCAAGGACTCCGCCATCAGCATGATCGGGCAACTGGAACTGGTGGCCTCAACGGAGGCCGACCTGCGCGCCGGCCTGACGGAGACAACCACCGGGGTGCAAGGGCTCTTCGGCAAGTTCGACGCCATGCTGAACGTGATTGCCATGGATGCCACGTTGCGGGATCTCTACGTGGCGCTGGAGACGCAGCGGAACGAAGCTGCGGGGCACTTCACCGACCTGACCGAACCCACGGTCGCGGGACTGGAGGAATTACAGGCGCTCCGGGCCGGGGCCATTGCCGACCTGGAATCGCTCATCGGGCTGAACGACCAGATCGCCGCTGTTCTGGAGGCGCAACTCCAAGCCGAAATCGATGCCCAGCAGACGATCATCACCGCCCTGCAGGATGAGCTGGAGCTCATGTACGGGACGCGGGACACTGATCAGGCGCTGCGCGTCATTCAGCAGCAGGCCCTCGACACACTGGCCGCCATCAAGCCAGCCGTTGACGCCCAGGTGGCAAAACTGGACGCGCTCGTCGCCTCGAATACTCTGATCAAAGATAACGCTATCGACTCCGTGGCCGTCGAGGAGCAACTGAACGCGACGCTGCTGGGGTTCCAGACCGAGGCCATCACTGCCTTGAATGCCCTTAACACCGATTTGAACGCGCTCATCGAGGCGCAGTTCGACGAGTTAGAAGAACACTTCGGCACGCGGGACATCGACACGGCGCTGAAGGCCGTCGAGACGGCAGCCGTGACCGCCCTCACCGCGCTGCAGACGGTTCTGCAAGGGCTCATTGACAAGGAATTCTTCGACCTCATGACGCTGTTAGGCGTGACGGAAGCAGACCTGACGGAGACGGGGGACATCCACAAGAAGCTGGAAGAGGTCAGGAAATGGTTCGTTGAGAGCTACGAGCCGTATTTCAACGGCCCCGAAGGTATCATCACGATCCTCAAAACGAAGCTTGACGCCATCATGGGTGGGCCAGATGAGGGCCTGGACGGCATCAACGACGCCATGGACATCAACAACCGCTTCAACGAGCGCATCCGTGACGCCGGCCGTGACGCCGCCGACCGGTTAGCGGATCTTGCCGACCTGGCGGCGGGGGACGGCATCAAGATCGCCGAGGAGGCGTGGAACGTCAGCGGCGTGACCATCGCCATGAGCGAGGACTTCGAGACGGCCATGCAGAACGTCATGAACGCCGCCGCGGCGAGTATGGAGACCTACGCGTCCGCCCTGGAAGATCTGGTTCAAACACAGACGGACATCGCCAAACTGGTGACCGGGGAGGTCCCCATCAGCGTTGAGGGCTCCATGGTCGGCTGGCTCGTCAACGGCTTGCCGGTGAGCACGGAGAACCCGCTGCCGGTACTCGTGACCAATCCAGCGGGGGCACCTAGTGGAACAGCATTCCCCGCCGGTATCGTGCATTCCACCGAGGGGACACCATACGGGCTGGTCTACCGCGACGCCGAGGGGAACATCATCGCACCGACCTCCGCCGAGGCCGGTAGACGGGCTGGTGGGACGCCGCTCCCCGGGTTCCAGCACGGCTTGTGGGACGTTCCAGCTAGTGGGCTTTCGGCGCACCTGCACGCCGGGGAGATGGTCGTCCCGGCAGGGCCGGCCGAGGCCATGCGCCAGGGCGCCGGGCAGGGATCGGTGATCATCCAGTTCAACATGCAGGGCGCCATCCTCCCAGACCGCGCCAGCCTGGAGGCGTGGGCCGAGCAGCACCTGGCGCCCATCCTGCGCACCCTCTCGCGGCGCGGGGTCACCATGGTCTTCGACACCGGCATCGACCGCGTGACGCGGGGGGCGGCGTAGCCATGGCCAACGCGCGGGCGCTGTACCGCAACAAGATCACCGCCAGCTCCATGCTGACGATCTCCTCGACCAGCGCCAACTTCCCCAAGGGGAACCTGATTGACGAGATCCGGGGGACTTCCTGGCGCAGCGCCACGGCCGGGGCCACCGTGACCATTGACATCGACTTCTCGACGGCCACGAGCGTTAACGAGGTCGCTCTCCTGGGGCACAACCTGACCAGTGCCGGCGCGTTCGGGCTGCGTTACGGCGCCACCTCGCCGCCGACCAACGTGGCGACGCTCGGCGCTGTGACGGATGGCATGTGGGTGAGTTTCTTCACCAGCAAGACCGCGCGCTACTGGCGCCTGAACCTCAAGCAGTCTATCGCCTCCGGCTTCTACCAGGTCGGCGAGTTGTCCCTCGGGCGCTACACCGAGTTCGCGCGGCACTTCGCCGTCGGCTGGCGCAAGCGGCGCGAGGAGGGGCACAGCATGTTGGAGACCCAGGGGGGCGTGCGCTGGTACCTGGCCGGGTTCCAGCGCAAGAGCCTGTCCCTCCCCTGGCGGCACATCCGTGAGGCCAACGACGTGACGAACTGGCAGACCATCTTCGCCGACCGGGGGCAGACGAAGCCCCTGTTCTTTACCCCCGACGTGGCGGTGCCGAGCGGTACGCTGTTCTGTCGCGTCGCCACGCCGCTGGAGTTCGGCAATCGGTTCCTGGATCTGTTCGACACGGACGTGACGTTGGAGGAGGAGCTGTGACTAAGATGGACAGATGGTTCTTGTATATACGGCGGAGCCGCGTCATGCATCTCCCTGATCGTGGATTTACACAACGTCTCTTCATAGAATCGACGCTATGTGGATATCCGCTTGCGGGACATGACTTCTCGGACGACGCGCGCCGCGCATTAAAAACGAGGCCATGCCGCTGTAAGAACTGTATTAAGCTGGATGCTATAACAGTTAAAACAACACCGACGTCGGAAGCATAACTCATGGCCTTTGCCGCTGAAAAACGCAAGCACCGCCCGGCTAAGCTGGCCGTGCTCGTTGACCTGGAGCACGGCAACACCACCGTTGACGTGGACACCTTCGAGACGGCGTGGACCGCGCCGCTCATCGACACGGGCCAGGCGGTGGCGATCAGCCTCGACTCGCTCAACAAGACCAAGGGGAACTACGCCAACAAGTGGCAGTTCTTCCGCGGCCACAACATGGACAACACGCAGCTCATGGGCAATTCCAGCTATATGAGCGTGTCCAATAATAGCCTGATGGGTCGCACCAAGAGCCCGACGTTGGACCTGAGCGACAAGAATTCGATCATCGTCAAGGTACGCAGCGACACCACGGGCGGCCTGCTGCGCTTCGGCATGGGGGAGGCCACCAGCACGGAGTTCTTGCAGGATTTAACAAGCATCGTCACGACGGGGCAGTTTGTTTCCCGGCTCATCGACATCTCCAACGTCGCTAACGCCAGCAAGAACGCCATTGCCTATCTGCGATTCCAGTTCCTCGGGTCCACCGGCGGCCTGGGGCGCAACGTTATGATGCAGCTCGATCAACTAGAGAGCGTGAACTACAAGCGCTACGCGAATTTCGCCATCCGGTTCCGGGAGGAAGCCGCGACGCCGCAGGGCGCGATCCCGTACAAGATATATTCCCCCAAGCTAGTGCAGGTCGGCTCGGTCGCCCACGCCCTGCGGTCGGTCGAGGCCAAGGGACAGCTGGCGTCGTTGAGTCTCGGCTTCGCCAACCAGGACGGGGAGTTCTACCGGCTGCGGGATACCGATATCATGACGCGGCGCCGGGGGCTCGTGCGCGTCGGCTTCGAGGGGGACGCTGAGACCGAGTACCAGACTGTCTTCGACGGCAAGATCGAGGGAGAGGAGCTGACCGATGACACGTACAGCCTTTCCCTCGAAGAAAACTTGTCGAAATACTACCGGGACATCCCCTTCACGCCGATCTTCCTCGGGACCTACCCCAACGCCGCCACGGCCGATGTGGGCAAGATGATTCCCATGTGCTTTGGGCGCGTGCGCAACTTCGCGCCGCCGAAGATCTCCGTGCCGTCGAGCATCTGGCTCTTCAATGACGCGGCTTACGGGCGCGCCAAGGCGGTCAAGGCCGTGCGGATCGGGGCGCGTAGCGTCGGCGCCGCGAGCTACACGGCCAACACGACGGCGGGCACGCTGACGCTCACCTTCGCCACGAGCAGCGGACTCATGCTCGATGTCGACGGCTACCGGGACGACGCAGACGGCACCTACACCGGCACGCCGACAGCGCTCATCGAACAACCGAGCGACGTGTATCGCTTCGTCTGCAAGAAGGTCCTCGGCATGACGGTCGACGAGCTGGACGAGGCGGCCCTGGACACGGCGCGCACGACCTGGGCGGGGTTCCGTGTCGGGCGTGCCCTGGAAACGCGCCAGTCGAGCTTCCAGCTCCTCACCAGCGGCCCGGCGCGGGACGGGCTCGCCGAGAACATCCACGGGTATTTCTACCACGACAACATCAGCGGGAAGGCGCGGCTCATCTCCCAGGCCCGCGACACGACGGGCGCGACCAGCGGCAATTACCGCGACACGGGGGCGAACGCGAACATCGCGAAGGGCAGCTACCTGCGGCGCACGCTGCCCAGGAACCTCATGAATGATTGCGAGGTCGCGTTCGCCTACGGCGCGGCATCCGGGTTGTACAAAGATTATGTGAAGCGCCGCGATACGACCAGCAGCGCCGATACGACGGGCTACGGTAAGCAGGAGACCGTGCGCCTCTCGGGCGCGTGGATCCCCGCCGACGTGGGCGGCGTGCTCCTCCAGTACGTCGGCACGGCGGCGGCCTGCACGTGCACGATCCTGGGAGAGGACGACGACGCCTCGCAGACGCTGCGCACAACGACCACGAACCACGCCAGCGAAAACTTGAGTCTTGATCTCACGGCGGCGGCCTACGACACGCTGACGGAGTTGAAAGATTATCTTGACGGCCTCGCGGCCTATACGGCGAGCATCGCCACCTCAGCTAACGGCTCGCTGCCGTCCAAGGGGCTGCGCGACCTCACGGCGCGGGACATCAAGACCAGCCAGCGCACGCTGAATTATTCCTGGGGCAAGCTCCTGGCGATCCGCACGGTCGACCGCTACAAGGACAATCACGACGAGGTGCGCTGGAGTACGTCCCTGGTCGGGTTCACCCAGCGCCTCGCCGACGTGGTGAGCGTCAAGAGCCTTGGGGAGAGCACGGCGCGCCGGGTGCGGGTGTACGAGACGCGGCGGCTGCCGTTGCAGGGGCGGGTAGATATCACTGGTGAGATTGAGTAACACGTAAAGAATTGAAATCATGGCGGTTCTGAACCACGATTCCAATCAAAAATGTGATTATAAGAAAGACAACCAGGGCTTGAATGAGCTCGACGTGCGCCTGGAGCAAGCCTACACCCGCAGTTATATTCAGACCGGCTTCGCCCTGACGACCGGCGCGGCGCGCAAGATCAAATGGGCCACGGGCGACGCCATTGTAGGGGGCACACGCTACAGCCCCGCCGCCTCCAGCGGCATCGGCACGGACAACGCCTTTAATTGGGTGTACCTGAACAGCTCCGGCGTCGTGTCCGTGGCCACGACCAAGCCCAGCGGTACCTACGCGCCCATTGGCGTGGCGCAGGCGTCAGGCAACTCGATCAACCGCACGCGGGCACTGCGGGCGCGCTTCCCCGACGTGGACGGTAGCGGCAACATCACCATTGCCAACACGGCGCCGAAATTGGTGTTGACTGACACGACTGCTTCTGCCAAGTCCCTCACCATCGCGGTGGACGCCGACATCGCCGACCTGCGGGAGAGCGCCGGGGCAAGTGGGAGCTTGCTAGTTTTAGACCTGGCGAACAACCGCGTCAGCATCGGGACGACAACTCCGCTCTCAGTCAATGCCACATCCGTACCAGGGGCAGGTCTTGAGGTTTCTGGCAGCACAGCCAATCCCTCAAACATCGTAATTGATAATGACAGCACGGGCGTTTCACGCTTGCTCCTCAATCAAGGCTCTCAGGCAGCTAACAACCGGGTGTGGTCTCTTGCGACCGCCGGGGGAGCCCTGAATGTACAGTCGCTAAATGACGCCTTGACAGTGAAAAATACTTATTTGGCGATGGACCCAAATGGAAATACGTTCGTCGGGGGGCCTGGCACTCCCGGCGAGAAACTCCACGTAGCGGGGACTATGCGTATGGATACCTGGCCCGCAACCGGGGACACCGCGGCCTACCGTGATGATGCGACGGGGAACTTGAGCCTTGTCACCTCCGATATCCGCCTCAAGACTGGCATCGAGTTGGTGCCTTACGCGCTTGAGAGGGTGCGGCAGATCAATGCCTACACCTTCTGGATGCGAGGGAAGGAGGACCAGCCCCGCCGCTATGGGGTGATCGCACAGGAACTCCTGCCGGTCGCGCCTGAACTCACCTATGTCTCGATGGTCGATGAACAGGGTGAGCCCTACTATGGCGTGCACCATGACAAGCTCTCGGTGTTGCTCCTGGCGGCTCTTAAAGAGCTTGACGGGGACGTCAATAGATTGATAGCCCGCGTTCACGCACTGGAAAAGGCCGCATAGATAGAAAGGGACCCGATGCCACGATGCACGCTGAAGTCATATACCTTTGTGCTCCAGAGCGGTCGCATACGGGTGGAGTTGCCACGTGATCACCGCTTTTGGTCGATCGTTGATGTGGGAGCGGGAAACGCAGCTTTGCGCTACGAGACCGATCTAGCGAAGGCCGTTTCTCCACAACCACATGAACTCCTCGTCGTGCAAGTGGGGGAGAGCTGTGATTCATCAAACATGGCTTTTCTGGGAAGCATAGGCAACTATGCTATATATCTTTCCGGGGGAAACCCCTAGAAGAATGGAGGAAGACCATGGCTGCAGGAGATCTCGCCGTTTTCCAGACGGCGGCGGTAGAACACGCGAAGAAAGTGAAACAGCTTATGCATGAAGCCGAAATGCTGCGCAACTACTGGGACAAGATCGGCCTGCCTGGAACCGAAACGGCTACCGCGCCGTTGGCGAACGCTGACCTGATCAACTACGCGACGTTGTGTTCAGCGTTGCAGGACTTCGCTGACAATGTGGCGGTCCTCCCCGGTGACCGGCGTGGCGTCATCGAGCGGGTGGCGACGACGGCCATCACGCGCAGCTAGCATGGGTGACGCGAAACGGCATAAAGTGTATATCAAAGAAAGAAGGGCTTTTATGGCGATTTTAGACCTACAGCATCCCTACCGCATGAGCGTCTTCGACCTGCAGACTGGGCTTCCCATCTCGCAGCTCCTCGTCTACGCGCTCGCCGTTATCGTCACGCGAGCGTTCCCAAATGGCATGGCGGGCACGGACGCCCGGCTGTGGGCGCGCATCGAGGACAAGCTTCTGGTGGCGGCGGAGCCGGAATCCAGCAACGGTCTTCCGGCCCGGTATACGGCCGAGCTGGACGGGAGCGAGCTGGACTGGCTGGCCCGCCACCTGGGGAAAATTGAGAACGTGCGCCCGCAGGACGCCCGCGCCGCGCAGGCATGGACCGACATGGTGGATACAGCGCGGAAGGGGGATTAACGAGGCACGCTATTGGGGCTTCTCCCCTGAGGTGACGCTGGAATACCTGCGCTACGCCCCTACAGCCGCCGACGCTTATGATTGAATTGAATAGGCTGTTTCTGGTATGGGGTGGCGGGTGATCGTCGATCCTGGGGCAATCTGGAGTGATTATCATGGGGACTAACAGGGTGGGCACGGTGCTAAGATCCGTCATCGAACATACTCTCCAGCGCCGCCAGGAACTCATCCGTAGGCGTGTCATAGGGCCATGTGATCTCCTCGCCGGACAAGGGCTGGCGCGTCACGTGCGCTGAACGGTAATGCCGCAGCAACGCGGGCCACGAAGGGAATGGCCCATGATGTGGCTCGAAAGCGCACCAATGAATCTTAGGGTCAGCCATGTAACGGCCTCTCAATTCCTTCCCACCTGCATCCACCAGCTCGCCTGCATGCCCAGGAAGATGTGTAGCGTCCAGAAGCCCCGCACGTGAAGATGGCTCGGCGAGGGCAACGCCAGACACAGGATCGGCAAGCATCGAGCGGTCACCGGCGGCCCCCTTTCCCCTCCGTCAGCCGCCGTCCCCCGCCGTCGAACAGCTCCAGGCGCCCGCCCTCGACGTGACCGTACCCCAGGCGCGTGCCAGCCGCATCGTAGGCGTCGACGCGTCGCCCGTCCGGCTGCACGACGGCGTAGCCCTGGCGCTGCCCATCGGGGGAGAAGAGATCCACCGTCGCCGGGGCGCGGCGCCCGCCGGCCCAGGCGGGGGCCAGCGCGAGCCAAGTCGTCAGTATGAGATATCCGACGGTTCTCATCGATTGCCCTCCATTACGCGATATGCCATTCAGGAAATGGCTGCTCTTCAGCATACTCCCAATCGCGGTACCGGAAGCCACGGAATGGCGGGACGCGGCGCGCGATCGTGACGGCGACCGCACCCCCATGCCGTACGAGGGCGCAAGCGTGAGAGAACCGCTCAACGCGGATGAGCGGGCTGTATCCCCGCAGGATGCCATCGTACGCGACATATACCCGCTCCATGGGGGAAATCTTGGGGACGGCCGCGCCGAGATAGAAATACCACTCGACTCCTGACCAGGGCTGCCCCGGTCGATCCCCTTCCTCCATCCATGCCTGCAGACCAAACCGCTTCGGGACGATGACTACCACGTCAGGCACGTTTATCCCTTCTTCCTCGCCTCGGTGCCGTCGCGGCCAGCGTCATGTTGTCCATGGCCTCGATCTCACAATCCCACGCCTCAACCCCCTCGAAAACAGCCACGGCTTGTTCCCGGCTGCGCACCACGGCCACGATGACCCCCACCGCCCGCAGGCGTAGGAGCTCGTGGGCCTGCAGGCGCGTCAGCCGCCCGCGCGCTGATTTGACCTCGAAGGCGAAGACATCGACGCCATCGGCGTCAGCCTGCAGTGTCCCGGCGTGCCGGAAGGCCAGCACGTCCGGCATGCCGGCGCGCTGGTAGGGGGAACCATGCACCTTCCAGGCGACGGTACGCGGTTGTTTGTTGAGCCATACCACCAGCCAGCGGACCAGGGATGCCTCGGCCATCGTTTATCTCTCTATAATCGGGCTATCCAGTCTGAAACAAGCATCAACAGTGCCAGGAATCCGATGAGGCCGAAGGCGATGGCAAACCCGAGCAGCTGGGCGTTGAGGATTTCCTCGCCAGGCGTCGCTTTTTTGTTCATTCTGCTGTCCTCTTCTTTTTCTTTGCTCTCCACAGAATAGGCCTCGATGGCCAGAGATCTCCGTGGGCCAAAATCCACCAATCACCGTCCATGAATTTCGCTTCGTGGATGCCAGAAGAGCCACCTTCGAGGCAGAGAATACTCGTCCCATCTGTCGGCGCAGAAGTCATATAATCCCATCCAGCAGCGTCTTTTAATTTCTCAATAGCTAGATACAACTCACGCACTAATTCATATTCATGATTGCTGGCATCATGGACCAATGATCTCTCCAAGGTTTTTTAATGTCCGGGATTCGTATTAAGCCGTGCGCGCTGATGAATCCAATGAGGAGCGTTACGATTCATCCGCGGCAATGGCCCGATATAGGTCAGCCGCAGTGGGTTCGGTTTCGAGATCCCCTTTTCTGCCATGGCATTACATCCCTACTTGGCTCAATAGGTCATCGAAACACGAGGCGCACAAGCGCACCTCAATCGTCTGGCGTTCGCCCAAGATCAGTTGCCAGACTTCCTTTTGCGGGACATCGCAGCCGTTGCACGAACCGACTTCGCGGCTCTTGGCTTTGATCACGCGGATGGCCATGCTACTCTCCTTTGCCCATGGCAATGGGCGCGTTTCCTCTCCGAGTGCTCACATGGCAGCGACCGCCAGTCGCCACTAGGAGTCTTCCCGTCTAGGCCGGCGCCTCTTCCCATCGATCCCCATGCCCAGATGATTCAACACCCCTGCGAGGCTGCTATGCGAATGAGAGGGAAAGGCGGCATAGCACGCTTGAATCCCCTGGGATTGGTAGACCGCCAACAGTTTGTCCCGATCACTCGCGCCGAGTTTTCCGTACCGCTTGCCATAGGCGGCTTTGGGACGGTGATCTGGCGGGAGTGCGGCCACCAAGCACGAGGTCTCGCCACGCTGCTCAACCCAAATCAGGCGGAGGATGCGCATCCCCAAGCAAAGATGGGCTAACTCAGCCTCGATGGCATGGTGCCCCCCTTGGTGCTCTACCGTCAGACGCCAGCACCACACCTGGGTATACCGATTATTGCAGGAATCTCTCTGCACAACGACTTTGGGTTCTGGCAAAAGATCTCTACTCCCTCGCTGCCGTGCATGCCACGCCCACCCCCACAGTGCCGCGTGGCACACACGTCTCCCCATCAGGTGTTCGCTTTTCCGTCCCCTCATCCACTCATTAGTCCATACACATCACCTCCCTTTCTCTTGATCGACTTGCCCCTGCGACCCTTCGCTATCGCTGACCCGTGCGGCCACATTCTTGGTGGCTTGCTGCAGAAGGCGCTCGCATTCCAGTCAAAGCGGGGTGAGTCGCCGCACAACCTGTGCTGGGCTCACCCCAATTCTCCTCTGCGCTTCGCCTCCATCAAACGGAGGTCTATATTGGCTCGTATGTTCGTAAAGACCGGCATGGGCAGCTGTGGCCGTCCTTTCGCATCGACATAGCGCGACAAGGTCTCCTGCAGATCCTTCCAGGCACCGACGTCGCAGCGCCTAGCATCGGTTTTGAGTTGAGCAATCTGCGCCACGCTGGCCAAGGGCTCAGAGGGCGCTTGACGCCACTCCTGCTCGCTGCGCACAATGGCAGTCGCCTCCTGCGAGGCAGGCTGCGCCGAATCGCTCGTCTGCGGGTTGAGTAACGGCGGTATGGCAATCGTTGATTCTGGGGCAGCCTGGGGCGGCTGGGAGGCTTCTCCTAACGCAAGAGCATCTCCCGCGTGGCCGTCCTCCGTCGTCACGGTCAGCGTTTCATCTTCTGTCGTCCGGGCTAAGATGGCGCGAATCCCGGGCTTGCTGCGAATGACCTCTTCGAGCAGGGCTTGCGTCGAGGAGTCTAAGCACTCGACACCATCCACCAAGATCAACCCGAGTTTTCCGGCTTGCAAGGCGGCGAGTTCCACCGCCAGCATAACCCTGGACGATTCCGCGTTGCGATGGAGGGGAAACCCTTTGTAGATGAGCCCGTCAGTGCCGATTTCCAGATCAGCGATCGGCAACGTGGCCGTCACCTCTGCCTTGAAGGCGTCGAGGTTCTTCAAGGCAGCCGTGAGCCGCTCTGACTCTGTCTTCAGCATGCTGGCCTGCTTCGCGTTTTTTTCAAGCAGTTTGCATGCTGATTCTGCCCTCACATGCTGATCAACCATGGTTTGTGCATGACTCTTCTCGGTCAGCAACGCTTCACGCTGAGGTACATAGAGATCATCGAGACTTTTTTGCGCCGCATCCGACTGAGCTCGGATGTTATCATCCCGCTCCACTGCGTGGTGAGCCAATTCGGACAGATCCGCATTCAGTGCCTGCCGAATCGCGTCGATCTCCCGCTGCACCGCATCCTTTCGTGCTGCGATGCAGGATTCTAACTCGCCCGCGCTTGCACGCAACGCCTCGCCGGTCTCTCTCTGGCATGCAATCGATTTGGTGCGGTGCGCAAACTCAAGGGTCTCTAAGGCTTCTTCAAGATGCGAGATTTCGCTTGGCCAATCACCCTCGGCTGGATCTTCTGGCAAGGACTCTTGCAAGGATTTCACGGTTGCGGTGGCCTGTTTCAAATCACGATTGACATTCGTCCTGGTGTCATAGAGGGTTTTCTGATGGGATGCAATCGCCTGCAGGCCGTGCATCATGGCCGGGATAGGAAATGCTGGTTTGTATCCTGTTGCCTCTTGCAACTGCTCGGCCGTCACACTGACAGGGATGGCCTGCAAGGCCAGCTCTTTTTGCCGCTCGCCCTTGGCGGTCAAGAACTCTGCTGGGTTGAAGCTGGATGGCGTGATGAGGCTGTCAATAAAGGTTTTAGGGCGCCTCACCGGCCCCAGTTGGGGATGAATGACCGTCCGTTCCTGCTTGCCAGGCGCGAGATTCTCACGGAGTTCGAGGCCGTCATCGAGGATCAAGACGACCTCCCCCTCCTCAGCGCCCTCGCGCAAGAGCGTGGCATCGGTGCCACCTTGGATAAGCGATTTCACTGCCTCCAGCGTGCAACTTTTCCCCGTATCATTCTTGCCGGAGATGCGGGTGATTTTCCCGAGCTTGATATCAAGGTGCTCGATCTTGAGCACGTTGATGATTCTCAGTCGCTCAGCTTCCATGTTGTTCGCCCTCCCTCGTGAGCAGCGTCTTCGCTTGCTGCATCAATTCCCGCAAATGGCTCTCGCAGAGCCGCAACAGCATCGGCGTGCGCTCACCGATCAGCATCTCATAGCCTGCGGCGCGCTGTTGTCATGAGCCTCCCATCTGCTGGACATGCTTCATCGCAGCCCTCACCACGATCTCAGCTATCTCCCTCCCAAATACTGCCTTGCGCAGTGGAGCAAGCGAGGTCAGCCAGTCCTCAACATCGAATTCATCGCACGGCGGCGCGTCGCAGAGCGCTCCCACGAGTGCGGAGAGGGCAGAATCCTGGTGACTGAGTGCGTCGTCTAGCAGATCGTGTATCCAAGCCGTCACCTCTGCCGGATCAATTCGGCGCTTCAGCTCCGCATAGCGCAGATCCCGCGCCTCTTGCTCATGGTTAATGTTGCTGACTTGGGGAAATTCTGTGGGGAGCATACTTATCTCTCCTTACCTTTTACAGGACTCTTGCCGGGCGCACCTTTGAGCCTATTGATCGTCTTAAAGCTCATCCCTAGCGCAAAGCGCATCGCTGAGTCGTTCTCGGATTCGAGCCGATTGCAGAGCGCGGCGATTTGCTTTCCTCGTGCTGGTGTGGATGGCCCTTGCATGACCTTGTCGATTTCCCCGAGGATCAATGCCACAGTGCGGGTTAGTAAGCGGAGTGACCTCTGCAACTCTCGTTGCTTGCACATGAGAGCTTTAATGTCCCCGCGTGATTCCGTAGCCATGGGCTTTCCACTCCATCTGGGTGTGGACAATCTATGTCCGTAAATATAGGTCACGCCCCACCCCTTGTCAAGGGGAAAAGATTGTCCTTGCCAAAAAAATCTTTTGGCCTATATTGCCGGATATGGACAAGAGAAAACTGCTGCGTTGTAAGGATTGTGGGCGCAGGTGGTTCCCCTACCGTGGAGAACCACAGCGGTGCCCGAATTTGGATTGCCGTTCACGCCACTGGCAACATGGGCTCAAGGGCTACGTCCGCCCTGGTCGCCGCAAACCCCGCCCGTCAGAATAAATCCGCCTGCTGGGTAGTATGGAGATGCAGCCTCCGAGGCTCGTAGCCAGCCGCTTTCCAGTCATCCCAGCTAATGCGCTTGTCATACGCGCCTACGCAAAATCTCTGAAAGCCAACTGTGGCTGACGTGCGGACATAGGGCATCGGGCATCGGGTATGGTCGGCAGCCAAAGGCACGCAACCGCGATTGCCGATACAGCCAATCCTCCTCGGTCTCGCCAGGCCAAAACCCTCGGAGTAACAGTGCAAGAAGGTGCTCTTCGGACAGTATCCTTACTTGAGGAAATGGCAAGGCGCAACCGCACACTCTTTCAAGGGCACGCTGAGGCGCAGATGCTCGCCGACGAAATGGACGAAGCGGTAGAAACCTTGAAACGGCTCGCCAAAGGACACTCATCGTCATATCTGCTCTCCTAACAAGCTCTTGCAGCGGACGCTTCTTACGTCGCGCCGCTGAAGAGCAGCGTTAGCCAGCTACCAAGTCGTGGCAATCCGAACGAGTGTGACTCGGCTCGCATTGATGGACGTGGTGCCAACACCAACCGCACACCAATCGCTGACAGTGATGGCAATACTTCCGTCTCTGACCGCGTGGAATTTGTTCCCCACAATCCTCGTCTTCGCAGTGCCGCTGGCTAACAATGCCATCCACGCGAGCGGGGCCAGAGTTGTCCGTAGTTCCGGGAGATCGTTCGTCGCTCATGCTCTTTCCTCCGCCGCGTGATGGCAAGCGTTAGGGTTTGCAAATTGACGCAAAGCCCGCTCTGCACGCTCCCAAGAACTCCGCTGCTGATCCGTCCATTTGTGCCCGGCATTGGCAAGCGATACGCCAAGGTCACATAAGGCTTGGTAGGCAACTTGTACTTTTTTAGGAGAAATCGCCATGGCTAAAACACCCTCCAATCACGGTAAACAGTGGTCGAAACAAGATGTCTCTGAACTCAAAGCACTTGCTAAAGAAAACACGCCTACTCGCATAATGGGCCTGAACCTTGGCCGCACACCAGAAGCGGTGCAAGCCAAAGCATCGGAAATCGGCCTGTCTCTTAAACCGACTAATCAGTCTCCGTATAACCGGCGCAAACCCTAACCAGGCACTGGAGCGGACGCGGGGGACCGCGCCGCTCAGTTTGGGCGTTAGGAGGTAAAGTCATCATGAGCTCCGGCGCAAGTCGTACCATCCAAAAGCTCGAAGCGGCGCGTTGCCAGCTACAGACAGCTATACAACTTTGGTTTGCCGGTGGCGACCCTATTTCCATCCACACATTGACTTGCGCAGCTCATCAGATTTTCCATGATCTCCATCGACATCGTGGCAGCCAAAACTTACAGTTCGATCTCTTCGACAGCCCATTCGTCCGAGAAGGCCGTCGTCCTGACTGGATTCGGGCCGTCAAAGAGCACATGAATTTCTTCAAGCACGCCGACAGAAACCCCAATGGTACGATTGTATTTGATCCGTCACTGACAGAGCCGTTCATAATGTTCTCTCTGCTCACCCTCGAAGACTTGGGAGCAGAACCGACATCTGAAGAGAGAGCCTTCTTTGCATGGAGTGCCCTCAACAACTCCGACTGGCTCAATGAGCAAGGGCTTGCAAAGTTCATAAATCACCTGCCAGTTGACCAAATCGCTCATCTTAGGGGGCAAGTTGCGAAGAAGGATTTCTATAGACTGTACAATCTCGCGATCCACAACATCCAGATCGGAGAATGAACCGCATCCGGGCTTATTCATTTACGACCTCCTAACCAGGCACTGGATTGGCAGCGGCGGACTTGGCTTCCTCCGTCTCGCCCAACTCTATCGCCAATACGGCGAGCTCCTGGCTGCGCCGCGCTGGACAAGTAACAGGTCATAGCCATCCATCCACGCCTCCTATTCGATCTGCTGCACGTGCTTGCGAGTGAGCAACGTGATCAGCCGGTTCACTGCCACTCCTTTCTCTCCTCTCTCAATTCAACCCGAGTGGTTGCCAACCGTCCTCCCCGGCAAACACCAAGCGCAACACCCAATATCCTCTCAAGGATTTCCTCATGCCATGACCAAGATTATCCTGCCTATGCTCGTCGGAGACCAAGAGCTTGGCATTCGGGAGATGCCGCGGCGCATCTCGGGCATTGGTGGACGTGATAGGCATTCGACGTCGTGGGCGGATAATTGCTTCTCGATGTCGTCAGGCAAGGCCGTATTTCCCACTGCTGACTCATATTTCCCCCACCAGTGGCACGTGCCGCGCCGTGGCCGGGCGGGCCAGGAGCAGCGTGTCGCGGGCGCGGGTCATGGCGGTGTAGAAGAGCCGCACCGTAGCGTCCCGGTCCTCAGCGCTTCCCATCCATTCCCGATACCCGGCACGGGAGATATCGGGACAGATAATCACGGTATCTGATTCGCCTCCCTTGACGGAATGCCCTGTTCCTAACGTGATTTTCGGCTCATTCTTGAGCGCGGCAGCACCGCGGTGCTTGTACACCGCAATGGGGTACTCCAGCAGGGGACGTTGGCTGCCGAGCAGGTGCGCCTCGAACCAGGACAGGTCATTGCGCAGGAGCGCCGCGCCGAGCGCTTCGGCAGCGAACCATTCCCCGAGGGCGTCCAGGTCTGGGACGATGGAAGGATCGAGTGCCTTGATCGCTTCCTTCGCGCCACGGGACATGATCCCCTCGACGGCGACGCACTCCACCCACGCCTGCAGGTCGCGCCCGGTCCATGGCCCGGCCTGATCGCCCCACGCCTCGCGGTCGGGGCGTTTGTAGGCGAGCAACCGCGCCGCGCCGCCGATGGCCTTGGCATCGCCGTTGCGGGACGCGTCCATGTGCAACGGGTTCCAGTCGCGGCGTTTCCGGCGCCATGGGTTATGGAACGGCAGGCCCCGCGCCCGCAGGGCGCGCTTGAGCGGGTCGAGCTGGTAGGAGCAGGCCGCCAGGAGCATCACGGTGTGGCCAGCGTCAGCGGCGGCCTCGGCATGGTCCAGCAATGGGTCTGGGTCAAGATAAGAGCCGTAAGGCAGGGAGACGATCTCCCCGTTCACGGGGCCCCCCGTTGCATCGTGGCGCGGCTGATAGTCGAGCGGCTCCCACAGCGAATATTCTTGCTGCATCCACGTCAGTGCCATGTCACGCACGCAGGCTGGGACACGGTATGATTGCCTGAGCATCCACCGATGATCGTCCGGCACGGGATGGTCGAGGAACAGGCGCGGGTTTGCCCCTGCCCAGACGTAGAGCGCCTGCCAGGGATCTGCGCTGATGAACGTCGCCTCGGCATGTCGCGCCCACTTCTTCAGGAGCAACCGGCGCGCCAGCTCAGAGTAGTCCTGCGCCTCATCAGCCAGAATGAATTTTGGGTCACCTGGTGCGCGCTCCACGTCCCGCAAACAGCGTTCCAATAAATCGCTGAAGTCACATACGTCAATCTCCGTTTTCCACGTTTCCCAGTCATCGGCAAAGGCACTGACGAGGGCACTCGGCCAGTGATCACGTGGCAAGCACCACGCACGATAGAGGTTATATACGGCTAGCAGATCGTCCCCCCGCGTTTCTCGTGCATCTCCCTCCTCCGGCTCGTCGAGGGAGCGTTTGCCGTGATGGGAATGCCCCAAGGCATACTCAGGGTGCCGCTCGTTCCAGTCGGGGACGTGTTTCATGTACAGTTCCGGCTCGTCGAGGGTGTGAAAGCACGCGGCATGCAGGGTGCCGACGGTCCCTCTGGGCAATGTGATGCCAACCCGCAGGATTTCCTTCGCGATTTCGGTGGCGGCGGCGCGGGTCAGGGAAGTGATGAACAGGCTTGACGGCTCGTATCCGTCAGAGAGCAGGCGCTCGACGAGTTTACGCAGAGCCGTCGTCTTGCCGGTGCCGGGCGGGCCCCAGATGTGATACGTTCCGCAAAGCCCGCTGCTTGTCTTGCTAGGCATGTTCCTCTCACCTCCTACTTTCTCTTTTCTATAAGGGTACTACGGTTTTGCTAGTTTGGTCTATTCGAGTAACGCCCTAAACTTAAAAAAGGCCTTATATGTCAAGAGGTTAATGCTCACCGTTTAGTCGTGTAGGCGGTTTTGTCACATTCAAAAAATTTTGTGAGCCCTCAAAAAAGTGACTAAACTGCTAAACAAGCTAAACACGTGCGCCTCTTGCATCTTGTAAATATCTGTAATATAAAGTGAAAAGCATGAGTTTAGTGACCCCCTCTCTATAGGTTTAATGACCCCTTTTTTCGCTAAACATTCCAACTCTCTGGTAATCCCCACACGTACCGGGAACTGTTCTGCCCGGTCTCGGTGTACTTCATCGTTTTTGGCCGCGCCCCGAACTGGGTCAGCGCAATGCCCATCTGTCGTTCAGTGATGACCGCTCCGACGTTCTCCGAGATCCATTTCCGAAATTCAAGCGCGAATATATACGTCTTGCTTCCGAGCCCGTCATAGTTACACTGGAACGGGTCACGCCGGAGCAGGGCGCTTTGCACCTCTTTTCCCTGCACGTCGATGAGCTTCCGGCGCTCCACATACCGGGACAGCCAGCTGCGCATGAGCCCACTGGTTTCTGATTCCGGTCCCGTCTCAACCGGCTCGGCCGCGTCGATGAACGCCTGAGCATGCGCGTCCCAGCGATCGTCCTTCACCTTCTTGATGATTCGCCCGGTGGCCTCCATGATCCGCGACCTGAACCGCCGTTGGCTCATGATGTCATCGGCCGTGAACATGGCACCCCCCAACGGGGTCTCGATCCCCCAGCGCGGTGGATCGCCGGAAAATTGCTTGCACTGTGTGATGGAAAACTCCCAGAGCTTCGCCAGACTCTCGCGGAGAATGCGGCGCCGGTCTTCTCCCATGATGCGGGGTTGTCCATTGGGCTCTTCCATGAGGTGCTCATCGATGGCCTCATCAGCGCGCCGCTGCGCCAAGTAGGCATGTGCCTTGAGCAGGAGATTCCTGTACCAGCTCATCGTGCCGCGCTCCCACGTTTGCCCGATCTTGAGATCCACACCGTGCTTGCGCCGGTGTGCAATGACAAGATCGACGACTTCTTGATTAGACCACCCCAGGGTCATGGCATACACCGCCAAACTCATGTTATGCGTGGACATCGAATCCTCAGCGAGGTCCTTCAGGCGCTTCTCCCAGCACGCCCGCGTGCGTGGGATGACGGCGAGCATGGCTTCGAGCTTGTCGAATGGGGGGTTAGCGGCTGGGTCCTCAACGATTTCACCGATGGTGACTACGGGGGGAGCGGCGTGTTTCCTGGAGGTATCGACCAGTCCTTGCTGGTCAAGCAAAAAGGCTTCTATCTCTGACGGGTTATAGCGCAAAGCGTCAAGTGCCTCGATAATCACCGTCGACGTTGGGGGACTGTCCTTGTGGTTCAGTGTCCCGGCGACGCGCAGCACCCGCGCCAGATCACAGACGCTATCCATGACCCAGCCGCGCTGTTGCAGCACGGCATGTAGGTACGCTTCCCAGTGCGTCGTGAGCAGCTCGGCCCGCGCCCATTCGCTCCGGTCATCGAAGATCCATGGTTCCCGGAACGCCCACCATGAGTGAACCCCATGCCCTGACCAGAGCACAAGTGATGGCTGGAATGGAAGCTCGTGCAGGAACGCCAACGCCACCTCTCTGGTTGGAAGGAGGTTGGCTTTTGTGTGACCGACGCGGCCGATGTCAAGATCCGCCCAGAGACCGATGAGACCGATGATATCTTGCGCCTCACCCCGACCGCGGCTGTGGATTGTCCGCCCACGTTGCAGGCCAACGCCAACATAGACATCGAACTGCTCTTTGAGATGAACCGCGCGCGCCCCAGCCTCATCAAGGCTCGTGAAAGCTTGCGCCCGCATCGTCAGGGTACCAGCTGTATTTTTCACCGGCCAACACAAGACGATTTGCGCATCATCGGGTTTATCCCCGAACAGGAATTGTAAGAACTGGTGGGTGTCATCCATGGCTGCGTCTTGCGGCATGCGCTCTCGCTTCTATACCGGTTTTAGCTGTGAGATCGCATCTCACACATGAGACCACGGAGGGGCAACGACGCCCCTCCATCCGCGCCGCGGGAGGCGTCTTAGTTGCGGTTCGCGCTGAGCCCGCGCCGCTTGGCCTCATCACGCAACAGCACTTCGAGCGCGCTTGACTTGCTCAAGCCCTGCTCACGTGCCAGGAGTTTGAGCACATGATGCGCCCAGGCCGTCATTGTGAACGAGAAGATCTTCTTCTTGTGGGGGATCTGTGTGGTTACCATGATCGTGAATATATGCCATTCTTATGCAAGAGTCAAGCAAAAAATATTATTCTCCCGGCGACCGCCACCGCGGCAGCGACGGGAATAAGCGCATTCAACACGTTTTTGGATGAGGGGTTGCAGCCGCTCCACCGCTGCACCGGGTCTTTCGACGTGTTGAAGTTGCAGTCGTTCCCCCTCTACACAGGATCTTGTGCGTCGCTTTCCCTGCTGACTGCGACCAAGGGCAATGCCTCGTTGCAGTCGTTCCCCCTCTGCACAGGGTCTTGTGCGGTTCTCTCGCCTCTATATTGCACTGTGGCAATCTACGTTGCAGTCGTTCCCCCTCTGCACAGGGTCTTGTGCGGCGGTATGAACCCCGTGGACGAGGCGCACGCCATCCTCGTTGCAGTCGTTCCCCCTCTGCACAGGGTCTTGTGCCAGGGTCATTCAGTTTTCGGAAGTTGGGGAGTTCCACGTATAATCTCACCTCCTGACCAACGAATGTAACGGGAGGTGAGCGTATGGTTCCTCAATGTCGTCCCTTGATCGAAGTGTTGGCGGAGATCCCCGACTTCCGCAAGGACCGGGGCAAACGCCATCCATTATCAGCTATCCTGGGGCTGGCGTGTGTCGCCATGTTGTGTGGCTATCGCACGTACTGTGCCATGGCCGAATGGGGGCGCAACTATGGCAGCACCTGGGCCCGTGCTTTGGGATTCACCCATGAGAAGACGCCCTGCGCTGCCACCCTTCATACGATCTTTCGCTCCCTGGATCGCCAGCTCCTGGAGGCCCAGTTAGGGGCCTGGGCAGAGGGGGTCTTGGCGGCCACCCCGAACGGGGACGCGTCCGACGAGGGCATCGCCATTGACGGCAAGACCCTGCGGGGCAGTCGGAAGCAAGGCGCCCCCGGGGTCCATCTCCTGTCGGCCCTCAGCCACCGCCTGGGGCTGACCCTGGCAGAGCGGGCGGTCGACGCCAAGACCAATGAGATCACCGCCATACAAGACCTGCTGCGCAGCCTGGTGCTGGTCGGCCGTGTCATCACCGTGGATGCGTTACTGACGCAGCGCGCCGTGGCACGCACCATTGTTGCGGGGGGCGGCGACTATTTCATGATCGTCAAGGGCAACCAACCGCAACTGCAGCAAGACATCCACGCGGTGTTTCAGGATCCCACGGGAGGAGCCGACGCGATGGCGACAACGGAGACGGTGGACATCGGGCATGGGCGGATTGAACAGCGCCGGCTGACCACCACAACGGCGCTGCGAGGCTACAGCGACTGGCCCGGCCTGCAACAGGTCTGCCAGATCGAGCGCCGCGTGCTCTTCAAACGGACCAGTCGGCAGCGTGAGGAAGTGGTCTATGGTGTGACCAGCCTCTCCCCAGAGCGGGCTGCTCCAGCGCGCTTGCTTGCCTGCTCACGCGCCCACTGGCACATCGAGAACAGATCGCACTGGGTACGCGATGTCACCTTTGATGAGGACCGCTCCCAGGTGCGTTGTGGCAATATCCCCCAGGTGATGGCGGCGCTACGCAACACGGTCATTGGGTTGATGCGTTGGGCGGGCCAGACCAACATTGCCGCCATGCCCTCGTCGGCCCTGGCCCTCGTCGGCCCTGGCCCTCGTCGGCATCGAACTGGAAAACTGAATGACCCTGGTCTTGTGCGGGCACTATTCCCGCGGAGGGGGTGTGCCCATGGCAAGTTGCAGTCGTTCCCCCTCTGCACAGGGTCTGAAGTGATGTTGGGAAAGTCATCGGGTTGCAGTCGTTCCCCCTCTGCACAGGGTCTTGTGCGGCGATACGGTCGTAGGCAGCCCGGAGGACGGAGACGGTTGCAGTCGTTCCCCCTCTGCACAGGGTCTTGTGCGAGCCTCCGGGAAATGCCGCATGGAGCAAGGATTTCACTCCCGTATTGCGAGCCCCTCGCATCAGTGCTGTTGTCTCAAGGCTATGCCTTTTGATCGCGTCAGCGTAGAGCCTTGATTCCGCTCGGCGTTTTGTCACCCCTCAGCCACATCGCAGCGTTCTCATCTTGGTCGCGCCCATGCCCATTGGCGCAGAACAATCGCACTTCGCCCGTCTGCGTCACCGGGGCGCCGCAGTCCCAACACGTCGACGTCGTGCCGGCGGGGTTGCGCAGCACGATCTCCGTGCCGTACTTGGGTGCCACCAACCACAAGCATTGTCGCCAGATGGACAGTGATACGAGCTGCCGATATTTGTTCGCCTCCCGCAGCACGGGGTCTTTGTCATCATCGTCACGGGCGAGTGCCCGCAGGTCCATGTCCTCTAAGCAAATCTGCCGATAGCGCTGGCAGAGCTTATGCGCCTGTTGCAGGTAAATCGCGCGTCGCTCACGTATGATATGTCCCCAGAGGCCAGCGATCTCCCGCCGGATCTCCGTGTCGGTGTGCACCCACTGACGCAGCGCGCCGCCCCAGACGCGCCGCTGCTCTGTGGTCAACGCCCCGTCCGTCTCGATCCTGGTCAGCCATGCGGAGAGCGTGGCTTGACGAATCATCGGCAAGGCACGCCGCCAGCCGGCGGGCAAGTCGTCAAGGTGTTTCAACGTGTCTTTCGCCCGCTCCAAGGCGGCATCACGATCCGTCTGACGTTCCTGGATGAACTTCCACCGTTCTCGCACGCGCTCAGGCAGATAAACCGCTTCGACATGCCCCGCCGTGTCGGCAAGAACGCCGAGGCGAATGCCCAGGTCCGTGACGCGCCAGTTCAGGTCAATCCCCGCGCTCGGTAGGTCAGGCCGCGGCTCTGGGGCGCTCATCGGCGGTTCCTCGACCGTCAGTTGCAGGGACCAGTCCCAGCGGGCGTGGACGGGGTGCCCCTTGTGCACGCCTGCTGGGGCAACCTGCGTGCCGATCAGGCGCAGTTTCTTCACATAACTCCCCACGGCTGGCACGCGATGCCATGTGAGCCAGAAATGCATGTCTTCCCGCCCAGCCATGCGAAAGCAGGCTTGACGCTTATAGCCCGCCCGGTGTCGCACGCGTCCTGACAGGCTAAGATCCTTAATCGCTCCGATATCGGGGGCCGTGAAGGCATAGCGCGTGGAGGGGATAAACAGTTGCGAGATGCGGAGCCCCCCGTCCATGAAGTGGTGTTGTAGCAGGATCTTGCACAGTGGGCCGCGGTGCAGGGTGGGTATCCGCGCCCGGCCGGCGTAGAACGCCTGCATCGCCTCCCGCGTGGCGTCGTGCAGGAAGAGCTTGTGCGCCCAGTAGATCGGAGCGGCCTGGATCGTTTCATAAAGGTCACGTTTCAATGATTCACGTAATGCCTTGGCCCGCTCACGGATCTGCGGGCGATAGGCCTGGCGGACTTCCTTCAGGTGGAGACGCTCCTCTTGGACATGTGTGCGTGCGGTGTGCCACGTGAGCGTCAGTGGCTCCAGTTCGGGCAGCCGACGTGTACGCAGCTGTCCACGAGCGGCCTTGAGCACGTCTCTCGCAGCAATCATGGCATGCGTAGCGATATCGAGCTCCTGCTGCGCTGCCTGAACGGCGTCGTTTTGCGCTTGCAGCGCGTCATAGGCGGCTCGGTTAGTCTCGCACAGCGCGACGCAGGCGTTCCAGGTCTCCCGAATGCGCTGTGCCTCGTGCCACACGGCGGGTGGCAGCCCAGCGCTGGCCAATGCCTCTGGATCGTCCCGGGTCCCTGGCATCAACCATTGCTGTGCCCATCGCGGATGAATCTTATAGCTATAGACCTTCACCGGCCAATCTGGCCGGCGGCGCCTGGATTGACGGGTCATGCGTGCGCTCCTTTATTTCGGTCACCATGTTGTAGTCATCCCCCCTCCGTACAGGGTCTTCACGTGAGTAGGAGGGGCGGGGGAAGATACCCCGCCCCTCTCCCTAGAACGGCGGGGCTTCCCCGGTGCCGTCCACGTCTTCACGTGCTACGGTGACGCGCTGCATCACCGGCTTGAACACATCGGCTACGGCCTTGAAGCGCGCGGCGTCCTCCGGCGGGAGCTCCCGCGCCAGCGTCGCCTTGATGATGGCGACGGGGAACTTGCCCATCTTCTCCGTGTGCAGGCTTAGGGTCGTCTCGACGGCCCACGGCGGCAGGCCCTCAGAGGCCAATCCAAGCAGGTACTTCTGCACCGTGCCGGGGAACTTGCCGGAGAGGCTGCTGGGCGGAACGATCACCACCAACGGCAGGCGCTTGGTCGGCTGCACCAGGAAGAGCAGCCGCGTCTCGCGGCACGCCTTGCCCTGGCTGTCATCCCGCTTGGGATTGAGCTGTGCCAGGCTACCCCACTGGTTGAACGGGCAGCGGGCGCACAGCCCGCCTGGGTCACCCATGCCCTCGATCAGGTCGTCTGAGGAGCAATCCGGCGGCGTGCCCCCCCCGGTCTCATCATAGCTGTTGCGCCAGAAGCTTCGGTTCGGGCGAATCCACAGGATCACCCCGGTGATGTCCTTCGCGCTCTCCTCCCCCCGGAGCGTCGGCACCTGCCAGGTAGTGCCGCCCCCCGTCGGGACTTTCAGGCGGTCCATCGTCCCGAATGGATCAAGCGGTCCAAGGTTCTCCAGGAGCGCCTGGATGTCCTGGGGGCTGGAGTGCAGAATAGCGTACTTAGGGCGCGTTGCCACCGCCGTTGTCTCACCATTGGCTTTCTTCGCCATGCTCGTTTCTCCTTGATCTCAGGATTCTTGTTTTTGTAGCCTGGGTCGTCCCAGGAAGAACGATCTCGCGTGAGCCTATACCTTGGCACCCCCTTTCTTTGGTTCGGCAGCCTTGGACCCGTCCTGGCCCTTCTCCGGCAAAAACGCGGAGGGTCGCCGCACCCGTGCGCCGTTCACGGCTGAAATGACCAATCTGAGGTCAATCTCCTCAACGACCTGCTCGTAGAGTTTTTGTGCCGTGATTCCGTCCGCTCCTGTCCCGATTTGGGTGATCTCAATCTTGAAGCTCATCTGTTCTCCCCCATTCCTTCCTTGTCATCGATAGACCATTTAACTGTTGCCCGCCCAACAGGGGTGATGTTCTCGATCATGGCCGTGAAGCAGCCACTCTGATAAAAATCGACATGGATTTCATGGTGCCATTTTTCAACGATCTTCTCACACCACACATGATGCCCGTTAGGGTACACATCATGCGGTCCCATGCCCGTTCCGCCGCCGTCGAACGCGACCCTGGTCACGACGTAGCACCCTGCGTAGAACGCTGTGTCAAGCCCGCCGATGGGGTCCCCGATTGTTACGAGCCCCTGTGTCAGTTTGCCGAAGCAGCCGATCCTGTTTGCAGCGACACAGTGCTCAGGAATCTGTGTGAAAATGGTGTGCCCCGGCAACAGGTCAATGATATCGCCTTCTTTTAGCAGGCTGACGGTCATGTCATTCCCCCTTTCCTTTAGGTCAACGATGGGTACTCCTCCTATGGCACATCTTCCGTGAACCCCATCATTACCGGATTGTCCAATGATGCCTTACTTGATTCAGCTCCTTTGTCGCTCCCCCCTTTCCTCGGACCGCGTCTCTTGCTCCCTGCCACATTCGACCGTAGGTCGAACATCTCGGAAATCTTGATGACACCTGTGAGGTCATCCGGCAACACGGGAGCGCCCGTCTCGTCTGCTTCCTGCTCACGTATCCAAGCGCTGAGTGTCTGGCCGTTCACCTGGCGCTTGAGCATCCAGCCGATCCCGGCGGCCTCGAAGGCCGCCGCCAGGCGGTCAGGGTCGCTATGGTCGGCTCTGGCCCAGAGGTCCCTCCGAAGATACACGACCAGCCCGTTTAGCGTGACGTTCTGAATCCCATCGCAGGCAAACATGTTGATCAATCCCGGCTTGAGCGCCGCGATGCGCTCCTCCACGGCCTTGAGCCGCGTCTCCAGCTCCCGTCGCGCCGTCTCCAGGGCGGCAAACTCTTTCAGGCGTGTCGTGTCCATGTCAGGCATCCCTTTCTTCCAGCACGAGACATATCTCCGATCCATCCACGTACATGCTATCCCCTAAGTAGGTCTTATTGGGCTCCATCACGTTCTCCTGTTCTATATCCCTCCAACACCGACGCCACCACGTCGCGGCGCGCCCGGCGGGCGCTGTACATGTGCTCATCCACCGTGCCCCGCATGATCAGGTGGATGTGCGTCGCCGGCTGCGTTTGCCGATGCGAGTTGAGCCGGGACATGGCCTGCTCGAAATCCCCGAGGGACCACGTGAGGCTATAGAAAATCCCATACTTGCTCCGACTCAGATCGATGCCGACGCCTCCGGCTTGCTCTTGCACGGCCAGCACGTCAGCCTCGCCCGCTTGCCATGCTGCCAATTCCTTCCGTCGACCGGAAAGTTCCAGACTTGTCCGGCCCGTCTTCTTCGCCACGGTATGGATGGCGTCCAGATCATGGTGGAACCGGCTGAACACCACCAGCGGTTCGTGCGGTGCGAAGTCCTCGAGCACGTCCGTCAGCAGCTGAGTCTTGCCGTCATCTACGGGCACGTCGCATGCATCTCCCCCGGGGGTATCCGGATCGAGCCGTGCATAGCCGCTCGTGCACTGCTGCAAGCGGATGAGCCGCGTCATCGCGTTGGCCGCCGTTACGACCCCGCCGCGCACGTCGGCGACGAATTGCCGTTCGAGGTCGTGATACACGCGGCGCCCCTCCGGTCCTAAACTGCCGCGCCGCTCGATGGAGACGTCATCAGGGATATGCTCGAATACCTCACGCAGTTTCACCCGGAACGCGATCGAGGTGAACCGCGCTTGGAACTCGGCCGCGAGCGCGGGATCGAAATACGGGTTCGGGCGTCCGTCGGCCAATCGCTCCTGGATGCGGAGCGTGACCACCTGATGGTTGCCGTATCCGCCCATCACGGCGTAGCGTGACCGGACCGCGACCCACGATGGGCCGAAAATCGTCTGGTCAAGGAACGTATACTGACCGAACAGATCCAGGGGCGTGTGGGGCATCGGCGTACCGGTCAATCCCAGACGGTATGCGGTTTTTCGTCCGAGCGCACGCATAAATTTCGATGTGATCCCCTTCGGGCCTGGTGGCGCCTTGCAGCGGTGCAGTTCGTCTCCTACGACGAGGTCCCATTCCTGCGCTAGCGCCCACGAGGCGAACGGTTCGCAGCGCGCCGCCTCGTAGTTCACGATGGTGATGGATGGGACGCGCATGGCCTGCGCGGCTCTCATAGCCCGGTCGGCAGTGTCCATCCGCGCGCGGACCGATCCGTCCACGAGCGATGCGACGTGAACGGGAACTGGACAATGCTTGGCGAACTCCTCAGGCCAGACATCCACGACGGAATGCGGGCACAGGATCAACGTCCGCCGGTGTCCTCGGTTGGCGATCAGGAGAATCGCCACGGCGCTTTTGCCCGTCCGCATGCCCATGGCTAACATCGCTGCTGGCAATGGATGCGCGAACCAGAATGCCGCGACCTGGTGCGTCCACGGCGCGGTCTTGACCAGCGGGATCGGCGGCAAATCCGACACATTGACGGTCTTGGCCCGCGCCGCCGCCTGCCCATCCTGGAACGCCTTGATCAGCCCGGCGGCGTTCTTATCCCACGTCACTGGCACGCCGTCGAAGGCACGCAGGAGCGCCGCCGCCACCTCTGGGCGGGCTGGATACTCCCAGTGCTTCGCGCTAGGGTTCCAGCGCGCCCCAGGCACGCCCTTGCAGCGCAGGCGGTGCTCGTAGGCGGAGGCGACGCAAAGCGTGGGGCCGTCGAGGGTGATGCGGGTGGTCATGGCCGGCCCCTCCGGCGAACGCGCGCGGTCCAGGCATGGGCGCTTCCGCTGATCAATAGGCACAGCCCGCGCCCGATCCATAAACCGAGCGCCAAGCCAAAGATGATCGAAGGGATATCATGGACGGTCATCGCGGGCGCCTCCGGTTCTGGACTAGGCGCTGGAGGATATGCCAACTTCGCCAACAAACAATCGCTACGCCTAGCACGATGGGGACCACTTCGAAAAGAATGGTGGTACGGCACATGATGGATTGCCCCCTCGCGCGGCTAGCTGTTCAGCCAAGCGTTCGGTTTCGGCCTTTACCTCGGCCAGCGTCCAGGTGTGTTCCTGGAGCCGATGGAATCCTTGTGGCAGGCCGTGGAGGTCTCGCATGGATATCAGTTGTGGCACGGCATCGCCTGCATGCGCGGTGTCGAAACCGAACCATCGCCCGTCCTTCACGCGGCACCCGAACGTGAGCCCGCCGTGCACGTCCACGTGATCAACGAGATCGTTGTACGGGCGCGCCGCGTCTGGATGATTCGGCGGGACTTTCACGTAGCCGTTCAGGTTGCCTAATGGTGCGCGGAGCACCAGGCAATCCAATTCGTGTGCGATCCATTGCTCGAAGGGCCCGCCCGGTGGCGGCCATTCAACGATGGATTCGAGTTCCTTTCGGTCGCGTTCTTCACGCCAACGTTCATAGTCCTGTGCATCCATGGGCATGTTCGTGTATCCTCCCTATCGCATCCCCCATTTCTTAGGACACTCCCATAGGTGGAACACCCGGCTATCCGGCCACAGTCCAGGCACGCCCGCGACGTAGTCTTCCTCTCGGGGCAATAGCATCATGCAATCGACGCTCGCCGGAAAGAACGCCGCCCGCACCGCCTTGATTTCCTTCCAGTCCGGATCGCGCTTGCGGTAGCTGAGCGAGACATGGCGCAGGAGGCCGTGCCGCGTGCGCTCGTCGCAGGCGATGACGCGCAGGCCGCCATGGCTGAGCCACGTTGCGCCGTCCACCGTCAGACGGCCCTCCTCGCCGCCGGGGTTGAAGGCCATGTGATACTTGAGCCATACGCCGGTGTCGAGGCGCACATCAACGTGCAGCAACGGGGGGAGGGGATTTATGTTCATGATCATAGTGCGCAAAGAGGGCACTCGTGAATGTGTTGATGGGCTGGCATCCATACACTCTATAATATAATACCTTAATGGCGGCTGTCAAGGGATTTCTGAGATGGATGCGCTCGTATGATTTTTTTCTTGCGCTTACTCTCCGGCCGCCGCTCGCCGCAGCGCCTTGAGCGCGGTGCTCACGATCTGGTGCACGTAGGCGCCGCTGATACCGTAACGTGCCCCCAGCGCCCGCAGGCTCTCGCGGGCACCATTGCCCATGGCGCGCGCCTCGGCGATGGCCCGTGTGCGCTTCGGCAGGCGATCACCGAAGCGCCGTAGCAGTGCGGCCAGCTCGACGGTGTTCCGTGGAACAGGCTTGGGCTTATCCCACCAAGGATTTTTACACGTGGGACAGACGCGGGGACGACCGGGTTTACGCGGCCACCATGTGTGCCCGCAGCGCAGACAGGTGTACGAGTGGAGATGCGTCATGGGATCGGCTCCTGGAATGGGATCTGGATACTGTCTAGTGCCATGCTGGCACTCCTATTAGTATATTCTGTTAAGAGTGTTCCATCAAGGGGCGTGCCGTTGTGCGGCGTCAGTTCCAGGAGCGGCAGGCGCCGCCGCATATCCGCTTCCGGCAGGGCTTGACTCTCCACCGTCAGGGTCACGGTGTCAGTCTCGGGATCGTAGGTGAGGTGCACCAGGCGGGCATTCTTCGGTAACCCGCTGGCCACGGAATGCAGCAGGGCCAGCAAACCCCGCCCGCCGATCTGGGTTTTCGCGAGTCGTCCACGCATAGTCTATCCCTCCTCTTCCAGGCTCAATAATTGGTCCACGGCCGTGTCGATGTCTGTCGGTGACATGCCGGAGAGGTCATGTTGTTTTGGGGCATCATCCGCGATTCTGGATGAGCATGCGTTTCTCCTAGAACTTCCAGAATTTCTGACAGCAAGGGCATAGACCTCCAAAAGTATGGCGGAATGCTCTCCTAGCACCACACACTTCACACGTTTCAACTTGCACGGAACAAGTATGCCACAGGCGCTGCCCGCAGCAGCGCGCGAAAATGGATTTATGGAAAATGCCTAAGAATGGAGACCTCCTGTATTCAGTAACGGAGGGTGTACTCCAGCGCGATTGATGGCCATAGCACCGTCCATGCGGGCATTGCTGTCGTAGGATAGAGAGGACACGTTCATGCTCTTCCATGGTTACTCCTTCACGTCTACGACCCGCGCCCAGGCCGGCGCGGCGCCGGAGCCCAGGCGGGCGATGACGGTGTTCATGCCGCGCGGGGGTGTCTCCGGCCACGGTGATTCACAATCCGACAAAATGATGATCACCTGCGGGCGCGGCCGGAGCTGCGCCGCGTGATTGAAGCACAGGCGCATATCCGTGCCCCCACCGCCGAGCAGCTCGATCTGCCGGGTGGAGAAGACGCGCCGCGCGACATGCACGGCGGCGTCCACCACCCAGACGTGCACGCCGTCCCGCTGGCCGAGTGCCTTGAGCACGCCGCCGACCTCAACGACGGCCTGGCCGGTCTGGCGGTCGTTCATGCTGCCGCTTGAATCGATGTAGCACGCCACTTGAGGCACGGGCCGGCGCAGGGCCGGGAGCACGACGCCGGGGCTGGCGGCCTGGCGCCTGGAGGGGCGGGAGTACGTGTAATTGACCGCTCCGGCGGCGTCGGCGAGCGTCTGCCGGATGGCTCCGGCCAGCTCGCGCCGCCAATCGACCTTCGGGGAGAGTTTCTCCTTCGCCCAGCGCCGCCAACCGGCTGGCACGGCACCGCGACTCGTGCTGTGCTCAAGAATCCGCCGAGCGACCTCGCGGCGCAGCAGCTCCCCCTCGGTCTTGGAGAGGCCGTCGGCGCCGCTGGGGCTTGGGGGCGGGAGCTCATAAGGGCGCGGCTGGCCGTCGGCGCAGGAGCCGCAGTCACCGCCGGTGCCCGGAGCCTGGCTGGAAGATGAACGGTCTCGCGTCGCCTTTCCATTCCTAGGGTCAGTGCCTTGTGGCCGGCTCTTGAGCAGTGCATAGTATTCCTCGGCGAACTTGCCGGGGGGCAATCCCAGGCCGTGCGGCGTCACCGGCATGTCTGGCAGGTCGGCACCGTCACGTAGGGCGTCCTGGTTGATCTCGGCATCAGTCCCGAGGTTCCACGCCTGTTGCGTCTCAGGGGCAACACCGATATTGTGCGCCCGCGCTGGATGCTCACGGAGCAGGTGATGGAGCTCATGCTGTGCCAAGACGGCGGCGAGCTGCGGTGCCGTCCAGCGTTGGAAGACGACTGGGTCGTAGTAGAGGCGCCACGAAACATCGACGGCGAGCGTGTCCAGTCCTGGCACCTCGACCGGGATCAAGCTCCACAGCGCCGCCGCTAAGTACGGAAAGTCGCGGGCTGCCCGCAGGCGAGCGGCGTCAAATTCGCGGGGGATGGGCATGTCAAGGCTCCTCCTCATCAAGCCATAGAAGTGCGCGGTCGCGGTCGAGGGTGCAGGGAAGAATATGGGTGCGTGTCGCCGGCGTCATGGCGTCCTCCACAGCCCCGCGGCTTTGAGCAACGGGGCAAATGCGGCGGCGGCCTTGGCGTCGGCCAGCGTGGCGCCCTTTGGCACGGCGGCGGCGAGCGTCATGGCGCTGCTGGCGGCGACGCCCTCCTGGCCGCGCTCGGCGCCAAGGCTGAGGACGGTCCAGCCCGCTCGCCAGCGCGCCGGGGTGTTCCGCGCTAATACCGCCGCCGTGACGGCGGCGAAGACCGCAAACGCCCGGTCGCTACGTTCCGGGACAACCAGGCTCTCGGGATGCGCCAGCACGGCCTCTGGATCAGGCAGGTCGAGCTCACGCCGGTAGGCCAGCAGTTCCAAGGCCGGCCCCTCGCCGACGGCGCCGGCGACCAGCAGCGCCTCGGTTTCACCAGTCATCTGGAGCGCCTGACAGGCCGCCAGGTGACGGGAGGCGGCATCCCACGTGCGCGGGCTCGGCCAGGCGCCGCCGCGCGCCGATTCCTCTTTCGGGAGGGCCAGCAACAGCACTGGCTTGCGTCGGATGAAGGCCGCCACCAGGATGCGCTGGCGTGCCCAGGCGCTCTCGTCCAGTCCAAGCACGGCTGGCGGCGCGCCCCAATAGGTGGGGAAGGCGTCGGACCAGGTCAGGGGGTCGAGGGTGAATTGCAGGTGGGTGAAGCGGTTGGCGAGCGGTCCAGGTAAATCCCATCCACCTGCAGCCTGATCCGGCGGGTTGGCGGCGGCCACGACGGCCACGCCGTCAGGCAGTGGCAGGTCGCCGACGACGCGCTCCAGGATGATGCGTAGGAGCGCCGCCGCTGTTGCCGGCGCGCAACACGATAGTTCGTCCAGGAAGAGTAGTCCATGCCCCGCCTGAGCCAGGCGTTGTGCCCAGATGGGGGGATGCAGGGCCACGCCGCCGTTATGAATCACCGGCAGCCCGGAGAAATCTGATGGCTCCCGGATCGAGGCGATGACCGTCTCGACCGGGAGTGCGAGCCTTCGGGCGACGGCATGCACGAGCGCCGTCTTCCCGACCCCTGGCGGTCCCCACAGAATCATTGGAGTGCGGGTCAAGATAGCCGCTTCCAGGGTGGATTCAAGGGATGAAGGCATTATGAGGACTCCTCACTAAGCGGTATGAACCGTGGCGCATACCACCGCCAAAAGATGCGCATAGTCGCCAGCCGTTGCGTCGGCCAGGAAGGCCTGGTGTTCCTTCCTGGACACGCCAGCCTTCCTCAGCGCGGCTTGTACCCGGCCCAGGATGGCGAACGCGTTGCCGTCAGTGTTGACGAGCTCCACGGTGAGACATGCGGGGATCTGTGCCAGCGAGTCGTGCCACGCGCCAGATCCCCACTGGAAGCCGGCGCTTTTCAGCGCGTCCAATACTTCCCGTGCAGGTTTTTCGCTGAAGACGAGCCGGACGTATCCCTCGCCAACGATCAGGACTCCGCCCGCATGGGCTGCGTGCTCTCGCACGGCCGCTTGGTTCTGTATGGTCTTGATCCGCTCCTTCTGGGCCAGTAGCGAATCGGCTGTTGCCTTACGACCGCTGGCCCATTCGCGGTGCCGCTCAAGTTTCGCTTCGAGGCGTTCTCGTCTGGTCATGGTTTTCTCCTCTGCCCCGACTGTTGGCCAGCGTGATAAACTGCCAACAATCTGCCATCGTTATGGATTGCGCTCATGCACGGCATTTCGATGCCGTATGGCGCGGGGATCGGTGAATCGCCATGCGCCGCGCATACTCTGATCATCCCGCTAATGTGATGCTCGGCCCCATTACGGGTCCTGTGGAATTGCGCTCCAGTTTCTTGGACGTGCCCGCATCTGGGGCATTTCCAGCTATGGCTACAGCCGTTCATTTCCACTCCCTCCTGCCCCGCGTGGGGGCTTAGCTGAAGATGGTCGCCCCGTTCCAGGGACACTGCGGGCACTCGCTAGCATGGAGGGCAAGGACTCCCGACATATTGGCCTTCACGGCCTCGTCCCACACCCGCCCGGCCTCGGCATATGCCTGCCATGCCTCGTCCCAGACCCGCCAGGCCTCGGCATACGCCAGACTGGACTCGTCGTCCCGCGCCCGCCTGGCCTCGTCGTCCCGCGCCCGCCAGGCCTCGTCCCAGGCCCGCCTGGCCTGGTCCCGCGCCCGCCAGGCCTCGGCATACGCCCGCCCGGCGTGCTGCACTGGCTCAGGAAGGTCGCCCGCGATGGGCTTGAGCAGGCGCAGGCGCAAGGCCTGCTCATGGGCCGGTTTGGTCTCCATGATGTAGGAGATCCGGGTCCCCAGCCCCCCGTATACGGGTTCTACCAAGATGTGATGATGCACGTGCCACGCGTAAGTCATCATGGCTATTCCCCTCCCCACTCGGCAGCCTCAACCGCTTTGTGGAGGCGGTCCCACTCCTCGTCGGCCAGGATCACCATGCGCTCTCCGATCTTTCTGTGGCGTTCAACTAATCTTAGCATCGCAAGCAACTCCGGCCCTGCAGCCATCAGACGGGCATCCGCCTCGCGTTGCGATATCGCTTCTTGACAGGTCATGATGTTCCTCTCTGCCCCGCGTGGGGGCTTAGCTGTGTGGATCGATCGCTGCGGCCGGCACATAGACATAGCAAGCGAATGGCCCACGCTCGTCGCAGAGCGTCCCGGCCAGCCACTCCTGCGGGGCGTTGACCGGCATGGGCAACCGGACACCTGCAGGCGGAACGACCCAATCTGCATTTGTGAGCGACCATCCGGGCTCGATGCGAGCCTCCGTGATGATCCCCGTGATGCCGTCCACGTGAAATACCGGATATCCAGCTCGAAGCTTCATGGTCTTCCTCCCTGCCCCGCGTGGGGGCTTACCTCGTGGCATAGACCATATTTTCCGGTCTGATTGATCGCTCTGTATCAGTGGTGATCAGGATCAGGTGGGTCGGGTCGCCGTAGGGTCCTCCGTAAAAGGCTAAGAGCCTGTATTCGGGGTGAGCTTCTTCTATATCACCCAGGGATAGCCACGTGATCCGCGTGCCTATTCCCAGCCTCTCGGCCATCACTGGGTTGGCGTTGGCTGTCCCCTCGACTGTGACTAAGTTGCTCAACTGTCGTAGCTCAGTGGGAATCTCCCACCGAGGAACAACCCACATTGTTGCCATGTCTCTCTCCCTGCCCCACGTGGGGGCTTAGCTGAAGATGGTCGCCCCGTCCCAAGGACCATGCGGGCACTCACTCGCATGTAGGGCGAGTGATGGCTGGCATATTGGCCTTCACGGCCTCCTGCCACGCCCGCAAGGCCTCGTCCCACACCCGCCAGGCCTCGTCCCTCGCCCGCCCAGCCTCGTCCAGCGCCCGCTCGTCCCTCGCCCGCCCAGCCTCGTCCAGCGCCCGCTCAGCCTCGTCCCACGCCCTCCCAGCCTCGGCACACGCCCGCGCTAATGTAATCATGGTTCCCTCCCAGCCCCCGTGGGTGTGTACTTCGCCAGCCATGTGAGTAATTCCTGCAGCCCAACAAAGGGGCTTACTCGTATGCCGAAAGGATAGATGTCGTTGTGGAGCCACACTGAGATTTTTCGCCCACCCTGGACGTAGGCGGTTCGATAATCGCCCACCTCTCTCAACCGCTCCATTTCTCGTTTGAGCCGTTCTCTCATGTGTTCCTCCCTGCCCCGCGTGGGGGCGTCAGCCTACATCGTGATCTGTCGTGTCTTGCCATCGACATGATATTCGACCCATACGGGTGCATCTGCGTGCCGAAACGCAGCTGTTCGCCGGATGGCTGCGAGAGAGGGAAACTTTCGGCCGATCAATGCCTGTAATGCAGTATCGTCTAGGAGGTGATCTGTGGACGTGTAGCCGTGTTGCTGGCCGATATTGATGAGTCTAATTGCCATGATTCTCTCCTCCTGCGCTCAGTGCATTTGTGAGAAGTACCCTATGCCCACGCCACGCTGGCGTGCCCGTTGTCTCGGGTGAGGGGCATTGGCCCCTCCGCACACTTAGGCGTTTTTGATTTCATCAGGCACGTGGTATATCGCCTGCATCGAATGACTGTCAAGGACAATACCGAACGTCTCCGGCCATCGTTGTTACGCCTTGAAAAATGCCGTGAGCCCGTCCGCTGAATCTGTCGAGGCTTCCCAGCTCTGGCCAGACGTTGACATGAGTACGTAGCGATATTGAGGCTGTCGCTCATCATGCGATGGAATGTGTTTCATCCTTTCCTCCCTGCCCCGCGTGGGGGCTAGACACCTCTCCATAAGCATTCTTTCCCATATCGCCGTCCCAATGCGAAGCCCATGCGTTGCAGGGTGACGAGGCGGTTGCACATGGCCGTCGGCTTAATGCCCGCCAGACGCGCCAACTGGGCACCATTCAACTCTTCCGTTTGCGAGCGAAGGACTTCTAGCGTGTCAGCATAGATGCCAGTCCATGGTATCTTGCCTGCCCCATGGCATGTAGGACACTCTCGTTCCATTGTGAGGCTCATTCCCCCCTCCCTGCCCCGCGTGGGGGCTCTTCGCTGGACTGGTGCGTCAGTGGGCTGAGGCCCGGGCCTCAGCCCCGCTTGATAGCTATTCGCTGACCTCGTCAGCGTATTTGGCAAGATCGTCTGGGAGCTCATGCTCGTGCAGGATCAACCATCGTGTCGCGGTTTGAGGCGACACCCATTCTGCATGAGGTCTTGATCCCTGCCACTGCGATGTGTGCACGATGTAGTAGCGGCCTCGGCGGCTCTTGTACAACGTTTGGTGCTCCCACTGAGAGCCGGTGGCGCGGCTGATCGGATTGCGACCGTCCCAGTCGGTCTCCTCGTTCCAAGAACCGGCCGAGTTCGTCGTGTCAACAACCGTATCGTCCTCCATCCAATATAATATAATACCTTAATATAGATTGTCAAGGGGTATTTAGCGAGGTGCGAAAATATTTTCTGTCTATGTAAGTGCTTGTGTTTATTGCTCTAATGAGATTTCCATGGCGGGAACGGGGAGGGCGTGGTTGTGGAAAGTAGTATTGCCGTGGAGGGGAGGGGGGG
>ERZ1292644.48-Hain-H14-01um-R2-48-length-72445-cov-8_pt1 | contig 66248 bp, 89 predicted proteins | sample MGYA00564402_ERZ1292644 | MGnify/ENA primary metagenome ERZ1292644 (study PRJEB36523, sample SAMEA6512644) | groundwater metagenome | collected 2019-01-09 | study: AquaDiva: Metagenomics assemblies of 32 groundwater samples
TTGGACTACTTCCGCTTCTTCCCGGAACAGCCGGACGTGGCGGACGTGGAGGTGTCCGGGCTCGAGACCATGGACCCGTCTCAGCTCTATGCGGACGCCGCCGGCAACATCGTCGACCCATCGACCGGCGCGATCGTCCTCACCGCCGCCGAACTTGCGGCCTCTGGAACCGACCAGGGGGCGATTGCGACCGGGCTGGAGCAATCGCCATCCGATGCGGCCTTATTGGCTGGGGCGCGCGACATTGAGGGCCAAGTGGGCACGACGCCCGGCCCTGGCGTCCTGTCGACGGTCGACGCGTGGCTGAAGCCCTTGCTCGCCTCGCCCACCGGACGGTTTCTCCTCAGCCTCGGCTTGGGCGGGGCCGGACTTGGTATCGCTGGCGCGATGGGGGGCGAAGCCACAAAACTCACGGTTCCGCAGCCCCCGCAGACGGAGGGGCAAAAGGTCGTCTCCGATTATCTGTCGACGCCAGGGGCGAAAGCAGCCCTCACGGACGTCTTCTCGGGCACCCTCAATGATCCCGTCACCAAAGCGCTTCAAAAGAGCCTCCTCGCCTTCACCGATCAGGGGGTGACGACGGATCCGACCCTCACGCGGAAATTCCGTGAGGAAAAGGACATTCTTCAGAACCGGATGTTCACGGGTCTAGGGCCGCAGTGGGCGATGACCACGCCCGGGATCGACGCCTCGACGAAGCTCCAAGAGAGTCAGGACATCACGAGCTACCAGGATTGGTTGAACACGATCGGGCTGCTCACCGGTCCCTACTACACGGGGACGGGCTTGGCGACGAAGACGGCGACAGACCTTGGGGGCGTCGGCGCGACGAATCAGCAGGTCGTGGCCAGCACGACCGCGCAAGACAACTTGGCCTACCTCGCCGCCCTCGAGAGTCTTCGCGCGCGCACCGGACTGGGGACCTCAATTTCAGACATATTCGGCCGGGCTGCTAGAAACGCCTTCAGTCTCGCCGCATGAAGGACCGAGACAGAGTTTCGTACGTACCTCGCGACACAGCGCCGTGAGGTAGCGTAAATGCCGCTGACGGGCCTCCGCAGCTTCAACGTCCCGATCAACCCGGCCTCGATTGTTTCGTCGGCGTATGGGGGGTGGGACGCGGCGCAGGCCGAGCAGGCGCGGGCGCAAGAGATGCAGGCGCGGGCGCAGCAGATGCTCGTCACGCAACTCCAGATCGAGGAGGCCCGGAAGGCCATCGCCGAGCGCGAGCGGGCGACGAGCCTGCTCCCCGCCCTCTTCGGGGTCACGGGGAAGCCGACGACGCTCACCTCTGGCGCCGTCCCGCCCGTGCTGACGATGCAGGCTGGCGAATTCGGTGATGTGCCCGGCGCGGCCGATGTGCTGACGCCCGGCCTGCCCAGCCGGAGTGAGACGCTGACCAGCGTGTCGCCGCAGTCGATTGCCCAAGCGGTCGGCTCGCCCGAGAACCTCGCCAGCGTGCTGCGCGACCCGACGGGCCGCGCGATTATCAGCGACTTTCTGAAGCCCGAGACGCCTGAGCAGTCTGAGTCGAAGCGGCGCAAGACGCAGGCCAATCTCGATTTCAAGCAGGCGCAGGAGGAGTCCGATCAGCTGGCGGCGGCGGGCGACAAGAAGGGCTACCTGCGGGCCAGCGCGCGCGCCTACGGCTTTCTGGCCGACGCCGTCGACGATCAGCACCGGGCGACCGTGCTCCAGCGCCGCAAGGAGACCCTCGACACGCTGGCGGACGTGGCGCGCAAGGACATCGAGCACGATCCGGAACTCCAGCGCATCAGCACCGCGGCGCAGGCCTTCTCCACCAACCCGCGCGACCCCGCTGCCTTCTGGCGCCTCTGGGAAGAGGGTACCAAGGCCAAGGACGAGACGAACCAGCAGCTCGTCGGCAAGTTCCTGCCGGACGCCTACAAGGAGTTCCGCGCGGCGAAGGTACAGGGCGAACTCGACGACGCGATCGACGTCATCACGCGGAGCCTCTTGGAAAAGCGCGTCGACCGCCGCAACCGACAGATCATGCTCGACGACGACGAGCAGCAGAAGATCGCGCTCGAGGTCATGCAGGCGCACCCCACGGAGTTCGCCATCTTCGACCGGGCGATGCTGACAGGCAAGAGCAAGGTCTCGGACAGCTACTTCCGGTGGGTGCATCCGGAACTGACGGGGCCGAAGGAGTGGCAACTCTACGAGAAGGCGGTGCAACTCGCTGGCCCCGGCGCTCCGGCCGAGAGGATCGACTCCATCTACCAGGAACTCCGCAAGGGCGAGAGCCCGTCGACCCAGCGCTCCAAGCAGGCGCTCGACCAAGCCCGGGCGACCGCTGCCACCGCGAAAGCCGCGTATGACCGTGAACGCGGCGCTGCCGGGATGGGAGCCGGGGCCATCAGGCCGGAGACCCTGCAGGGACTCACGCTTGCCCGGAAGCGCCTCTCAGACCAACTCAACGCCTTGCCCGGCAGCAACTACACCGAAGCGGAGCAGAAACAGCAGGCGACGATTCTGAAGGGGGAGATCGCGGACGTGGACGACCGGCTGCAGGAGGCGCACCGGGCTCGGCGCGGTGGCCCTGGCTCGCCGACCGCGGCCCCCGCCGGGCCGAAGCCGTCAAACGCCGCGCTGTTCCAGAAGGCGAAAGCGCTGCACGCCGCCGACCCCGACCCGGCGAAGGGCTCCTGGGACGACCCGGCCGTACGGCGTAAGTATTACGAGCGGGCGGCGCGGTAGCCGTGGTGTCGAGGATCCGGCGCGCGCCGCTCCTCCTCCTGCTTGCGGCCCTCGCCGTCTCCCTCATCGCGGCTGGGCCGGACACCCCGACGAGGCGGACCGATCCTGACCGGAAACTGACGCCGGGGGCGGTGGTGACGACGGACCGGCGCGTCGTGTGCCGTCCGGGATACGCCGCCGAGACCCGGGCGCGGCGCCGCGTCACGCAGAAGGTTCTGGAGGAGGTCGCGCGGGACTACGGCGTGCCGGTCAAGGCGGACGCCGACCGGCAGCTCGACCACTTCAAGCCCATCGCGCTTGGCGGCTGCCCGGACTGCAAGGAGAATCTCTGGTATCAGTACGCTGAGCCGCGGCCCGGCTATGCGGAGAAAGATTGGGTCGAGAACGTCCTGCACGCGCTCGTCTGCGCCCGCCCCGTCCCCCTGATGACGCTGGACGCGGCGCAGGACGCAGTGAGTAACTGGGTCGCGATCTACCTCATCTTGTTCCGGAGCGACTCCGGTGAGGGTGGCGCCGCCGCGCATCCCTGGGCTAGGCCGTGACGGAGACGCCGCACGGCTTCGGTCCGTAAAGGAGGACCGGCACCATCAGCCCTCTGGTTCCTCCGGCAGTCACGAAATCCCTCCGCAGCGAAGCCCTCGCACGCCAGCTCCCGAAAGGGACACCCGGCCGCTGGACGCTCGTCCGGGCGATGCGGGTCTTCGGCGTCACCCCGCTCATCGGGCGGACGAAGTGGCGACTCCTGATGAGGGAGGGCCACTGGGCGCGGCTACAGCGCGACTACGGCTATAACAAGTACATCCCCGCCGACGAGCGATTCGAGGGCGGGCCGGACTACATCTTCGAGACGGCGCGGCGCGCGTATCTCGAGGCGGCCAAGCGATGCCATGAGGATCACGGCGGGACGACGGAGGCGATGCAGCTCGTGAACGCGGCGTGGGCCTATATTGAGCGCCGCTACGGGCCGGAGCACGTGACCTGGACCCGCGAGTCCCCCGCGAAATGCGCCTACCGCAAGTGGATGAGTGGCGGCACGAGCGACATCTACCACCACTGCCGCCTTGATGCCGACCATGCTCCCGGCACCCATTGGTGCGGGGCGCGGCACGTGCACACGGACACCGTGTGCGGCTTCACGTGGGCGACGGTGCCCCAAGCCGCGGGGGTCGTCTGATGGCCACTCGGGCCGAGATCCTCCGCGCGATCGAGGAGTGGAGTCAGAACACCATCGACTCCGCCGGTCGCACCGTCAAGCGCGAGGCCGCGATTTCAATCGACCTCTTGACGCGCCTCTTCGAGCAGGAAAGCGGCCTCAGCCCGACTGCGTTGAGCAAATCAGGCGCGCGCGGGATTGGCCAAGTCATGCCGTCCACGTGGGCGGACTTTCTCGGCCGGCATCCCCGGCTCCCCGCGTGGTTTTCTGCCGACGACCCGCGCTCGCAAGTCCTCGTGGGCACCGATCACCTTGGCTGGCTGCTCACCAAGTACCAGGGCGTCGTGCCCGCCCCGCACCGCGCGGCCGTTGCCGCCTACCATGCCGGCCACGTGCCGATCGACGAGTCGATCAAGGCGGCGGGCCAGAGGTGGGAGCCGCACTTCTTCGGCCCCGGCAAGCGCCCGCAGACTCAAGCCCACCTCGACGCGGTGCTGCCCGGCGGGGTGTCCGAAGCGCCACGGCCGGAGTACCCGCCGCTGCCGCAAGGGGACCGGGCCGCGGTGCGGGCCGCGGTCGAACGCGCCCGTGGCGAGCTTTTCCCGGGGCGTCCGCTCCGGGAAACCGTTGACCGGTTCGGCGTAATTCAGGACGAGGTCGCCTACGACCGGCTCAACAAGCGCGCACGGGAAATCTACTGGGGCGCGACCTCGGGCCAGGGCGTGCCGCCGCTCGCGCCCCCGGGCGTGCCCCCGGAGCCCCTGCCGGAGCCGCCGACGGAGCCAGCGCTCGCACGCACCATCGCGGTGCCGGAAGTGCTGGCCCGGGCCGACTTGCCCGCGCCCACGTCGATCAGTGGACGTCCGGTGCCCCAGGAGTTGGTGCTGCCCGCCGCCGCCCCGGCCCCGCAGGCTCCGGTGGCCGAGCGCCCCCCGATGCCGGAACTGAGGCTCGGTGCCCGTACATCCCCGATCCGGCCCGACGCCTCGAGCGCCCTTGTGCCGCCCCAGACGGCCTCAATGGTCCCGACGGTCACGGAGATCAACGCGCGGCTCGCGGCGCCATCCATCGCGCCCTCTCCTGCCACCCTCGGCGCCCCGAGTGGTCCGCCTCTTCCACGTGGAACCATTGCTGCTCAACCGCGCTCCATCGCTGGCAGGATCGCGGCGGCGATCCGTCCGAGTCCCGCCGCCGCTGAGCCAGTCATGCCGCCCCAGGGCGGGGGCATTGCCCTGGCCGAGCCGCCCCCTGTGCCCGTGGCGCCCGTCGCGCCGGCGCTGACGCCCGCGGAGCCCCTGCGCGCCCCTGTCGCCCTCGACTTGGAAGATCTCGAGCGCGCCTACCAAGCCGACCTGCGGGGAGAAGGCAACGGCCACGGTCGCCCAGCCATCGACTGGGACGACTTGGAGCGGGCCTACAAGGAGGATGTGCAGGCAAGACCCGCTAGGGCACCGACGCCCGAGGCGGCCGGGGCCATGCCCTTCAGCGAGAGTATTGATCCCCTGATCGGCCTGCGGATGCCCGCGCCCGAGCCGCAACCAGCGCTGACGGCTGAGGCGCTCCCGCCTGCCATGCCCGCACCGGTGGAGCCGACCCTGCGCGCCGCCAAGCCGGAAGACTTTGGGCCCTCGCCAGAGCCGGAGGCGACAGGCCCGGCCGATCTGGTCACGGAGACCTCTCGGGCCATCGTGGCTGGTCTCAAGTCGAGCGTCGTCGGCAATCTGTTCCACTACCTGAACCCGCACGGCGCTCCGGGGACCCCCATCGAGGCTGGCCCCGGGATGTACGAGGCGACGGTCCGGGGACTCGCTCAGTTCGTCGGCGACATCCCGGTCCTCATGAGTGGCGCGCGCCTTGGCGGGGCTGCGGGGAAGCAAGCGGTCGAGGCACTCGGGCAGCGGTATGCCGAAGCCCTCGTGAAGGCGGGCATGTCAGCGTCGGAGGCCGCAAGACTCATCAGGACGGCGTTCGGCGGTTCCCGGATCGCCCGAACGATTATGGGCACGGCGACCACGGGCGGTGCTGTTGCTGCGCAATCGGGGGCGCAGGAAGCCAGCCAGCAACTCGCCCGAGAGGGCGAGATCACTGCGCCAGGCAAGATCGCTGTCGAGACGGCGAAGGGTGCCGCGCTCGGCGCTGGTGCTGGCGTGGCTGGAGCCGCCACGGGTCTCGTGGCCGACGTTGCTGGCGCAACGCCGCTCACCCAGGACATGATTCAAGCGGTGAGTCAGGCGGGCTACTACGCGGCAATCGCGCCGATCATCCAGGAGGGGCGCACGCCGACCCTCCAAGACCTTGTCACCCTCGGGATCCCAGCGCTCATCATCTCCGGGGTCGCCCACATGGCTCGAGCGCGCCCGAGCGAGCCGCAGATCCTGCCCCCTGGCGAGGCCCCGCGAGGTCGTCCAGTCGGCCGGGGCACGACAGCTCGTCCGGAACCTCAGGCCCCACAAGGCGAGCTCGCCGCTCCACCGGCACCTCCAGCGCCCCCAACGGCCGGTCCTGCCGTGCCCGCCCCCGCCGATGTCGGGCGCCCGCCCGCCGCACCGGCACGGAAACCGAGGAAGGCTCTCCCCGCACTGGCTCCCCCGACGGCCGCTCCCGCCCTCCTGCCCATTGATCGGTTCACAACGGCTCTCGATCCCCGCACGGGCCGGGGGATCGTCGATCCGGAGGAGTTCCTCGGCGTCGACCCGCGAACGGGATACGGCGTCCTGAAGCCGGAGGTGGCGCCTCAAGCGCCCCAGGAGGCTCCAGAAGCCGCTCCGCCCGCCGCCGTGGCTCCTCGCCCTGCCGTGCCTCCGGTCGCCCCGCCCGCGCCCGCTCCGGCCCCCACGGTGCCCGCCGAGGCCCCTCCCGCGGCTCCGGCCCCTGTTGCGCCCTCGGGTGCAGGCCAACAGCCGCCGATGACGCCGATGACCCCAAAAGTCAAAGCCGTCCTCAACGCGATCAGTTCCACTCAAGCCGAGGACGCCTACGTGGTTGCGCGCGGGCAGCGGCTCAAGGTTCAGCAGAGCAACTACGGGATGTTCGGTCGAGCAATCGGCGGTGACATCAGGCTCACGGATGGGTCAGAGATCAGCGCGACATTGGTAGACCGCGTAGAGGATGCCGCAGGCCGTGTGCTCTGGGAGCGTGCTGCCCCGCCTGTGCCCGCTCCGGCTCCGGTAGCGGCTCCTGAGACGCCGCCCGCAGCCCCCGAAGAACCGAGGGATGAAGACTGGCTGGCGCTCAGATCTGAAGCCGACCAACTCCTTCAGGATTTCATCCAGCGGCCCGGTGACCCCAAAGCGACAGCAGACGAGGTCAAGCGGGCTCGTGCGCTGCTCCCCAGGTTCGACGGTGCGCCTGCGGATCTCGTCGCTCTCCGTCGCCGCATCGCCGGGATCATCGAGTCTGCCGGAGCGGAGCCGCCACCGGAGGCAGCACGGCCGGAACCAGCGCCAGCAGCTCCAGCGCGACCGATGCTCACCGCCGACACGCCCGTCACGATCACCTCAGGTCGGTACGCAGGTCGTCAGGGCACGGTCATCGCCTTCAGCGCAGGCGGCAATGTCCATGTCGAACTGGACGACGGGACGCGGACGACGCAACCGGTGGCAGGTCTGAAGCCGGTGACGCCCACGGTGGCCCCTCCGGTAGCGCTGGCCCCCGCCACCCGCCCCGCAGTCCCCGGTGCCTACGAGCACTCCGACCGCCTGCAACGGATCACTCGTTTGTTCGAGCAACAGATCCGCGAGCAGAACCAGTTACCAACTGACCCGCGCGCCCTCCGCGCCATGGTCGCGCAGGAACTCGGTCTCCAGCCCGGAGCCTTCACGGCCGACGCCGCCCTGATGGACGACCTCCAGGACGCGATCGAGGCCGCGGTCAACAAGGTTTACCGCGAACGCCGTCCGGACGCCGATCTCCGCCAGCAACTCACCCGAGCCGAGGAGACAGAACGGTGGCTCGGCAACCGCATCCGCACGCTCGAGCTGACGAAGCGCCAGCAGTTCTCGACGCCGCTGCCGCTCGCGGAGGCCGGGGCCCACGCGCTCGACCTCCGCGCCGGCGATACCGTCGGGGAACCCACGGCTGGCACGGGGAATCTGCTGGCACCGCTCCCGCTCGGGACTCCCGTTGTGGTCAACGAACTCGATCCGCGGCGAGCGCAAGCCCTGCGCCTCCAAGGCTACGAGCCGACCGTCCTCGACTATTTGCGGACGAACTCCCTCGCTGGCCGGGCCGACGTGATCTTTATGAACCCGCCGTGGGGCAAACACTCGACGCAGCGGTACGGCCAGCCGATCCCGATGCCCTACGGCGAGCCAGCGGACGTCGCCGAGCGGTTCTTCGTCAAGGCGCTGACCGACGTGCGGCCCGAGGGTCGCGTCGTGGCGATCATGCCCACGACGGTGCTCAAGGCGCCGAAGTTCCTCGACTGGCTGCGTCAGACGCACACGCTCCGGGCCCTCGTGCAGGCCCCGCCGCACGCCTATGATACCCGTGGCACGACGGTCGGAAGCGTGATACTGGTCGTGGACAAGGGGAGGATTCAAGGTGCTCCAGAAGCCATCCGAGGAGCCGCAGCCGACTGGGACGAGTTTGCCCGTCTCCTCGCCCCCCTCGCAGTCGGCGGTACCCACGCCCGAGCCGGAGGGGCCGAGCGACCCCCGCGAGCTCTACCCGAGCCCGCCCGAGAGCCAGCCGGAGGACCAGCAGGACGCCCCGCCGAGCCTGCTCCACGGCCAAGCGGCGCAGCCCCAGTACCGCGGCCTACCGAACCCCGCGCACCCGGCACTCCTGTTCCTCGCGGAGCCGGACGGGAGCCTGAAGCCGGAGTTCCGGGAGTGTCAGGCGGACCTGCCGCTCGAGGCGGGGAGCCTCGTCCCGAAGTGGTACCCGTGGGTGTGGGAGGGGGAGGAGTTGAGCCCGAAGGAGCGCCAAGCACAGTTTCGGAGCGATCTGACAGCCCTCCTCGCGCCGGCGAGCCGACCTTCGTCGAAGGGGTCGGGGCCGAGCGCTACAGCGTCGCCGACCCCGCCGAGCTTGACGCCGCACGACATTCTGCAGTCTTTATTCCAGCTCCGCTCCGCCGTAGTCCAGGAGTAAACCCGCACCCGCGCCTGATCGTCCGCACGCGCTCGCTCGCGGGCGCGAAGCTCCCCGAACTCACCTACGAGCCCAAGGGCCGGATGATCGCCGACGCCTACCGGCGCAAGGTCATCTCCGACCAGCAACTCGACTACGGCATCCTGCCCTCCCTCCAGGCAGACCAACAGGGCCACGGCTACCTCTTCGCGGCCGACGTCGGCGTTGGGAAGACGCGCGTTGCAGCGGCCATCATCGGCGAGTGGCTGGAAACCGGAAAGTACAAGCGCGTGCTCTACGTCACGAATTCCGAGGTGAACGTCCAGGACGCCATCGGCGAGTTCAATGTCTACGCGGGGAAGCCCTACCCGTACGACATCATCCCCGTACGCAGCTTCCCGGGGGCCAAGGAGCGGCAAGGCAAGAGCCCCGAGGATCGTGAAGCGCTGCCCGCCCCCGAGCGCGCCGTCTACGCCATCGACCACTACAACCTCGCCGAGTTTGAAGCGGCGCTGAAGGACCTCGACCTCGACGCCGTCGTCGGGGATGAAGTTCACTTGCTCCGTAACATCGACGAGGCGAAAGTCGGGCAGGCGTGGAACCGCCTCCAGCTGGGCGTGCTCGCCAAGCGCGGCGGGTTCCTCTACCTGAGCGCCACGCCCGCAACGGACTTCGACGACTTGAAGCAGTTCGTCGGTCTGCGCGAGTGGGCACCGGGCGGCTTTGAGGACTATGTCGCTCGCGTGACTGGCTCCTCACCAGAAGCCCAGGGCGACGTCGGGGCGCTCCGCTCGCGCCTCGAGTCCCTGACGTCCCAGTGGCAGGGGCTCCGCGATGTGCCCGACGACGAGAAGCAGCGGCTGATTGACTCGCTGCCCGACACGGAATCATGGGGTGCCGGACTCGTCGAGAATCTGCGCGACGCCATCGACCAAGTGGAGAACGCCCTCAGCGACAAGGCGCAGGCCCCGACGGCGGCGGTCGGGGGCGACGCGGACGACATCCGGCGCAACCGTCCGGGCAAGCGCCGCTTCGGTGGTCGCGACGTGTTCAGCGCGCACGTCACCCCCGCCGAGCAGGAACAGGTGATGCGGGAGCTAGCGATGCGTAACAAGTACGACTCGATCGACCTCTGGCGCGCTGGGGTCGACTTCGAGATCACCACCAACCCGCTCAGCCCCGAGCAGACGGCAGAGTACGCACGGCTCTCCGAGTTCATGCGGACGCTCAACCGGGATTTCCTCCGGTGGGGCCGCCTCAACAAGTCGACGGGTCGGCTCCTCACCATCCGGCACTTCCTGCAGCAGGAAGCTAAGCGCCGGATGTTCGACTACCGGCTCGACCACGCGATCCGGCTGGCGAAGGAGTCGCTCGATCGCGGCGAGCAGCCCGTCATCTCCCTCATCAACGTGAACGAGGGCACGGAGAAGTCGGGCCCGATCCCCGCCGCCATCAACTCGATCAACATCCGGCAAGTGGAGACCGACCCCGACACGGGCGAGATCACGCTCGACGAGGAGATCCCGGAAGCGATCCAGCGGCGCGCCGACCTGCTCGACCAATGGGCGGAGTTCCGACAGGTGCCGAACCCGGTCGACCGTATCGTCGGGGCCTTCGGGCGGGAGAACGTCGCGGCCATCATCGGCAAGACCTCGCCTGCGATGCGCGAGAAGATGATCCGGGAGTTCCAGCAGGGCGAGCGGAAGGTCGCCGTCATCTCCGGCGCGGGCAAGGTCGGCATCTCGCTGCACCACATCGTCGACATCCCGGGAGCCGCCAAGGGCCGACGCCACATGATCGTCGCGGACTATGAGTGGAGCGCGGAGAAGTTCAAGCAGGAGCTTGGCCGCGTCGACCGCTCGGGCCAGCGCTCAGCCCCGCGCATCACGCCGCTCTCCACTGGCCAAGCGGGCGAGAAGAAGTTCCTCGCCACGATCGCCAACAGGATGCGCAACCTCGGGGCCCTCTCGAAGGGGTCTGCGGAGTCAGCCTCGAACGACAAGTTGGCCGAGTTCGAGATCGGTGGCGGCCTCGACACCCACGCGATGCGGCTCGCCTATCGGGCGCTCGACCCCGACATCCAGCAGAAGTTCCTCGCCACCTCCTTCCGTGATCCGCAGGACCGTGAGCGGAATACGTCCGCCTACCCGCAGAACGCGAACCTGAAGGACTTCCTCCTCGACATCCAGTTCCTTGAGCCGGAGGACGGCAACCGCGCCTTCGAGGAGTTCTGGACGCAGCGTGAGCGCCTAATCGCTGAGCATGAGGAGACCGCAGAGAAGCGCGCGGGGCGGACGCGGGCCTACCGGGGCGACATCGTGCGGTCCGTGAACCTCCGGCCCGACCTGACCCTCCACGAGGTGCGAGACGAGCACGGGCAGCACTACGGGCTTCTCCAAGGGATCGTCACGCCACACTTGGCGCGCATCGCCCGCTACCTCGAGGAATCGGAGCGCTCCGGCCTGCCCATCCGGAAGTATGTGACCTTCCAGGCGGGCGACCGGCAGCTCGCGGGGCTGGAGATCCGCGCGGGGTCGATGGCCCCGCTTACGGAGAGCTTCGGCAAGTCGGCGGCGCGGCAACTCGACACGCCGGAGCAGATCATCCAAGCCCTCCAAGCGGGCGACAAGATGCCGCTCGAAGGCCGAGAGAGCTACATCCTGCGGATGCGGCCATCGGACAAGCGGCTCCAAGTCCAGGGCGCGAAGATGGCCGACCGGGCTGCACTTCAGCGCGCGGGTGCTGCTTACGCGCCCGTCGGCAACTTCTGGTTCGTGCCGGAGGAGAACCTGCCGCAGTTCCTTGAACGGTACCCGGTGAAGCCGCCCGCTCCACCCGAGACGTCCTTCATGGCGGCACCCGTGGGCGAGGGATTTTCTCAACGCCGCATCGGGATGATTTCGCCAGAGGGAGAGGACCACTTCGCAGAGGCGACAGTTGTTGAGGGCCACCGTGAGGACCACACCGAGATGGTGAGGAGGCTACTCGGTAATAGAGACGCGGGTATCAACGAGGCGAGGGATCGTGGTTTTGTGAGGTACTGGCGCCGGGCCGACGAGATCGCACTCGACTTCGACGCGACGAACCAAGCGGCCGCCCGAAACGCGCTGGGATTCCTCCGCAGAGAATACGAGCGCGGCGACAGAATCTATGTCGACGCACGCGGAGTGCAGGAGCACTTCTTCGAGCAACCCTGGCGGGCCGCCGAAGCGATTCGATCAGCCGCCGGGCTCCCCGCATCCTTCATGGCGGCACCGGCCGAGGAGGGCGTGGCCCCGCCCTTCTTCTCCGCCCTCCAGCGCGCGATCGAGGACCGGATGCCCGAGCGGGCGAGCGTCGAGCAGGTGCGGGCGATCTTGCGGGGCCCGGTCGTGAAGGCGGAGGAGGTCAAGTGGACGGGGGTTGAGGACTGGCTTGAGGGGAAACCGAGAGTGTCCAAGCCGGACCTTCTGGAATTCCTGCGGCAGAACGAGGTGTGGGTCGAGGAAGTGGTCCGACCATCTCGTGGCTTCACCGAGCCGGACCCGGCGAGGGCACTCGGGGCGCTGCAGTGGAGCGATGCCGTCCAGGAGGATCTGAACCTCACAAGCCGGGGTGCGGGTCGTGGACTGTTTACCGTATGGCACGGCAGTGGCACCAGCCCGCACGGCCGAGTCGAACGGGCCACAATCACGGAGATGCCCAGCAGGGGCTACGTTCTTGACGCCGCCCAGACGCAGAATGCTGCCTTTGACACGCTGGAAGATGCCAAGCGCGGCGCAGAGCAGGGGATCGTCCAGACAACGCTCCCGACCAAATTCGGCCAGTGGCAACTCGCCGGGGGTCGCGACTACCGAGAGTTGCTGCTCACGCTGCCGCAGGCGACCAGTGAAAGACTCGCTGTCGTTCAGCACCCACGACGACCTGAGGGGTTTGCGCTTCAGAAGCCAGATGGCACCTATGTATCCAGCCGCGAAGGGACACCGATCTACTGGGAGAGCCGAGACTACGCTGAACGCTACGGTCGACGCGCTCACGAGGGGGCAGAATACCTCTCCACCCACTGGGACGAGCCGAATGTGCTCGCCCATGTGCGGTTCAATGACCGGGTCGATGCAGAAGGCAAGCGCGTGCTCCTCATCGAGGAAGTGCAATCGGACTGGCATCAAACCGGGCGGCAGGAGGGCTACCGGCAATCCGTCGATCCGTCAATGCTCAGCGCTCGCGAAAGCACACGGGTCAGTCGCGGTACGGCGGCGAACCTATATGGATCCATCAGTGCCAAGGCATGGGACGTGATCGGCCCAGGAGACATCAAGGTCGAGATCCTAGCCGTCACGCCAACTGAGGCGGTTGAACGAGCTGCGAAGCAGTTGTCCGAGCGCGGCGTCCCTCCCGCCCCCTTCGCCAAGACGTGGCAGGAGCTTGCGCTGAAGCGGATGCTCCGGTTTTCGGCTGAGCACGGCTACGACAAGCTCGCGTTCACAACCGGAGAAATGCAGGCGGAGCGGTACGATCTGAGCAAGCAGGTACTGAGAATAGAGTACGAACCCGTGGAGGAGCGGCTCAGGGCGATTGACCCCCAAGGGGATCCAGCCATTGACCGCCGCGGGGTCGCGCCTGAACAAGTCGCCGACTATGTCGGTAAAGACGTGGCGGACAAGCTGCTGAAGACGCCTCTTGAGCGCCGCGGAATGGTGCGCATGGCGCTCGAGCGAGATGTCGGACCCGACCATCGCGTTCACTCGCTCGCCGGTCTCGACCTCAAGATCGGCGGGGAAGGCATGAAGGGCTTCTACGACCAGATCCTCCCTGCGTTCCTGAACAAGTACGCGAAGAAGTGGGGGGCGCGAGTCGGGACGACAGAGATTATTCTGCCACGGCAGGGTGTGTCTATTTACCCGGAAGACATCACGCCTGCAAGTCTCAAGGCCAACTTAGCGAGGACCGAGAGAGTTCCAGCCATTGACATCACGCCCGCCATGCGCGAGTCGGTGCTCCGAGAGGGCCAACCGCTCTTCATGGGCGCCGGAGGGTTTCCGTCCCGAGTCGACGTGGCCGAGGGACTCTGGTTTGCGCCGCAGATTCCCAATTCGCCTCACCGCCTTGCCGACACCACAGGGCTCGTCCCCACTGAGCGGCTGCGAGCCATGGCTGAGTCCGCGCACGTCCAGGCCCTTGCCCCGGCCCTCGACGACGTGTACCGGCAGCTCGCCGACCGGCTCGCGCTCGACAACGCGAAGTACGCCGAGAGTTACTTCTTCGGTCTCGGTGTCGACCCTACCTACTACGGCCTCAACACACGGACCGCCCCCGCTAGTTTCGCCGTCATCGCCAACGCCCATGCGATCGCCAGGACGGTCAACGGCTTCGTCCGCGTCGGGGCGATCGACGCGGCCGAACGCCCCCGGGAAGCCGCCCGCCTGCTCGTCAATGTGCTGCTCCACGAGGCGACGCATCAGGAGGTGCGCGGCCACGCAGACCCGGACACCGACTTCGCGCAGGCGTATGCTCGGAACCTAGAGACGACTGAGGAACTCCGGTCGCAACTGGTTGACCAGGTGGCCGGAGTTCTCGGAGGCCCCGATGCCCACTACGAGCAATTCCTCGCCGAATCGACCCAGCTCCAAGCTGAGCGCGCCCGAGCTCGACGCGCTGTCGGAACTGCTGCCGACGTTGCAGGAAGCACCGCAGCCATTGGCGGCGCAGGCGGTGCTCCGTCGGGCGAGCCAGCGGGGGCTCGACCCGAGGCGGATCTGGGACGTGGCGCTCCGGGTGAGGTCTCAGGACTGGCCACCGGCCCCGAGCTGGGAGGAGGTCTCCCCGAGCCGATCCGCGTCACCGACGACCCGCCCGTCCGCCTCGAGCGGGACGGATGGCGAAGAATAGCGGGCCTGCCAGCACTCGCGGACGAGGGTGCCCGACAGGTAGCCGAGGGCATCCGCCGCCAGGGCGACGAGGTGCTGCTGCAGCGCCTGAGCCCGACACTGCGCGTCGTCTGGCGGCGCCCCGCTCCTGTCGGGATCCCCGAGGGCGCAGCCCCGCCAAGTGCGGGAGTGGCGGCACCGCCTGCTGCTGGCCCGCCAGGACCGCCCGCCCCGCCCGCCCCGCCGCCCGGCGAACCGCCAGCGGAAGGGCTAGGGCTGGCACCGCAAGGTGAAGGGAGACCGACGGACGCGGATCGGGCCGACCCCGCTGAACCCCTTGTGGTCGGGGGAGAACCGACAACAGCGCCGCCGCGTCCGCCCAATATCGGGAACCCGCTCGTTCCCACAATGTGGCGGAATCCGGAGGCCGATGTCGTGGAAGGCTGGCGTCTCGCTCAGCGCGCTGAAGCGACGATGCAATGGGGCGCCGTCTTCGGCGAGCATCTCCTGCGCCAGTTCCGCCGCTCGATTGCCGCTCCGTATCATTTCCGAGCCTCCGAATATCTTGACACGGGCGACGCCGAGCTTCTCGAAGGCCTCCCCGAGGCGGCTCGCGCCGGCATCGAGGAATACCGGGCCCTGATGGAGCGGTACGCCGCCTACGCCCAAGCGGCGGGCGAACTCCACGAGGATCATGTCATCGAGCACTACTTCAGCCATCTGCTCCAGGGGCCGGAGCGTGCGGTAGCAGACGCGTCGAAGCGCTTTGCGAACGCCCGTCAGCATAGCCCATTCTTCCGAGAGCGGACTATCCCGACATTGAGTCAGCTTGAGCGATGGCTCGAGCAGGAAGGGTTTGCTGCGCGCGGCGTCCGGGTGGTTCGCGACCCCGCCCTCGTCGCGCGCGCCTACGTGACGGCCTACCACCGGGCCGAGGCACTGCGAGAAATGGCACACGATCTCGCCACGTCCCTCACGGCTGAGGGGGAGCCCGTCCTGATGGGCGCCGAGCGGCGCGGGGCCTTGACGGAGCAACCCGGTGGCTACGTGGCCTTTGAACATCCCCTCTTCCGCGCCGCCGTGGGCAATCAACTGCCGCTGCTCGACGAGCGCTACGCGCCCGCGATGGTCTCGATCTTGGCGCCGTCCCCAGATTCCACGCGCTGGCTCTCGGCACTCGATAGCCTCAACAACCTGCATCGCGGGATCGTGATGGCGCTGCCCTGGAAGCACGGGTTGTTCAACGTGGGAGTGGATGCGCTCCTGCTGACGGGGTTGTGGCGCGGCATCGTCCACGGCGAGTGGCTCGCCATTCGCCGTGAGGGCTACCGGATGCTTCAGGATCTCGACCCATTCCTCGAGCGTCTCGTGAGGGATGGTGGGTTCAAGGTTCCGCTGATTCACGCGCCGCTTGAGGAGGTCCGCCGCTCGCTCTCCGAGATGATTCGCGGTGCCAGGCTGCCCTGGAGCGCAACGCCGGTGCCCGGTTCCGAGCGGCTCGCCCGGTTTTGGGAGAACTTCGAGCGGGCGACATGGGAAAAGATGGTCTCTGGCTGGATGATCGGTCTGTCGAAGCTCCTCCTTGACCGCGCCGACGCTGGCCGGATGCCGCAGGCCCTCATGCGCTCCGGAATCACGCAGGAAGCCTGGAGCTCAATGGCTGAGGCCGAGAAGATGAAGGCCATTGGTCGGGTCGTGTCGTTGCTCTCCGGCCAAATGCCGCGCACGCTCTTCAAGAATCCCGAGATGCTCCGGCGCCTGCGGTGGATTTTCTTCTCGCCCTCGTGGAACATCTCCAACATCGGCATGGTGCAAGCCGCGCTGAGGGCCGAGGGTAGTTTCGCCTTGCGGGGCCTGCGTCCCGCTGAGCGGCGGGTGGTGGAGGGGTTCGCTCAAGAATACGGAACGCGATCAGTTGCCCTGCAGTATCTCCTGAGCGCACTGCTGCAAGTGGCGATCGGGGCCGCCATCACGGGGACGATCGAGTGGATGTGGGACAATCCGCCGGGGCTCCGGACGCGGATCTGGATCGGCAATGATGACCGTGGACGTGGCCGATTCGCCATGTCGCCCATCGGGTATATGGCCAAGGACGTTCAGAACGCCGTCCACGCCGCGTGGCGTCTGGCGCACTTCGATTGGAAGCCAGCGGGAGAGGTTGTACGGTCGAAACTCGCTCTCGTGCCGAAGGCGGCGATCGCGCTCCTCGGCTACGTCGATCCCTACGACAGTTGGATCAACAAACTCGAGGGCCGCGGCATCGGCGATAGGCTCCTCGACGCCGCCGAGGCCACCGGCGATGAGTTCGTCCCAGTCACCGCCTTCCAGCGCGATCCGGAGGGGGCGGTCTTGACGTGGCTCGGGGTCCCCATCCGTCACGGCATGACCTCGAAGAGTCTGCGCGGCCGACTCGGGATCGAAATGCGCGACTTCAACGCCGCCATCAAGTGGGCCTCCCGGAACAAGCCGGGGATGGTCGACCGCCTCCGGGAGCAACAGCAGCGGCGACGGGAGGAAATGACTGAGTTGATCCAAGCCTACCAGCGGTTCGAGGCGAAGACAGCGGGCGAGGGGCCCTTGAGGCGGGCCGCACGGGGAGTCGGCGAGTTGGCTGGGTCTGAACGCTGAGGCCGAGCGACTGTATGCGGAATAGCGAGATTCGCTCGTCGCCGACGTAGACTGATCTGCGTGGCCCTGAACGGCACCCTCAAGAAGGCGGGCGCGGGCCTGTCGCTGCTCGTCGTCCTGGTCGGGACGGGGGCCGCGATTGACAGTCGCTACGCCAAGGCGGCCGACGTCGAGCGGGCGCTCAAGGACGTGCATCAGGGCCTGCAGAATCTTCAACTCGGCCAGTTGCAGGCCACGCGGGCGTTGCTGGCCCGTGAGCTGTTCGACTACCAAGTCCGCAACCACAGGCTCACCGACCTTGAACGGCAACGGGCCGGAGCACTCCGCGAAGAAATCGACGCTCTGGACCGACGCATTGAGAAGCTGAAGCACGTCCAGGATGTGCGGTGACGCCGGAAGAAGTCTGGGACGCCGCGATCGCCTTCGTCCTTGCGGAAGAGGGGGGTCTGTCAGACGATCCCCGCGACCCCGGCGGGCTAACGAAATTTGGAATCTCTCAGCGATCCTACCCACATCTGGATATTCGGGGCCTGACGCGTGAGAAAGCCATCGACATCTACAAAACCGACTTTTGGGACGTTCACCGGTGCGGGGAACTCCAGCCCGTGATCGGCATGGCGCTGTTCGACGCCTGTGTGAACCAAGGCGGTGCCGCCGTGAAGCTGCTCCAGCAGGCCCTCGCGGTCACGGCAGACGGCGTAGTCGGGCCGCAGACGATTGCCGCGGCGGCACGGCGCGAGTCTGCCCAAGTCCTGCAAAGTTTCCTTGCGCGGCGCGCGGTGCGGTACGCTGGTCTCAGTGCGTTCGAGACCTACGGGCTGATCTGGATGGGCCGACTCTTTCGCTTGTTTTCGCGGTGCCTGACTTTGGAGACCCCGCATGTCTGACTGGTTGGTGGGGGGTGTGTTCTCTCGCATGGAGGTGCTCGTATGACGCTCAAGGGTCGCAAGACCTACCTCACCGCCCTCGCCATGATCGTCGGTACGGTCATCAACACGCTGCTCGCCAACAATCTCGACATCGCGGCGACGCTCGGCGCTCTTGATTGGAGCACGATCGGCACCGCGCTCGGTCTGATGACCCTCCGGGCTGGCATCGCCAAAGGCCCGAACGGAGGAAAGACATGAAAAGTCTCGCGATGCTCTGCGCGGCGGCACTGCTCGGGGGCTGCGCGGTCGCGCTCCCGGGTGCCGTGAAACTCACGGACATCACGTTGGACGCCCTCGCCGACAACCCGCTCTTCCAGCTGGCGACGCAGGATGCGACCGACACGCTGGCGTGGGTCAAGGCTCATGATCCCTTGCAGGGGCCCGTGGCACTGCCGCCGAGCCTGACGCCCGTGGAGGTCACGCTCGCTTCGGCGTGCCCGCAGGCCGTGCTCTGGGCGATCCCCGACTTGCAGACGAAGGTGCTGGCGCTCAAGCAGGCTCTCGGAATGCTCGAGCAGCCGCCCACGGCCGGCGTGGGGCTAAACCCCATGCTGCACCTGACGATCCTCAAGTACGGAGTCCTGCCGGATCTCCGGGGCGAGATCAAGCAGATCCGGGCCGATATCGGACTGCGGATGGACGCCCTCTTCACCGGATGCGCGCACCTATTCCCCGCGGGGCTGATTACCCGTTAAGCGACGCCGACCGTCGCCATCATCAACGAAAATGCTTGCCATTTCCCGGCTCTCGACGCTACCGTGAAGCCATGCGGTCAAGGCGTCTGCCCCGGCACCCCGCAGAGGAGGAACAGCGCATGAGAATGCTCAAGGCCCTCGGGATCATTGCAGCTCTCGTGGCGCTGCTCGCCGTGCCGGGAGTCGCCAAGGCACAGGTCACCGAGCCCGGGCAGGGCTACGCGTTCCAAGTGCAGGCCCGGGGCGAGTCGGACGTTTACGAGGTCATCACGACGGGTCGCTGCCGCATTTTGACCGCGGGGACCTTCAACACGGATGCGACCGTCTACACCGACGGGAACCTCAGCACCGCCGCAACGACCCTGACTGCGGCTGGCTTTGCCCCGACGATCGCGCTGGACGCCACGGGTACCTGCAAGTGGTTCATGCCGACCGGCACCAATAGTGCGGACGTCATCGTGTACATCGACTCGGGCTCCTACGCCGGCCTGCGATCCCGCATCGACGGCGTCACGCGCACAGGTCTCAAGCAGGCCCTGTTCACCCGGAACAGCGCGTACCGGATGCTCTCGATTCCCTTCCGGCAGAACACCTCCACCATCACCTCGACCACGAAGGTGCCCGCAGGGGCAGTCGTGCAAGCGGCCAGCGTGGAGGTGACCACCGCCGTTGGGGCGGCCACGGTGAACTTCGGCGCGGCGACCCCGCTCACCCCGACCTCCTTCTGCAGCGCGGCGTCGGCGGCCTCCGCGGGCTTCGTCCTGTGCAGTACGACCCTCTCGACCATGGTGGGCAGCACGGCCTTGGCCCTGCAATATTCGACGACCGCCAGCGCCGTCACCGGGTTTCTCAACATCTTTTACTTAATCACCGGGGGAAGCTAGTTGGCGGTTCAGAATCCAGCGCCCCTGTCGAAAAACCTTGGTCGTGGACGGCGGAGGAGGGACGATCAACCCATGAGGCTCGTGAAGTTGCTCGTTGCTGTCCTCCTGCTGGCCGTGGCGCTGCCCGTGTCGGCGCAGCAGGTGATGATCGCTGTGCCGCCGCGGCTGACCTACAACAGCGGTCCCTGCGCGTTGGTCACCGGCGGCGGCCTCGGTCCGATCGGCGGCGAGCTCTGCTGGCGGACGGACACCCAGCAGCTCTTCTGGTGGAACCTGACGCAGTGGCAGCCGATCATCTCGGGCGTCAATGCGACCCTGACCTCGCCGACGGTCATCGGCGGCATCGCCGTGAGCGGGGGCCTGACGCTCACGGGGGGTGCCAGCGTAACTGGCGGGTTCGTCCTGATCGGAGCACTCCGGAGCGCGCTCGTGTTCACGGATTCCACTGGCACCTTGACGACCAGCGCTCCGGGGGTCGTGACGGCGCCAGCCTTCAGCGCCCTGTCCACCGCGCCCGGCGCGATCCAGTTGCCGGGGGACTTGACGCTGCCTGTCGACACGGGGCCAGCGTTCAGCCCGGGCTTCAACGCCGTGACGCTGCGGGCACGGAGCGCAGGACCAGGGAAATGCGCCATCACCGCGATCAGCGGGGTGGGGACGGTTGAGACACAGTTGGGGGCGTCATTCCCGTGCTAGATACTGACCGGAGGGCTCAGGTTGCTCAAGGGCCCCACGATGGGGTGCGTGCACCCCGGAAGAGGAGCTGACCATGCGTAAGTTGCTTGTCCCCGGGGTGTTGGCGTTCGTGCTCGCACTCCTCCTCGTCGGCGTCCAGGTGGCGCAGACGCAGACCAACTCGAACCCGTCTGGCGCGGCCGTCACCAACCAGTCGGGGAGCCGCGGCGACGCGGCGATGCGGTGCGATTCCGCGGCCTCCGGCACCGCCGTCAACACGCTCACCCTGCAGAACCCGGGCGCGGGCCTCTCGCAGTACATCACGTACATCGGCGCGTGGGGGGCCATCTCTGGCTCCGTCGTGACGGCCACGCCGACTGCGCTGTCGACCTCCGGCATCACCGGCACCACGCCAGCCTTCCAGCCGATCAACACGGCCACCACGGCCACGCTCGTCACGGGCGGACTCGGCGGCGGCGCGATGGTGTTCAATCCGCCGATCAAATCGAATACCAACACCGCCGTCACGTTGACGGGTGGAGCGGTGATCTCGGGCGTGACCTCTCTGGTTCAAGCCTGTTATTACAGCTCAGCTTAGCCCTGACTTCTCGCGGACTTACACCGCGATAGCTCAGACAGAAGGTGAAGCGCCAAGGCGGTTCTCATGAGCCGCCTTGGCGATTCGCTTCTTCGGTAGTGCATCAGTTTGAACTGGCCGGCCCAGCCGAGGGCTGCCCGCCTCGCCCGTGACGGTGGCATACTTAGACCGTGAAACGCCCCAAGCGGCCCCGCGACTTCGCGCAACTCGGCAAGCTTGTTGTAGACATCGCGACAGGCGCGATCCCGAATGACTCACCGGTCACCGCGCCCGAGACGCGCAAGGCGGTGGCAGGGCGGAAAGGCGGCATGCGCGGCGGCAAGGCGCGCGCCGCGAAGCTGTCGCCGAGGAAGCGGCGCGAGATCGCCAAGAAAGCCGCAGCGGCGCGCTGGAAGTCTCCCGGCTCAGTCTAGAAATCTTCGTCTCGGTGGCATCAGGATGGTTTCCTCTGCCGAGAGATGAGCCGTCATCGCCAAGTCGCAGTAAAGGTCAATGCCCGCGTGGATCAAGGCGTCGCTGAACTCGTCACGGCTCTGAGCGCGATCGAGGGTTTGGAAACGATTGAGAGTTGCCAGGGCGGTGTCGTCGGGCGCGCATTCGTTTTGTTCCGATACGGAGGGTGGCGTGACGCCGGGGACCTGCTTTTTGAAAAACTGCTTCCGAGGATTCCCCCCGATCTACGTTCCGACGTCGCGCTGTCCTTGGAAGCTTACGACAGTGACACCGCGATGGCCTCCATCAGCATGGAACCAAGCGCGGTGCCTGCTGTCGCAGCCTCCGTCAGGACTTTACCGGCCGTAGGTCCCCGTATTCCGATGGCAGGTGGCGCACATGGCGAGAGAATTGCCGAGTGAATCGTCTCCGCCCGACGCGACCGCCTTGCGGTGGTGCGCGTGCCACTCACCGCGGAGCATGGCGTTGCAACGGCCACGATGGCCGCACGTCGTCATCTCGCACTCGCACTTCCCGCCGGCCCGTCGAAAGACTTGGTCCTTCACATCTTGGCTGAAAGCCATTGTTTGGCTCCTTCACGTACTCCTTCGGTCGTTCACTGCGTCAAGCATGCTAGGATGTAAGTGGCCCACCACGGTCGCTGCCCTTGGCCCTCGCAAGCTCCGGGTGCGCGCCTTCTTGTTACGGCCTCCGCCGTCGGTGGGCCATGGACGGCGGAGGCTATCAACTTTCACGGTTGTTCCCCTCCTGGGGAGGTCTGAGTACCCCGCTCGTATTCTTCGAGCCTGTCGATGAGTTCAAAAACAAACTTCCTGTCGGCCGGGATCAGGGAGAACAGGTCGAGCGACGCCGACACGGTGAGCGTCCCTCCACTCTTGAGCGTCACAACGCGAGAGGTTCCTGCGGCGGGAGCGCTTTCGGTATTATGCGGGATGGCCTCGCCCGTATCGGTCGCCACCTTTGGCCTAGCGGTGCCCCGTCGCTTCCGCTGTACGACCGTGCCGTTGCCGCCCGACCGCTTGAACAGTGGAGATACGGGAATCGCAAGGTATTCAAGCGCTCCCAGGAAGAACCTGATGGCCTTGTCGCGCGTGCTCCCGCTCACGCCGTAGGACTCCTGTATCTTCTCTTCCAGGAGCGCCGGCGTGGTCTTCATGAGGTCGAGCCCGAAGAGCTCGGCGTACTTGTCGCGGATGAGAGCTTCAAGCTTCTTCTTCCGCGTCGCCTCATCGGGAACAGCAACGCCATGCAATGCGGGGGTCGGCTTCCCTCCGCTGGTGATGAGCCCGAGGAACTTGAGGGCAGCGAGCAACTGAGACTGTGTGCCACCCGACAAGCCGGGGAATACGGTCCTGTCAATGCGAGTCGGCACAGCCTGAGCGAATCCCTCTAGAGCGTTCCTGACCGTGCCCCATGCCACGTATGCCGCTGTTGTCGTTTCGTCCGATGCCGGAATCGGAGTAGCCATATCCTGCCTCCTTTCAAGGTCTGATCCGATTCTGCCACGGCACAGGCCATGCCGTCAAGTCCCTGTGCCGAGGTTTTCTCTTGCGGCACACGCGGCTTTGGATTATGGTCAACACATGGACACAAAATATCAATCAGGACAGGTAGTTAGAGTCATGTCGGCAACCGGAGAGATCCAGCGGACAATTGTCAAAGATATAGGCGAAGTTGTATTGATTTGCCGCGCGGAAGAGTACGACCTAGCCCGTTCAGAGAACAGGAGCCCCGTGTCAGTAGGGTTCAAGAAGGTGGACATCATAATTTAGCTCTTGACACGGTAGGCATGCTCAAGCATACTTTCAGTATGAACAGATTGCCGCTTGAGCGCCGAGCCCAGATCCTTTTGATGATCGCAGAGGGCAACAGCCTCCGGGCTGTTAGCCGCATGGCCGATGTGTCGTTTAACACGGTCATCAAGCTCCTGCTCGACGTGGCCGATGCCTGCGAGCGGTACCAGGACGAGACGCTCCGTGGTCTCAAGTGCCGTCGGATCCAGTGCGATGAGATCTGGGCGTTCGTCTACGCGAAGGCCAAGAACGTGCCCGAGGAGCACGCTGGCGAATTCGGTTACGGCGACGTGTGGACGTGGACGGCGCTCGAAGCGGAGACGAAGCTCCTCATCACGTGGGCGGTGGGGCGCCGCGACGGCTTCACCGCCCAGGCATTCATCCGCGACCTGGCGGACCGGCTTTCCACGCGGCTAAGGCGGCGGCCCTCGTGGGCGAGGAGTTCCCGCCACCGCAGGTCACCGCTGTCACCACTGTCACCGGTTACGGAGGGTAGGGAGAGATGCCGTACATCGTCAGACTCCCTCCACAGGCAGCCGGTGTGGCCGGGCCCGGAGAATTTCCGTCCGCCTCTCCTATCCCCCGGAACCCGGTGATACCGGTGACGACCGGTGACGGAGATGACCCGGCCCCTCCTGCATCCGCTCGGCCGCTGCCCGACATCGACCCGGTGACCGCCCGCGAGGTCCTCGGCCCAGATCCCGACCTACACGACCTCGCGATCCTCAGGTTCGACGTGCTCGCCGCCGTCGTCGCTCTCGAGCGGGAGATCCAGGCCGGCGCTGTCGAGCCCCGCCTGCGGCTCGTGAGGGGGCGGCCGCTCGCCGACTGGCTCTCGCTCGAGAAGGTCGCCTATATCCTGCGGCGCACCCGATGACGCCGCTGGGCCGAGCTGCTGCGCGATCCGGCCTGGATGACGGCGCCGGCAGATCGCGCAGAGGCCGACGCCGGATGACGCGACGGCTCGAGCTCCTCGGCGGTCGGCGCGGGCCGCGACCGTCAGACGAATCGGGCGGCGCGGTCACCCAGCTCGAGGAGCGGCTCGTCGACCTGCTCGCCGCCGCGCCGCGCGACGCGGTCGGGCGCCCACGCGCCGACAGGGAGGCGGTCTACCGCGGCCGGGCTGACGGCGTCTCCGGGCGTCCCTACTGCCCGACGTGCGGGAGCGAGAAGCCGGGGATCCGATTCGTGCGGGCACCATCCTCGACCGAAGCGTCAGCCACGTGAGCGATCGGCACCAGCTTGACGGGCGCGCGGGACAGGCCAAGAATAGCGCCCCCTCGCCTCGGGCTGCAGTGATCATCGAGGCGCCGGACCCAGGAGGCCATCGCTGGTCGGCCGCCTTGGAGCTTCTCCTTGCCGCTGGCCGTGACGCGGGGGATCAGGAGGCCTGAGCTGAGAGCGGCGATCTACGCGCGGGTCAGCACGGAGGACCAGGCGGCTCGTGGAGCTTCGGCGCGTCCTGGAACCGACAGGAACAATCTACTTGCACTGCGACCCCACGGCGGGCCACTACCTCAAGATGCTGATGGATGCTATCTTCGGCCCAGAGAACTTTCGTAGTGAGATCATCTGGAAGCGCACGAACGCGAGGAGCACACCCAACTGGCCGAGACTGCATGACACGCTCCTCTTCTACTCGAAGAGCGAGGAGTTTCTGTTTCACTCCCCCAAGGCGCCAGCCGATAAGGCGAAGCTCCCGCACACGCTCATCACGAAAGGAGGCGTGAAGTATCAGACCTACGAGCTGACGGCGCCTGGCGTCACGAAGGAAGGCGATAGCGGGAGACCGTGGCGCGGCTTCGATCCCACGAAGATGGGTCGGCATTGGGGAAATTCTCGCGAGGTGATGGACGAGTGGGACCGACAAGGACTCATTCATTGGGCAAAGGATGGATTTCCTCGGCGGCTTGATGAGATTCCGTTCGATCCCGAAGGCCGCACCGTCACGGTCGGCGACGTCTGGACCGATATTGACCGGATCAACCAGACCGCGAAAGAACGTCTCGGATACCCGACGCAGAAGCCGGAGGCGCTACTCGATCGCATCTTGACGGCGAGCAGCAACGAGGACGCCACGGTCCTCGATCCATTTTGCGGCTGTGGAACTACGGTGGCGGTCGCGCAGCGGACAGGGCGTAAGTGGATAGGCATCGACATTACCCATCTCGCGATCACGCTGATTCGGCATCGGCTCTTCACGGCCTATGGTGGCAAGGCCGAGTACGAAGTCATCGGGGAGCCGGTCTCCGTTCCTGACGCGGTGGCGCTCGCGGCCGAGGACAAGTACCAGTTTCAGTGGTGGGCGCTGGGGCTCGTCGGGGCGCGACCCGCCGAGCAGAAGAAGGGCGCCGACAAGGGCATCGACGGGCACCTCTACTTCCACGACGAGCCCCAGGGCGGCAAGACGAAACAGATCATCCTGTCCGTGAAGGGCGGCGAGAGCGTCTCCGTCAAGGACGTGCGCGACTTGCGCGGCGTCATCGAGCGGGAGAGGGCCGAAATCGGCGTGCTCCTCTCGCTGGAAGAACCGACCAAGCCCATGCGGACTGAGGCGGCGTCGGCGGGCTTCTACAAACAACCCGTCGTCGGCCAGGGCGGCCAGCAGTACCCAAGGCTCCAAATCCTGACGGTCGGCGAGTTACTGGCGGGGCAGCGGATCAAGTACCCATCGGTCGGATACCTGAACGTCACGTTCAAACAGGCACCGAAGGCACGGATTGGTGAGGCGCCGACTCAGGCGCAGCTTCCGATGGTAGCCGAGCCCCCGGCGCCGAGGGTGCCCCGCCGGCCGAGAAAATCAAACTGACGCACTACCGCTTCTTCAGCCAATGCGAGTGGTTCAACAAGGCGATCTCGTTGCAGAGCCGCACGCGTTGTTCGAGCATGGCGGCGGGGAGTATGCCGCGCCCGTCATCTGTGTGCGGGAAGGTCTGCATGAATTCAAGCGCGAGTTCGGCCTGACGCCGTTTGATCCGTAGGAAGGGTTGAAGGGCGTGTATGGCCCGGGCCGCGCGCCACTGATTGCAGTACCAGCGAGCTAGGCTTTGGTGTTCTCCGTTTCGGCAATCGGTATAGTGTGAACCCCCGAACAAAGTGGCGAACGTCTGAATGGTCGGTCGATCAAGCATCGAAACGGCAGCGTGGAGCGCGTACTGGGCAGTTCGTTGACGGCGAGACGCACGCGGTAGGCTAACTGACACGCAGATCGTCCCCTCGCCGTCGAAGAGTCCGGCCAAGTAGATCGCGTCCTCCCTCGGGATCTCGAGTGGCGGCAATTCACTCAGCGTCGTCGTGCGCATGGGCAAGTCTCCCGTCGCCTTGCGGCGTTCGTAGTGCATCGGGCAGAGTCCCCGCGCGATCGCGGTGTTGGGGCACTCGGGCTCGGAACAGCGCGGTCGGCCCGCTACCCTGAGCGGCAATCGGGCCGGTGGAGCCGTCGGGTCGCCCCGCCGCCACCACCGCATATAATGCCGCCAGCACCAACCCCGCTCCCGCGCCAGCCTCCCGCATCCCTCAACCGCGCAGTTCTGAGTCTCCATCGCGGGTTCCTCCCGCCCGCAGTCTCCACAATTTCCTTGTCCACCGCAAGCATGATCGGGTAGTATCCTCGGCAATGGCTGCGCGCACCCCGTGTGCCAACTGCGGACGGCCGACCGAGGTCATCATCCGGAAGTATTGTTCCGACCGCTGTCGTCATGCCGCCTCCGCACGGGCGTGGGCGCAGCGCCAGGTCGCCACGGGGCGGTGCCGCGATTGTGGCAAGCCGCGGAGTGCCAAGAGCCGCCAGCTCTGCCCCCGGCACCTCGCACTGAACCGATCTCGCCGGAAACTCGCGTAGGAGGACGCATGCGCCACACGGTGAAGATCCTCGCGGCAATCCTTTTCGCCGCTCTCGTCCTCAACAGCGCCTCGGCGCCTGCCGCGCCGCCCAAATCCGAAACGCGGTACACGATGTGGCAAATGCACCAGAGCACAAACCCGTCCCCCGACGCGCCCAACTTCTGGTATAAGCCGTGGACGACTGACGCGAAGGCGACGTCGGAGGCCGACTGCCTGAAAGCCATCCGCAAGGAAACGGGCCGGCGCAAGGTCACGGCGCTCGCGTGGTACAACGTGAAGCCGGATGCGCCGCCTGACTACGCGAAGTGGGCAGGCTGCTGGCCGAAAGATTTCGATCCGGAGGCTCCGCCGAAGTGATCCACGGCTGGCGTCGGGCCGTGCAGTTGGCGACGCTTCCCTTGGTGCTCCTCTGGTGCGCCGTGGTCGTGCCGGTCGTCGTTCTCTGGATTCTGTTCGAGCTCCACGTACTCGGCAAGGACGTCTCGTGACGAGGATGACACGCGCGACGCTCATCGTCGCGCTCGTCGTCATCGTCCATTTCTCCCAGCTCGAGCCCTTCGGGTGCCCTCCGACGGAAGCCGAAGTGCAACAGGAGCGCACGCAGAGCGCGAAGCCGAACGGGAACGGCAGCTATCACCGTGAGTGGGCGAACTCTGTGAGTCTCGTGATGCGCTACTGCCAGCATTCCTGGGACGAAGAATGGACGGCCCCGCCCGAGCAGGGCGGCTCCTTTGTCCGCGAGGTTGTCGGTTCGCATCGGTGGGGCAAGGAGGCTCGATAACATGCGCGTGCCCTATAACTACTTGCCGCGCCAGTTCGACGCGCACGAAGTGGACGCGATCCTCCAGAAGCTCCGCGCCCACGCGCTGACCGGGGATTTCACGCTCGGGGCCCCCGTGGCCGAATTCGAGCGCCGGTTCGCGGCCTTCCTCCGGGCCCGCCATGTGATCGGCGTCTCGAGCGGGACCGACGCGCTGATCCTAGCCCTTCGGGCCCTCCAAATCGGCCCCGGGGACGAAGTCATTACGCAGGTTAATACCTTCTACGCGACCGTGGGGGCGATCGTGGAGGTGGGGGCGACGCCGGGCTTCGTCGACGTCGACGAGACCTATTCGATGGATCCCGACCAGCTCTTCCGCGCGGTCTCCTCCCGCACCCGAGCCGTGATCCCCGTCCACTGGCGGGGCCTGCCGGCCGATATGCCAGCCATCCAAGCGGCGCTCGGGTCCTGGCGCGGTATCGAGATCATCGAGGATGCCTGCCCGGCCGCCGGGGCCAGCATCGGCGGCCGCTCGGTTGGCCTCTGGGGTCGGCTCGCCGCCTTCAGTTTCCATCCCCTGAAGCCGCTCCACGTCTGGGGCGACGGGGGCGCGGTCGTCACGGAGGACGACGCCCTTGCCGCCTGGCTCCGGCGTTACCGTTCCCACGGCCTCATCAGCCGGGATGAAGTCGGCGAGTGGGGTGTGAACCGGCGATTGCAGACCGTGCAGGCGGTCATCGCCAACCATGTGCTCGACCGCGTCCGGGGTTGGATCGAGCGGCGCACGGAGATCGCGGCACGCCTCGACCACGGCTTGGCGGACGTCGCGGGGATCAGCGTCCCGCCGCGGCCTGCGGATCGGGTCCACGCCTACCAGCTCTACATGGTCAAAGCCGAGCGCCGGGACGCTCTCGTAGCGTTCCTCGAGCGGGACGGGGTCGAGGCGAAGATCCACTACCCGATCCCGCTCCACCTGCAACCCGCCGCGAAGGGCCTCGGCTACGGCCCCGGGGATTTCCCGGTCGCTGAGGCCCAGGCCCGTCGGATCGTCACGTTGCCCGCGCACCAGTACCTGAGCGATGCTGAGGTCGACTTCATGCTCGAGCGCGTGCGTGCGTTCTACGGAGCCTGAGCGGCTGACCTTCCAGCCCGTCGAGACGCTGCTCGCTTGCCCCGTCTGCCACGGGCGCGTCGAGCGGAGCGGGCCGCTGCTGCTCTGCGCGGCCGCCACTTGCGGGTTCGCGGGCGAGATCCGCGACGGCATCGTGTGCCTGCACCCGGGCGGCGATGCGCCGTCCTTCTTCGACCGCCACTACGGCGAGATGCTGGCGAGCTCCGACGAACCGGGCTCCCACGGCATCTTCTACGCCGAGCAGGGGGCCTTGATCGGCGCCCGCCTCGCGCGGTCCTCGGTCACGCTCGACATCGGGTGCGGGCCGCGTCTCAGCTACGGCCGCCCGCCCGGCCTCGTCATCGGGCTCGACTCGTCCTGGGAATCGCTCCGCTCGAACCGGGGCCTCGACGTCCGCATCTACGGCCTTGCGACCCGGATCCCGCTGCCGCGCGCGTCGGTCGACACGGTCGTCTGCCTCTACGCGCTGCATCACCTGACCGGTCGCACCCGGCGCGCGACCGAGGCGCTCGTGCGCTTGGCGCTCCGCGAGATCGCGCGCGTCGTGACGCCGGACGGCGTCGTCATCGTCTGCGAGGTGTCGCCCTGGTGGCCCGTGTGGGCGCTCGAGCGCTGGGGCTGGACCGCCGCCAAGGCGGTGCTGGGCAACGCGCTCGACGTCTTCTTCTGGCGCCGGCAGGCGCTCGAGGGGCTCGCGGCGGCGGTGTTCCCGCCCGACACCCGGTGCGACTACCGGCGCGTGACCGTGCCCCCGTGGACCACGTTTCCATTCCTCGCGACCCGGCACCGGCTCCGGTTGCCGCGGTGGATGTATCCGTTTGAAGTCGGCGTCTACCATTGGAGCCTCGGGGCATAGTGAACACGCACTGCGGTATCCTGTTCGCGGGAACGCGCGACGGCCGTCAAAGCGACACGTTCTTTTCGGCTCGGTGTGACCTAGAATCAGGTCATGCTGGTCCCCATAGCGGTCTCTTCAACGGCCTACGCGTGATCCGACCGCTTGCGTAGATGTTAACCGCCTCGGTCCGCTCACAGTGTCTTGCGCTGCTGATCGCGGCCGTGACCGCCACACTCTTCTGGTCCGCAACGCGATTTCAGTGGCTGCTCTACTGGGATGACGGGGCCCACCTGCATTGGAACGAAGCCTACAAAGGATTCTCGCCGACACATCTCCGCTGGTTCTTCACCCCCTTCCTCGGACAATTTATGCCTTTGACCTGGGCGAGTTGGGCCCTAGACTTCAAGCTCTTCGGCCTCGACCCGGTCGCCTTCCACCGGACCAACGTGCTGCTCCATGCGGTGAATGCGGGCCTCCTCTTCCTCGTCGCCCATCGGCTGCTCACCGTCGCGCTTCCGCGTGTGCCGGGGGTCTCCGTCTGGCCGCATCGCCTGACCGCTGGCGCGGCCTTCGCAGCGCTTCTCTGGGCGCTCCACCCGATGCGGGTCGAGTCGGTCGCGTGGGTCAACGAGCGGCGGGACGTGCTCTGCGGGTTGTTCTATCTGCTGGCGGTGCTGACGTACCTGATCGCCGTTGCGGAGGGCAGAATTGATCGGCTCCTCCGCGCGGGCTCGGTTCAGGAATTGAGGTTCGCCGCATTTGAAAAGTTTCTTGGTCCGTCGACCGCCCCGACCAATAGAAAGTGGCTAACCCTCTCGGTTGTCTGCTTCGCTTGCGCCGTCCTGTCCAAAGCCCTCGCCGTCACGCTCCCGGTCGTGCTGCTGCTCCTCGACTACTACCCGCTCCGTCGCCGCGCCTTCATGGAGAAGGTTCCGTACGTCGTCATCTCAGCGGTCGGCGTCGTGATGGCGTTCGTGGCGCTCGCTGGGATGCAGGTGATCGCGCCGCTCCACTGGATCTCGCTCGAGGACCGCGTGCTGATCGCGGCCTACAGTTGGTGGTTCTACATCGCCACGACCGTGTGGCCCGCCGGGCTCTCGCCGCTGTACGAACTCACGTTCAAGCCGCATCTCTTCGAGTGGCGCTACGTCACGGCGGTGGCAGGGGTGAGCGTCTGGACGTGGTTGGCAGTCCGCGGCTGGCGAATCGGCCAACCCGCGTGGCTGGTCGCGTGGCTCGCCTACGTCGTCGCCATCCTGCCGGTCACGGGCGTCGTCCAGAACGGCTACCAACTGGTCGCCCTGCGGTACAGCTATCTGTCCATCCTTCCGTTGGTCATTCTTGCGGGTGGCGGCGTGGCGATCGCCCTCGACCGGGCCACCGCACGCCCTCGGACCGCAGGCCTCGTCCTCGCCAGCCTCGTCCTCGGGGGACTCGCCGTCGCCACGACGCGCTACCTGCCGGTCTTCCACGACGGGATCGCGTTCTGGACGCGGGCCGTCCGCACGGAACCCTCCTGCGTCGCCTGCGCCGACATGCTCGTCCACCAAGCCGGAGGGTTGGCCCCCGCGCAGCGGGAACTCGAGGCCGTGGTCGCCGCGCATCCAGACCTCCAAGAGCAGCGGTGGCACCTCGGCATGGTCGCCTACATGCGGGCCCATGGGGCCGAGGGCGAGGGCCACTTCCGGGAATACATCCGACAGGCCGAAGCCCGCGACCCGGGCTACATCCCGCGGATCGAAGTCGGTCGCCAGAACCACTTGGCCCTGGCCCGCCACGTGCTCCGCGGCCCCCAAGTCACCGACCCCAACGTCTTCGACGGCACGGTCCGCGGGCTGGTCCCGCGCCCATGAAGCTCTTCATCGACTCGGCCAACCTCGGGGAGATCGAAGAGGCGCTCAAGCGGGGCGTCGTCTCAGGGATCACCACGAACCCGTCGATCCTGTCCAAGGAGGAGAAGGGCGACTTCCGTGCGCACATCAAGAAGATCATCGGGCTCATCGAGAAGTACGCCAATGGCAGCACCCGCATCCCCCTCAGTGTGGAGGTGTTCTCGACCGAGCCGGCGGCGATGATCGCTCAGGCCCACGACTTTGTGTGGCACTTCAATGACCACCCCATGCTGAACATCAAGGTACCGATCGGCTGGGACGAGTTGGCGATCATCAGCGAACTCCGCCGGGCTGGGATCAGAATCAACTGCACATGCTGCATGTCCTACAACCAAGCGATCATGGCCGCCCTCGCTGGCGCGACCTACGTGAGCCTCTTCTGGGGGCGGATCCGCGACACGGGCTACGACGCCGCCTCGGTCGTGCGGCAGGTGCGGGCGACCTTCCGCGAGTGGCATCACCCAACGGAGATCATCGTCGGCAGCATCCGCCACATCATGGACATCAACGAGGCGTTCCAGGCCGGGGCCGATATCGTTACGGTGCCAGCGAAGTTCCTGCCGCTGATGACGCAGCATCCGAAAACGGACGAAGCCGTCCGGCAGTTCGTCACCGACTTCGCCCGCTGGCAGACCAGTGGCTGAAGAGGTGCTCCGCGTCGGAGACCGGCTGGCATTGTGGGGTCAGACTGTGACCGTGACGAAGATTGAACGGGCCCACGATGGAGTCGTCGTTCTCACGGTCCACAAGAATCCGCCGTCGGCGCAATAGGGGAGCGCGCGATCTTCCGCCACAAGATCAAGACGCTCGAGGAGCTCGCCGCGATTCTCGGCCCCCGGCCGCGGGAGCGGACGGTCATCATCTGCCACGGGGTCTTCGACATCGTCCATCCCGGCCACCTGCGCCATCTGATGTACGCGAAGGAAAAGGCGGAGATCCTCGTCGCCAGCGTGACCGCGGACGCCCATATCACGAAAGCTGGGCACCGGCCGTACGTGCCGCAGGCCTTGCGGGCGCAGAACCTCGCCGCCCTCGAGATGGTCGACTGGGTCCTGATCGACCTGTACGCCACGCCGATCGAGACGATTCGGGTCCTGCAGCCCAAATACTTCGCCAAGGGCTATGAGTATTTCGCGGACGGGCCCTCGGTCCAGACACAAGCGGAGATTGCCGCCGTCGAGGATTATGGGGGTGAGGTAGTTTTCACCCCGGGGGACATCGTCTACTCCTCGTCCGCTCTCCTAGCCCACCACGTGCCGCAATTGGCCGTGGACAAGCTGCTCAGCCTGATGGAGTCCGAAGGGGTCGACTTCGCCGATCTCCGGAAGGCGCTCGGGAGCCTCGCAGGCGTCCGGGTGCATGTGGTCGGCGACACGATCGTCGACGCCTACAGCGACTGCACGTTGCTCGGGGCGGCGCCGAAATCCCCGACCTTCAGCGTCAAGTACGAGCGGACGGAACGGTTCACCGGCGGAGCGGGGGTGGTCGCACGGCATGTGCGGGCGGCAGGCGCTGACGTGACTTTCTCGACGATCCTGGGCGACGACCCACCGAAGGACTTCGCCCTGAAGGAACTCGCGGCGGCCGACGTCACGTGCTACGCCGTCATCGACCGGATGCGACCGACCACCTGCAAGGAACGCTTCACCGCCCACGGCTACAAGCTCCTCCAAGTCGACCGGGTCGACAACCGGCCGATCTCCGAGCACACGCTGCAGCTGCTGTGCGAGAGTCTGCGGCGCTCCCCCGCCGACCTCGTCATCATGAGCGACTTCCGGCACGGCCTCTTCACCCGGGACTCGATCGCCACGCTCGTCGCGGAAATCCCGAGCGCGACCCTCAAAGTCGCCGACAGCCAAGTCGCCACCCGCTGGGGCAACATTCTCGACTTCCCCGACTTCGACCTCATCACCCCGAACGAGCGGGAAGCCCGCTTCGCCCTCGCCGACCAGGACACGATCATCCGCCCCTTGGCGCTGAAACTCTTCCGCGAGGCCCGCTGTCGCGCGCTCATCCTGAAACTCGGCCCACTCGGCACGATCACGTACCGCCGGCCCGGGGACGAACTCCGGGACTTCTTCACGCTCGACAGCTTCGTCGACTGGCTCGTTGATCCCATCGGGGCCGGCGACGCGCTGCTGGCCTACGCGGCCCTCGCGCTCGCGGCGACGGGCAACCTGGTCGTCGCCTCGATCCTCGGCTCGATCAGCGCGGCCGTCGCGTGCGAGCGCCAAGGCAACGTGCCAGTGTCGCCCGCCGAGGTGGAGGACAAGATCGGCGCCCTCGAGCGGCTCGCGCGGTACGCATGAGGTACCTCCTCGTCGGCCTCGGCAATCTCGGAGCGAAGCGGAAGGCCGTGCTTGGCGATCGGTGCGTGGCGACCGTAGACCCATTCAACCCGGCGGCGGATTACTGCACCCCCGGCGAGTGCTCGGATGACCGGTACGACGCCGCGATTCTCGCCGTGCCCAACGACGAGAAGGTCGACCTCCTCGCGTACTTTCTCGACCGCGGCAAGCCCGTCCTGGTCGAGAAGCCGCTGATTGTTGACCGCCTCGCCGCCGACGACCTGCGTCGGGCGGCCGCGAGGACGGGAACGATCTGGTACACCTCCTACAACTTCCGCTTCGAGCCCCACGTCGTCGCCATCAAGCGGCACCTTGAGGCGGGGCTCCTCGGGCGCCTCTACCGCGTGCGCATGTTCTACGGCAACGGCACCGCCGGCGCGATCGCGGGCACGTGGCGCGACAGCGCGTACGGAGTCTTGGAGGACATGGCGAGCCACCTCATCGACCTGACCGGGTTCGTGTTCGGACGGGTCGGCTGCCACTTCAAGGTCTGGGAGCGGTGTCGCCACGAACTCAACACACCAGATCACTGCATTCTCGCGACGACGGACGGCTCAGTCGTCCTCGAGGCGAGCTTCGTCACCTGGAAGAACCGCTGGCGCATCGACGTCACGGGGTCCGACGGGGCGTTGGAGATGGATGGGTTGACGAAATGGGGGAGCAGCACGCTCAGGCTGTGGCGACGTGCGACGCACGGGGCCCCGGAGGAGACCTTCGACGTGGTGTGCGGGCCCGACCCGACATGGGCCGCCGATCTCCAGCATTTCGAGGAACGGGTCGCTCGTGGCGAGAGGTCCTACGAGAACGACCTCTGGATCTCGCGGACCGTGATGGCGGCGGCCGCCGAGTAGCCGATGGTGGATTTCGTCCGCCGGTACCTCGACGAGGTGGTCCACGTGGCGCGCGCCCTCGATCCCGCCGCCGTGGCCAAGCTGATTAACCTCCTCTATGCGACGCGGGAACTTGGCGGCCGGCTCTTCATCCTGGGCGTGGGCGGCAGCGCAGGTAACGCGTCCCACGCCGTCAACGACTTCCGCAAGATCGCTGGCTTCGAGGCATACACGCCGACCGACAACGTGTCCGAGCTGACCGCGCGCATCAACGATGAGGGGTGGGCGACCTGCTTCGTCCGCTGGCTGGCGGGCAGTCGGCTCCGGCGGCACGACTGCGTGCTCGTCTTCTCAGTCGGCGGCGGCGGGCCGCAGGCGAGCATGAACCTCGTCCAGGCGCTCCACTACGCCAAGACGGTCGGCGCGAGCGTCGCCGGCATCGTGAGCCGCGACGGCGGGGTCACCGCGCAACTGGCGGACGCCTGTGTGATCGTGCCCACGGTGAATCCGGACACGGTAACGCCCCACGCGGAGGCTTTCCAGGCCGTCCTCTGGCACTTGATCGTCTCCCATCCGCGCTTCCATGAGGATCCTTCGTACCATGAATGACGACCCGATCGGCTTCCTCGGCCTCTCGCACCTCGGCGTCGTGATGAGCGCCTGCTGGGCGTCCTTGGGTGATCGCGTCATCGCGGTCGGCGACCCCGTTGCGGTTTTCGAGCCCGGGCTGAGCGAGCTCGACACGGCTGATCGGCTCACGATCACCCGCCACCCCGCCGACTTGGCCCCGTGTGGCTTCGTCTTCGTCACCCTGGACACGAGCGACGCTGACCTCGTGGACCGATTGGTCGAGTCCGCCGAGCCGTACCTGCGTCCGGACGCCGTGCTCGTGATGATGAGCCAGATCCCACCCGGGACGACGCGGCAACTCGCCCTCCGGTGGTCGCCCCGGGACTTTTACTACCTCGCCGAAACGCTCATCACGGGCCGGGCGGTCTGGCGCTGCCTGCATCCGGACCGATTCATCGTCGGGTATGCCCAGCGGCCAATCCCTTGGAGACTCCGAGCGGCGCTGGAGCGGTTCCGGTGCCCCATTCTCCCGATGAGTTACGAAAGCGCGGAGTTGGCTAAGGTGGCGGTGAATCTCTACCTGGCGAACTCCATCGAGTACGCCAACCGGATGGCCCGGGCGGCGACGCTGGTCGGTGCGCAGTGGCTTGCCGAAGTGGTGCCCGCGCTCCGGCTCGATCCGCGCATCGGGGCGGAGGCGTATCTGCGACCTGGCGAGGTCGGGCCGAATCTCGCGCGCGACATCCGAACCCTCGAACACTTGGAGGCTCAGTATGGCGAGTATCAACGACCCTAGTAAGTGGGGTGCGGAACTCGAGGGAAGCTTGGCGCAGGTCCGCCGGACGCTTGGAGAATGCAACCGCGGCGGGAAACTAAAATTCCAACGGAACAAGTGGGTTCCGGCAGACGGCGAAGAGACTCTTCAAGTCATCGACATCCGCTTCCAGGAAGGGCCGCTCACTCACGTCGGGGCGAACGGGTGCCAGCTCGAGGATGTTATAGACGTGTGTGTCGAGCGATTGCAGGGCTTCCAGCGCGGCCCGTTTGCCTGTCGGGAGAATGAATTGGCGATCCAGAAACTCGAGGAGGCGCGGCTCTGGCTCTCCTTAAGGAACTGGAAAAGGCAAGCGCAAGGCGTGGAAGGAACGATGCGACCACATGCCGACTGAGGGGCCGTCTCGATGACTGTCGGAACACTCCCCGCCGCGCTCAAGATCGGCAACCAAACCTACGCGCTGGGGACCTTGACCGAGGAATCCACCGAGAAGTACAGCGGCCGTGGCAACCGCATGGCAGGCTGGATTCGACTGCACCCAGACCTCACGGGCGTGTTTCTTGGCGAAGTGCTCTGGCACGAGATCATCCACCAAGTCCTCGAACAGGGCGAGTTCAAAGATGCGAACGCCGACGAAAAGCTGATTGAGCGGCTTTCCTGTGGGGTCTCCGGGGTGCTATTGGACAACCCGGAGTTGGTGAAGTGGATGCAGGAACTTGCCGTGCAGCGTGCTCCCTGAGCGGGTCGTCGTCCTCGGAGCCAGCGGCCATGTCGGCGGGGCCATCGCCGCTGCCTTCGCCCGTCAGGGCGTGTCGGTGATCGGGCATTCGTCGAAAACGCTCGATCTCACACGCGATGACTTTCGGCCGCTGGACGGGATCCCGTGGCGCGAGACTGGCCTGGTCTTCGCGTCGGCCCTGATCGTCCAGCGGGGGCAGACCTTGGCGACCTTCGCCGCCAATCTCACGATGGCGATCAACATCGCCCGGTATATGCAGGAGCATGCTCCTGCATGCTGCGTCTACATCGGCTCGGACGCGGTCTACGGCGCCGCGGTGAACCCCGTGACGGAGGCAACCCCCGTGGCGCCGGCGGGCTATTACGCGCTCGCGAAGTACGCCGGGGAACGGCTCGTAGAGTGGGCGGCGCTCGAGGCCGGCGTCCCGTTGCTCTCGCTCCGCCTGACCGGCGTGTACGGACCCGGCGACCCCTACGGGCACTACGGGCCGAACTCCTTTGCGGCCTCGGTCGCGCGCGAACGCGTGATCGAGCTCTTCGGCCAGGGCGAGGAGGAGCGGGAACATCTCTATATCGACGACATCGGACCCTTGGCGATCCATCTGCTGCGCGCCGGGGCGACGGGACTCTTCAACCTTGCCCCCGGCGAGAGCCGCTCCCTCGCCACGATCTGCGATGAGATCCAGCGACTCGTTCCCTACGAGATGCGCGTGCATCATCTGCCCCGGACTCGGCCGATCACCCACCGCTCGTTCGACATCTCGCACCTCCGGGAGGCGATCCCGAGCGTCACCTTCACGCCATTTCTCGACGGGCTCGTTGCCACGCTCTCCGCGGCGGGCGCGCTCCACAACCCCGCGTGAGTCCCAGCCACCGCGTTGGCATTTTCCTGAGTGCCCGCCTCCCGACCTCCAAGGTACTCGCTACGGTGATTCTCGGCCTCGCCCTCGTCCTGCTGATCGGCGGGCACCTCTGGATCGGCCTCCGAACCGACTTCCTGCCGTGTACGCTCGACTGCGGGGAGACCTACGAGGCCTATGTCGCCGCCCGCAATCTTGTCCGCTTCGGGTGGGCCATGAGCGGCGGGCTCTTCGACTTCGCCACCTCCCCAGAGCCTGCCGCGCACCCGATGCTGTATACCCACAACCCGACGCTCGGTCACTTTGTCCTCGCGGGACTGTTCGCCCTCGGGATCCGCGACGTCCACGCCGAGACCGCGTGGCTGACCGTCCCGTTCCTGCTGGGGATGCTCTACTTGTATCTGGCGGTCTGGCGCGTCACCGGCAGTCGGTTGCTCGCGGGGCTCTGCCTGCTCAACGCCTCGAGCCTCTACCTCTTGGTGGCGCTCTGGGGGTTTCACGCTGACCGGGTGTGGTCCTGGATGCTGACGTGGGGCGTCACCTACCACCTGAAGGCTTGGGGAGAACGCAAGAACAGTTTGCACCTATGCCTCGTCATCCTCTACTTGGCCGTCTCGTTCGCGATCGACTATCCCTTCGCGCTCTTCCTGGGTAGCCTCGTCATCGCCTTGTCGGCCGTCGGCGTCGTGGCGATTCCGCTCCGGCGCGCCCTTGGCGTGGTGACGCTGAGCATTGGCCTCCCGGTGCTCTTGCGCCAACTCCAAGTGGCGGCGGTGATTGGCCGAGTAGCGTGGAGTCAGGACGTCTGGTACTCGCTCCTCCGTCGGGTGCCGCTGCTCACCCTCCTGTGGCCGGCTCCCATCGGAGCCACGCTGAGCGAGTTCGCGCAGACGCACCACCTCATTTTCTGGCCTGGGGGCGGGACGTTCATGCCGCTGACATGGTTCTGGATCCTCGGGCGGGCCTACCTCGGCGTGCTCGGGCTCGGGCTCCTGGTCGTGCTCGCGGCGTGGGTGATCGCGCTTCGATTCCGCCACGCCGACGGTCCAGTGGCCGCTGGGCTGCGCCTCTCGCTGGCCGTGGCGCTCGCGCTCGGCGCGACCTTCGCGGTCTTCGGCGAATACGTGACCTCCTTCTACGGGGTCTACTTGATGCCGCTCGTCGTCCACTGGATTGTGCTGCTGCTCGGTCTCACCAGTGCCGTGCTCGTGGCCCACTGGCGCGCGCCACTCGGCGTCGGCCTTCTCATGGGCTTCCTCGTCTGGCGCGGCGCGACGGAGGCATCCAACATCACCGCCTTGCCCCCGGTCGGCTATCCGGCCCGGGAGGCTCTCATGGCCCTTCAGGGCCACAGCGTCGCCACCTTCTGGATCAGTAGCGCCGCGTCGGCCTACACCGATCAATGGGCGGCCTCGCTTCTGACGATGCGCTGGCTGGACGGCCGGCACCTCCGCTTCGACCCCGCCCACGACTACTACACCTTCATGGAGCGGGACCGCGACAACCCGCGCTACCAGACGCCAGACTTCCTGCTCCTGCCGCGACTCCGTGCCTGGGGTCTGACCCGCCGCTGTGCGCCGCCCCTGGGCGGCGCGATCAGCGCCTTGGCAGACGGCTGCACGGACCTAGAGAGCCTCGCGGCGCTCGTGGGCCAGCGTCTCCCCTTGGCGCGACGCGGCCCTGACTACTTGCTCTACGATCTCCGCCCGGCGCTAAAATAGCGCCGATGAGGACGCAAGTGAGCCTCAAGGGTGGCGATGGAGATCCCGTCAGGCTTGGTCTGCCGACGGACGAAGAGTTGAACCGTGTCGTTGCGCTGCACCGCGTGAGTACGGTCGCACCCGAGCGGCTGGCCCTGACAGGTGGACTCGTAAAGGCAGCCGTGTTGGATGCGCCGGTGAGTGAACCTGTCCCGGCGCTTGTTGCATCGGAGCAGACCGCCCAGAAGGGCGACCTCCGCCGAAGCGCCCAGCCACGTCGCTATGCCGTCCGCGCGCACCGCGAACTCGTCGATGCGGTCTATAAGGAACTGCGGGCACGCCCCGAATTGCTGGGCCCCGCGACGAGCCGTGAGTTCAAGACCGGCGTCTTCATCTTGCTCGCGATGTCCGGCCTCCGGGTAAAAACAGCCGCGGTGATCGCAGGCGTCGAGTCCAGCTATCGGGAGCTCATGGACCGGCTCACCGACAACGGAATCTATCGACAGGGGACTTGGTACGGCAACTGGATGGACAAGGAGACGGGCGACGTCGAGTTCGTGCTCACGGTTCTTGTCGCGCTGGGCATAGTCGTAATGCACGAAGAGTTGCCAGCGGCACCCCCGCGCAGCTCGCCACAGAAGCCACGCCCACATCCTAGCTCGGCGCTCGGCCCCGAACACTGCCGAGTCTGCGCCCACGTCGGCGGTCGCTGCAAGCGCCACGGCGGCCCGTCGCGCTCGACGGCGTTCCAGGGGCGGGATGCCCTCGCCTGCTCCTACTGCCGTTGGCAGGCGGGGGCCGGGCATGCACCGACGTGCCGACGTGAGGTCCAGAAAAGAGAGGCGAACACATGAACACGCGGAATGTTCTCCTGATCGCCACCCTCGTCCTTTTCGCTGTCACGCCGAGCGTGGCCCAACAGCCCGTTGCACCAGCACTGCCACCCGTCGTCGCCACGGAACCCGCGCAGATCGCGGTGTCTGAGCTGGATGCTACTCTGTGGGAACGATACCAACTTTTGCAGCGTCTCGCTTCGTCCCAGCTGGAAACCCTGCGGCTGCAAAATGAGAAAACGCTCGCCGACGAGTACGCGAAGTTGAATCAGCGGTTCCTCGAGCACTATAAACTCTCAGTCGATCAGATCGAACGGAGGGGGGACCAATGGATCCCGCGCCTGCCGCCAGCGCCGTCGCGCCCTGCGCCCGCGAAGTAGTCGGTGCGCCGCGGACGCTGCTCGATCTGCTGACGCCCCCGTGGTTTCTCGGGCTGCCCACTGTGGAGCGCGTCCGGCTGCTCGACGCCCGTGACCCGGTTGCGCTGGATCACTTCGGGTACACGTGGCTCTGCGACACCATGTACTGTCGCTGCGGGATGCTCTGCCACCTCGAGCCGCAGGTCGGGCCCGCTCGGTGTTCGCGGTGCCGACACGTCCTCATCGAGATCGTGGCCGTGCTGTGAGCGCAATCCTCTCGTGGTCTCGTTCAATGCCAGAGGCCGACCTGAACGTCTCGGAGCCGACGCGGTAGTGAAATGCTCTGGACGTGGATCCTGCTCGTGACGTTCGCGGACGGCGAGGAGATCAGGCTCGGATACCATACCCGGGAGGTTTGCGAGGAGGTTCGACGCACGTACGTGGTTCGACCGGAGGTGATCGCCGTGAGCGAGTGCCGCTCGCTTGATTGAAGATCGTGGCGGTGCCGTGATGGAAGAATCAAGTTCAATGGGGGAGCCGATGGCGCGTCAGGGTGAACGCATTAGCGTCGACAGCATGAACACGCGGCGCTACCGAGCAAAACACTGGGACCGACTAGCACCAGTCTATCGTGAGAGGGCACGGCGGTACCGCGTCAAGTGCAAGCGGTACGAAAGGACTTGCACGGCATGCGGGCGCGTCTTCCGAACAAGCGACCCGCGGACGATGAACTGCTCTCTCTCATGTGGGCATAGCATTGCGTGGAAGCGGCGCCGCCCCGCAGATAGGGTGAGGCACACTGGCGGCTATTGGTTGAAACGGGTGGCGCCCGACTATCCAGGTGCGCGCATCCGAGGCGGCAGACACTCCTCGTACATTCTGGAGCATCGCTGGGTCATGGAACAACATCTCGGTCGGCTCCTCGAGCCTCGCGAGCGAGTTCACCATAAGAACGGCCGCCGAGGGGACAACCGATTCGCGAACCTGGAACTGTGGACGCTCGATCACAACCAGCCGGTCGGCGTCAGGGTGCTCGATGTTCCCCATTGCCCAACCTGTTGCTGCGGACTCGACGACGCATGACCACACCAGCGGTGTATGCCGACAATGTCCAGATCCTCGATAATCTGATTACTGTGACGCTTGCCTTCAAACTCACCCCGGCCGTCGCCGGGCCCTCGGTGCCGGAGACGGTCGCCACCATCCGGATGAGCGTGGCGCTCTTCAAGCTCCACGTCTTCCAGGCGCACCGGTATCTGCTCGGTCGCCAGCGCGAGGGCCACGAGGCCCATGTGGGGATGTCCGTGCTCAACCAGAACGGCATTGGGTTGGAGGACTGGACCGCGTTCTGGCAGGCGTCGCCCTGACCAGAGAGGAGAAGAGCCGATGGAACGCCAGTGTCCCTGCCCTGAGTCCGTGACCCTCGGCGATCCGGCCTGCGTGGCCTACCGCAGCACCGACGGAGGGCCGTGCCGCGTCTGCGGGCATATCGCCGGGTGCCACGACACCAAGCCGTCGTAAGCCCCGCAGTTTGTACTTGACAGGCCGCAAGCAGTAGCGTAGGCTCCGTTCTCGAAGGAGGACGACGCCTATGGCTGCCGAGATGCGCTGGACCAACAGTATGCTGTCGATGCTCGAAGTCTGCGGGGAGAAGTTCCGGCTCCGGTACATCGAGAAGATCCTCATGCCGCCCTCGCCCCGCCAGGTGCGCGGGACGGCGACCCACCGCTCGGTCCGCTTCTCCATGAAGCGGCGCATGGACGCGGGGCTGCTGCCGGCGCTCGAGGAAGTCAAGGACAACGCCGCCAGCGAGTTCGACATGCAGTGGCTCTCGGGCGTACTCCTGTCCGAGGAGGACAAGGCCGAGGGCATGGCGACGGTCCGCGACCGGGCGAAGGACATGGCGGTGAACCTTTCCGGGCTGCACCGCACCGCTGTCGCGCCGGGCATCGTCCCCAAAGGCGTGGAATACCGGATCGACGTGAAGCCGAAGGACTCGGACATCACGATCGCTGGCACGCTCGACCTTCTCGCCGACCAGGGCGGGCTCGACTGGATTCGCGACACCAAGACCGGGGAGAAGTCGCCGAACGGAGACGCGGCCGAGCGGTCGCAGCAGTTGACTATGTACGGGTTGATCCGGTTGGCGGAGGTCGGCGCGCTGCCTGCGGGCTATCAGCAGGATCATCTTGTGCAAACGCCCGCGCGGCGCGACCTCAAGTACGTCCCGCTCAAGACCTCGCGCGACATGGAGGACATGCGGCTCCTCGTGAACCGGATCAACACGGCGACGGAATCGGTGCGGCGGGGCAGCTTTGTCCCTTGCCCTCCAGATCACTGGGCCTGTTCTGCCACATGGTGCGACTACTTCAACAACGGCTGTATCTATACAACTCGAGGTGTGAGCAGGCCGACGTCGTGAGAGACGCGTACCGGCAGGAGAAGGAGAGATGATCTGCCTCTGGTGCCGCCACCCGATGCGCTTTGAGCCGACGCGGGGCTGGGTCCATGCCGACACGGGGCAACTCTACGTGACGCGGATCGACCCGGATGGCGTGCAGCGCGATGACCACTGCGGGTTGGCGGTGCCGGAGAAGGCGTAAGCCATGCCGATGGATCCCGACGCGCCCGGCTACGCGGATGACGCGCTGGACGAATACAACGACGTCGAACGGTGCGAGCATGGACTCCCGTTCGACGAGTCCTGTCTGGACTGCAGGATATGGGGGGCGAGGCGTGATGGGCGGCGGTAGCTCAGAGGACGAGGGGGGGCACCGAATGAAACCGAAAGAGTGGAGGCCCGTAACGATCTACCGCGTCATCGACCGCCACACCGGCGAAGCCCAGGGCGCTTACAGCCGCGCGTACTGCGACGAGTACGACTTCGAGTCGCCCGAGCAGGCGCGCGCGGCGAATGTGCACGACATATTTCAGGACCGCGCACGGTTCGCGATCGCAAAGTACCGCGTCACGTACGAGCTTCTTGACGCGGATGTCCCGTGAGTGAGCGCGCCGACGCGTACCGGCAGGAGAAGGAGGCGGTGATGCCCTCGATCTTTTTCAGTCCCGGCTTTTGGCTCGGGCTTATTTTCGGCTTCATCCTTGTCTTCTTTGCCCTTTGGCGGCGGTAGCTCAGTGGCAGAAGGAGGCGCGGTAATGGCCACTCGTCCTTATCGCGGGCGCGGCGCGTGACGACTCGCCCGTGTCGGTCCTGTGGGGCGCAGATCGGCTTCGTGGAACTGCCGAACAACCGCGCGATGCCCGTGGACCCCGAGTTGGTGAAGACCCAGGGGCACCGGAAGAGCACAGCGCGCGCGGGCGAGCGGATCTTGACGCTCGTCACCGAGCGCGGGCAGATGTGGAGGGGGATCGAGGCGTCGGTGACAGATTTGTCATCAGAGCAAGTCGAAGGATTCATCCCGCACTGGCGGACGTGCACGCAGACGGCGGCGCATCGGAAGAAGGAGGACTAGAACCATGGCCAACGGCAAACGCAACGGCGAGCACGAGGACGAGCCCGTCGAGCGGGTGGAGATTATCCAGCCCTCGGAGCTCGTGCCCCTTGACCGAGGAGAGATCGACATTCAGGTGACCACTGCGAAACGCTACCCGCGGGTCATCACCGACTTCAAGCGGGAGGCGACGATGATGGCGACCGCAGACGAAGAGACGGCCGCCTCGATGTTCTACAACTTGGAGCGGGACGGCAAGGTGATCGAGGGGCCCTCGGTCCGGCTCGCGGAAGTGGGGGTCTACTGCTTTCGCAATCTCTTCGTCGCGACGCGGCAGGTCGCGGAGGAGGAGAAGTTCGTCGTCGCTGAGGGCCGGGCGTGGGACTTGGAGCGTAACACCCGGGTCGCCGTCCAAGTCACGCGCCGCATCACGGGGCGGAACGGCCGGCGCTACGGGGACGACATGATCGGCGTGACCAAGAACGCCGCCGCCGCCATCGCGTTCCGAGAGGTCGTGTGGAAGACCATCCCGCGGGTGTACATCCAGGAGATTTTCGAGAAAGCGAAGAAGGTCGCCGTCGGCGAGGGGACGCCGATGAAGGTGCGGATCCAGAAGATCCTGGACTGGTACGGCAAGCTCGGGGCCAAGCCCGACACGGTGCTGCGGATCGTGGGGCGCAAGGGCATCGACGACCTCGAGCCCGACGACGTGCTGAAGCTGATGGGGTTCCAGACGGCGATCAAGGACAACGAGACGTCGCTCGAGCAGATCCTGCGGAACTTGGAGGATCATGGCGTCACGGTGCGGCCGGACAGCGTGGCGGAGTTGGTCGGCGGGGCCAAGGTCACCGGGCAAAACGACGCGCCGTCGAATTATCCGCGGGCGGGGCACGCACCCGAAAAGCCTACGGGGCCTGTGGCGACCGACGCGACCGACCCCTTCCAGGCGTTCTGATGGATCTCCAGAAACGCTGGCGCATCACCATGACCGCCGTGATCCCGGAACCCACGCGAGACGATGCGGTCTGGGAAGCGCGGCGCTTAGTCGTCGCAATGGCGAAGTCGCGCGCCCGGCGGAAAGGCAGTGACGCAACGGCGTTCTACGTTGCGAGGATACGGCGTGCAAGAAAGGACGAACGATGAAGATCACCTCGCTGCACCTGACGAACTTCGGCCCCTTCAAGGACGGCTCCATCACCTTCGATCAGCCCATCGCGCTGATCCTCGGCGAGAACGGGACAGGCAAGACGACGCTGACCCGAGCGATCGAGTTGGCCCTCACAGGTGCCGTCGCGGCCTTCCGGGGCCACCAGATCGGCCTCCGGGCCCTGATCGGCCCTGCGGGGGATGCCGCAACGGTCGAGACGACGCTCGACCTCGCCCGGGCCGAGGCGCTGATTCTCACGCGCCGCATCCGCCCCAGTGGACTCTCGACGGCGGTCGGAACCCACGACGTGACCAAGACCGCAGCCGACTTCTATAGCCCCGCGTCGATGCGGAACCCTGAGCGCGCGTGGCGCGCCGTGACCACGGTCGGCGGTGTCCTGGACCGGGACGAGGCCGAGCAAAAAGCGCTGCTCCTCGACCTCGTGGACCCCGGAATCCCCGCCAATGTGCTCGAGAACCTCCGCTTCGACTTGGCAGGGGTCGAGGCTCCATCGACCCTCGACCGGGTGGAGGCGGCGTATGCCGGCGTGTACAAAGCGCGCACGCTGGCCAAGCGCCGACTCGGCGAGACGGCCCTCACCGAGCCCGACCGCCCCCGGGCCAACCTCGAGGCCATCGCCACGCGGCTCACCGAGCTCGGCGAGCGCGAGACGGCTCTGGTGGCTCAACTCGGGGAGGGCCGGGGCCAGCGGGCGGCTCTGGAGCGGGAGCGGGGGCGTGCCGCAGAGACACTGGACCGGCTCACGGTCGAGTTGCAGGAGCTCGGCCCCGAGGCGGATGCCCGGAAGGCCGTCGCTGCCGCCGAGGGGGCCCAGAAAGCCGCCCAGGGGCAGCGGGAGGAGCGCCAGAAGGCGGATCGGGAGGCGGCGGACGCAACGGCCCAAGTCAAGCGGATCGTCGCCCTAGAGGCGTCCTTGATCCGCCAGGGGGCAGAGTGCGAGACTTGCGGGAGCAAGCTGACCGCCGACAAGCGCCAAGAGCGGGCCGGAGCGCTGAAGACCGAGCGGGGGAAACTCGAGGCGTGGCTCAAGAAGCACGAGCGAGTCGGGCATCTCGACCTTGAGGGCGTGGCGGCAGCGAGCCGCAACCTCGACGACGCCAAGCGCCGACTCACCGCCATCGGCGACCGGCTCCTGCGCCACGCCGAGGCCGCGGAGGAGTTGAAGGCGCTCGACGCCGAGTTGGGCCGGACGCCCGCCGCAGATCCCGCGCTCCAGACTGAGTTGGCTGAGGTCCGGGCGCGGATCAAGAAGGGCCAAGGTCTCGCCGGCGAGGCCTCGGCGCTCAACGCCAGTTGGGACCGCTACGACGATTCTCAACTGCAGTGGAGGAAGCTGAGCGACGAGGTTGTCGCTCTCGAGCGGCTCTGCGAGGCTCTCGGCCCGAAGGGCATCGGCGAGCGGCTGCTGCGCGAGCGGTTCGACGGGGTGCTCGGCAAGCTCAACCGGGTGCTGGCGCGGTTTGGGTTGGAGATGGCGGTCGGGGCAGACCCGTGGGCACTTCGGTTCGCCGGGCGGCCCGCACTGCTGATGAGCGCGTCGGAACGGTGGCGGGCAGGCTTTTGCCTGCAACTTGCGGTAGGCGCACTGACCGGCGCGAAGTTGGCGATTATCGACGGCGTGGACATCCTCGACCCGAGGAATCGCGGCGTGTTCTTCGCGTTGGCCAAGGATGCGGTCGCCGCGGGCCTCGTGGATCAAGTGATTTGTACCGGCACGCTCCAAGATCCCGCTGTCCTGAAGATGAAGTGGGAGGCCCCCGTCGCGGCGTACCACTTGCCCGAGCCGGGGCGGATTGAGAGGCTGGGATGAGCGGCTTCCTCGGACTCCTTCTCATCATGCCGCTGCTCGCCGCCGAGGTCGAGCGGCGATGAGAATTGGGGAGGTCCGCTACCTGACCGATGATCGGGATGATCCGAAGCCGCGGAATGAGTTATCCATATTCCGCGGTGGGAATGGCGATTGGTACGTTGGCGTTTCCCCAGAAGGGGCAATGGGCCTCGGGCAGTTCGTACGGATCTGCACCAGTGGCGGCGCGGCTTCAAGTTGCCCGGCACTCGTTCAGGCCGTCAGCGATGCGTATGTGGCCCTTGCCGCCCAGGCCGAGGCGGGGTGCTCGATTCCGGACCCGCAGATGACCGCGCCCGCGGAGGAGGCGCTCTATCGCGCACTTGTCGCGAGTCACCCGGCCCTTCAGCGCGGTCTCGTCCGGTGCTTGCACTGCGGAGCCGTCTGTGTTGTTGACGTCGCGAAGTGCTTTCGAGAAGGCTGGCCACTGTGCTGCGAACACACGATGACACTGGTCACGAAATGACCGCGCCCCGACCGGCGCGACCAGCAGACGACGAACTTCGCAGCTTAATCCGGGAGCGCGACGGTCGAGGGCGCGCGCCGAAGGCTCGGGATCTCCCGGACCGCCTTCTGGTACTACCATCGGCGGTACGGACTGTGAGTCGGTGCAGCCGCCGCGAGCGGAGTGCGCGGGAGCAATGACATGCGTGACGAATGGCGTTCTCACGCTCTGCTATCCGCCAGCAGCCCAACCGCTCACGAAGTGGAGCGAAGGCGTGGATCTCGGGGAGCGCGGGAGCCGCGTGTTTCACTTTCGCATGAACCCGCGTCGTCAAGTCTGCTGTCATCGCTGCCGCCGGCGGCGGTGGGCCAAGCACCTCCTCATCATTGCGCAAGCGTGGTATGAGCCGATGATCTTCTGTCGGGATGAGACGCACTGTCGGAGGCGGCGATGACTGAGTCCCGACCGGGCACGTGCCCGAGGTGCGGAAGCGATCTCGTCTACTGTGCATGGTTCCTCGCGTACAAGAAAAATGTGTACCGCTGCGGGGCCTGCGGCTGGGGGTTCATCCGATGACCGCGTTCCTCGTCATTGGTGCCGTGGTTGGTGCGCTCATCGTCATCGGGTGGTTCATCGGAGTGGGGCGATGAGCACATTAACGCCCAAGAAGATCAAGCCAGTGATTTCCGGCGAATGCGGTGGCCCATTCCTCGTTGAGGCGTGGCGGTACGCATCTGCCAAATATCAAGAGGTCTACGTCAGCGTCAAAGACGCGTCTGGACAGTGGGTCCAGATTACTCTTGTGGTGCCGCGATGACCACGCCCCGGCCGGAAGCGTGGGAGTGGGTGGACAAGATTGTGGACGACTGTTCTCATGCGCTCGCAACAGAGAACAACGGCAAGATGTACGATTGGACATCTATCCCAGTTGCCTGTGGCCCCTGTATTGCCTCCGCCCTCGACGCGCTCACGGCCGAGCGGGACCAGTTATGGCGAATCGTCAAGGGGGTGCATGGGGCGCTCTCGGATGCCCACACCGTGCCGGTGCCAGCTCTGGACGCCGATCTCTACGAAGCAGTGATGCAGATTGTGAGGGAGCGGGACCGGGCGCGGAAACCAGTTGAGCGGCGGCTGGCGGAGGCGCTGAAATATACAACTCACCTCCTTGGCTCATGGGTTCCACCAGATCGAGACTTGAACGATGAGATCGGGCGAATACTGGAACAGGCTGACATCCTCCTCGCGTCCCCCGAGGTCGCGGCGCTGCTGGCGGGGGCGCGTTGACGGCTGAGGCCAGAATCATCGAGTTGGACGCCCTCGCGCGGCGGCTCGCGGACACGCTGGCCCGCTACGGGGCGCACATCGGCTGCCCCTGCAAGTGGATCAAGGCCACGCGCGTCGCCGCGAAGGACTGCGAGATCGACGCCCTCCTCGCCTCCCCCGAGGTCGCGGCGCTGTTGGAGTGGAAGGAAGAGGCATGAGCTGCATCCACACCGTCCACCGCTATCCACCGACAATGCCGCGATGGCAACTCAACGGGTTGCGGTCGGCCCCCTGCGAGCACCTATTGGCAGAGGGGCGTAGATTCCCCTTGACACCTTCGTGACCCCGTAGGCTACCGTCGTCGGGTCGGCAAATGTTCCCTCTGAGCAACCCCTTCGTTGAGCAGAGCGCAGACGCGGTGCGCGCCGCCGCCCGGGCGTTCACCGCCCGCGACCCCAAAACGCATTGGAGCGTGCTCGCGGCCCTGCTTGGATCGGTCGAGGATCGCCAGTTATTTTCCGCCTGGTCATTTCGCTCCACCCGGGCTTGGGCGGAAAGCGATCTCGACGTCTCGTCAGCCGAGGTCCTCGAACTCTTGCGCTTCTATCGCCTGATCCAAGCCTCCGGCCACCCGCTCGAGGAGTGGGCCCAGGTCTCCAAGGGCAAGGCCCGCGTCGTGGCACGGGCCCTCCACCTCGGTGGCGATCCCGCGAAGTGGCTCCAAGTTGCGCTCTCGAGCGAGACCGAGCAAGCCCTCCGTGATCTGCTCAAGCGCCAGCTCGGGGAGGAGACGTGGCTCAGCTACACCATCGAGATTCCGGATTCCTTGGAACCCCTCGTGCGGGAGGCGATGCGCAAAGCGCTCGCCGTTGCGGTCGACGAGGAGCTGCCAGCGGAACCGGAAGCGCAGGATGCCATGGCGATCAGGCGGGAGAATCACTTCCGGTGTCTGGAAGTGCTCTGCGCGGCATTCCTGACATGAGCCCACAGGTCTCCGATCCCCAAGGTTACCGAATGTCCTACACTCTCAGGCTGAGCGAACCAAAGGCACCGACTGACCTCGGCGAGGACGAGGGCCTCACCGATCATCTTCTTGTCGTCTCCATCCTCGGCACGCCCGGCACTGCTGAACCGCTCTCCATCTGGCCCGTCCTTCTGGGTCCAGCGGGTCCTGAGTCGCTTGACGCAGCGACTGCGGCCATTGTCGCCTCATGCCTGCTCGCCGTCGCGGTTGAAGTTGAGACGTTGTCACGCGACATGCAATCGGCGTGCGCGACGGCACTCGCCGCCCTGCGCGAGCCCTTTCGGCGATGAAGCAGGCTCGGCGTGGCGTGTTTGATATGAGGCACTGCGAGGCATCGCATCTCAAATCAAGGGTGGCGCTATTTCGATGCACTAGCGAATTCGCGGCGTTCTTTACTGTGCGCAGCTCCATCGTAGCCTCGGTCACGTCGTCACGGTGATCCGCCCGCCGAAGAAAAAGAAGAGGGCATGAAACGCGTCCGCACCCAAGGTGCTGCTGGCCGCGCCTCGCTCCCGCCCGCGGCTTACCGTCGCCTCATGTGGCTGATTCTCGACCGGGCGGGCTGGCGGTGTGAGCGATGCCGGGCCAAGGTCGCGCTCCAAGTCGACCACGCGATCCCGCGCAGCCATGGCGGCCCCGACGCCTGGTGGAATCTGACCGCACTCTGTGGCGGCGCGCTTGGGTGCCACGCGATGAAGGATCGGCCGTATGCGGAAGGGCGCTTGCGTGTCGTCGTGCTCGGCGAGGGGCGGTTCAAGTACGAGGTGTGCCGAGGCTCGAAGGCCGACCCGCGCCTTGTTGACGAGACGTACGGCGGGCGGCCGCCGACCGAGGAAGAATCCGTGCGGCTGGCGGAAATCATGCGGGAGGTACGACGTGTGCGGGGATTGCGAGTAGCGGAGACCGTCTAGTCGTGGCAGACCAAGGGCGGTGGTTCAAGTTATGGGTCAGCTCGCCTGATGACCCCGATCTCGACAACCTCGCCATCGCCGACTACGGCCGCTGGGCGAAGTTCGGAGCCTACCTAAAAGAGCATGGAACGGACGGAACCGTTACACTCTCGGCCCCCTGCCGAACGCTGCAGTCGAAGTTCCAACTCGGCACGTTTGAAGCGGTAATTGACTGCATCAAGATGTTCCCGAATTGCTCTGTTACACTTGACACGAACGCAACCGTTACCTGTCGCGTCGAGTGGAAGAATTGGGCGAAATATCAAGGAGATTTCAGCGGTGACAGGGTGCGTCGTCACAGGGAGAAAAAGAGGGACCATGTAACGGCTAAGAAGAGAAGAGAAGAGAAGAGAATAAGAAGAGAGAAAGAACCTCCTCTTTCCTCTCCTATCCTCCCCTCTCTCACGCCGTCCAACAACGGCTCCGATTGGGGAACTCCAGAAAGTCTTGTGGCTCTCTACAACGAGGCAACCCCAGGCGAGTGTCCATCGGTCGAGTGGCTCTCGCCAGCACGCCGGGACAAGGCGCGTCGGTACCTGTCGATCTTCCCAGACCAAGCCTTTTGGACTCAGGCCTTCCGGGAGATTCACGCCTCACGGTTCCTTCGCGGTCTCATCAAGCGCGACGGGCACGCGTCGTTCGTCGCGGATTTCGATTGGCTGCTGACCAAGGGCAAGGACGGCACGGAGAACGTGGTCAAGGTGTCTGAGGGAAAATATCGGGAGGACTCATAGATGGCGAGACAAAAATCCGCGACCGCACCCACTGGGCACCGCGGCCCCGTGAGCCGCTGCGTCTACGATGGCACTCAGCTTGATGCGAGCGGGTTCTGTCTGTCTGGAAACGGCTACCCAGATACGCGGCCCTGTCCGTTCGCATGCCCACTCTGCCGCGGCGACCTCACGTGGTCTGGCGCGTGCTTTCGCTGTCACGGGACCGAGACGCCACAGGTCGTGACCTCGTGGACCTTTCCGGGAGCGCGCTTTGAGCGGGATCACGACGACGGCACGCCGATCGGTGATGGGCATCATTGGGTGAAGATCGCGGAGCCGAATCGGCGCGTGCCGCTAAGCGGGGCGCAGACATCAGCGTGTGCGGCAATCGTGGGGCGGGCGGTCAGGGGCGAGATGACGACCGTCGAGGCGCATCGGGCAATCGACGGGATCTTTGAGGAGGCATTCCAACGGTGAAGCGCATCCGGGCGCTGGTGAGTCCCCACGCCTCCGAGGCCCACCGCGCCGATATCGCGCAGCTCTACGGGTCGGCGAAAGTGGCGACCGCAGCGGACTGGATTGACTTCGTGGTGTGTCCGTACTGGGAGAACCGGAGGCGCCCGGAGTCCCTGCGCGCCGAGTGCGCGGACTGCGGGCGGGCGATCTCGTACATGCCGTGGGCTCCGCCGGGGCCCCCGAAGATTTGCGTCCGGTGCCTCGACGTGCGGGCGGCGGCGCCGTGATCGTCGCGCTGGTCCCGCGTATCGGCGGGACTCTGACGCTGATAGTCGGGCTCCACAGATTCGACTGGAGGAACGGGCTTGACCATTTCGTGAACCGCCAGGAGCTCAAGGATCGGATGCAGGATCCCGCCGCGAGCGGGCCGATCGACGAGCTCGTGGTCATCTGCAGGGAGACGCCGGAGGAGTTGGAGGCGGATTTCAAAAAGCTGATCGGGCCGATCACGGCCGCGGGCGAACCGACGTGAGCCTTGACAGGGCGCAAGGCGGGCGGGTAGAATCAAGGCCGTGATGGCGACCCAGCATCGCGACGAGGCACTGAAGGTGCTGAGCCAAGTGATCGCGCGGCTGGCCGATCCACAACTGCTTGTCGGCCTCGAGAAGATGCAGCTCAGGGCGACAGTGGAGTATGCGCGCGATGAGGTCGAGGCTATCCAAGAAGTCAAGCGCGCTCGGAAGGCCGCGAACTAAAACCATGCCGACGACGGCGCGCGGCCAGCATCTTGAACGCCTCGCCCAAGCGTGTCTGGAGAGCCATGGGTGGCTGGTCGAGCGTGCGCGCAACGTCGTGCGCTGGCTCCCGGACAAGGACACGGGAGTCACGCGACCGGTGAGTCTGCACCACGACTTTTTCTCCCGCTGGGACGGGGTGTACGTGACGTTCGATGGTGTGCGCGGCTTCTATCAAGTGACGACCGCGGAGAACTTCCACGCGCGGCGGGCGAAGATTCTGCTTGGTCCGCCAGCGCGTTTAGATGATCGGGTGGGCGCGGACGGGTTCCCGGTCACTCAAGACGACCTGATCCTCGCCCACCGCCGCGGCACGCGCATCTTCCGCGTCGCCCACGGGCCGCTGTTTCTGTTGCCCGAGGCTGTTGAGTGGGAGGTGCCGAGCGAGTCGATGCGGCGGCGCGTGGCGATCCAGCGGGTGGCGCGATGAAGCAGGTCAAGGCCTTCGTGCATCCCAAAGCTCCAGCGCACTTCAAGGCCGAGATCGCGCGGCTCTACGGGCACGCGCGGACCTTTCGCCCCACCGACCTCGCGCAGATCGACGTCATCATCTGCCCGAACTGGGAGGACCGGCGGCGGGTCGAGGCGCTCCGGACGACGTGTGCGGACTGCGGGCGAGCCCTCTCGCGCATGCCCCATATCCCGGTCGGGCCGCCGACGATCTGCGGCGGGTGTTTCACGAAACGGCGGCAGGCATGACGGAGCGCTGGGACGAGTACGAGGAGATTCCTGGGGTCCCGAGCCCGGAGATCCTCGAGCCAGAGCCAGTCGACCGTCTCCTCGACAGGACCGTGGGCCAGCAGATTAGTCGGCTCATCGAGTTCGGTCTTGGCGACAATCCGAGGGGCGGTGCAACGGTAGGCTTTGAGTTGCGGAACCATGAGCGCCCGTTCTACTGGGTCTTCCCGATCCCGCGCGAACTTCAAGCCAAGTTCGGGATGATCGCCGCCTTTGTGCCGCAACTCCTCCCCGCGCAGAACATCATCACGGCGCGAATGGATCGGCGATTGTCGCTGGACCGGCGCGATGCTGAGATGACGTGGAATCCACTCTATCGCGCGGTCGAAGGAGAGTGGATTCGTGGAGCGCGCTTCGAAGAAGAACCGAACGACTTTGGCGGTCAGCGGATCACGTTCGAGCTGACGGGGGGACTCACCTTCCAACTGGACGCCCTGCCAGGCTCCGCGCACGGTCTGCTGAGTCGCTACACGGCGAACTATCGGATGCGGCTTCGGCGTCAACGGAAGCTCATCTCGCTACCGGGGTGATGTATGAGTATGCTGAGTGCCCCTGCCGCAGTTATCTATACGTCATGCGCGTGCGGCTGTGGCGGTCAGATCCCTTGGCGACCGCCAAGATTCATCAATGGGCACAACAGCAGAGGGCCGCGCATTCCCGTGGTCGAACGATTCTGGGCGAAAGTCCGAAAGGCCGATGGTGACGGATGCTGGGAGTGGATGGGGCCTAGAACGCGCACCGGGTACGGGGCTTTTAACGTAAACCAGCGAGTCAGACGGTACGCCCATCGGTTTGGCTATGAACTTGAGCAAGGACCGATCCCAGCTGGGCTGTTGCTACTGCATCTCTGCGACAATCGGGCCTGCGTCCGACCAAGCCATCTGCGGGTCGGGACAGCTCGTGAAAACAGCGCGCAGATGGTTGACCACGGTCGTCAGGCGTCTGGCGAACGTGTCGGTAATGCTAAGCTCACCGATGCGGCGGTCAAGGCCATCCGGGCTCGCTACGACGCGGGAGGGTCTCCAAATGCGATGGCTCAAGAGTTCGGCGTGGGCGCGTCGGAAATTTGTGCCGTCGGCAAGCGACGACGATGGAGGCATGTCGCATGAGCCCCTGTCGCACCTGCGGCGGTGACCGCGCCGCGCCCGAGCCCGATCCGCGTCTTGGGTTCGTCCGCTACATTGGCGCGCATCCCGAGCCGAGCATCACCTTCCCCGTGCCCTGCCCCGGCCGCGCCGTGTACGCTTTCGAGGGCGACAGCGAGCAGTTCCCGTGGGTCGGGAGTCACCGGAACGAGGTGGTCGCGCTGCCGAACCGGCGCTGGATGCGGGTCAGCGTGTGGGCGGCGGTCTTCTTGGCAGGGGCCCGCCAGCGGCATGGCCCCTGGGTCGAGGTCCGCCTGAGCCCGCAGGCGTGGCGGGAAGTGCAGACGCGCGCCCCCTGGCTCCGCAAGGCGTCCGACGCGCTGCGTTTGATGAACCCAGGGTTCCTCGAGGGCTTCCGGCGCTGTGAAGTGAACTCCTACGAGGTGGTGCCATGAAGGGAAAGATCAGCGACGTACTCACGGCCGAGACATGGGTGAAACATTGGGGCACCCGCGGCCAGATGTGCTTGGGCCAGGCGCTGGTCGAAAGCGGCGCAGACTCCGCAGACCTCCGGTCACTCGGAGCCGCAATGACGAATCTATACCCCGAGCGTGTCTGCAGGCTCGGCGAGGACGATCTTGGTCCCGGCCTTCAACGACCATCCCGACACTACCTTGGAGGACGTCCTCCGGGTATGCAAGGTCGCCGGATTGGAATGATCCGCAACGTGCTGGTCGACACACTGCTCAGGATGCGCGACCAGATCGACGCGTCCGTGGCCTTCATCGCCTTATGCACGCCCCGCTGGCTCGTCGAGCCGCTCTGCTGGGCGCAACTCGGGTACGCAGTCGCGACGGACAAGCCGATCCTGTTGCTGGTCAAGAAGGGCACGCCGATTCCCGAGAACCTTCGCAAGGTCGCCCGGCGCATAGTGGAGTTCGCGTCTGAGGAGGACATCGAGATCGCTGGCAGGCGTCTCCTCGCGGACCTCGCGAACCTATGAATCGCCTCCTGAACTCGAAGGGCGCGCCCTGCGTGTCGATCACGGGGGCAGCGAAGCTCCTCGGCATCAGCCGCCAAGCGGTGTCGCAGCTCGTGGCGAAGGGCCGACTCCCGGTCGAGCGGTACCAAGTCTCGGGCGGCTACGGGGTCGCGATCATCCCGATCACGGCCGTGCAGGCGTGGCGGCGGCGCCGCGAGCGGTTGACACGCCGCAAGGCGTTGGGGTAGGATGCGGCCGTGCTCCAGATTGACCCTCGCTGCGTGCCGCTCATAGAAGCGCTTCGAGGACACTGGAAGTATCCCAGAAAGGAGACCGAAAGAATGAGCGAGTCCTTGAAAGACCTCGACCTCCCAGATGATCTCGTCCGCAGCCGCAGAATAGAGAAGACCTTCGACCCTGTCGCCACCGAGGCGCAGCAGGCGCGCTTGTCGTCGGACTCGGCGATCCGCGAGGAAATCGGCAATCGCGCCGGATGGTGCGAGTGTCGACGAGCAGCGTGCGAACGCCCGCCTGATCGCGGCGGCACCGGAGATGCTGGAGTTTTTGACGCAGGTCGTTGATAGTTTGCCGACATATCACTTGCCCGCGGCCCGCGCCTTGCTCGCCCGGGTCCGAGCCGTGGCCGTTAGCCGTCCGTGCGACCATTGCGGGAAGGCGAAGCGTTGCGAGATCTACTACGAGAGTGGCCCGAAGCAAGCTGGGCTGTCGATGGTCAACTACCTCTGCCGGCCATGCGCCCGAGAACTGGGGTATATCGAAGCGTGATGGAGCTGCCCACCCCCTGCGCCTCCTGCGGCCGGCCCACGGTGGCCCGGGTCGAGGACGCCGTGAGCCTCGCCGCATTCGTCGTCCTCGGCGCGCTGTGCCCGGGGTGCGCCGCGCGCCAGCCGCGCCAGATGGTCTTCGATCCGAATCGACCATGAAGTGCTCGGGCTGTGGCAAAAGGCCCGCCGAAATCGCCGAATATCGAGAAGCCGCGATGGCGCTTGGGACGACGCCGAATGATTACGTGCGCACGGAGGAAGGCACGTATAACTCGGCCAACGAGCACTTCCTCTGTACCGAGTGCTACATCGCTGCTGGGATGCCATCGGCGCTCGGCGGATGGGTCACCCCATGAGGCGGACGACGCGAGAGGAGCGGGACGAGGCGCGGGCGGTCCCGGCACTGGTTGGAGTCTATGTCTTGGTGGCAAGCGGCGCGTTCTGCGGCCGTGGCTGAGGCCGAGTCGGGCTCGACTGCTCGTCTCGACCGCCGCCTCTACCTCCTCAGCGTCGAGGACGAGCACGGGGTCGTCCACACCGCTGAGGCGCCGACCGTGCGCAGCGTGGCGAGGCAGATCCACGAGGCCCTTGTCGCCGCGCGCCACGAGGGGGCCATCCCCGCTGACTTCGAGGAGTACCTGAACGGGCTCCTGACGGGGGTACTCTGGGAGTTGGAGGACTTGTCGGTCGAAATGGTCGCGGGACTCGAAGCGCAGGGGGTGGGAACGCCGCAGTGTCTCCAGTGCGTGCAGGTCTTCCTCGCCACCGCCAAGCGCCACCTGGAATTGTCGCTCCAGGGGCTCCTGGATGCCTTCCAGGCCGCGGCGGACGGCGCTGGCCATGCACCGACAGCCCCCGGGGAGGCCGCAGCCGCTGGGGCGCCTGCCCGGCCCGCTGGCGAGGCTCAGGGCACCATTGCCATCTAGGAGTGGCTCGAGAGCCTCGAAAGCGGAAAAGAAGCGTCGAGGCCGCAAACCTGGTGACCACGGCTCCGGCACCTTCCAGCCCGGCAATGTCATGGCACCTCGGAGCCCTGATCGAATCCCCCGCAAGCAGGTGATCGCGACGGTGCAGTTGATCGCGATCTCCCAGGAGCAGATCCGGGACCCCCGGACTGGGCGGTTGAGTCGCAGCAAGTGGGCTAGGGGGATCCGCGCTGCCGGGTTGCAGGACTTGATCCGCGCCCACGCCCGGCTGCTCTACGCGCTCGCTCATGGAGACCCCCAGGAGGCGGCGACGCTCGCGAGTGCGATCACGCGCACTGGTGAATACTTCGCCACCTACCTCGACGACAAGCCCGCCACGGGCCCGCGGACCACGATCTTCATGGGGTCGGGACAGGTGCCGAGTCAGGAGATCCCGCCGACTCCTGCCGGACTGACCCCGGCCGAGGGGGCGTTTGAGTCCGTTGACGAGTCGGACGCACGGTGAAGCATCCCCACGAAGGGAGGTGATGCCGCGTATGGCGATCTCTTCGGAGATCCGGCAGGGCCACGTCCTTGACGTGCTGCGCACGCTGCCGAGCGAGAGCGTTCACATGGTCGTGACCTCGCCGCCCTACTGGGGCCTGCGCGACTACGGTCTCGAGCCGCAGGTGTGGGGCGGGGACGATCCTACGTGCGAGCACGAGTGGAGAGAATACGATTCGAGAACCTACGAGCCGGGTCAGGGCCGAGAAGAGATGGCGAAGGTTTGGACGACTGGGGGTAAGCCGAAAGCCGGAACAACGGAACTTCGGCACGGTATGGCCGTTAAGCAGGGCGAGTGCAGTCGCTGCCACGCGTGGCGCGGCTCGCTCGGCCTCGAGCCGACGCCAAGTTTGTACGTTGACCACATCGTGGAGATTTTCCGTGAGGCGCGCCGCGTGCTGCGAGACGACGGGACATGCTGGGTTAACCTCGGCGACTGCTACGCGACGGGCGCGGGCAAGGTCGGCGACTGTCCCGGTGGCGGTGGCGGCGCGCAGGGCGAGAGATTCGGCGAGCATCACATGCCCCAGACGCCAGATGCGAAGAACCCGGGCGCGATGGTTCCGCGGTGGCAGCCTAACCGAATGCCGTTGTCCGGTCTCAAGCCCAAGGACCTCGTGATGATGCCAGCGCGCGTCGCGATGGCGCTCCAAGCCGACGGCTGGTATCTCCGCTCCGACATCATCTGGGCCAAGCCGAACCCGATGCCCGAGAGCGTGACCGACCGGCCAACAAAATCTCACGAGTACGTGTTTCTGCTGTCGAAGTCAGCGAGCTATTACTACGACCACGCTGCGATCTTGGAACCAGTCAAACCTGAATCGCTGGAGCGCGCCACGTACGCGCCCTCGTCCTACGCCCAGACGGTCCACAACCTGAACGGGCGGCGCGCAGCCGATGGAACACAGGCCAATGCAGAGGGCCGCAACCGCCGCTCCGTCTGGACGATCGCAACCCAGCCCTACCCCGACGCCCACTTCGCCACCTTCCCCGAGGCCCTCGTACGCCCCTGTATCCTCGCGGGCACCTCCGAGCGCGGGGTCTGCGCCGAGTGCCGCGCGCCGTGGCAGAGGGTCGTCGAGCGCGTGGATACCGGCGTGCGGCAGAACATGGCTGATGGCTGGGCGACGCATGAAGGTGGTCACGGCTTGTTTCACCGCGACGGGCGCGAGGTTGGGAAGTCCGATCAGCCCGTCATAGCGCTGAAAACTACCGGCTGGCGCCCGACCTGCGCCCACGCGAGCGAGTCCGTTCCCGCCAGAGTCCTCGATCCCTTCTGTGGCAGCGGCACCACGTTGCTTGTCGCCCAGAATCTCGGCCGCTCCGCGATCGGAATCGACCTGAGCCCGGCCTACGTGAAGCTCGCCGAGGCGCGGCTGGCCCAGGCGGCGCTGCTCTGACCGCGCGTCACTGCTTGGAGTGCCGCACGCCGCTCCGGCTCCGCTTCCGCCGCTGGTGCTCGGCCCGGTGCAAGGTCCTCAACGCTCGGCGCGCCCTCCGGCAGCAGGACCGCTGCCTCTGGTGCCGGCGCCCTCGAGGTGCCTCGCCCTTCAAGGGCTTGTGCCGGGCGTGCGGGGTGAAGCAGCGGGCGCGGTCCCGGGACTACAAGCGCCGCGTGCTGGGCTGTGCGCCGTGGCATCCCGGCGGACGGGGGCGGCCACCGATTGGGGCGCAAGCGTGACTGAGTGTTCCGACTGCCCCGACGGCTCTGGCTGGACGTGGGCCGGACCGACGCTCTGCCTTGACGGAACGATCCGACTCCTCGGTTGGGTGGCCTGCGCCTCCTGCAACGACGACGAGGGCCGACCCAAGCCTGCAGTGACGGCCGTGCTGGGCGGCGGGCAGAATTGACCACCCGCCTTCGCCTCCGCCCCATCACGCAGCGCGAGGCCAAACGGTACATCGGCGTCTGGCACCGACACAACGACGCCCCGCGCGGCGGCGTCGTCTGCGCGTCCGTCGTTGACGAAGACGGGAAGATCCATGGCGTGATGATCGCTGGTCGGCCCGTTGCCCGAGCCGAGGACGACGGACTCACGCTTGAGGTGCTCCGCGTCGCCACCGACGGGACCCCGAACGCTTGTTCGATGCTCTACGCGAGTGCGTGCCGGGTCGCCCGGGCTCTCGGTTACACGAGCGTCATCACCTACACGCTAGCGAGCGAGCCCGGCACGAGTCTGCGTGCGTCTGGATTCGTTCGCGACGCCGAGCTGGCGCCCCGGGTCAGCTGGTCCACGCCGAGTCGCCCGCGCCAAGAATCAACCGACCTCTTCGGCCACGCGCGCCGCCCGACAGGACCGAAGGTGCGGTGGCTCGTCGTTCTATGACCGTCCGCCCGGGCTTCGTCTTCGACCTCCCCACCGCCTTCGACCCCGAGGCTGATCTCGGCGTGCGCCTCGAGCTGATCGACTCCGTGCTCGGCGAGCTCGACGACAGTGCGCCCGGACCAGACGTGGGCGCCCGGCAGCAAGATGATCGCCGCGTGATCGAGTTGTCGCCTACGGTTGAGCAGTTCGTGTACTCGGACGCGGACGTCTGTATCGTGTTCAGTGCCCGAGGCGAGGGGAAAGCCCTCCAAAACGGCACCCTTGTGCTCACGCCTGCTGGGTGGGTGAAGGTCGAAGACATCAGGGTTGGTGAGACTGTGATCGCCAGTGATGGCACGCCGACGGAAGTCCTCGGTGTGTACGCGCAGCCTTCTCAACCACTCTGGAAACTCCAGTTCTCGGATGGTACAAGCGCTGTGACGACTCGGGAGCACCTCTGGACTGTCCGCGACACGATGGGAGGGGGTCGGCCGTGGCGCACGTTGTCAACGCAGGAGATTCGGGCACGCCTTGATCGGCACTGGGCCATTCCAATCTTGACCGCTTCAGTCCAGTTTCACTCTCGTCCGGTGCCGATCGATCCGTACTTGCTCGGCCTACTCCTCGGCGATGGCTGCATGACGGGCAGGACGGATGTTCGCCTCGCAGCGACCGAGCCCTTTCTGATCGACGCCGCTCGCCAAGCGCTGCCACTGGGTGCCGATATGGTTCGGGACACCCGGTGGTGTTGGAGGTTCGTCGGCGCCACGCGGAGCACGCGGAGGGACTCGAATCCGGTGCTGTCCGCGTTGCGCGAGCTGAACCTCTACGGCTGTAAGGCGCGAACGAAATTCGTCCCGCCCCTGTACCTCTGGAACAGCGCCGACGTTCGCGCTGCTGTCCTCCAGGGACTCCTTGACACCGATGGCTATGCCAACAAACGCAACGGCGTCGAGTTTACGTCGGCCTCGCCACACCTCATTGAAGCGGTGCGCTTTCTTGTGCGATCTCTGGGGGGACTCGCCAACGTTCCCCATTGGGATCATGCAGCCAGCCGACTCTCAATCACTCTTCCACAAGGCATCCCCCCGTTTAGGTTGCCTCGAAAGTTGGCGCGAGTGCGACCACGTCGACACCACCATGGGCGAGTCGTTATAAGAATCGACGCCGCCGGAGAAGGTGCGTCGACCTGTCTCAGCGTTGCGCACGCGTCCGGTCTCTTTGTGATTCACGATTTCGTTGTCACGCACAACACCACTGGGGGCGTCGCGCGCATTCTCCGCGTCGCGCAGGACAATCCCGGAACCACGCTGCGCGTCGCTTGCGTGCGCGACACGTATGTGAATCTCCGCCGCACAGTCTTTGAAACGCTCCAGCAAGGCAACAGCACGGGGTGGTGGGACGCCGAATTCCGGCAGGCCGACAGCGAGTGCCTGCTGAACGGCCACCTTGCCCACCTCTTCTTCTTCGGCATGGATCGCGCGGCCGACGCCAACCGCTTTCAGGGCTTCGAGGCGGGCCTGCTGTGGTTGGAGGAACCCGCGCCCGCAGCCGACATCTCAAGCGGCATCCCGGCCGAAGTGTTCGCGATGGGTGTGAGTTCGCTGCGCCAGCCGGGCATCACGCACCCGACCGTGCAGATCACGATGAACCCGCCCGACCGGAGCCACTGGACGCTGGAGTTGGCCGAGACGCTGGAGGAGGCGGGGCACGCGCACATGCGCGTCGAGGTGTTCCGCATCCCGGTCGGCGAGAACATCCATCTGCCCCCAGGCTACCGGGAGCGGATGCGGCTCGGCCTCGAGGCGGCCCAGCGCCCGGACCTGATCCGCCGACTCAGCGAAGGCAACATCGGGACCGTCATCGTCGGGGTGCCCGTGACGCCGGAGTTCTCCGACCTGCATGTGGCCAAGAAGCCGATTGAGATCAAGTTGGGGTGGCCGACCTACCGGGCGTGGGATTTCGGACTCATGCCAGCCGTGGTGTGGGGGCAAGTCACGCCCATGGGCCACTTGAACATCATCGGCTCCATCCAAGGCGTCAACATGGGCATCGAGGAGTTGATCGAAGTCCACGTCATCCCCTGGGAAGCGCGAATGAACTTGCGCAACGTCGCCTCATCGAGAGCGAAGCGCCCCCGCGACGACTATGGCCATGTGAAAACGTGGTCGCGAGCCCGCACGACGGTTCGCTTCCGCGACATCGGCGACCCCGCCGGCGCGCAACGGGAGCAAACAAACTCCGAGCGCTCGGCGGCGCGCATGCTGGAAAATCTCCTGCACACGACCTTCGAGAAAGCCCCGGTCGAGTGGTCGGCGCGGCGGAACTCCATGCGCGCGGTCCTGACCCGCAACATCGGCGGACGCCCGATGCTGCAGATCGATCCCGAGTGCGTGCCGCTGATCGAAGCTCTGGAAGGTCGGTGGAGGCACGCACGATTCCCATCAGGACAAGTCTCGCCCCTCCCAGTGAAGGACATGGCGTCTCACGTTGGGGATGCCTTCGGCTACCTCTGTGCGAAACTCTATCCCTCGGACGAGCTGACGCGGCGCGCGCTGGCCCCGCCGCCCTCGCAGGTGCGCAAGCCCGCCTCGTGGGTGGGGCGATGATAAGTCTCGTTGTGGTCGCGGCGTGGCTATTCTGCGCCCTGTGTTGTTGTACAATCACCCCAGCGATCGCACTCACTGTTCGCAGGAAACGGCAACGCAGGATGGCCCGCCTTCTCCAGGCCACTCAGGGGCTTGGAGCGAGGACCCCGGATCTCGCCCGCATGGTTGAAGACTTCGAGATCGTACTCGTTCTCGGTATCTCCGCCGCGCTCATTCCGGTCGATCCAGAGAGGCGACAAGCTCTCCTGCGTATGGTTCGCTCCCCCCTCCCCCCCACCGGACTCGATTTCGAGCACCTCCGAACCCTCCTCGACCTCGTACCCGAAGCCGTCGTCAACGACAAGCAGACCACTGAACTGCTCGTGGAGTTGGCCCGCTCAGGCCGCGAAGAGGACTTTCGTTTCCTCGCCGCAAGCCAAGGCGTTGCGCCCGAACTTCTCAACGACCTCTGGCGCGGCACCCTCGCTCGGCTCGGGCAGCGAGGTGAGCGGGCGGCTGGCTGATGTGGACCATCGTGCTGCTGATCCTCATGGCCGACGGCTCTGACCTCTGGCTCGGCTTCAACTCTCGCGCCGTGTGCGAGGAGGTCCGCGCTCAGTATCTCGTGCGGTCGGACGTGGCGACGGTCGGGGAGTGTCAGTAGCCGCGTCATGGCCCAGTGGGAGATTCGCCACCTCCGCACGCGCCTCATGCTGCTCCACGACCCGCACTGGCGCGCGCACTGGTTTGAGTGGGCGTGGCCCGCCGACACGCCGGATCTCCGGACGACGCGGCTTCACGGTCACCACTTCGAGATTGTCTGCCCCGAGCACGACCAGGAGGTCGCCGATTCCCTCCTCACCGATCTTGATGTGTGGGCCGAGCGCATCGGCCTCGATAGCCAGCGGCCTGGGCGAAGGCCGCCCGCTCTGTTGGGTCTGCCATTCTGGACGGATGTCGAGGTTGCGCTCATGGTTCAGCGACACGTTGATCTATGGCCGTCGGCCCGCACGTTGCGCCTGCCCGCGGAGCCAGCACCGGGCTGTCGCAGTCACGAACTGCCTGTGTCGGGCTCTGCCGACCGTGCCGCAGCGGCAGCGCTCGTGATGAGCGACTTGGTGGTGGCGTTCGCCCCGGGGATGACGTGGGCGGCCATCAACCGCGACTTTTGCCGATTCCTGCATCGGGATCGGGATAAACTGCCTCATGCCCGCTGAGGGACGGTGGACGACTTGGAGCGACGAGGAGGACGCGCCGCACGTCGCGCGATTGGACGTGCCGGGCAACGAGGCATTGGAAGCCGACTTCCTCGCTGGGCGCCCCCGTCGCCCGACTCACGAGGAACTGCTGCGTTCGATTCAGTGGACCGACGCGCATCCGGAATGGCTGCAACAGGTCGAGCAAGAGCGGGCAGAACTCGACCGCACCCTCGAGGATCTCCAGCAACGGGCCGACGCCGAGGCAGCCGCCGCACGCACGGGCCCCCGCCTGTACTTCGACAGCCGCACGGGCAATATCGAGCAGGCGGCCGAAGCGCCCGATCCCAAAAACTGGTGGCGACTCGTCATGACGGTGGACGAGGCGTGGGCATCGCTCCTCGCCGGGGAACCTGCGGCCGTGGTTCCCTCCAACTTCACGCAGCTCGACCCCGGGACGCAGCTCAGGGTCCTCGGCGACTCGATCAACGACCAGTATGAGAAGGCTGTGACCTTGCCTGACGAGACGCCCGCGCCTGCGGACCCCGAGCGCGCCCGCTTCCGCCAGCAGCTGGAGCGGCTCCAGCAGCACTGGCGGCACGGGTGGGGCACCGACCTGCCCGAAGAGGCGGTGCCGGGTCCGGAGTCCAAAGTCGCCCCGGGGATTCAGCTCGCAGGGGGCGCGACGGACGAGGACCAGATGGTCCGCTACAACGACATGCTTGGTCGGGCGTTCGAGGGGGTGCCGAGTCAAGGCGAAGGGGAGATCGGGGTGCCCCGATTCGACCCGTTCGCCCCGGACATAGGCTACCCGCTCAGGAGGTTCGGGCCTCCAACCCTGCCCACGATGCCGAGGATACCGCCTGGAATCCTCGGGCGCCCTGGTGTCGGGACGGTCGCTCAGGGCCCGGAGCAGCCCTCGCTGACCCTCGGCCCGCCGAACGCGTTCACGATCGCCGTCTAAACACCAGCCCGCCGTTTTTCCTACCGTCCTATCGTCTTCTCGCCCTACGCTGAGGACAGCGCGCGGCGGGTTCGCGGGCACGGGCAGCGGACATGGCTCCTAGCGGCGTCCGTCTGGTGCTCGGTCGCCCAAGGACCCGTTGCCCGCTCAAACGAGGGAGGGCGCGTGAAGGGGCGGAAGAAAACTCGGGGTTCGCTCCCGCCGCAGTCAGACATCGCAGCGGCGGGACACGAAGTCAAGACGAATCCCCCGCGCATTCTCGCCAAGACGCGCAAGAAATTCGGGGCCAAGCGGGCAGAGGCGCAAAGAACGGCGATCGTGCTCAACAAAGCGCGGCGGGGGGACGTGTGAATCGGCGCTCATTTCTCGCTCTCATCGTCGCCGCTCCATTCGTTGGGCCAGTCACCCTCAAGACCCTTGGCACCATTCGGCGCGGGCCGTGGCACATCGTCAGGTTCGTTGAGGCCGAGTTTGATTTCGGCTCTGTCCTCGGCGTCGCTGTCGAAGCTACGCACTGGGACGGTGTGCAGTTCGTACGCAACGCCGTCCGCATCCATGTTCGCGACCTTTCTCAGCACGTCACGGCTCGCGCGCTCGGGCGACGGCATCTGACCCAGTGGGTGGCGGAACTCAATGCCGGACTCGATCCGACCCTCGGTCCCGGCGTCCGAGGCGATGAGGTGCTCGAAGGCCGTGAGGCCGCTGACATTCTCCTATCCCCCGCAACTCCGCTCAAAGAGGAGGCCACAGTATGAAAGGCCGCAAGAAGGCCAAGCACAGCTCCGCCAGCCCGATCACGCGCGAGCATAACATCCACGATCAAGCCCAGGAGTCGACGGGCTCGACCGCGCACGTCGGCAGTGCGTACGGCATGCCGAAGGCACCAAGGCAGAAGATGGCCGGCGCGGCGAAGAAGGGCGCGATGGGCAGCAAAGTGAAGCGCTCGAGCGGCGCGAGTTAAAATGCCACGAGCGGCGCGAGTTAAAATGCCACCAACGTATGCCGGGCTGGGTCGCGGTCAGCCCGTAACTGGCGGAACGTATGCCGGGCTGGGTCGCGGTCAGCCCGTAACTGGCGGAACGTATGCCGGGCTGGGTC
>ERZ1292644.67-Hain-H14-01um-R2-67-length-65643-cov-11_pt1 | contig 65643 bp, 85 predicted proteins | sample MGYA00564402_ERZ1292644 | MGnify/ENA primary metagenome ERZ1292644 (study PRJEB36523, sample SAMEA6512644) | groundwater metagenome | collected 2019-01-09 | study: AquaDiva: Metagenomics assemblies of 32 groundwater samples
CTGTCGGGGCTTCTGTCGGGGCTTCTGTCAGGGATTCTGTCAGGAATTCTGTCTGGGATTCTGTCGGGGCTTCTGTCGGGGCTTCTGTCGGGGCTTCTGTCGGGGCTTCTGTCGGGGCGTTTATTTATGGACAACACGATGCAGGATGGCTATCTTTTTATGATTATTTTTATAATGAATGTAGTTTGAAATCTATTTCAACTTTAAATGGTTTGTTTGAATTGGCAAAAAATAGTGGTTGGTGTTTGCCATTTAAAGACCTCGCCATTGTATGTGAACGGCCAGAAAAAGTGTTTACTAATCGTAATGGACGATTACATAACCAAAATGGGATGTCTTTAAAATTTAGAGATGGGTATGGATTATATTCTATAAATGGATTATTTATTCCTTATGATAGGGCGGGGTTTATTCTTAAAAAGCCGGAAGAAATTACGATTGATGAAATAAATAAAGAGGTCAATGTTGAAATAAGAAGATGTATAATTGACAAAATCGGAGCAGAAAATTATTTAAAAAAGAGTAATGCACAACTAATAGAAAAATCAAACTTTGGAGAGCTGTATCAATTAAACTTCAATAACGACCGATTAAATTTATTAAAAGTATTTAATTCTACTTCTAACCAAGATGGTTCAAAAAAAGAATATGTATTATTCGTGCCACAAGAATGTAGAACCGCTCATGAGGCAGTTGCTTGGACTTTTGCTAAAACACCTGACAATTATCATCCACAGGTGGAAACGTAAGATATGGGAAAACAGTGGAATATAGGCGATACTGTATCTATCGGCAGACAAGAAGGTAAAATAATTCGTTCACCTTCTTTTAACAAAAACATGTTAATTAAAAACATAAAGAAAAAACTCCCAATGCAATCAAATAAAGGCTCAGATGATTTTCAAACGCCCATTGAGGCAGTTGAATTGATTGTTCAATATATTCCGAATTCATGGATAATCGCGGAAGTTGCATGGGGAAAAGGGTTACTGGCCAATCATTTGAGGAATATGGGCTATATGGTCATAGGAGAGGAAAACTTTGATTTTTTAAATTATTTGAAGTTCTTAAAACAAGATAGCCATTATTATTATAACTATCTTAAGAATTGTGATTGTATTGTTACAAATCCGCCATATTCTTATAAAGACCAATTTATTGAGATGTGTTATGAAATAGGAATACCGTTCGCTCTTTTATTGCCATTGACGGCGTTAGAGGGTAAAAAACGAAACTATCTGTTTCGCACACACGGCATTCAACTTATTATTCCCGACAAGAGATTTAATTTTATCACACCCACTGGCCGATCCGGTAAAAACAGTTCAAGCTGGTTTCAAACGGCGTGGTTCACATGGAAGTTCAATTTGCCAAAGGATTTGAATTTCGTAACTATAAGAGGATAAAAATGAGTTTAACTAAAAACACTCGTAGATCAATACTGCGTTCACTCGGCAGAAAAATAGCAAAGAAAACAAAATTATATGGCCGATGGTGGGAACAACAACATTTATTAGATGCGTATCATGCTAAAAGAAAATCCAAAAATAAAATGGCACGAAGATCACGCCGGATTAACAAGCAAAGGGGAAAGAAATGAGTTCTTATCGCGTTTGTAATAAATGCGGCATAGAAGTTCCAGCCACAGTAGATTTTGAAATCGGTGATATTTGTGGCATCGAAGAAAATTGCCCTGAATGTAACGGTGAAGGGGGGTTTAAAGATGATGGAAGTTTTTGCTCCGGTAAAATCAAATGCGATGGCCACCTCATTCGCATAAATACAGGAGATGAAGATGATCAACGAGAAAATGAAAATGAAGAAACCGAGTAAAAGACAGATAATAAACGCATTTCAAAAATCAATTGAGCATTGGAACGAAAACATACAATTATTAAAAAAAATAGATTTAAATAAAAATTGGTTTTTTCGTAATTGTAGTTCATCGTCATGTGCTGTATGTGAATTATATAAACATTGTGAAGGATGTAGATTAAACGACTATTATCATGGACATTGTTGCACAGAATGGAGAAATTTTAATTTAAAATATTTTCATAGGAATATGTTAAATCCTATAACAGAAGAACATAGAGAAGATATAATAAAATCAGCTATTGATTTAAAGAACCGCCTTCAATTGGAATTACAAAAGTTAAAATCAAAATGATCATCCGCATAATTATACATCCTGATGAAAAAGAGGTTCGTTTAACTAAACGATGTTTTGATTGCGCCCATTGCCGTGAGTCGTATAATGACGGGAAAACTTATCATTGTAAAAAAGGACAAATTATTGTAAAAGTCAAAAATAATGTAGATTGTAAAGATTATGAAAGCATGAATGATTGAAAGGAAAAATAAGTAAGGTGAGATGATGTTAATCAAAGCAAATGCACTGCATATCCCCTTGAAAGATGAATCCGTGCAGGTTATTGTAACATCGCCACCTTACTATTAGTAGGGCCTTCGTGATTATGAACATAAAAACCAAATCGGTTTAGAAAAAACGCCAGAAGAATATGTCGGCAAACTTGTATCTGTATTCCATGAAATAAAGCGAGTTTTAAAATCCGATGGCATAACTTGGTTGAATATAAGTGATAGTTATGCAAACTTAAATCGCACCACACAAAAACGACAAAGTTTCCAAAAGAATGATCCTTATAATGGCAAAAGAATTGCCTTAAAAAATAACTTATTAGGAATTAAAGAAAAAAGTTTAATGGGTATTCCATGGCGTGTTGCCTTTGCTTTACAAGATGATGGTTGGGTTTTACGTGCTGATATTATCTGGCAAAAGCCTTCATGTATGCCAGAAAGTGTCAAGGACAGGCCGACGCGCTCATACGAACATATTTTTATGTTGACAAAAAACCCGACCTATTATTATAATTATCAGGCATCTCTTGAACCGGCGGTTTACGATGGGCAAAAAGATACACTTATGAAAGGGAGTAAAAAATATCTAGATCAAAAAGGCCATGATAATTTGCGAAGAACCCATGAACGCTGGCCGAACCGCAAACAATCGCCATCTTCAAGTGCATCTGCTGGGACATCCATAATCGGTCATAGTGGGTATGAAAAAGAAAGTGGCGGGCCAATATCAGATAATTTGTTTTTACGAAACATACGGGATGTTTGGTCTATCAATCCTGAACCGATTAAAGATGCTCATTACGCCCCATTTCCAACTGAAATACCGCGCCGTTGTATTCGGTTAAGTTCGCGTCCGGGCGATATAGTGCTTGATCCTTTTGCTGGAAGTGGAACGACCGGACGCGTAGCCATTGAGCTTAACCGAATACCGGTTTGTCTCGATCTGGGTTATCATGACATCCAAAAACGAAGATTGAACAAAGTCCAAAAACAATTATTTATATAAAAAAGGAGTGTCAAATGACAAAATCGGAAATAGCTGATGCGGTTGAGTGTGCGGTAAAAAGCGGCAATTGGATAATTAGAGCGGACAATGACGGCGTGTCGTATAATGGCTTCAAATGGAACGGGGTCGGGGAATGGACAGAGGCCCCGGATTGGAACGAAGAGCCTGAGTGCGGCGGCGGACTGCACGGGCAGGACATAAATCATGGCGGATATATTACTACTGGAAGCCGCCTCGTTTTTTGCGATACCGAAGGCAAACATATCCCGATTGAAAGCGATAAAGTAAAAGTGAGATGGGCGCGGATTTTATTGGTAAATGAATTGCCGGATTGTCTTGAGACTATAAACGGTAATCTCAATTTGCACGGCACGCAGATTACAGACTTCGGCGGGCTAAAAAGCGTGGGCGGGAATTTAGATTTGCGCGACACGCAGATTACGGATATACCTGTGAACTTGAGAGTTGGCGAAAAAATTTATAGGTAAAATCTTAATGTCAAAGAAAGAGAAAAAATGATTGAACCAGAACAAATAATCAAAATTATTGGAAAAAAATTTGCACATCGAATTGTGGCAAATTTGAGAATTTCAATGCCCAAGATTACTATATGCTCATATCAGCAAAACATGATTGCGGATTGTAGTAATGGCATAATCCGTTTTTATGTTAAAAAATTACAAAAAGTTGAAAAAAAATTATTACAATGGGCTTTTGCACATGAATGCCGCCATGTTTGGCAAGCTAAAAAATTACGGAATTATCACAAAACAATGTTGCATTTAACAGATGAAATAAGAAAACTGGGTCAATATTATATAACACAAATAAAGATAGAAGATGTAGAATTTAAAATATTGTATGATGATACACTAGATTACCTTGTCAGTGATATTTATCATGATTTGTTACCAGATGAGGTAGACGCAAATATTTACGCATTTATCAGAACAGGTTGCGATTTTTCACGGACTGCTTTAGCCTTAAAAGGTAAGAGTAGGGATGATTATATGTTTACGTAATACATGGCGGCACACGAGCCAGCATCGTCGGATATGGGTTTTGTCATGATTTCCCATATATCAGATGATTAACGAGATTGTCCTCCTTATTGTAAAGACAGAAACTGGTGCTCATCCTGTCATTTTTTAAATGAAAAAATGGATTAGAAAAATACTCTGTAAATTAGGTCGGCATAAATTTAAAATTTTTGCCGAATCTGCTATGGTATGTATATTTCCTAATCAAAAAGGATTTACAAACGATTCTGGATTTCTTCATGTTTGCGTCTATTGCGGTCAATTAAAGATGGAATCTAAATATAGCGGAGTAATTTTATTTACCGAACAAACCGCTGAAATGATGTCTAAAAACATGAATACACGGGGTTATATGCAATGAAAAAAATTATTCCAATTATGCTTATTTTAATTATTATTCCTTTTGCTTCTTATGCTCATGTAAAAGCAAAAGTTGTGAGAATTATAGATGGAGATACAATTGTTGTAAAATATGACAATCGGCAAGAAATAATACGATTATTAAATATCAACACTCCAGAGAAGGATCAAGATGGATTCTTTGAATCTAAAGCATTTATAACCGCATTGATTATAAATGAAGACGTGGAATTAGAGCCAGATAAAAAAGAATTTAAAAAGGATAAATACCAGAGAATTCTAGCCTATATATGGATTGGAGATAAAAATGTGAATATTTTGATTGTCCATGCCGGATGGTCGCCATATTGGATAAAATATGGTAAAAGTAAATATGATATAGAATTCATGGAAGCTGAAAAGAGAGCAAGGTTATTAAAAAAAGGAATATGGAAATATGCAGAAAAAGTTGATTAAAATGATGCCGTCTGAAATAGCGAACGAAATAAAGTTGTGGATAAAAATATATTGTTATAATGAACAATTAGTCAATAGCAATCAAATCTTGAATGGCTTGCTCGGAGTTCAAAGAAGTGAAGAAGAAATAAAAATATTTAAACAACGTTTATGGCTTGCGATGCAAGAATTGAAAAAAAAAGGTATACTTGTCCCTCATAAAAGAGGAAAAGAAAAATCTCATTGGTGGAAAGTTATTTTGAAAAAGGAGCAAAAAATGTCAACAGATTTAAAACTAAAACTATCAGAACATTTTGTAGCAAAAGAATTTCAATGTCATGACGGGTCTGCTTTGCCGGATAGTTTCCCAAAAACAATAAAAGACACCGTAGAATTTTTAGAGGCTTTGCGGGTGAAAATACAAAAACGGTTGCCAACTTCTGAAAAAAATAGAGGATTAAAGATTTTATCTGGTTATAGATCGCCCGCGTATAATGCTAGATTAAAAGGTGTGAAAGTGGTTTCAAAGGGCAATCAATCACGTCATACCATGGGACAGGCCGCGGACGTGGTGCCTGCTTGCGGGTATAAACATTTTAAATATATTGACTTTTACAACATGGTGATTGATATTGCCGGAGAATTTAAAAAACGAATGAATCGAGCTTATCGTATTGGTAAATATCCATCTAGTAAATTCGTGCATATTGATTGTGCTTATGGATATGGCGGATTACGTTGGACTGGTAAATAGGCTTTCTATCTGTCCTCAACCATGTCGCATTATATATTTTGTGCTCTTGATACCTAAAAACTAAGAGTGCGCAAATTTTGATCTAACTTAAAATAGATAGTGGGTTAATCTGTTATTATGGCAATAGATAGAGAAAAAAATGGACGCGGGCCACTAGACAATCAAAATGAAATGATATTCTGCGAAGTTGCGGGATGTTGTCAGTATTTTTCAGAACATGAAAAATTCGTCAGACATTTAAGACGATACCACCATATAGAATTATTAACCTATGAAAAGGAATTCCCATCTGCCCGAATCTATCCGCCAGAACCAGAAAATAAGCCCCTTGATGCGCAAGAATTATTAGAACAAAAAGAAGCCCATGATAAAGAAATTTTAGAAGGAGTTAATGAGGCTAGAACAAAACATCCCGATAGCCCTACATCCTTGTTGGACTATAAGAATCTGGAAAATATAGAAGAGGGACTTAAAAAATATTTTCCTCAACAATACAATTATTATCAGCGTTCTAAGCAAAGTTATATAAAAAAAGGTATACCAGAATCCAGTTTGCTCGACAATCTGTGTTTTATGGAAACTATGCTCCGTGATTTAAGTATTTCTATGTTACGAAATAATACACATGGGATTATAGAACCAGATATTGAAACTTTGAATAAAATAGACAAAATAACAGATTCTGCAAAAAAAGTGTTAATTTCATTTAAGGAATTTTTTACCGAAGCAAAAGAAGAATTTGAGGTTATGTCTTTACATCAAGATGCGCTTGATAAGGCCGAAGCGTTTATTAAGTCCAATATTGGCGAATTTGCTTTTAGATGTGCTCAATGCAATCATTTGATAAATACGGAAGGTTTGCCCCATTGGGCTATCTGGTATGATTATGAAAAAACTAGGAGATATTTCACGTGGAATGATGAAATATGGTATTTGGTTAAAAACAAAATTGATAATATATCAATCGCTAATATGGCATTTATATTGAGAACTTCCATATTAAACATAATATTCACCGGAGAAAAAAGAGGTTTAACGTATCAAATAGATAGCGAATATCTTGAAAAAAACGGAAAACATAAAGCAGTTTTAGATGGTTATGAATTTGTGATTGAAGATGAAGAAGCCAAAATAGAAGTTTTGAAAGACCCCTATGAATTTCAATATCATCAGAAATCCGTGCAATGGGGCATACAATAATGAATATGAATATTGTTGAAAAAAATATATCTACAGATGTGCTTAAAGAGCAGATTGTCCATAATTGCAATATTGTTGCGGTAGCGGTGGAAGATATTAAATATGCTGTTTCGGTTTTAAGATGCAAAGTAAAACAATCAGACCCTGAAATGTTTAAATCATCTGTGGTTGCCCAAGCGTTGCTAAATGATATAAATGGGTCATTGGCGGATATAGCTGACAAATTTGTAGAAAATCCAAGAAAGGTGAATTGAGGAGAGTAAAGTGGAAAATCGAAAATTAAAAAAATATACGATTTTAACAGCTAAAAATTATAATGAAACCATATTAGCCTTAGATGCAAAATTAGCTATATGTAAAGCGTTTAATTTAAAGGCACCAAAGGACATCGGTTACTTGGTTTGTATAAAAACAAAAGGTAAAGAAGATGTATTTGTATCCGGCGAACAGGCTTGCTTAATTGCAGGCTATGAAATTCAAAGAAAAAAGGAGAAAAAATGAATCTAATCAGGTCGGAAGAAATCGAAATTCAACTAAAAACAGTAAAAAAACAATGGCATGAAACATTAAAAAATGTGCATATAATTGTTTTTTTAAGGGATGGTGAATGGAAAACCCACAGTAAACAGGTAGTGGCTAAAATCCGTAAAGTTACACCCTATGAGAATGAATTGTATCAATCGGAAGAAAATGAGCTTGATGCTGTTCTTACTATCAATCAAGAGGCATGGGCGCAAATGTCGGTAGAACAAAAAACCGCTTGCCTTGACCATGAACTATGCCATATTTGTTTTGATTCAGAAAAAGACGGGATTCAAATTATCACACATGATGTAGAGGAATTTGCTATTGTTATTAAGCGACATGGTTTATGGCATCCCGATTTGCAACATTTTTCGGAGAATGTTGCTCAGACTACATTATTTAACAAGGGGAATCGTCCAATAAGCTCACTTAGTATTGTTGATGAAAATGGGACGCATGAAATAATAAATTCAGATGAGGTTGCAAAAATGCGTGGTAAAAAAGAGTCAGCAATCGAGGATACTGGTGAATTAAATGAACAAGTTGAAGAAATGAATAGTGTCGAAAAAGCAGGTTCTCTTCATGAAGCCAAATTCGATTCTAAAACAGCCAAAAATGTTGAGAAACTTATAAAAAATATGAAAGACAAAAAAGAAGAAAATTCTGTATCTAATATAGATGCAACTGTGGGGGAAAATTTTCCTCAAACAATTGAAACATCCAAAGGTAAAAAAGTAGTATTTAACGAAGAACAAAAAAAACGTGCCGAAAATGAATTAGGATTCTAATGGACTTAATAAGATTTTCTATCCCATCTGAGCCACAACCGCGCCAGAGCGTGCGAAGCATGATTATCGAGCCTAAAAATGGGAAGAAGCCTTTTATACATCATTATCAACCCAATGATAGGGCGGCTTCTTGGATTGGAACTGTCAGACATTTTGCCAATCTCCATAAGCCGCCTCAATTATTTGATGATGCCATTGGACTTGTCATTATTTATCGAAAATTTAGACCTAAATCTGTTAAAAAAGAAAAAACTTTTTTATCAGTCAAACCGGATTTAGGAAATCTCGAAAAACCGTTACTGGACGCAATGCAGGGAATTATCTATACAAATGACTCTCGTGTCGTTTTCAAGGCAGAATTGAAAATGTATTCTGATAAGTGCGGAGTTGACATTATTGTCATTCCTCCAGACAAGTTATCAGATATGATAAATCGTATACTCTGTCAAGTATTAGAATAATTCCCATAAAAATGAATATGGGAAAACAAATAATAAATAGTCCATTATCAGGGAGAACGCCTCCAAACAATGAGGAAGCGGAAATGTGCGTGCTAGGCGCATTATTTCTCGATCCTAAAATTATTCATAAAATATCAGTTCGTCTTTTACCAGAAGATTTTTACCATAAAAGAAATGCGAAAATTTATGCGGCTATCAGAACTATGTCCACAAAAGAAATTCCGTGCGATATAGTTACTTGTGCAACATTTTTAAAAGAACAGGGAGAATTAGAAACAATAGGCGGAAACACATATCTTGCCCAATTAGTTAATTTTGTTCCAACGTCTGCGAATATCGAGACTTATGCTGATATAGTTCGTGAAAAATCAAATCTTCGTAAAATTATATCGGCCTGCGAAGGCATACGCGTTATGGCTTATCAGGGTGAATATAAACAAATACCCATTGCTATACAAAAAAACTTAATGAGTGTGGTTCTTTCAAATGGATTCAAAACTCATTTATCAAAAATGGGAGATGTTATCAAAGCTAATTATGAAGAACTTATGGCTTTAATCAATGGAACTATACTAAAAGAATCAATATTGACAGGTTATTACGATTTAGATGAAATAACAGGCGGATTACATAAAGGAGAAATGATTTTATTAGCCGCTAGACCATCAATGGGTAAAACGGCTTTAGCATTGGATATAATATTTAATATAGTAAAACAAAATATACCTACATTATTTTTTAGTGTGGAAATGAGTAAACAATCAATAAGTGATAGGGCAATTGCTTCTCAAAAGAAAATCAATTTACAGTTGATTCGTAAGGCATTGTTGAATCCTCAACAAATGAGCGATATAAAGACATTTGCAGAAGAATTTAGTAAACAACCATTATTTATAGATGATTCGGCGGGATTGAATATAATTGATCTTATGATACGTTCTAAGAAATATAAACATGAGCACGATATTAAATTTATTGTTCTTGATCATATTCATATTATGCGGGGATTTCGTGGAGAAACCGATGAGCAAAAAATATCTAACATAAGCCGAACAATAAAACAAATAGCAAAGGAACTGGATGTCCCTATATTGGCCTTAGCACAACTTAATCGTCAATGTGAGACACGACATAACAGGAGGCCGCAAATGTCGGATTTAAGAGGTTCTGGTTCTTTAGAACAGGATGCAGATGTTTGTTTGTTTTTATATAGAGATGCTTATTATAATAAAAAATCGGATAATACCTCTGAATTGATAATAGCAAAACAACGTAATGGGCCGACTGGAATTGTTAAATTATTTTTTGACCCCAGCCTAGTATCATTTGAAAATTATTACAATAAGCCTTATACTAGCAATGTTGCCTATGAAGAACATTGGGCAAATAAAGAACCGGAAGAATCTGGTAAATTATTATGAAGGAGATTTAAAATGTTAGAAAAATTAAAACGAACTGAATTATGGATGGCCTTACTTGCCGCAATACTACCTATATTAAATCAAGAGCTTTTTGATGGCAAAGTGCCCGCTGACCAAATATTGGCTGGGATCGGTGCAATTGGTTTATATATTGGAAGTCGTTGGCATTCTAAAATTAAGAACAAAATTAAATAATTTGTGTTTATAGACCAAAAACTCAGTAAACAATTATGCTATAACTTTATAGTAAATAATGGCATAGCATGGCATGATTGGATTGCTCCGGTAAATGAAAAGCGGTTTGTTAAAACCCGATTCTATCAATTTGCCTATATTTTGGCAGATGAAGGTGTTATTCTTGGAGGTCGTAGATATGGTAAAACCCATATATTCCGCTATAAATGTTCACAAAATATGTTAAGAGAAAAAGGCAGGCTAGAATCCCTCATAACATCATATCGCCGTCATCACACAGTCCTTCTTTTTGAAAATGTTGTAGATATTTTCGAGAATCTTAAATATTTCAAACGAATGTTGAAAACTGGAGATACTAGGGGTTCTGTAAAAAGAGACGTTGTTTTAGAATTAAAGCTCGCATCAGGTCATACTCTCTATGGTGTGGCCGCAAGCGATAATGTAAGAGTCCCTCATATTAAAGGATTATCTCCACGATATAAATATGGTGAAGAATTTCAAGATTATCCTGAAACTGCCTATAAAATACTTATCTCCACAGTAGACCCCAAATTATGCCATGAGTTCTATTTTGGTGTAGCAGATGGTCGCAGGGACACTCCATTTTATAATCTAAACGAACGTTCCAAATCATTTATTCGCAATAAATTCATATTTTCACGCCGTTCTGACCCTAATTTTAAACTCAAAGACCTTATAAAATTAGAAGAAGAATATGCGGGAGATGTGGATGGGTTTAAAAATGAAGTAGACGCAGAATGGGGTTCGGCAAAGGCCGGTGTATGGAATATGGACATGATCATGAGATCAACCGCCGCACAGGATATATCTCATGATGCAAAAATAATGAGAGAAATAGTAATAACACCTGACAGTTTATATTCTATGGCAGATATGGAGTGGATGTTATTAAAAGAGCTAAAATTGTTGCCAGATGTAGAAGATTGTGCTTTTGGAATAGATGTGGGAGATGTAGAAGCCACAATTATACTTCCGTATCAAAAAGTTAAAAACAAATGGTATTGTTCTAATATAATTGCGCTCAAAAATCGAATTACAGTATCTCAGGCTAAAGATATAATAGGGATATTGATAAAAATATTCAGACCATCTTTTATAGGAATTGATATAACAAATTCACCAGCATTGGCAGATGAATTAAAATTGGCAAATCCATTATTATCGGATTATATATATAAAGTCCATTTTGCTTCTAAAATACAATATGGTGAACAATATGTTACAGATGAGGAAGAAGCATCAAGGCTTTCTAAACAATTAAATAAGCATATAAGGGCTGGCGATAAAATAGAATTAACGGAAAAGGCAAAACAATTCGGAACTCGTATTTTCTCAAATTTATTGCAAAATAGCCAAATTTATTTCTATTTTACCTCATCTATCTTTGAGGAGTTTTCCTCAGAAGTTACAACGCAATCAGGCGAAGGTTATAGAATAATTACTCCACGTAATGTTCATATACCGGAAGCGTGTAGATGTTTTGCTATTGGGTGGTGGTTGCAATTTGGAGAATCACTTGATATTATAAATTCTCAAGTTATGAATGAAGAAAACAAATATCTGCCTTTGCCAGTTTCAACTGGAATATGTGGGCATCAATCATATTCCGAGGATGTTACAAATCATCCAGATATGATGGCAAGTTTTGAAAAAATATTAGGATTTAAAAATAGGATATTGCAATGAAAACAATACCACAAGATTCTTTATCCGCACAAGTTCAAAATATCTTAATGGCTTCAAGTTATAAAGAAAGGCCAGAATTATCAATCCCAAAAGATTATCATGAGCAAGTAGATACACTATATAGATATTATTATGGTGATGAATTATTCGGATGGCTTGTTGATTTAATGTCTATATTGATTGCAGGCCATTCTTCGAGTTGGGTTATCGAAATTAGTGGAAATAAAAAGAAAAAAGCAGAACTGGAAAAAGCTGAAGAAGAGGAAGAGATATGGTGGTATTTCGATAAATACTTAAATAATGAACTCGATAATATGACTATCGGGGGCCGTAATGTTGATATAACCCTTGCACGACACCTGATACTTACATCAATGGCTGGTGTTCAGTTTTCATTTAATGATTTCAAAATTCCCGAAAAACGAGTGGATGCAAAACCATATCGCTTCCCTACTAAAATTGTGGATATTTATTCAAATTCAATATTGTTGAAACGAATTGGCACATCTAGTGAAATAATGCAAAATGAAGATATTTATATAAAACAGTCGGAGTCGGCTAATGATAATATTAAAGAAGGTGGAATACCTCAGACTTCTAGTTTAGATAATGAAAATCCAGATACATCGCAATACACCAAGTTAATATCAATGAATCAAAAAATGGATAAAGGAGCTTATGTTATAAAAGCCTTTTGGTCTCATAGCGCGGTGAAAATAAAAGAAGAAGGAAAAAAATTTGAAGTTATAGAAGGTTTATATCCAACTCCTGTATTAACGCGTGTAATACCTCATTTAAAGATGAGACAAACATTAAATGCAAGTGATTTACAAGCAATAGATGGGGTCATGAAGGCCATACTCGTTTGGGAAATGGATAAATCTATTGAAATCAAACCGGAACGCACATTAAAATCAGGCGTTACAGAAAAGGGAACTTTACAATTAGTTCAAGAGTGGTTACAAAAACTAAAACTAAGCGGAGTCATGGAAATGACTTTACCGCCTGGAATAAAACCAAGTTGGGTTACCCCGCCTACAGATGTCCTACTTGATGCGGATAAATATTTAGCCCCAACATTGGGTATTTTAACAGGATTTGGGATTATACCATTTCCGCAACAAATGGGCGATATGAGGTCATTTAATATAAAATCTTTTAAAGAACTCATTGCCTATTATCGTTATTTGTTAAAGAGTTTTTGGGATAAATTAGCGTTAATTATATGGGAAAAAAATGAAAAATTGTTTTTAATACCAGAACGTGTTTATTCGCCAATTCGTTTCTTTGAAGATAATATACTCGAAATGGTAGATAAAGAACGAGCGCGTGGAACTGTGTCGGTCGAAACGTTCCACGATATGATTGGCATAAATTCAAAAACCGAAACGCAAAGACTTGAGAGGGAACGGCCAAATATGGAACTTTATCAAGAAAGTGTGCCAACTCAATTCAGACAAGATACGGTAGATAAAGAAACAACGAAATCAACCGATAGTAAAAATAAAGCTGGGCGACCTAAAAAAGAAACCGCCTCAGAAGGCAAAACAATAGAAAAATCATTAGAAAAAGGAGAATAGAATGAATCCGGAATTGATAAAATTGATTGGGATGTTAATAAGTATTTCATTACAATTAACTCCAAAAATAATTGAGGTCATCAGACAAATAAAAGACCCGGATTTGTTGAATCAACTAAAAAGAGAAAATCTTGTAGTTGATTTAGATAAGGCCATTAAAGATTATTCTGATTTAAAGAATGTATTGGACGAAAAAGAAAAAGAATTGCTTGGAGGAAATTAAAATGAAAAGGCATATACAAATATCGGTATTGATTGTATTTATGGCGTTAGTTGCTTGTCCTAATAGATGTTTTACTAATGTGAGAGCCACATTATTATCCACAAAGACGGCAATAGATGGAGCTATCAGCATATATGTAACTTATTATCAAACAGAGCGAGAATCAGCTTTATCTGACTTAAAAAGTGGAAAGATAAATAAAGAAGAATATCTGGCACGTAAGGCAAAATGGGAAGAATTGGAGTCAAAAATAACACCGCTCATCCTGAAAGCGGCAAAAGTTCACAATGCCGCTGTAGATCTATTATTGCTGATGGAAAAAGGTAATACTGATATTCAGGATGGGCGGATACAATTAGAACAATATATTATTGAATTATCTCAATTGGTATTTGAAATAAACAATATATTAAAAGAATTTAATATAATTAAATAAATTTTAATTATGTTATACCCTATTGACATACTTTTTATAGTGAGTTAATTTTTAAACTAAATGCAGATATTCGCAAAACAAATCATAGAATCTGATTTACAACAACATCAGCCGAATATTAAGCCAATATTCATTGATATGGCTGTTGCGGATGAAGTATTTAAACCGGTCGTTATCGGCAAAAATGGAAAATCAGAACCAAAATCCTTCAAATTTACAAAAAAATCATTTGAAAGGGCTGTTGAAAAAGGATTAGCGGGTAGACCAATTTATATTACAGAGGATTATTCTGGTCACGGGGTTGATGATAAGGGCAAGCGAACATTTGCTAAAGCTATAGGAACTACTACGGGTGGCGAAATTGTTGAAGAAAATGGCAGAACAGTATTAAGAATAGGTGCAACCCTATGGAATAAGGATTTTGAAGAAGATGCCCTCTTATTGGAAAAATATAAAAATGTCATCGGTTCTTCGATAGAAGTCGCAAATTTTCAATTGGAGAACGATCAGGATATAATTGATTTTGATTTTACTGGTTCCGCACTTTTGGATAAAAATGCGGCATCCATTAAAAATACCCGACTTTATTGTCAGGGGTCGGATTTGTCTATGTTGAGCCAATTGGCTAGAGAGAGCAATGTGGATAAACCGAAAAAAAACGTTCAAATAGGAGGTGATCGCTTGAACAAGACAGATATTGCTACTTTGTTAGCACAGGTGCCTCCAGAGTTAAAACAAACTGTAGATTTGCTATTGGACGAAAAAGAAAAAGATGTTTTGGCTAATCTTCAATTCGATAAAACAAAAAAGGAACTAGATACTACATCTACATTACTTGCCCAAAAGGATAAAGAGTTGACTGATATTAAAGTTTCTAATGAAAAACTTTTGGCCGAATTGAATACGGCAAAATCTCAATTGGAGGAAAAAGATAAACAATTCAAGCTAATGGAAGCTATTGATCGCGCTCAGATTGAGTTTGATAAAGTGGCTACCATATATGCGGAAGCGAATCATAAAGAGTTGAAGGAAATTTTGGTTAGAGTCGAGACAGGAGACGCAAAACCAGACGATTTCAAGCGACTTATGGCTATGAAAACCATCCCTCAAAGTGATGGGAATTTACAGCCTACAACTGGTGGAACTCCGCCAGTCGATTCGCAAGGACGGGATGCCGTTCTTAAGAAAATGGAAATCTATCTTCTTAAGACTAAAGGCATACCACAATATACGCGTAAGGGGGTGGGTATTTAATGGCAAATACAATAATTGAAAAAATAGCGTTAAATGCACGCCCTACATGGTCAGGAGATGTTCCTTCTGGACTCCATAGTGGACTTACAATTGGACTCTTTATCGGCCCCGATTCTTCTGGAAATGTCGCATTGGCCGATAATACAGCTAGCTTGTTAATTCCAGCCAGAGGTATCTTGATCGAAAATGCGCGACAAACAACCACAATCGGATCAAATGCCCATACACTCAATCAAAATCGTGTCGAAGCCTTCGGTAAAAGTATTATTATGCAAGATGATGATTGGAGTTGGACAATTAACAAACCAATGTATTTGGTATCCGGTGGTGGCATGTCGCAAATCAGACCCAATGAGCAAGGCTTTTATCGTCAAATTGTCGGTTATGCAATCGCGGCCGATAAAGTTGAAGTTGATGTCGGCCCTGCTGAATTGATTTCTACTTAGGAGGTGATTGACTAATGGCATTACAATACACATACGGAAAACTCTATACTGCGGATAATGTTGATTTAGCGTCATATCTCCAAGATCAAGAATTTCCAATGATTGAAGTCTATAATAAACATTCTTCAACATTCGATTGGAGAGGTTTGTTATGTCAGGACGATGACGAAGAAGTCAAAATGTTCGGATTGCCGGCAATGAACCGATTTAAGAAAATGGGGCCTCACGAGGAACCGTTCTTATTCGGGCATACAACTGGTCAATACCAACAGTTTGTCAACAAATTCGGTGGTGGCTTTGCCAGAACCCGTGAGTTCTTGGCTAGAGCGACTTCAGCCGATTTGTTAAAACAAGCTGAAGAAGCACTTGATATGGATATGAGAGCTATTCGGTATGAAATACTGAAAAGCATCTTTAATCCGCCTTCTTATGGACATGGCTTCTACAACAAAACATGGGATTCTTTGAGTGGTCAATCGGCCCCTCCGAATTATGAAGCTAATTCATTCAATGGCTCACATAACCATTATATCGTAACTGGAACTGCTACGATAACAAGCATCGATCCGTTTATTGATGCAAAACAGCATATCCGAGAGCACATGAGCGTAAAAGGTAAATTCAGAGGATTTATCAATTCGCTACAACAAGGTGAGGTCGAAAAACTGGCTGGATGGTATAATACAAGCGGGCCACAAGTAGCAAATCCTTTGACGGATCAAACAACGATTGATAACTGGACGGTTTCTTTATCTGGCATAGATTTTGAAGTTGACGATAATATCCCCGCTGGATATACTGTCATTCTTTATGCTAATGGAGAAAAACCAATTAAATTTCACGAATTGAAAAATCCGAGTTTTAGAGGATTGCAGTTAATTCCTGGGCCGGAAGCGAACTATCCGATCATTGGTTCTCATTATGAACGATATTTCATGCCTCGTGTTTGGAGACGCGATGCAGGTGCGGTTCTACAATGGGCGACCAATACGAATATGTATACAGTTCCGACCTTCTATGCGTAAAGTATATTTATGTATAGTATATTAGGTTCTCTCAGAAATTGAGAGGGTTTTGGCGGTTGAACCAAATCAACCGCCAAGTGAAAAGAAAGAGAAAAGGAGATAAAAATGGAAGAAGCTGTTGTAAAGAGAGGAAGAGGCCGACCGCCGAAAAATCATACAAATTACGAAGAACCCGCCATAGTTCAAGATTATTCAGCAATACCTCAATGTTCTCATGTTGAACATAAAATGGGAGAATATGATTATACGGATAGTGATAAACCCAGAACTATTCCTATTACATTTCAATGCGCAAGTCAAGCTAATGGTTCACATGGAAGATGTCGCGCTCATTCGTGGGAAATATTAAAACAAATATCTCGCACAATGAATGATGGCCGCGTTGTTATTTTCAATCGTGGTGAACCGCTTGCCGATGAAATTACAGATGAAGAACGCGAAATTTATTATCGAGAAAGCAGATTAGGGAAATATAATGCACAAGGCAAATTAAGAAAAATTATTGACCTTGAAAAACTTTCTCAGGCATCTATAGATGAGATAGCCAGATTGCCGGAAGATCGGATTATTGTAATTTTGAAATCTCGTGAATTTGCGGATGAGACACTGTTTTCATTACAGGCGAAAATTACATCCGATTCTGTAAAACAACTTATCGAAGAACTAATAAAAACTCGAAAATAATGAAAAAGAAGGTCATTCTTTTTTCAGATAGCCCATTTTACAAATCGGGTATGGGTATAGTCATAAATCATCTAGCGCAACAATTCGCTAGAGATTATGATGTTTCTATTCTTGGATGGCATCATGTGTTTCATCCGATAGAAACTCAAAAAAATTATCCATTGCCTTTATATCCGATTAAAAAAGAATCGTTATATCCACAAGGATACAAAGAAGAACCTGAACAAGTAGGACAGGCTATAAGCAGTATATTAAAAGGCATAGAAGAAGAAGCGTATTTAATAACATTGGGCGATATATATGATTTCAGATATATGTCTGTTCTTAAAGACCTAATTCATGTAAAAGGATACAACTTTAGATGGATTCATCATTTGAACATAGATTCTTCTAGGATAAGCAATAAATTCATGTCCACATTTATGCACACAAATAAGATTGTATGCACAAGTAAATGGGGAATGAATCAGTTAAAGCAATTTGACCCTTCTCTTGATGTGGATTATTGTTATCACGGCATTGATTTACAAAAGTATCATCCTATAAATTTGGAAGAAAAAGAGAAAGTAGTAAATCATCCTCAATTAAAATACGATTTATATTTAGGGGATAAATTTGTTGTTCTTGTTGATGGTCAAAATACGGCAAGAAAGGATATTCCTCGTGCAATAGACATTTTTACTAAATTCTCTGCCAATAGAGATGATTGCGTAATGATGCTTATTACCGACCCATTATCTGAAAATGGTAATGGGCATAATTTGTTAGAACTTATGTCAGAAGAAGATATAGATGCTCAGAAAATAATGTTCTTGTGCAATAACATAACAAGAATGCAAAATTATCAGGATGAGCACATGAATTATTTTTATAACCTTGCTACAGTCCTTTTAAATTGTTCCAAAGGCGAAGGATTCGGCTTGCCATACTTACAAGCATTTGCGACAAATACTATACCATTAGCGACTGATTTTTCGGCCAATACCGAATTATTGTCGGAAGGTCGTGGTGAAATTGTAAAGGTTAAAGATTATGAGAATGTAGTTTTTAATGGCAAAATGGCAACAATGGATGAGGAAGATGCTATCAATAAGTTGGAAAAATTATATAATTTATGGGCAACATCCTCTTTGAAGTCGTATTATATAGCTGGACAACAATTTGTTAAAGAACATACATGGGAACACGTTTATGAATATTTTAAAGATGTGATTGAAAATAATAAATATAGAAAAGTTCACTCATTTTCGCGTAATAGCCCACAAGTGCCAGTAAATACCGAATTAAGAAGATTGTTTACTAAACATCTGGGAACCTGTAAAGCAAAAAATAAAATCGGTATGGTGGTTATGGGCGGTATCGGGGATAATCTTCAAGCAACTCCAATTATAAAGGCCATATCAAAAAAATACGAAGATTGTTGTATTTATATTGTTTGCGAGGGGAATCCAGAGGTTTTTTTTAAGCATAATAACGCTACAGAAGGTTTCATTCATTCAAATATATTTGTAGCAACGGCTCCTGGGAAAAGCTTTGTCGAAATAGTTAAATCCGTTCATGATCTTTTTGATGTATTTTATGATATAAGATATGTGTCTTATTGTTTTGACAATGCTGGCAAAAACCCGGTTCCCGAAGAATCTGTAAATTTTTTTAGAAAGAACGCAATGTATTATAATGGATGGCCTTGGCAAAATAATCGAATTTATATGCTGAATAAACATGTAGCTGATATTCGGTTGCAATCAAGTGGATTACAAGGTTATGCTTCTATCAAAGACATGGCTATGGATATGTCGCCTGTTAAATTGCCAGAAGGTAAATATGTGGTTCTAAATAATGGTGCTGGTAATGTCGGAACGCTTAAAATTATCGATAATTCTGTTCTGGAAGATGTTGTGAAATATCTTAAAGAATGTGGATATAAATGCGTTCAAGTTGGGCGCGGAAATGAAACTTTTATCAATGGATGTATTGATTTGAGGGACATGACAAATCTGTGGGAAACAAATTATGTTCTCAAACATGCTGAATTTTCAATCTGTCCGGAAGGAACTATTTACCACATGAGTCATGCGCAAGGATTGAGAAGTATTGTATACTTATCAGTTACGCATCCTGAATGTTTTGTTTATGAAGATTCAATTGTTTTGCCAAGTAAGAATACTAAAGATTATAAGTGCAATCCGTGTTGGTGGACATCCGAGTATTGGTCGAATAAATGCGCTTTAGGATACGAAAAATGTATAAATTTCCCTAACGCGGGAGAAATTGTCGAAGGGAGCAAAAAAATATGTTAGCAAAGGATTGGATTGCTATTTTAATCCCAAGTTACAATCGTTTTGAACAATTAAAAACGTGTATTAAGAATATTCGTAAAAATACGGATCATACTAAATATCACATATATCTATCAGATGATTGCTCTACAGATAAAAGCCTTATAGAATGGTTGAATGATAAAATAGCTTTGCAATTGAGTCATAGTTGCTTAGGCGATGAGCGAGACATAACAGTTATGCTTAATTCTGAAAACAGGGGATTTACTAAAAATGTGAATCGCGCAATAAGATACATTCAACGCGATATTTTTCAAAAAACATTGCCAAAATACATATTTTTATTAAATAATGATGCGAATATTCAACATCCGGAATGGTTGGAAAAATTCTTAAAAGTAATTGAAACAGATCAAAAGGTAGGAGTTGTTGCTACTGGTCTAGCCGTGTGGTGTCCTGATAGTATATATCCGGAATTGCCTAATGCGGGTAAAAAATATCATACCGAATTATCTCCATTGGCGGCACGAGATAAATTAAGAGAAGAACAAAAACATTTAACGTATTGGTATGAAGAACATATCGGATTTTGGGGATGTTTGATAAAAACAAACCTATTTGAGCAATATGGATTATTTGATGAGCGGTTTCAAATTATATGCCAAGACCTTGATTGGTGTTGGAGAATAGGCAAATATGGTTGGAAAATCGCCATATTGCCGGAAGATTTAATTTATCATCGTGGTCATACTCATGTGGATTTGAAGCCTGAAAAAGAAATTAAGGACAAAACAGAAGAAGATCAAAGACTTATAAGAAAGTTTTGGCCGGAGAAATGGAACTAATATGCGACATAAAAACGTATGCGAACAGTGTGGTGTTGATATACCATCGTTTGATTTTATACAATATGGATGGTATTTAATCAAAAGAATTAAATTATGCGCTAAATGCGCTCAAATTAGAAAAGGAGATTTAGAAAATGCCTTCAGGAAAAAATGCGAGAAATATCATGACAACCGTAATGAACAAAAACAAATGGCCGAATAAACCGATGGTAAAAGCTATGCAAAAGGTATTTAATCCAATAAAAGGCAAAAAAAGAACCAGAAAAGGTAAGTAAGATGCCATTATTGAAAGGTAAATCAAAAAAAGCGATAAGTGCTAATATCAGAGAATTGATGAATACCGGACATTCTCAGACTCAAGCTGTTGCTATTGCAATGAGCAAGGCGGGTAAAAGCAAAAAGAAGAAAAAATAATGTATGAGAATATACATACTTTAATTATTGCTCCTCATCCTGATGATGAAGTTCTAGGTTGTTCAATTTTATTAAATGAGCAAACACTTGTCGTTTATTTTACAAATGGCGATGATGGTAAAGCCTTTTACGATAATGGCACAATTGTAGAAGATAAAAATTTTCTTGCTAATTTAAGAGAATTGGAAGCTATTGAGGTTGCTAAAAAAACAGGAATTAAACAAATATTTATGAAAATTTCTGAAAAAGACATAAAAGAGCAGACAAATCTTGAAATGGTATTTATCAGGCAACGTAGGCAATGGATGGATAGATTACATGAAATTACAAGATTATGCCCAAATCTAAAGGAAATATATACTACGCATATTCATGATAGACATCCCGTGCATCAAGCCGTTTCTGTTATTGTCTCAGGATGGTATTTTCATGAATGTAAAATAGATGGAGTTAAATTATTTTTCTATTCTATATTTCCGATTGATGATTGGATCGCATATCAAATATGTGAATTAAATGAAGAAGATTATCAAACTAAATTGGATTTGTTGAAAACATATAAATCTCAATGGGATGACTTTTTATGCAGGGTTGTAACACAAGAACGTCCTGATGATTTTAAAAAGGAAACTTTCTATGTCCCCTAAAAAAATATTAGCCGCATATCATACACAGGGCGGACACCCTAATTCATGTTATGAAGGATATATACATGGATTGAGACAATTAGGCCATGATGTTGATTGGATAAATTCATGGTCATTATGGCAAGCTCCACAAACAGGATATGACTTGTTAATTCAATTTGATTGTTGTGATGATTATGCTCCACCTGTGAACTTGAAATATCCCAATGTCTATTGGGCTTATGATAATTGGCAAAATCCTACAAATAATCGCCAATTTGATTATGAGCCAGATGGTCAATTTAGCCGGCAAGGATATTATATAGGTCGTGCTAAAATGGCGAATTGGGTCTTTAGCATGAGTGCAATAGGATGTAAGAATTATGCTCAAAATGGCATAAAATCTTACTATTTGCCGATAGGCGCAGATGAACGGTTATTGGTCTCAGATAATGAACATCATCAAAAAGATTACATTGTGGCCTGTATAAGCACATATTGGCACATGGCGCATCAAAATAATCGGCGTGGTGAACTTGCTGATTTCTTACAAAAGCAATTTCCGAATAAACATTTCATAACATCTGGCGCAGTTTATTATGAGCAAACAAGACTATATGCTAGAAGCAAAATCGTATGGAATTATTCGCCGTGTGGTTTTGATGTGTTGAATTTCCGTGTATGGGAAGCTCTAATAAGTGGAACTCCGTTTTTGACTAATGATATAATCAAAAATCAGATTGAGGCTTTGGGTTATCAAGATCGTTTAAATTTCTATAAAGATGACGAATCTGACTTAATGAGAGCGGTAAATGAAATTCTTGAGAATTATCAATCTGCATTTATTAAAGCGCATGATGCGAAATTGTTTACATTAACAAAACACACCATGCGGCATCGCATGGAAGAAATGCTACAGATTGTGGGGATGAAATAAAATGGAAGATGAACAAATATTAAGCACGCTTGAAAAAACCAATAGAGTGATGGGACAGCGTAATACCTTTCTAAAACAAATGGAATTTATAAATTCTCAGATTATGGATTCGGTTAATCTTATCATGCTAACAGGCAAAGGTGATTCTGCTTATATTTCTCCTATATCATATAAGGAATTTTTTGAAAGACTTAAAGTTCTTACAGAAGAAAATATAAGCAAATTACAGCACATTATAGATGAAAGCAGTAATCCGTTAATCAATCCTAAAATTCATATTGAGGTGCCCAAATGAAAATAATGTTTCTTCACGCGTGGGGAATAAACACATTAACTCCGCAACCAAAGGGATTGGATAGGAATTTTATTGGAGATGAAACAGTCAGTATTGCTTTTTGTAAATATTTAAAACGTAAGTATGCAGATTTCATTGAATTATCTGGACGTTATTGGGATAGAACGGTAGATAGAGATGATTTTGATATTTGTGTTGATATGAATTATACATTGGCAGATAGAGAAAAAGCAAAAAAACAATTATGGTATTGCCAAAATGGATACAGGGAAGGTTCGGAACGTATATTTGAAGAAAAATCGCAGTATTATGATGGCATAATAATAGGAGCTAAAAAGCTATATGAAATCTATAAGGATTGGACATCTCGTTCAGGGCATAAACCAATTTATATGCCAGTTGCCACAGATGTAGAATTGTGGTATCCAGAACCAGACCCACAATTTAATTTTGATATAATGTATTGCGGGAATGATACTAAATTAGAACGGACATTACCGATGATCAATCCTTGCCTAAAATATAATTTTGGATTATTCGGACGTTGGTCTGAAGAATGTAAAAAGTATTTATATGATATATCTCTCGGTCAAGTCAGTATGGATGATTTAAGAAAAGTATATTCAAGCACAAAATATATGTTAAATATACACATGGCTGACATGGCTAACTATGGATTATATACAGGTAGAATGTTTGATGTTCTTGCCTGTAATGGAATAGTTATTTCTGATAATTCTTATGGATTAAGTGAAGAATTTGGAGAAAGGATATTGATAGTAAATAATGAAAACGAATTGATTGGTTTGCTTCATAAACTACTATCTGGTGAAATCATTGATGACCCAAAAATATTAAATATCATCTCTAAGCCAAAATCAGAATTGAGCAATAGGCAATGGTTGATTCAAAACAAATATACATGGGAAGACAAAACGAATCAATTGGTCGAATATTTGAAGGAATTTGAATGAAATATGTAAAATATTTAATATGGCTAATAAAGCATAAATATAATGTATTTGTGGAATGCGTTAATTTAGCCATTAAATATAATAAACCATTGTTAATATGGAGAGCGGTTGTTCATGATTTAAGCAAATTAACTCCAATTGAATTTATTGGATTAGCGCATGAATTACATAATAAAGAAACGGCTAAATATGCTAGATTGCATCACCGTCATTGCAATAAACATCATTGGGAGTATTGGATATTAAGAAACGATACAGATCAGGAAAATTATTTGGAAATGCCAATAATATACATCTATGAAATGTATGCGGACTGGATGGCTTCTTCTAAATTACAGAATTTGATTAAGGTATTTAAGTATTATGATAAAAATAGAAATCTGTTAAAATTACATTATAAAACTCGAATTGTAATAGAAAAATTATTAGAGAAAGAAAAGATATGAAAATTGAATTGATACAGCCACCAGCTAAAGGATTAAAAGACCAAAAGGCTTATCCGCCTTTGGGATTGATGTATTTGGCTTCAAACATAGGCTACAATCCACAAGTTGCAAATGAAGATACTTCAATAAAGATTATTTGTGATGAATCCGAATTTATCAATATTGATATGAAGGCTGATATATTTGGAATAAATATACATGCGATAAGCACATTTCAATCTTCAATGGCAGTTATCAGATTTGTAAAAACATTCAGGTCTGATGCTATTATTGTTGTAGGCGGTGCTTTTGTAAATAAATACACTCAGTCTTTAATAGAAAAAGCCAGTAATAATCAAATAAATCACTATATTTATGGAGAAGGCGAAATATCATTTAGCAATTTAATTTATAATATAAAACAGGGATATAATTCAAATACTATTTATGAATATGCACCTTTAATTGACAATCTGGATGTATTATTATTCCCTAAACGTGATCTATTGCCGATTGATGTAATTCGGCATGAAGGTAAAGTTCATCATTCGGATACAGCGGCTACGACCATATTGGCCTCACGCGGCTGTCCATATAAATGTGGATTTTGTGATAAAAATCTATGGGGACGCTCGATTCGTTATAGGAGCGTAAATAATGTAATTAAAGAAATTGAACATTGTATTGAAAAATATGGAATAAAATGGTTCAGATTTCCTGATGATAATCTTTTAATAAGCAAAGCATGGATTGATGAATTTACAACTAAAGTTAAAAAATATAATATATCTTATACTATGCTTGCTTCCCCCAAAGATGTTTTAAAAAATGATATATTGAAACTTAATGTTTCGGGATGTAAAGAAATTTTTATGGGTATTGAATCCGGATCAGACGAAATGCTTAGAAAAATGGGCAAAAATCATACGGCACAAGATAATGCTGATGCAATATGGGAATTGAACGAATGTATGGTCAAGTCCTGCGCTTATATTTTATTTGGTTATCCGGGCGAATGTGAAAAGACAATAGATGAGACAATAAAATGGTTAGAAACGGCAAAGCCAGATAAAGCTAGGTTGCATATATTTATTCCATTCCCTGGACTTGATATGTGGGAAAATCCAGATAAATATAAAATGAAAATTGATAAACAAAATTACGACTATTGGGATTTTATAGATTTTCCAGACATATCTTATGAATATGAAAATGTTTCTAAAAAAGAACTTTTAAGATTAAAAATGAAACTGGCTATGGCAATGAAAGAAATGGGATACTTAGATGGCTGGACAAAATGAAATAAGTCCTTTTAATAGTTTCAGAATATTGAGCTATTACAGTGAGGCTAAAGCTATATTAGAAGGGAAAATTCCGTTTCCTCGTATGGCTATTATTTATCCGAGCTATATGTGTAATCATCATTGTGTGTATTGTTTTTATAAGAAAGATATTGATGCTGGTATATTAAAATATATGAAATATGATGATTTTATGAGAATTGTTGAACAATTAAATTCCGTTGGAGTTCAAGGTATAGAATTATGTGGTGGCGGTGAACCATTAACTAATCCACATATTCATAAAATATTAAAAGATTCGATTGAAAAATATTCTTTTAAATGGGGTTTACTTACCAATGGCGGATTATTAGATAATGAGTTAATTGAACTTATTGTGAAAAATTTTTCATATATAAGAATCAGTTTGGATGATATTCATAAATATGGTCATAATTACAAAAGAAAGCCAAATCAATTGGATGAATATAATAAGATATTTACTAACATAACTAACATGCTTATATTAAAAGATAAATATAATACAAATATAAAAATAGGAATAAAGATTCTTTTATTGAAATGCAGTGAAGAAGCAATAATGGAATATGTTTATTATGCTAATAATATAGGACTTGATTCTGTTCAAATTAAAGTAGCAGAATATGAAAATGTCCAGTTTATATTAAATGATGTTTTCGCTAATTCTGAAAAGTTAGAATTTATAATTGATAGTTTAAGAGAAAATAGTATTCCTATTTTAGCAACAGTGCGTAAAACATTATTAACTAAACCATGTTGGCTATCACCACTACAAACAACAATTGACGTGAATGGCGATGTTTATATTTGTTGTTACTTTCAGCACCGGAGAGAAGAACATCGGATAGGGAATATGCTTGAACAACCATTTACAGAATTTTGGGGAAGTCAAAAACATCGTGATGCAATTAGTAAAATCTCGATAGATAAATGTAATACATGGAATTGTAGATTCCATAAATATAACGCTTTTATGGAAAAGGCTGTAAAAGAAGATTTAATGCAATTGGAGTTCTGTTAATGATTCCTGAAAATATGAGATGGGTATTAGACAATATCTATACAGATATTGCCGAATTTATGGATGAACCATTGGATGCTGTCATGGCAAAGTGTCAGCATGGTGCTCAACGGGTTTATAAATTATGGAAAAATTTTGGGAATCCGTCTAATGAAAAAGAACGTGATGATTTCTATGCGTGTTCGACGGCTCATTTGTATGAAGGAGCTAATTGGCATAACGATCCTAATGCACGTATTCAACGTTTTAAGATAGCCGAAATGTGTGAAGGGCGTGTGCTTGATTATGGTTGTGGAATAGCGACTGAGGCTTTTTACGCGGCATTGATGGGACATGATGTTGATCTTTATGATATAGGCGGAATAGCCTATTTTTTGAAATGGCGAATCAAAAAATATGGATTGAAAAATATTAGGGTCGTTAATGAAACTGAATTAAATGAATTTATAATAGAACGCATTTGTGGTCAGATTCCTATATATAAAACATATAACACTTTGATTTCTATTGATGTTTTAGAGCATGTGAATAAACCACAAGAGTGTTTAGAAAATTTTGCTATGTTTATTGGTTATGAGGGGTTACTTTTGATTGAAGCTCCATTTCATGAACTAGAACCAAAGGGACATCTGGTTGAAAATGCACATCTTGATTTAAAATATATGATTGAAAAAGTCGGAATAAAACGCTGGAGGACTAATCTGATAAGATGAGAATCGCATTTGTAAATCCGCCTTTTTATAATAATGGTAGGCATGGTAATCGTGCTGGTTCGCGTTGGCCTATGACTGGAACTACCCCTGATTATTTTTATTGTCCCTATCCTCATTTCATGGGATATGCTACAAGCTATATAATGAGCAAAGGACATGATGTTTTATTTTATGATGCTATAGGTTGGCGACATTCTTATGAGAAATTCTATGAAGAATTATGGAAATTCAAGCCCGACATCATATTTCAGGAAATAGCCACATCTTCATTCGATATTGATATGAAGGTCGCTGAACATTTATCGGCTATTGGTGAAGTTTGTCTTACTGGGAGTCATGCAACAACTTTTTCAAAAGAATTATCTGAATTGCCGTATATCTCTTATGTAATAAAAGGTGCGTATGAAAAAGCGGCTGAAAAAGTTATCAATACCAGACACAAAGGCATTTATGACTACGAACCGATAGTTAATCCCGATGATTTGCTTTATCCGTATCGTGCTGATTATATGTGTAACGATAAACGAACTGGATTTAAAGAACGAACTAACGCGTATACAATGTATTTCGATCCATGTTGTCAATCGGGTATAGGCGAACCGATGTTGTTTATTAACGCTTCACGTGGGTGTCCGTTTAAATGCGAATTTTGTTTATGGCCACACGTTATGTATGAAAAACAGTATCGGTTGCGAAAAGTAGATAGTGTGATTGCCGAAATAGAGTATTGTGTTTCTACATGGGATTACAAATATGTTTACTTTGATGATGATACTTGGAACATAGGTGGCGAAGGCCGTATGGAATATTTTTGTAAAGAATTGAAAAAACTGAATATAAACTGGCAGGCGAATTTTAGACTAGATACCTGCTCTAAAGAAATGTTTAAACTAATGAGAGAATGTAATTGTGTTGGTTACAGAGTAGGTGTTGAAAGTCTATCGCAAAAATATTTAGATCGGATAAATAAGAAAGAAAAAGTAGAAGATATTGTAGATAAACTAAATTTCATAAAATCATTGGGTGTTGATCTTTATCTTCTATTCATGCACGGATACCCGGGCGAGACAGAAGAAGATCGAGATACAACGCGTAAATTCATCACTGAATTTGGACATCGCTCTCAAAATCCAGCATGTATTCCGTTTCCGGGAACTCCATATTATAAAAAGCTGGAAGAAAAAGGATTGGCTTGCACGAACTGGGTTGAATATGATGGTTGCAATCTAGGTAGCACCCTATTGACTAATATCGCCCAATATTTAAGGGAATCTCATGAATAAGATAGATATACTTGTAACTGCTTGGCGATCATTAAACACTGCGGTCGTTCCATTATTAAAGCAATTGGAAAAAACATTGGATTCCGATAAATTCAATTTAGTTGTGGTAAATTCGCATTCTGATATACCTAATATTGATTGCAATTATCAGGATAATCCAGATGACGTGAGTTTTATTATGAATCATCCAAATGTTAAGAAATTCATTCAACTTGACCAAAATTTAGGTCATTCGTATGCTATCAATAAAGGCTTACCATTGATTGAAACAGAATATTGCATCATAGGTCATGGAGATTGGTTTCCAAGAACCGATCCTCATAATTGGACAGATATTCTAATTGAGAATTTTAAGGATGAAAAATGTGGGTTTGTAACTCCAAATGGAGTTATGGTTAGTTCGCATCCAGAAGAATTATTGAGCCGTCCATTAACAATGGAAAAAAGAATATTACATTTACCTAATTATATAGGTGAAGTATTTTTGATGACACGTTCAAAATTTATTAAACAATTCAAATATCCTTCTCGTTATTTTGTTAATATGGGAACGGCAATATGGGTAATCAAAGTCATGTCTCAGGGATATTATGCGGTGATTGATTTCAGATGTTTAATAGGCCATAACGAAGGACGTTCAACAAATCACTGGCATCAAACAAAAGAGATCAAAGATAGGTATATTGAATGGGAACAAAAAGAAGCCGGTGTAGGCCCCGTTGTATTGGCTACATCTCATGTGGCTAATATGCAAACAGTCAGTAGGGTATTGGCAGGTGAGTTTGATTGAAATTAGAAATTGGAATAAGACCATCGCCGCGTAAATTAGGCAAAGAATGGGAACATCTTGATGTATGCCCTTGGCCCCATGTTGAACTTGTATCGGCGATGAATATAATAGACAGACCAGATAATTATTATGATGAGATATTTAGTTCGCATGTTTTAGAACATGTTACACGGCCAGAATTGAGTGCAGTATTTACAGAATGGAATCGTGTGTTAAAGCCTAATGCTTTACTTGAAATTATAGTTCCTAACATGAAAAGAATAATAGGCAAAATCTTTTATTGTGAACAAGCGTTGAGCAAGACTAAAGACGAAGTTTTAAGAGATGAAAAACTCCGAATTATGGAAGAACTTATGAAATGGTTATATGGGGGACAGAAGGATTCAAATGATTTTCATAAAATCGGTTTTACTCAAAATTATTTACAGTATTATTTATCAAAACATGGCTTCGTTGAAATTACTGTCAAAGAATTGAATACTTTAATGGGTAAACTGAATTTATTAGTAAGGTGTAAAAAAGCAAAATGAAATTAGAAATCGGCCCCAGAGAAAGTCCTCATAAACTTGACCCTGAATGGGAGCACCTTGATCTTTGTCGTTGGCCCCATGTGGAAATAGTTGCACCCATGCAAACAATACCGCGCCCTGACAATTATTATGATGCAATTTATACATCTCATTGTTGGGAACATGCAACACGGAGAGAAGCGCAAGATGCGTTAAAAGAATGGTTTAGAATTCTAAAGCCGAATGGTGAGCTTGAAATAATAGTTCCTAATTTATTGGAAGTATGTAGAGAAATCATAATTTTAAACGAATCAGGATTTTTGGGTAAAGAAAAGGAAATATTTGATAGGCTCGAAATGATGTTAGATTGGATTTATGGTGGTCAAGGAGACGGAAATGACTTTCATAAAATTGGATACATGCCATATACAGTTCAATATTATTTGAAAAATCATGGATTTATCATTGTAGACATTAAAAATATGCCGACTGAACGTGGTAAATGGAACTTGTATATAAAGGCGAAAAAACCAAATGGATAAAGATAATTTACAAAGAATAATGAAGTTGATAAAACCGACTGATAAGGTATTGGATGTTGGTGGGTGGGAATGGTCTTTTAGGCGGGCGAATGCCGTAATAGACTGCAAACCATACGTTACTCGCGGAGATCAGGGCTATTCAGATGATTCTTTAGATTGTTTCAATTTTAACTTATTTGGGCATCATTTTAATTTATGGTTACAACAAGACGCATGTGCTACATGGCCGATAAAAGATAAATTATTTGATCTTGTAATCACATCTCATATTTTAGAAGATGTGCGTGATCCGCTTGCAATTTGTCATGAAATGAATAGGGTGGCAAAAAGTGGTTATATTGTATTCCCCAATATGATTACGGAATTACAACGGTCTAAGGACGTAAATGTTCAAAAATATCCAGACCATTTAGGCTTTTGGCATCATCGTTGGTTAATACATTATGACCAAACGGAAAATAATTTATGGTTTTTCCCTAAATTGCCGATTTTGATGATTGAGCCACGAATACAAAAGTTGGAATGGCCTTATATAAAATATGATAACGTTGCTATTTATTGGGAAAGCCGAATAAATTATACAGAGCCGATATTTTATGAACTAGAAAGCTATATTCAGGCCATATTGGAATTTAATGACGAGGCATGGAAGAAAAGAGAAATCAACGAATAAATTACCTAAATCCTTAAAAATATGTGGACAGATGTATTCTGTTGTTTATGTCAAAAAAGGAGATAATAAGACCCTAAATTTAAAATGGGATGGGTTTGCAAGCAGTCCACATAAAAAAATATGGATAAGATTGGGTTATCCTAAAGATTGTTTATTGATAACCTTATTACATGAAATATTGCATTGTATTTGTTATGAAACCGGTATTGATAATATTTTTACAGGTCATAAACAAAAAGAAGTTATTATGTGTGGACTTTCGACACAATTATTGAGATTGTTTAAAGAAAATAGAGGGAAAATCTGAAATCTATATAAGGAGAAAGAAATGCAAAATAATCCACCATCCAAAGAACAAATAGAGGCAATGGAAAAGGAATTTATGAAAAAATTCTCACCTCGTCCAAATCCGCCAGATATTAAACTGGCGGAATATAATCATTGTTTTATATGCAATAAAATTGTTTCTTATAAAAAAGAAATGACTGTTCAAATAAACGGAAAGGATGTTATCGCTCACCGTTCATGTGTAGAACATGTATGTCGCTTTCAATCTAAGTTCCCTGATAAATTTATAGTATTTAAGAACGAGAAAGAAATTGTATGAAACTCGAAATCGGCCCCGCATATAATCCTCATCAATTAGAAGATGAATGGGAACATTTGGACATAATGAAACGTCCTCATGTGGAACTTATATCTCCCATGCACATTATAGATCGCCCGGATGATTATTATGAAGAAATATATGCGAGCAATGTTATAGAACATGCCACTAAAGAGGAATTTACTAAAGCGTTAGATGAATGGACAAGGGTATTGAAAAAAGATGGATTGCTTACTATTATTACACCTGATTTATATCAGACGGCAAAAGACATAATTCGACATTATGATCATGATCAGATAATTGAATTAAATAACGATCTGATTGGATTATTCGCACAACAAATAAATGAACATGATTTTCATACATGCGGATTTACATCAAAATCATTATCCTTTTATTTAAAGGAATTAGGATTTACAGATTTACAATTATTTCAACCAGAAGGTCAAAATGGAACTTTTGGTTTAAGAGCGAGAAAAGGAAATATTCAAAGGAGTAATGAAAAAATGAAGATAGCGATTGTTTGCCCGACAAGCCATGTAAAACCTTATAATGGCAATTCAATAAAGGAATTTGGATTAGGTGCATCATGGACGGCCGTTATTTATCTTTCGCGTGAATTGCGAAAATTAGGCCATGAGGTTGTAGTTTTGAATCATACAACCATGAGAGGCATATATGATGGTGTAAATTATCCTTGCAAAATAATACCACAAGACTTGGAAAAATTTGATGTGAAACAAGCATTAAAAGATACTGATGTTTTGATTGTCAATAGAGCCGGATGTATTGATTGGTTTGATTGTTTGACAAAATTTGCGGATATTATGCCTAAAAAACGAATATTATGGTGTCATGATAGTGGCGGTGCGGAAAAAGGACAACCAGATAAATTTGCTCAATACGATAAAGTTGTATCCGTCAGCGAATGGTTAAATGAGATCAATCGCACGGCAAATTTGAATATGAACGATTATTTTATTGATATTCCAATTGGAGTAGATACCGAATTATTTAAACCTTCTGATACGGCAGATAGATTTTCTATTTGTTTTTGCGGCGCAGTAAATATCGTCAGAAGGCCACATTATGCGCTATATGCGTTTGCTGAATTGATTAAAATGTATCCAAATTTTCCGTGGAAATTCCATATATTGGGAACCGCGTCTATATGGGGTGGTCCCCCAGAAGGAACGGACGCTAATTTCAAAAAAATATGGCAAGATGCAAAAAATTTAATTCCCGCCGATAAATTGATAGATCATGGAGATTTATCTAATTATAAAGTAGCGGAATTATTGCCGAAAATGGGAATGCTTGTGTTCCCGACAATAACTGAAACTTGTGGCGTTACAATACTGGAAGCACAAGCATCGGGAGTTCCTGTTATTGTGCCGGACGATTCCATGCACACTGCGGTTAAAGAGCGCATTTATCATACTGAAACTGGCGTTGTTCGTAACTTTGGCAATATTCAGGAAGTGGTGCTCGCGATGTATGATATGGCAACAAATGACCATATTTACAATAAGGTTCGTAATCAAGCAAGAGAAAAGGTTGTAAAGGATAATGATTGGTCATATATTGCTAAAAGATGGGTAAAAGAAGCAATAGAAGCCCCTTCTGCTTATGAAATTAGACAAATAAGCGATATGATCAAAAAACAGGAAATTGGTGTTGGGGTGCTTTCGTTCCAAGATAGGCCATTGTTAGAAAAATGTATAAATTCATTGAAAGTCAATGCAGATATGCCAATTCGGATAATCGTATGGGATAATGCGAGTGCATCATTCGGTTCGGATAATGTCGCATGGTTAAAAGCCAATCATCCGGATATTGATGTATACGAATCGCCTGAAAATATTGGATGCACAAAATCAAGAAATTATATGGTGCAATACATTCATGAAAAATATCCACATATTAAATACATATTGCTATCTGACATGGATGTGCTCTACATGCCTCAATTCTTATATCCGATGGTAAATTTAATGGAAAACCATGATGATGCCTTTATTGTAGGATATTCACAGGCTATTTGTGGTTTCAGACCAGATGAAAATGGGCGTGTTCCTGAAATAATGAGCATTAGCTCGCTATATCGTATAGAATGTTTCGATGATGATAAGATCGGTAAATTTGACGAACGTTTCGTTTATTATGCCTTTGACAGCGAAGTAGCGCAAAGGGCTAATATTAAAGGATGGCATACTTATGTTGTAATGGGACGCAAGGGATATAGTCATGTGGGCGGACATGCAAACAAATTGATTTCAAAAGTTGAAGAGATCAAACGCAAAGATGTCGAATTATGGCAATCAATCGCAGATCAATATTCGCTATCAAAACGATGGGAAGATATGCAAGCATCAGATTACATTGTAATGGGAAATAAATTAAAAGATAATAAAGATTATGATAAATCTAATTTAATGTATATGACTGGAATTAGTAGATTCCCTGATAATGATACGCTATACTATTGTTTAGGAAATTTATATAAAGACCAAAAGCAATGGGATAAAGCATTAGAAATGTATAAACAGGCAAAGCGATTGAATCCACGAAATCTGGAAATCGCGTATGTTATAGATGAAGTGAGGTCAGCCATGACAAGCGGAGGATAAAATATGGCAATAACTTTAAAATCGTTAATACCGGAATTAAGAGATGAAATAGGTGATAATGATGAACCCAATTATACATATCAAGACCCAAAACTTATAAGTATTATGGCAAATATCCCCATAAAATTTAATATGGGGCCGATAACAAAAGAAGTTAAAATATTGGGTGCTGGCGATGACAGATATATATCGCCGGATTTCGCAGACCCTTATATAGAAGAATCTCGCAGAGTATTTATCCTTTTATCCACTATTGCCATTCTTAATACCGAAATCCTTAATGCCTCACGTTCGGCTATAAGCAAAATAAGCCCATTAGGTAGTTTTAATCTTCAAAATCGGCCTTCTGAATTACGTCGCGAGCGTGAAGAAAAAATCAAAGAATTAAACAAGATACTTGCCTATATGGGTATACATGAAGTGATCAAAAATGATAGCCATATCAATCTCATAAGCATTTCCGATCCTATAAAGGCAAAATTTGATAATGATGTGAATGAGAACACAATGACTCAACAGGAAGTTGATGAAATGAGGAGATTGGGCATTATCGCATGACATTTAATATAAGAGATTTTGCGGATAAAGAATTAAAAGCGATAAATCAAAAATTTTTATATCCAGATACAATTCAGGTTAATGTCTTAACTGAGACAGGATCGGCAGATGATGATATTTTTGATATTCCATCCGTTATTTCAAGTGGAACTTACACTTTGCTTTGTCAGTGGGAAACTCAAATATCCGACAGATTTAAAATGTTAGAAGGCGGTAGGTCAGGAGATGGTTCTGCTTATTTTCAGACAGATAACAAGCACTTGGATACATTGAAAAATAACAGGTCTTATGTTTTAAAGGATGGGAAATTATATAGAGTGGTGGAAATTATGGAAGGAGTCGGCGCGAGCGAAATTATTGTTCGTGTCGAAAAAAGAAATGAATGATAGACATATAGATGAATTAAGATTAGTAGTATATTATATGCTTAAACAGGATACTCGAAAGTTTTTGGATTACCTTGATGAGGTATGGGATAATTCAAAGGATATTGAAAAAATTAAAAAATATGGACGCAAAATGTTTATGGAGCAACAACTAAATATTTTGAATATATGTGTAACATATATGCAAACTGGTAAAATTGTAACTCCGTATGAAATTTCGCATAGCGAGAAACATCACAATGCCAATGCAATTAAAGATTGATACTCGGCCTTTAATTAAAGAATTAAAGAAAAGAATGAAAAAAGCGGAGCAAGTTATTCAAAAAACAGCTTCTCTTTTAGTTAAAGAGAAAGTTGTTGATCTTTACAAGTTGATAGTTTTAAACACGTATTCTTCTTCGCAGGAAAATGAATTTAATATACTTGCAAGAGGATCTCCTGCTGGTAATATATATTTACCTAGAAGGAAATCGGCAGGAGGTTTATCTGCATTCTCGACTATGATGAATATCGCAATTGCTGGAACTATTGGAACTTGGCGCGGTGGTCGTATATTATCGTCCGGTTTTCAAACATTGCATCAAATATTAAATACTCAAAAAGTAATTACAAGGCCTATAAATAATGGAGTTGAAGTTACATGGGGGAATAAAACTTATATAAATATTTCATACAAATTTCAATATATGACGGCTCGCAGAGGAATACAAACAACACATCCATTTATGTTACATTCTAAAGGAACTGGCATTATTGATGCTATTGAACATGGAGCTACATGGAGAGTAAAACCTCGTTCGGATAATGTTCGCAGAATGTTATCACCAGAGCCGCGAATCGCCGTTCGTGAAATGGATAAACAAATGCCAGCAATTAGACCCAAATATCTGTCTGAAATGATGGGATTGCCATTGGTTAAAGAAGGATTAACATCAGCAATTAAAGCCGCAATGGAGGGCAACTAATATGGCAGTCAATCCTCCTACTATATCTCCTAATTGGTTAAATATTGTCAATTCCATACATTATTATCTGAGGAATTTTCAATACAATAAATATGGAATATTAAATACTATTGTATCAAGATATGGATTAAATCTTGACTTGGCATTTCCAGAAGATTTTACTAAAATAGTGCCACCTTTGCTTGTGATAGAGCCTATGGGTATTCGTAAAACAGAGCATAAAACCTTTCAATCTGTTTCTAGGGATTATTCAATGCTAATATCGTTTTTTGGTGGTGGTAAAGCTGTAGAGGGCGGTCATGCTAAAAAAAGACAACTGAATGAAATAATGAACGATCTGATGGAAATATTAAATTTACCTACACCAGGACAGAATATGATAACTTTATATGATTTTAATTCTGGCACAGATGGTAACAGAACAAATATAGGATCGCTTGAAATATTAAATACAGATGCTAATATCGTTGAAGGCTTAGGTGCAAACCTTGATGTTGAAAAATATCGGTTTGAACTAAGCATGGAATTAAAGATGATTCAGACTTTTTAAGAGATAAGGAAATATATTATTCGACAGGAGGTGATTTAAACAAATGGCTGACATATTAGATCAAATAACAGAATCGTCTGATTTTAGGGAAAGACGAAAAGAACATTTATATGCCGATGGGTATGATATAACAGGTGCCGTTTCCGATTTTTCCGTTGACTCCGATTCTACAGAAGATTCCGTTCCCGTTTATGGACGTGATACAAATATTAGTTCGACTAAAATAAATGGTGTTAATGTGAATTTATCTGTTTATGAACAAAACGAAAAAGTCAATGGTTTTTATGCCCTTGTTAATGGGTTGAAGCCAAGCAAAGTGCCCTCTAATACAATTCAACAACTCAAATGGTCATCTAACATAAAGCCTGTTAATTTACTTGTGCATCGTTATTCAAATGACGATGCTAGTGTAATAAGCTCCATGTTGGTTCCGGGTTTACAACTTGGCCCCTCTTATCCATCAGGTAGTGCTGATGCGAAAACAACTAGAGCATTTAAGGGCAAGGCTTCAATCGCAAAGGAAGTTACTACATTTGTAGGGGCTGAAACATTGATAAGAAATACCTATCAAACAACCTTTCAAGCACCTTATGCCATTCCAAACATCAATGTTAATGATGTTTACGCATGGCATATAACAGGCATATATGCGCCGGGGAATGATTTGGCCGCTGATGGTATGCAACGTGAGGAAGTAACAAGTCCGACATCTGGCATGTTCAATGCGAGTGGAGTAATTGGATGGGAAACGATAAGCACAGCTTGTCCGACATTACCGTCCGTAACTCACGCTCAAATTTATTATCTACGTTCTGGCATGAGTTCAACACCATTGACAGATAGCACTGTGGCTCCTGCTGGTATGCGTGGCGCAATAACCTAAACATAAAGAGGATTTGGACAGGTCTCTCTCCCTGTCCAATCCTCTTTAAGAAAGAGAAAAGGAAATGAAATTATCAGACCTTAAATTCACAGAAAAAGTATTTGAGTTCAAAGCCAATGACAAAATTCTAGAAATTTTGTATTCCAGCCCCACAGTGTTGGATATGGAAAGAATATACGAATTATGTCAAAAGCAATGGAATGAAGGAATATTGCCCTCTATTCGCAAACAAGTTCCTAAAGTAATTGAACAGGTAAATGCTATTTCCATTGAAGATATTAAAAAGAATATTATTCAGATTGAAATGGCAATTATAGATGTGAATAAGGATTTAATGGAAATCAAAGATGGGGACAAAATATCCGACCAAGACAAAAAAGCTGTTATTCAAAAAGGTCTAAATGATTTACGAAATAAGCGTCAAACTGAATTGGATAAATGGACAGAAGAAGAAGCGAGAAAATTCTTTTTAATTCTTTATTTACGCACCATTGCCTATCAGACCTATCAGGAAGCAATGGCGATTATTTTTCTATGTAATTTATGTAAAGACCCTGAAACAAAAGAATCGCTATTTGATTTGGACGATAAATCGGATAAATATTACAAAAAGTTGGATGCTCAATTGTATAATCAGATTTTCGATCAAATAGTTCCATTATTTCAGATGCCTCTTGATGAGGAAATAAGGAGGATTGCAGAGACTCCTGATTTTTTGTTCTATACCGCCTTGCCGGAGAGCATAGGCAATACCCCTTCACCAATGGCTTAGACCTATCTGAAATTCCTCACTTACTTTCTCGTGTTCTACGTAAACGTCAATGGTATGATTATGTAGATCGTGAGGCAGAATACCACAAAACCTATTTTCGTAAACCTTATAAAATGGAACGTGATGATTCTGAGATGTTCGACATTTGGTTGGATAAGGTAGAAAATCGCAAAAAATTCAGCGATAAGCAAAAACAAAAATCCAGTGGTAATTATCAAGATATGCCAGATAATGTTGATAATAATCAAATAGTATATTATGATTTATTTAATATGTATGTAAAAGATTTGATTAAAAAAGAAGCCGCAACATTCTGGTATGAATTATGTTTCGGACGTCCAATTAAGGATTTCAAAACTAATACAGAACGCGGGAAAAATGTCGTTAGATTTATAGAAAAAATATTTAGGTATTAGGTGATAAAATGAGTGAAAATGCAATAATAAAAGTCGTTCCCGTTTTAGATATAGGCCAGTTCCAGTCCCAAATAGATCAATTAATTGCTCAAACTGGCAAAGTAAAAGTCCCTCCAAGACCAGAAGATGTTAAACCCGCCCAAGCATGGGGACATGCCATGGCGGGCAATGTTGGTCATCTTGCCGCGTTGGTTGTTAAATTTAAATTAGTATATTCGGCCATGAATTTAGTTAATGCCGGTATGAGAGATATGCTTCGTTTGCATATTGAAACCGGATACCGCATGGCTCAATTCAGGAGGAATCTACAAGGAACCGCAGAAGATTTATTAAAAGTCAATCAGGCCATGCGAGAACAAGCCCGCAAATATGGACAGGATATTTTAGAGACGATGGATGTGGGTATTGAATGGGCAAAACAAGGTAAAAACGCTCAGGAAGTTATTGATCTGACAAACGCTACGCTTGCAATGGCCACGTCTTCATATATGAAAACCGCAGAAGCTCAAGAATTTTTGACAGCTACTATGAAGGCGTTTAAAATGGAATCTTCTGAGGCAATGGTCGTTGTTGATGCGGTTGATAATGTGAGTAAAAAATATGCGGTTAATGCACAGGAATTGGCGGGTGCATTACAAAGGTCTGCTTTTGCGGCACAACAAGTTGGACTTACTTTTAATCAGTTAATTGGAATAGTTGGCACGGTTGGGGATGTTACGCGTCAAAGCGGGGAGCATGTCGGAATTGCGGCAAAAGCAATGTTCGTTAAAATGCAAAGTCCAAAAGCATTAGGCGAATTACAAGAAGCCGGTATTCCATTATTTGATCAAGCTGGTAAGATGAAGCCAATGCTACAGGTTTTAGGTGAATTGGCAAGTAAATGGCAAACATTATCAGATAAACGCAGATCGGATATTATGCTTGCAGTAGCTGGAGTTCATAGATCAAATGAATTTTTAGCTATTATGTCTAATTTCCCTCAAGTCATTCAAACGGTAACAGATTCCATGAACTCAGAAGGCGAGGCCATGAAGGACGTTAATCTGAATATGGATTCATTAAAGAAAAGTATTGATCAATTAAAGGCATCATGGCAATCTTTATGGACTGATAGTAATACAAAATCTGCTTTATCGGGAACTGTTTCCGCGTTAGCTACAACTTTAGATTATTTGAGCAAAATTGATGGTCTCGCGACAAAAATTGGTATGGGTGCGATCGCAGGGGCGGGTGTCGGTGCTATTGCTGGTCCGGTAGGGGCAGGTGTTGGAGCTATAGCTGGCGGAATCGCGGGAATGGTTGCGGGTGAAATTGGTGGTAAAAAAGAAGAAATTACTGATATACAAAATCAAACACAGGCAACTACGTCCTTTATACAAGCATTGCAAACTGAAAGAGAAGCATCAACTAAATCAACAGCGGCATTAAAAGAAAAGGTTGCCGTTTTACAGGACAGCGTTAAGGTTTATGCGGCATATAAAACACAATACGAAAAAACAGTGGCATTAGAGGGAGAACAAAGTCTAAATGCTAAACAATTAAAAAAAGATATGGAGGGCATTTCGTCTGCTTTAAATGTCGGTAACTATCAGCAATTAGTTGATTTATTGCAAAAAGTAACAGCAGAATACGAAAAAGCAAATATAGCCGCTAAAGCACAAATGCAATCTGATTTGTCAAGAAATGAGATTGAACTAGCAGGTAAACAAGCGGTATTGGCTTCGTTACAAAAACAAATATCTGATGCTCGAAAAGAAGTAACTATAGCATATAAGGCATTACAAGACGCAAGGGCACATCCCGGATTTGGTGTGGGTGCTGGATTAGAAGATACATTAAATGAAAAAATGGCCGCTTATCAATTCTTAATTGATCAACAAAAGGATTATGCGAATTCTGCGACACAATTGACGGATTCAATTAAAAAGTTAAAAGATGCGATGAATGAAGGGAAAGATACAACAGCAGAATCAGCTAGTGTTGCAGAAGAATATTGGAAAATAGTTAGGGAGGCTGACAGTGCATTAGAAGGCGTAAATGTGGCATTAAAGAATAAGATGATTTCGCCATTAGAAGCCGCCGCTAAAAAAGCGGATATTGCATCAAAAGCAGTGAAAGACTTAAATGAATTTTGGTCTCAATTAAAAAGTCAAAAAGCAATAGAGTTAGTGGTAAACGTAATTAAACAAGAGGTAGGCTTTTGGTCTAATATTTTGCCGACAACCCCCAAGGGAGACCCAACTCAAACTAAAGCCGATTTAGAAAAACTTGATAAACCTAAAAAAACAGGCGGCGGCGGAGCCAAAAAAGAATATTTTGACCAAGCATGGATTGATAAACAGCGCGCTAGGTTAGTGGCTGAGATTAAAGCCGCAAAACAAATTATGGACGCAGAGGGGTTAAGCCAAGCTGAAATAGATAAAGAAATAGCCAGAAGAGTCAAATCCTATTCAGAGGCATTGATTAAGGCGAGCGAAACGATGCCTATGAGAAAAGGTGATGACAAAGAGGCTTTAAAAAAGACAGAATTAGCTAAAACAGTGGAAGGGTTAATTCTATCCGATTCGTTCAAAAAAGAATACCAAACAAGTTTTGTGGAATTTATGCTAGATACCAATAAAGACATCGTAAAAATGGATCAGGATAAAAATGACAAAATATTGGAAAATCAAAAACAATTACAAGATTCGCTTAAACGGCTTTATATGAGTGAGGAAGATTATCTTGCCGACCGGAATAAAAATATACTGGAAGAAGAAAAGAAAATAGCGGAAGAACGAAAACAGATAATTCAAAAATTAAAAGCATTGGGTGTTGATGTTAAAGATACCGATACTGCTGAGAAAGTTGCTAAGGCTTATGAAGATTATACTGCTAAACCAATTAGTGTAGTCGCTGAAAATGTATCAGATATTACTAATATTGCGATTGAGGCTGAGGGTCTTACAGAAGCTGACGTGCAACTTCAAGATGAACAATCAAGAATAATGGATGAAGTGCATGATAAAGAATCTGAAAAATTAGCTTTAGATGATATTGAACTTGAAAACGATCAAAAAGGGATAACAAATAGAAAACAATTACTTGAAATAGCTGATAAACATTTAGAGATTAGAAAACAAATAGCCGAGGAATCGGAAAAAGAAATAACCCGGCAACTTTCAGTTTTAAAGAAATCTGACTTAAAAATAGAAGTTATACCACAACCAGACATCATTGATCAAATGCCTACTACAATTCTTCCGCCTAAACAACCAAAGGAACTATTAGTTGAAGGTAAAGAAGATGTAGAGGAAAAAATAGAAGAACGTAAAAAGGCAATAGAGGAATTGAAAAAATTAGATGAGCGTGATTTAGCCAATCAACAAGAAAAAAGTCAGAACTATTTAGAAATAAAGACAAAGGAAATACAAGCCATTGAGGATGCAATAGCGGCTTATAAGCAAGCAAAAGAAGAATTTCGTTCCGCTGTCTTTGAACCCCTTAAAAATTGGCTATTGGATTTTACTCAAAGCTCACGTCAAATGAGTGGCAATATAGGCACAAATTTGTCTCAGATGGGGTTAACGCGTGGATTTGAGGCATTAGGTGTATTGGAAGATAAATACTTAGGTGGTGGCATTACAGGCAATATGGGAATGGCATTTATGGACCCAATGCAAGCCGCTATTTTAACTGGTCATACAAAAGGTGCTGATTATGCAAAAATGGCAATATTTGACGCTTTTGTGGCAGGTGCTGGGGTTTTAAAGGGTGATATTGCGGGTAGCGGGGGGGGGTTAATTGGCGACATATCAGGTGGTGGTGGATTTACTGATAAATTAAAATCATTTTTTGGATCAACCACGGGTAAGGGTGCGATGATGGCGGGTTCTGGATTATTGCCTGTTTTATTTGGAGCTATGGGTAGTGGGAAAATGGGAGCTATGCAAGGTTTAGTGGGCGGTATGCCGCAAATAGGTGGTGGAATTGCACAAATGATACCACAAATGGTCGCTCAATTTGGCCAAATGGCTCCTGTTATAGGTCAGGGAGTTGGTATGGCAGTCGCATTTGGATTACGCTCTTTAGGTGAAGCTGGCATGTTAGGTGGAGTAGAAACTAAAAGAAAAAAAACAGGAGATCGAACATTCGATCAAATGTCATCCAAAATTGATGTCTCAAATAGAGAACTTGGAATAGTCAATCGAAATCTTATGGCAATAAAAGATACACTTGATCCTTATGCACGGCCTGATAGTTATTTTTTCCGTTCACGGGTAGGCATGGGGGTTCAAAATCAACAATTAACCATTAAATTAGTTGATGGACAAGGTAATTCACGAGGCGAAGCCATTGTAGATATTGTAGCTCGTGATTTTCAAATTAGTAGTGTCCGAGGTGCTCAATAATGCCAGATTGGACTTATTTTAAATCAGGTTCTTCATACGCGGAAATAACACCCAAAATGCCTAATCCAAGTGGAGTTCCCATAACTACTGGATTAGAATCAAATAGGATTAAACGTAAACTTGCAGATGGTTCGTATGGACGTGTAACTCCATTGGTAAAGGCAAATCCCAAACAGGTCCGATTGGGATATTATCATCAATCGGGCAGTGGATTATTTCAACAATTAAAGGATTTAGAAATTGAAGCCACAATGATTCAAATTAAAACTCATGTGCCGGAAGAAGAATGGTTTGGGAAGTTTGCCAATGTTGAAAAGGAATGGGAATTTTCAGGGGAAGAGAATTATTGCAATATATCGGCGGATTTTGATATTTATACATAATGCCACGTATTCTATCAAATAGCTCACAAGATAAATTAACAGCTAAAGATGCCCGTTTATATCTAAATTTAAAAATCAACGGAGTTGATTTCACATCTATATTAAACGGATATTCATATAGCTTTGATCGACAATTCGCCGCTCATGTATGCACTGTAACGTTAGATAATGATCTGGATGTCAATAGTCAAAATGCGTTTAAAAATACAAATATAACTATCGGCAAAGAAATAATACTACAAGAAGGGATCATACAGGAAGATGGTAGTATAGATAAATTTAATTCTTTTACAGGAATAATAAAAAATAATCCGCGTCCAAGAGTAGGTGAAGGTGGCGACCCTATTTTAGAAATTCAGGCATACGATTATCTCTCAAAATTGGAAGATACAGATATTGATTATCAGGCATCCGCATCTAAAACAGCGGTAACTAATCAAGATTTAAAAGCTAATTTACTTACCATCTATTCTGGTTCTGGCACTTATAATCAAAATTATGTGGAAGATTTAACACGGAATTGGGATGCCGGTATATTACAAAATACTTGGCTTGTGGATGATAATAATGAACCTTCAATACCAATTGTCGGTAATACCGCTACACGCATTTATGTCGGTTATCGTAATTTTACTAATACTCCGAATAAAAGTTATCAGGTTACAGAAGGACTAGCGCAAGTATTTGATTTTCCGGTAGATAATCTTTCGGACGATCCACTACCTATTATACGAATAAGGGATAAGATACATTCAGGGTTGGGTTATGAATTATGGGAACGTTCCGATAAGGTTCCAACCGCCTTTGATGGTTTCAATATAAAATACGATGTAGGTCAAGTTATATTCGGTTATCCGATAGATACGTCCAGATATAAAATTGAGGCCGATTATTCATATTATCCTACTGGTTTATATATTGAAGATGAATTGGAAAATCTTATTGCTCAGAATAATGGTTATGCTCAACCAGTATTTTCGGGTTCGTTATCAGCTTCACTTCATACCGAATTATTTTTGAGAGATGATTTTTTAAATGCGACTAGCAAAGCATCTGATACTTTAACACCCAATTATTTTGCGGATATTGATCCTGATATTTATACAAGATTATCTGAAAATATAGACCAAACAAAACGATCCGCCAATGTATTAAATACATCTGATTTTGTTAATTATAGTGAAGTGGTAATAGGTGATAACAGTCAATCCAAATCAGTTTCTTTGATTCGGGGCAGTCTCTCAGATACTTTAGTCCCCGCTCAAGGTTTTAAAATGTTAAAAACCGATTATTTAAGAACTGTTGCGGTTTCAATGAAAAAATTTAATGATACGACCACTTTAAATCGAAGTATCTATCTACAATTACATCCTGATGATGGAACGGGTAAACCCAATCAAAATACTGTTTTAGCTCAATCCACTTTGATACCCTATTCCAGTATTACAAATGACAATTTTGAAACTACTCTTTATTATTTCAGTTTTTTAAATCCTTATCTATGTTCGGGTGGTATAAAATATTATTTAATTTTTTATGTTTCGGATCAATCAATTGATACCACTAATCATATACGAGCAGGTAGTCAGACGATCTCTTATCCAGATGGAGAAGGTTGGACTATGGGATTATCTACATTGATTGATTCGTGTGATGTAACAACTGGATGGGCGGGATTATATGGGACAGAAACAGCCTCAGCCCTTGATACTGTTGATTTTAAAGAAGGTATTGCCAGTATTAAATTAGGCAAGTCTGGAACAAGCAACGCACTTTTTGGTTATCAAAAAATAAATATCGCATCATTTGATGTAACTAGTTTGGGTATGTATGTATGGGTTTATATTAGCGCAGATGCTTTATCTAAATTAACAAGCTATGATGCTCTTAATTTATATTTTGGAGCCTCAGATAATTCTTGGTATTACAGTAAACAATATTTACCTTCTGGCTTGGTAGCGGGTTGGAATTTTTTAGGTGGTTTACTTGCTAGTTGGAACATTGTTGGTGCGGTTGATCCTACAAATATAACTATGTTGGCATTGGTTTTCGACACAATAAATGCTACCGATATTATTGTTTCGGGCGATATTAAAATGGATGATTGGCATATTGCGACTGGGCCTAATCTCTGGACAAGTTATGCTGGCACTAATATTGTTATGACAATAAATCCGGGTAATCGTTATCTACAAATCAATCAAGAAATAATGAGATATGATGATATGTCTAACAATATTTTTAGTGGGTTATATCGTGGCCAATTAGGCAGTATAGCCCAAAGTCATGCTAAAAACGATAAGGTTTATCCATTATGTCCCGCAGGGGAATTATGGTATTTAACTTACAATAATTTAACTAATTCTATACCTATATCTGGTCTTGTTGGCAGTTTAGCGCAAACAATGGCTCCTATTTCTTTTGATCAAAGATATGGAAGCTTTAGATTATCAAAATCTATATCATTAAATACTTCCGTAACAATGAGTTCAAATTATCAATTTAAAACTTTGCAAGCAACCGGCATACAGGTTAATAAATTTCAATTTAGAGAAAAAGACACACAAAACAGATTTGAATCAATAAGCAGGTTAAAAAAATTATTGCCGCCGAATTATATTATACGAACGGAAGGCGATCATAAAATACGAGGTGGCTATCTTAATCAAGTATTTACCCAAGATTATACTTTACAGATGATTGCTCAATACGATTATTCGGATTCAATGGATGTATATACTCGTGTTAAACTGTTTGGAGAGAATAAAAATCCGAATAATGTATTTTGGGAAAATCCTGTAAAAGTAATAAATACTGCAATTTATAGCGGTAGCACGCTTGCAACCGGCTCTATGAATGGTTTTTATGATCCTTCTGCCAATTGGACATATAACGAATGGGTCAATTTCACATTACAAGATTCTGATGAACATTATTTCCCGATTTATCAGAATGATAACCAGAATTTGGTTATATCGGGCTTACCTTCTAATGGTTCATATCAAATAGCAAGAATGTATGTAGGAGAAGTTTTTAACCAAAATCTCGTATTCAAATCTTTAGAAGGAAATTATGCTTTATATGAGACAGGATTAAATATTGTTGGAGATATTCTTACTGATTATCCCGATTCTCCTAAAATATATGTAAATGGCATACAATTAGACGGTCCTGAGCCTGTAGCTGTCGGCCCCGTTCCAATAACTTTACAAACCGATATAGCCAAAATTCAGGAAATAAAAACAAATTTATGGTCAGGTGCAAGCACTACAAGAACGAACACATCATATAAATATCTTGTGATATTCCCACATGCTGACATTGTTTCCGATATTTATGCTATTACAGGTTGGACGACAGAAGATGACATATTCGTATATGAACCCGGCGTTGCCGCTGGTGGAATTAGAGCATCGATTCAGATATTTCCTAATAGTGATAACCCAAAACTACAAAATGGTCAAATATGGGCTGGAAACACACGCCTTGATCCATTATTTACTATACCTGTAAAAGCAGATGATGTTGATTATAAACGTGGTATATGGGGAGTTCGTAATTTATACGGATATACTCTATTAAAAGAAACCTTGTTAAATAATGCTGATTCTAATCAAACCTCAATAAATGTGTTGCATCAAGAATATAGAATAACATATTCATGGATTCAGCCAACAAGCACTTTCGATACTACACCTGTAGAAAAATCAGGAGAATTTCCTACTTGGTATTTTAATTTTACAGATTGGTCTACATTTCAGGCAATGGTAGGCATAGCAATATCCCAAACATTAAATAGTTATGCTTGGATCACAGGGAAGCATCTTGTTGATATTATTGTATCGGCAGACCCTGATTGGAACAGGAACACTTCTAGCTCGGTATCTGCTATAGTATACCAATGGCAACTCTATTTTAATAAAGACACAATATCTGCGTTAAAAAACGCCTTAGCATATAAACCATTAAATTTTATAAGTAACGATTCTGAGCAACAAGTTGCAATCTTGGAAGATATGTATGGGAATTATGAATATATAACTTATGGCTCGGTAAGTTCAGATACTTTATTAAAAACAGAAACTATTGATTTACACAGTTATGAAAATGAAGATGCGCCAATGCGTAAAAATCCAATTAACACTACTTCAACATTAACTGTCACAACAAAGGCCGTAGAATATCATTTGAATGTAAAAGTATATAGCTATAAAAGAACCTTATCTGGCATGACGAGGGGAGCATTCGGAACTGTAACTCAACAATTCAATGCAAAAAGTGATTATACTTCCATAAACATGCTAGGTGCGCCTGCTTGGATTAAACAAAAAGCTATTTATACACAAAACTTTCCAGTAGGTGCTCAAATAATATCATTACAAAGCCTTGGTTCTGCTATTTATTACGTTTGGCATAAAGGGGCCAATACTGTAATAGAATCTGGAACTTTGACCAATACGGAAATATCTGCTAATTCTTATCAAATTCAGGATATAACAAAAAATTGGAAAACTAACCAATGGGCTGGATATACGCTAGTTGATTTCTATGGCAATAAATATTTAATTATCGGCAATACATCAAATACTTTAGATTTAGGCAATAATGCCCGTGTTATAGCCGCTGGTTCTTATGAAATACGACCGACTATAGATCAAACCCAAGAACCTTCTTTTATAATCGATCATACACGTAATTTAATCAAAGTAAATAAAAACAAACTTTCTTATTTTAGTTCTTCTACACCGAACGATCAGGTTACAGCAGATTTCAAATTTATCGAACGTATAACTCAATTTTCCGGTGTGGATTATATGTTTGATGGACGTTGGAATACTCAAGGTCAACATATTTATTATAATGAGCCGCCAAGTGGTCGTGAATTACTTACAATAGACATCGGAGCTATCGTAGATATTGATGCGATTGATATACTTGGAGGATATTTTCAACCTGCGGCCAATAATGTAGGTATGCAACTGGCATTTACAAATCATTACACACTAGAGACATCAACAGATAATGTTACTTATACAGTTCCTACAAATAAGGCAAATGGATTTTCATTAGCTAGCGGACAGACATTTAGTTTGGAAAAAGATGATTTGGATGAAGATTTTCAAGCCAGATATATTCGTCTTAAAGTTGAAAAAATACAAAAATTGGATTATGGAAAAGGTATTTGGGTTGTAGCATTTGCAGATTTCAGGGCTTATGCGAATACAGTCTTGAAAGGTGAGGCTACTTTAATCACTAGGGAAGATACGGGAACAGGGACAGGCTCGGCTAATACCATGACAGATGGGACTAAAACTTGGACTACAAATCAATTTGTTGGATATTGGCTTATAGATAAATATGATCAAGAATTTTATATTACGGCTAATACGGCAACAACTTTGACTGTAGACGGAACTCCAAATTCAGGGACATATTACATTTTTGCATCAAAAGAAATATCTAATACTCTTTATGATAAATTGAATTTGCGCGCTAATCTAGGCGATAAGTTATATAAAAGTATGGAGATAGTGAAATACCTTGATACTCAGGGAAAGATTGATGCAGAAGCAAAATCTTTATTACAGGAATATGTTAAAAATAATACGACTGTGAATGTTACTCTTATGACACATCCAGCTATAAAAATGGGACAGACAGTTCGATTGGTTGATAATGTTAATGATATTGATCGTAATTATATGGTTGAAAGCGTAAATGCGAAAGGCTTTGAAAAAACGTTAATTTTAACGTATTATCCATAGTAATGTTAGAAAAAACATTATATAAAATAATAACGGAAGTTATTGATAAACGAGTAAAAGAAAATTTACATCGTGAGGGTGTAGTTATCCCCCGATCTGGTGGTCAGGTTTCAGGTGCGAGTCAACCGACACAAGCTCCATTATCCACACAACAACAATCAATTCAACAAATACAAAGCATAGTTCAAGACTTAAGAACGATTCCCGATTCTATTGTTCGTGGCTTTGATGTGATAGCTACAAGACGGCCTTCAACAAAAGTGATTATCACAAATAAACGCGGTTCTGGCGGAGATTTTATCAGTGAGGGATTTGTTAATGGCAATAGAGTTTCGATGAATGGCGCAATGGAAATTGAATTATCAGGATATATGGGTTCTGAACGAACATTGTGGATTTCCTTTGACCGCAACGGATATAGCATATCTGATGCAAAAGAGGCGGATAAACTTGCATTGGCTAGAATTATAATAAAACCAGAATCTGTGGCTATAAGAGATGATTTTACTCAAAGCAGTTTAGACGGGTATATAATAACTGCCAAAGATTTTATGTTTGATGGTCGCTTTGAGATAGATGACGAATCTATACCGGAACTTAAAAAAGCGATACAAAAGATATTTGCGGAATATATTTTCGGAACTATTACTTTGAGCGATAGGCTTAAAATTCAAAATGAATTGGGAACTATTCAGATATTAAGCAATGCAATTGAAATGTATACAATGGAAGGCAAGGTTGTTACAAAATGGAATAAGGACGGTATTTTCTTTTTTGATAAGGATGAGAATCAAATCGCGGCATTCGGCCCACGTGGAAATTATGTGTCTGCCTTCGATATATTAGACAAAAACACATTAGTTATTAAAGATGAAAATGAAAATATAAGACAGAAATATGGGAAATTATCGTCAGGGGATTGGGGAATTGAGCATTGGAATAAAAATAGTAAAAAAATATATAAATTAGGGAATAGATATTCATGGTATAAAGGAAAATATATTTCTTCAAAAGCTTTAATGATATCGGAACATCAAAAAATCATAAATGAATTTGATGACAATGAATCTTTGTCTGAACAATTAAGTTATTTGATTGTAAATTATCCATTAGATATTGGTGTAACAGAAGGACTTGAAACTATTTATTCGGGTATTTCGGACAGTAATTATGTATATGTTTTTGGTCTTGGAGACGATGCATCGAGCTATACTGTTATTAAATTTGATATAGAACAAGCCAAATGGGTTAAGAGATTGGATGGTCTTGATGCTAATTTGCCTTTAACTTGCATCGAGCAAGATGCCAATTATCTATATGTAGGAACATCGCGGTCTGGAATCAATAATCCTTTAATTATTTATAAAATAGCCAAGTCGGATTTATCAGTTGTTTCAAGTTTTAATTTTATGAACTTGCCATTAGGCGGAACTTATAAAATAAATAAAATAATACAATGGGGGGAATATTTATACGCCACGGCCAATCAAAGCAGTAGCGGAAATTATTATTGGATTAGAAAAATAGACAAGAACACGGGCGATGTAACCATTGCACGCGATTATACAACTGATGGCATGAATGATTCCGATCCGACGGTTGATGGCATATCCGCCACCGATATTGGTTTTGCCTATCCATATATTTTTAAAGATAAGCTATATTTAGCTTTAGGGTTGCGAATTTATCAAGGACTTGGCATCAATCCTCCCTATAATAGGCTATATGGACATTACGTTAGATTTTATTCCAATCTATCATTAAACGATTTAATATTAACTTCCGCCAATAAAACAGATTATGCTGTGGGCACGACAGAAGTGGCTTCTACGCCGCAAATAAAAATAGGCGAAACATTATTTTCTGGCATAGATTTTATGATATTATTTTATGATGCCATAAATAGTGTGTGGAAAATGGCTCAATACTCTTCGTCCGATTTTGTGACAAATACATTGGAGCCTGTTTATCAGGTGGAGACTGCGGCTTATTTGGATACCATGGGGCGATATTTTTATCACGACGGAAGTTATTTATGGAATAGTTATAATCTTCAATTAAAGGCCATACCAATATTTGAAACGACGGTTACATTAAATATTTACGGCAATTTAGCCCAATTAAATCCTTTAATAAGCGATAATAATTATTATTGGGCGATTAAGAACAGCAGTATAGCGAGAATAAATTTATAAAAAAATGAGAAATAGAATAAGCCACAATGAACTTTATAGGATAAATATCTAATGAGCGCAAGCGATAGAATAGATCAGTTAAATCCGAATGATAAAATCAGATTTTTGGAACTATTGAGAAAGCTTTTATTTTATTATGAAAGTGAATTTGTTACCGCGCTTGCAATAGAATACTCGAACGATTCTACAAATCCGTTGCATAACATGAACTCAGATATAATACGCTTGGCTATTGTAACTTTGATGGTGATGAATGAAGAAAAATATCTTAAAACTAGATTATTAACTATTCCTGAATTTAATCAACTGGCAAATACTTTTGATGATATTTTTAATGCAATTAGCCGTAATGTTATGCTTAATAACAAAACTGTAAATTTTACAGATATAACTGATTTATTTCTATCGGTATCTGACTTAAATTATTTATATATAATCACAAATAAAGCAAATTCGCTCACTCAATATATTATAAAATATGATGTAAATAATTTTAGTTCAACAAGAATAGCCGAAGCAATAACGGCAATTCCAAATCCTGTAACCTTTATATCTCAATCCAGGGACTATCTTCTTGTGGGAACACAGGCATTGACAGGTGAATATCCAAAAATTTACAAAATAAATAAATCTGATTTAACGATTGCCTATACTTATACGATAACTACAAATAATACATTTATAACTAAAATCAATGACATTAAATATTGGAATAACAGTTTATATGTAATAAGCAATGCAAGTAATGGCAACTATTATTGGATGACAAAAATATATATTCCTAACGATCAAATATTGAGGCATCGTTCCTATTTAGATGAAGGCTTAGACCCTTTAAAAATCTATAATGCTAACTTATATATTGCAAAGAATAAATCTTATGTTTCAATAGGATATAATATTTCAGCAAATGCAAGCGAGATCAGGTTATATAATGTTGATAGTAATGAGGCATTAACTACTTATATTTCAAAACAATTTACTCAAATGGCTAATAAAAACATATATTCTAAGAAAATATATTTTGACGGCAGTTTGTTACAAATCATATTTTTCAATGAACGATTAGGTCAACATTTCATTATAGGATATAATATATTTGCATCGAATAGTATATTTATATCTGAATATTTAATCAATTCAGATATAAACGACACCTCGCATCAATTTGTGTATGATGGTTATGTTTTATGGTATCTGAATCACAATCAAATACTTTATGGCGAATTGATCTCTTTTAATTATATAAATCAAACAGTCAATGAACATTTATTTCAAATAACAGATACAAAAATTGGCGATAATTCCAGTATATTATATGATACTAAGTATCTTTGGGTCATTGATAATTCTACAACTTATGGTAGAATAGTGAGATTGATAATATGAATAAAGACGAAATAAAAGAAAAGCTAAAAGATAAATCATTGCCAAATAATCTAATTGGTATGGATATGATTGTGGATTATCAATCTTACTTATCTGATGACACTTTAAAAGATTTAGCAAAGAATATTTCTATTGAAGTTGGAATAAATAAGGATGTTGTTTTATGTGATATAGCAGTTATGCTTACACTCAATAAATATATCATGAAAGGAAAATAAAATGTCTCAGGAAGATATACTCAAACTCATACTCAATCGAGCGGACAGCGCAAATGAAAAGCTCAATCAATTATCCGAACGTGTTGCTGGACAAGAAGTGCGATTAGAAAATATAGAAAATGTTTTAAAGGATGGTCATACCAGATTTGATATAATAGAAGAAAATTGCGTAAAGTATCGTATGTCAACCAGCTTGGAACTCAATAACCTGAAAGCAAAAACATCGCAATTAAATGGAGATATGAAAAAAAATGTGACTCTATTAAAGGATACCGATTTCTTGCTTAAAATGGGTAAACTTATCGCTTGGATAATTGGCCCCACTGGAATAGGGTTTATTATCTATATATTCTTACATACTATTTTGAAATCGAAAGGATAATGTGTTATGATTGAAATGGCAATGAATTATATAGGAATCATTTCTATCATCATAGGATTAGTATTTTGCCTATGGATTTATTTTAAAGAATGAGAGGTATTAAATAATGGCATCTGCAACAACGTTTACTGAGGTAGCTAATTCATTGGGAGCTAAATTCAATTACAAGGTAATGAATCGTCTAAAAGCAATGGATGACCTATGGGCTGAGGTTAATAGCGCATTGGGAACTGTTGCACCAAATTTGACTGCTGTAACAAAAGAACAAGCAACAGCAACGATAGTAGCCGCTTTAGTTAATAATATGGAATGAAATGGCGAACGAATCCCAACGTGAAATATCGCCTGTATCTCCAAATAGAGCATTTGAGGATATAGTCAACGATCTAAACAAAAAACTTTCACAACTCGAAGGTCTTGCAAAACGCTATTCTTTTGTTCAAACACAATTAGATGAACTTTATTCAGGATTAGGATTTACAAAACCATTTACCACCCGTGTTGCTTTAGGTAACACATCTTCCGATTATACCAATTGGACATGCTTCCAAGTAGACAATGGATATAATATTTGGAAATACCCTGTTACGGATTATGCTTATGATTCTCGTAATCAATTAAGATTCGATTATCAAATTGTAGATTTTCAAGGTGAGGCATCAGTCGAAGGCGATAGTTCATTTACGGCGGCTAAAATATTTTCAGGTGCAACTTGGACAGATCATACATCAGAAGCTGGAACTGCGCAAGGAACTCCATTCACAATTTTAAGGGACAGTAATGAGACTTTATGGGTGGGCAATGCCAATGTATTTTCCGGTTTAGATATTGGAATGTTTCGACAAGGGGCAGGTTATAGCCTACAATATTTATATTCAAAAGCAGGTTCAATCTTTAGTGGCACTGGTGCGACTACTATTCTTCGTGAAGATAACACAAATGGATTGCGAAATGATGGGACTATAATGTTTGATGTCCCCGGTGATTGGGCGCAGACAGAAATGAATGGAACTACCGCTTTTTGGATTGGTATAAATTCTTTAACAAATCCCTCATTGATTGCTCAATGCTATTATGTGAAACCTACGAATAATGTGGCAAATATGCTTAAATTGTCTCAAATTGAAATAACTGATGAACAAAAGATAAAATGGTGTTCTTTTAGTCAAAATGCGTATGCTACAATCAGATCAGATGGCGACCCATCTTATGAAGGAATTTCATTTTTACGATCTGGCTCCGATGCTTCATTAAGACAATTATTTTTCACTAAAAAACATTTATTTGAAATGGATCATAAATCGGCCTCTTTTGCTCCAGCGGCAATTGCAAAAGTAGAGCATTTTAGCATCATGATTAGCGGTGGAGATGCTCAGTTGCCGTATTCAGGCCGTCTCATGCACATTACTGATTTAGGGTCATCCTATAAATATCGTATCAAACGTGCATGGGGTTGGAATGGCAAACCACCTTCTAAGGGTATTGATTTTCGTATTTTACCTACAGAGGATGTGAATGGCTCTGCATACGAAACATTAACATTTTCATCTGGCTCCTATACAGCATCATTGACAAATGGTGTTACGGAAATTCCTAATTCTACGGGCTATGGATTATTTTTATGGGCTAAAGATGGTATGGATATTATGGCAAATACTTATATTACAGTAGAATTGGAGCCACTTGTAACATGAGTGAATATTATTATCAAATAAAAGGACAGGCAAAAACTTTAAACTATAAATTGCAACAATTATATCCACCCGCTCAATTTCAACTTATTAAGGAATCAGATGGTTCTGCGGAGGATATTCAAAGTGGTAATGGTTTTGCGATCTTGCGAAAATATGATGATACTCAAATTTTTTCAGGCAATTCTATAAATATTACAGATGGGGCAAATGGTAAAGGCGAATACAGATGGCAAGCCAATGATATAACCGTGGTAGGAAATTATTATTTACAATTTGTGATCGATCCTAATGGGGATAGGAAATATATTTATATCCCAGAGGGGGATATGAGATTTAATATTGTGGTTACTTAATCCTAATTATATCAATCTTCCTAATCTATTTCTCTTTTAGCAGTCATAGCTTAAGCCCATCGGGGTATTGCTGAATTGTAGGTCCAAATCCCACGTTGTTTTTTATAAATAACGGAACTTCTAAATCAAGGAAGGAGACCAAATCGTTATGAATAACAGGAACGCTCGGATTAGTTTGTGCCCCGATTATTACCCATTGATATTCTTTAATATTGTTGAATTCATTTAGTGGTCTGAGCCACGGCTCGATATTTAAAATGCGGTGTTCCATTGCGCGAGGAATATTCCCACCTTCAATCGTCCGTCCAGTCCAGAGGTTTTTTATCCCGATAAATTCCTTCGGATAAACAGGCCATTTTGTCAGTGTGATATAGCGGTGTTGCGGTGTAGCCTTTATTACTTTTATAATTTGCTCGATCCACTCAAGTTCAATCTTCGGCGCGAATAAATCTGTTAACGAGCCGAGAAAAATCCTTTGTGGTTTCCGCCACGTCAACGGTCGGGTTATCCGTTCGATATGATAATGCGGGATAAAGAATTTACATTTATCGCACCCCTTATTAAACCGCTTCAGCATCCTTCGCGCATAGCAATAGCTACATCCCCGACTACATCCGCATATCGGATTCCAAGACTTGGTTACGTATTCGATTTTACTCATAATTGCCCTCCCCGCCCCCTCACGTCAATCTCATAGATCGCAGACCACTTGCCATACAGGGGGCATTTGATGGCAGGTTTAGATGAGAGCGACCATTGGACATTACACAATATCAATTCGCCATAAGGTCTTTGAACCGTATGACATAAATTACAATCTCTCGAACAATCTCCTTTGTCATCCACCACCAGCTTAATCGTGCTCATTCGTGCCTTCCTCTTCCTTACTCATTTAACAACTCCTAACTTTAATTTAACTACTTCGTCATCTTCAAGGTAAGCTCCGAGTTTTGATCGCATACATTTAAACCCCTGTCCGCTACAGGCGATTGATGTGTCTACAATCCGGTATTCGCCTCTAAACCCTGAACATGTTTTTCCGCAGAGGTAATAGAGATACTTCGGAGCTACGTCCATTTTAGTTTTTGATGCCATTTTATCGTAGCAAATAGCTCTGACTTTTCTGCCGTTCTTCGGGTTTCGTATTTCAACGATCGTGCCGTAAGACAAATTGTTATGAGCGAATATCGGTTTAGTCCAGTCATTATAAATACCGGAGCCGCCGTATTTCTTTAAGTGCCATCCCTTGCCTAAAGATGTAAACTGACCAGAATGCCAAATGAGGGCGGCGACAAGTAAAAAGATAATCATTTCTCCTACAACCCCGTTTCCGCGAATAGCCATCCTTGCTTTTTTAAAAACTCCGCACGGTTAATTCCTGTTTTGTAGACATCCTCATTTTCAAGTTTATCCCCATCTGCGTTGACCCAAAAGACGGTTCCGCACTCCTTCCCAATTTTTTTGCATTCGCCACATTTGCAAGTATGGGAACAGACAATTTTATAAATTTCTTTATCTCGAATTTTACTCTTGCAATTAAGTTCATCGCCACTCCCTCCACAACTAGGGCAGACATCAACTTTATTCGGATTTGGGTGTCCAAGAGAGAAAAGGCAAATATCCTTTTCAATTTTAAAAAACTGACACCAAAGGCTATCACTCATTTCAATCCCCCTTCCTTCTCGTCTAACTCGACAATTGCGGCAATCGTTTCACCATAACCGCGAATAATAGTCCAGAGCATTTTGTGATCACTTTTGATTGTTTTTAAAGTAACGTGAAATTGTTGTTTAAAATTTAAGTCCGCCACCCTTCCCAAAAAGATACTGCGTCGCACGGCTTCTAGGTCTGTTGGGATAAGCCCGCCTAACTGTTTATAATAAGCTAAATACCAAGCGGCCTCGATGAGATCGCGGTAAAAATAGTTTGTCATTTAGTTACCTTTCCTTCTCAAATTTTTTCAACGCTCGCTCGTGTTTGTTACTTTGTTCAAGTAGAATATCTGTAGCCTGTCGTAGATTATTTATCTTGACAGTCAATTCCTTTATATCCTTTACCATTTCAGAGGTGGCTCGTGGAAACTCGTCCCGCGTGCCGACTACGTATTCCAGCGGTGGCGAGCCGTGCATAAAGACCCGCATGTCTATAAATTCTTGATCAGACTTTTTGTCTTTAGTTTCGTTTATTTTAGTCTCCAATCGGTCTTGCGCTTGAACATATAGCATTATCGGGAATGTGCTTGAAATAAAGGCCGTCAAGAGAATGGTCAAAAACCATGACCAAAAGGCATGACGCTGATCTTCCGATAACTGTTTATGCGTAATCGCCCAGTAGATGCGTGCAACTAATGGCACTCGCGGCTTAATTGTTTCTTCTGCCATTTTTATTCTCCTCATCCTGTTTTTTTACGACTTGAATATAGATTGTTCTTTTAACCACTTTTAACAGACGATCATAATCGTCTACGATGTCCGCCGCCCATTCGGTAAATTCGCTAGACTCAATCGTGTTGCACATCCGGTCTATTTTTTTCACGAAATTTTCTCGCCGCTCTTTTAGTTCTTTGGTTTTAATTTTCATTTTTTCTTTATCCTTTTTTTCTAACAACTTGATAGCTTGCTCTATTGCCATTTAATCCTCCAATAATTTGATTGCGTTATCAATGACCAGTAACTTCGCTAATATTAAATTTCGACAAACGGTTTCACATTCCTCTATCGCCTTCCGCCTCACAGCCCGCACGTCCACGGAGGCCACACCCGCATCGAAACCCTCCGCAAATTCTTGAAGAATATTTGCCTTTAATTCAACGCTTAACTCTTGAAATTTTCCTCGTTGATTATATTTATGGATTTTGGCAATCACTAACTCCTGCTTCCTCTTGTTCATTTCGCGTCCTCGCTTTCAATCGTAATAGTAACGCCGACATCGCCATCAAAGGCATAACTCTTTACAATTATTTCATTACATATACGCGAATCATTTGTGTAAATTAAACCCTCAAGCGCATCCTTGACGGGCTTGGCTAAATTATCAGTATCGGGTTTTACGACATGACATTCAGGATACCCTCTTTTCGCGGCCCTCTCTACTCTCTGCGACATCGGTAACCGGAAGTTCCAAGTCGCTTTGAGCGGGCAGTCAAGTATTTTAAAGCCATTCGGCCTTTGCGTTCTTACTTGCAATACAACAGAGGCTTGCCACGCCTGAACGTCCGCGTTTTTAAAGACCACGGGCTTTGCTCTTCTTTGTCCACTTCGATCAAAGAAGCTGACGTAAGGTTCGACATTCGGTAGCGGGACACCGCGAACTTGGAATATGTATTTCATTTGCCACCACTTGTTGTGGCTTTTTGAAAGCGGTTTGAGTTACCTACTTGCCACACGGTTATCAATGGAACTCCGAGCTTTTTGCAGAACCGTTTTGCAACCGCCAGTTTCCATTGCTTGAAACGTTTCAGTCCAGCGCGCAGTTCCTTAACGCTTCCAATCTCTATGTCCGGGCCCCAGGCGAAGCCGGAGTCTGAATTATAAATGTCAATGTCCTTTATTTTTTCAAGCCCAAAAAAGTCGCTAAGATCAAAATAGGAGGAGCACAATGAATATGTTTGCTCAGTGTGTGAATAAAGAAGCGCTCTGGACGCATGATGCCAATTTTCATATTCAGAATTATACCTGAACCCTTCTGCTTTAATTTCTTTTTCCGTTATCATTTTGTTTTCCTTTCTTTAACGTGTAATTTCCGATATGTTCTTGAAATATATATTTCATTTTACCTCCAGATCAAACGCCTTCAATAACGCTTTGCCACAGACGGCCTCGCAATTGCGCCACGCTTTGTCGCAGACGGCATCGCAATTGCGCCACGCTTTGTCGCAGACGGCCCCGTAATTGCGCAACGCTTGGGCGCAGACGGCCTCGCAATTGCGCCACGCTTTGTCGCAGACGGCATCGCAATTGCGCCACGCTTTGTCGCAGACGGCATCGTAATCGCGCAACGCCTTTGCACCTAAAAATTTCTTTGCAAACCAGTCTAAATTTAATCCTGCTTTTTGCGCTTTCTTTATATTTGCGATATTGATTTTCGCGCCGTCCGGAAAGGTCTTTATAAACACCCCGACTTGGCTCGTGCGATCTCTCCATCCGCAAGCTTTTTTGCAATTAACATTTCGGTTGTTATTAACATTTTTCTTCTACCTCTTCTCATTTTCAAGAATCCTTACGAATTGCTTTTTTTAGGTTCAAATTGTTCTTTTAAATCATTTTGAACATGAATAACTAATTTTCTTCTTGTAGGCAATTCCCATTCTTGAGAAGAATCAAAAGGATTTTTTCGTTTTGTCGCTTCTCGATGTTTAATGCGGATATTACAGAGATAAGGTATAATAGTTTCTTCATGCTTGTTCAGCATATCTACAGTTACATTATGAATTTCCATGAGAAGTTTTTTAATTTCAGATTCTGATTTTTCAAGCCTATCCGCTAATTTAAAAATGAATTGTTTTTTCAGTTCACTCTTCTTCAAATAAATCACCACCTTCTTTATTTGTTGTAGACATTGGTTTCATTGCCAAAAATTTTTCCTTCATATAATCTTTGGCAAGTATAACATCTTTTTTATCATTTTTTGATAAGGATTCAAGTGTTTTTTTAAAATCCTCATCTTCCCACATAATTTGTAAAGAATCCAGATTATTAACCGATCTCAACATGGAAACTAATTTCTTTGCTACTGATAATGTTTCCTTTTGTTCAGGTTCTTCAGGTTCTTCTTCATTGTCTATAATTGGTTCAATGGGTTGTTCTTTTTCAACTTTGGGTTCTTGTTCGGGAACATCTACAATAACTTCATTGCTTGCTGGATATAAATCCTCTGGATAATCATCGGAACCGCCGACAATTTCACCTTGTTGACATGCTTCAATTAAAAGTTTTTTGGTCTTTAATTTCGCTATTTCTTCAATATCCATATCAAGTATCATGGTCATGGGATAATGCACAGTTTTCCTTCGTTTGCCTTTGTCATCCTTTGCGCCCCAAGTATCTTGTGCAATTCGTCTCAATTTCAGATATGGCCGGAGAGATTGAGGATCAAGTAAATTGCTTATTTGACCACAGGATGCTCTAATTATGGCAAACGCGCTATTTAAATTAGTAATGGCATATTTAGAACTTGTATCAATTTGATAAACCCCACCAATGGAAATTTTAGGTAAAATTATTGATAATGATGCCACCAAATTACATTTCTTTTTCTCACCCTTACTCAAGTCAGGATTTAGCCAGTTACAGGGACATGGTATTTCAGTAATCTCATCGGAATTTTCATCAACTTTTCGATTTGCTTTTCTTCCATTACCCATACATCGTATTAGACCATTTGCCTGATATGCTTTATAGCTTTGGGGAAAAACAACAACCTCATCTTCAACAGGAATTAACACATCTAATTCTTTTGGTTCTTTGCCATAAATCTGAATAAGTTTTGAATAGTATGGGTCATCTTCCTCAAAAACAAAATAAGGGACTTCGCTTGGATATTCAGCCCCTGATTTGGCAATTTTCTTTATACCTAAATGAATTTTGCCGATGCGGGGAATAATTCTAAAATCTGACACTCCATTTACTCGCCGCAATTCTCTGTTTGAGATACCGATTGATGGTGATTGTTCTTCATGTTTAACCATCGCTGTTTCTTCTTCCATCTCTGGAGTAGTTGGTATGACTGGCACTTTTATTTTAGGCGGTCGGCCTCTAGGTTTTTGATCATCCATTAGTTAGTTTCCTTCTTTCTTGACAAAAGCCAACCATACAATGCTCATAACCATCGTTAAATGGCATAAAAACATGATTATGGCTTTTTTCAATAAAATATAACAATATTACTGGTTGAGACAATGCTAGGATGAAAATTATTATAAGCTTGAAAATGCCATGAATAGGGATATTTATCGTTCCTAATACTAGTAAACAAGATACCAATATTAGAGGTATACTCTTTAATAAACCCTTTCCTTCTGATTTTGATAATTCGTTATAACTTTCATTTCCGTCTGTTTTCATTTTTTCTCTCCTTCAAATTTAATTTTCTTTTTCAATTTTAGTAATTGTCTATATTCCCTGAATTTTTGTAATTCTAATGAAACTTGTTCTAAATACATTTCTCTATATTCACATTGCATGGCATAAGGCAAGTCGTCAAATTTCAAATTTGTTTTATATGGATGTTCTCCTATTATTCTATTAACAAATCTTTGTATTTTAAATAAAAATCGAACTAATTTTGATTTTGATGACATATTGGGTATCCATCTATACCATCTAGGAAAACTATAAACGCATTCTTCTCTAGTAATCTTATAAAATAAAGCGAAATAACTTAACCCAAAACCTATTTCAAAAAGGTTATTCATTCTTCTACGACCTCCCATTTCACTTTGACTTTTACAATAACCTGATCAGGTTCTTTGCATTTACGCGCCGTCTCTATATCGGCAATATCCAAAAAGAAATCCGCATCACTTTGTTTTTGGATTTGCTTGTCCTTGTTTATCAGAATGTAATATTCCTCATTTAGGATTTTTTCGCCTTTTTGCATGATTTACCTCTTTTAGTGGAAACATTATTTTAATTGGTTCCTTATAAGGTTTAACAATAATCCAATCAGTTGATATATAACATCCAAAACCATCATGGTTATCAAATAAATATCGTATAGCCCTATTTATTTTGTCTATGGTTAATTTATTCTCAGAAGATTCTATGGTAAAGGGAAGCATTATAACTTTTTTGTTCATTTATATTTGAACTTTCTTTTGGCTTTCCTTTTTTTAGCTAGGTGTTTTTTAATTGGTTTTTGCGTTTCTATTGTTATATTTACAATTCCAGATGGTATTTTTATATTACTACCCATCATAAACTGCACACCATATTTATCAAATTCGGGAACTTCTATTGTTCCCCAATCTATTGTCAAATTTTTAATATATCCTTTTTCAAGAATATCTTGTAAAAATAGTAATATTTTTTTACTATTTTCATTATTGGCATTAAGTGCAAAATTGGTTATCATGGTCTCTCCTTTTTTACTGCTATTTCCAAATATTTTGTGTTATAAAGAGGACAGTTTTCTCCTACAATTGTTTCATAACCTCCACATATAGGACGATTCTTAGACCATCCTGCTTTACAGAACTGGCCCCCCTGATCACCATATTTTTTCGTTCTACAAGAATATCCGCAATCAAGCGAACAAACGTCATCATATAGTTTTTTTAATATGATCTTTTTGATTATTTCATTTTCCATCATGGTCTCTCCATAAAATTTTTTAAAGGAATGCCAACCATTCTCTGTGTGGGATAATCTACACAAAATGTTTCAAATCCACCGTTTTCAGCAATTTCCTTTTTAACAATTATATAAAATTGATAACCACAAACTTTATCATTTTTAAATTTTTCATAACTGTGAATATAAGGTAAAGGCCAAATAACATAACATGGAAGTGTTTTATATTTAAAACTATCCTTATTAAATAAAACCTGCTTACTTGGTTTTTCTTCGCGAATATCCTCGTAAACAGGAACAGTTCTCTCAATTTCTTTTTTGAACAATAATCTTAATTTTTTAAACATTATGGCCTTTCCGTGCAAATATCCCAGTATCCGCAAGCATCCGGTGAACATACCCAACTATTGGAGTCAGCCGGAACAAAGACTTCATTTTTAATAGCATAAGCCACCTTCCCTAAACGTTTTAAAAAGCGATCATAATGAGATTGATCGCGTTGTGTTTGTTGAATTATAATTTTAGGCTGTTTTAACCTCACCGCATAATTTAATTCTAGCCCTGTCTCGATCCCGCCTCTATTTAGATTGCGATAAGCCAACGAATAGACTGTTAGTTGTAAAGATTTATCAGCTATTCCACTTGCCGGACTTTTACTAGAGACCTTTAAATCAATAATCTTTTTGTCATCTGTAATCAAATCCCAAATTCCCATAAAATCATAATCAAATTCAGGAATTTTAATCAGAAATTTTTCTTCAACTTTTTTGGGTTGAATTCGATCTGCCCACTCTGTATGTAAAGTCTCAACTACTCGGATACCTTCATCCTTGAGCTTGCCAGATATAATTTCAATGCCTTGCGATCTTTCTTCTTCATTCCATTGAACCTCTTGAACATCTTTATTCCATGCAGTCGCAAAGGCATCTGTAACATCAGCTAATTTTAAATCTTCATGTGTTGTTATCTTTTGTTTTAAATTCAAATCTAATTCGGCCTCATGAATATTTTTTCCGAATTTCATGGCCGATTTAGGCGGCATCTTCAATCCTTCGATATAACGGAAATAATAGCGTATTCCGCATGTGGTAAACATGTCGAGTTGAGTTACAGATAGATGAGGTTTTTTCATAATCTCAATTCCTCATTTTCTTGCTTGATTTCGCCGTCCTCGATGACAATTCCGCCTTCAGTAGACTTATTTATAGTTTCAATCCATAGCTGATACTCGTTCGATTTGGCAATTTCCTTCAAAACGTTCAAAGAATCGTCATCAAGTATAGCCGCATCCACAATTCGCATGACCTTCAATTCTGGATTTTGCGCCATTGCGATTGAGATAGCCACTTTTAATTGTTCGGAACGTGAAGCCTGAGATAATGGTATCCCGTTGTATTCGAGGATGCCACTATCGGGATTGATAGATAAACCGGATACTGGCATCTCAACAGCATTCAATGCGTTTTGTTTTTCTGTGTCAAAAGATTCGATCATTCGAGTTAAGTTTAGAGACTTAGAATTAAGAGCATCAAATCTGGTTTTTGCCTGTTCTCTCTGTTCATATTGTTCAACAAGTTTACGGCTTAATTCGGCGACATCAAATTCTTTTTTAATAGCGTCGAGATCAATAACCTTAAGTGCCGCAAGTTGATCTTTACAGTCTTTAATTCTTGCCTTAAATATTTCAATCTGTTTAAGTTTTTCCGCTAATTCTTTTTCCAAATGATTGAGTGATGTTTTTCGGGAACTTATAAGTTCATTGTTCGTAACACCCTTTTGATAATTAGTTAATAAACTTTTAGTATCAACGGCTTCTGGCTTTTGGGCTAAAACAGGTAATGCCTCAAATTCAACCTTTGCCTTTGCCAAATCTCGATTGACCAATGCCCGCTCATCGTAAGCGGTTTTACGCTTCACATCAATCGCCGTGATGTCAACTTTCAACATAGACATTAAAGACACACTTTGATCTTTATCCGACATCTGAATAAAAGCCAGAGGGTCAAAGGACAGATCGCCGAGCAACGAATCCAGTAGTTTTTGCGGACTTGATACCTTCATGGTTTTATCTGCGGATGTAACTGTAAGATATGAGTTTTTACCTTCTTCTGTCCACTTACGAGTAACCAGATACTTGCCTAAATCCAAACGTATTTCCGCATTCTTTTGGCCTTCACGAACGGGCTTCGGAGTATTCTTTAATAATGCCGATCCTTGCAATGCCGCCCAAATAGCATCTAT